>Ga0315273_10009223_pt1 | contig 12497 bp, 10 predicted proteins | sample YL17G02_0_MG_FD_205753 | JGI IMG/M metagenome (GOLD analysis project Ga0315273, IMG submission 205753) | Sediment microbial communities from Yellowstone Lake, YNP, Wyoming, USA - YL17G02_0 | ecosystem: Environmental > Aquatic > Freshwater > Lake > Sediment | place: USA: Wyoming | collected... | reverse complement strand
AGCGACTTATTCGTGTGATATGCAAGAACTGCAAGGAGGTCGATTCCAGTCCCAATGTGGACCTCCTGAGGGTAATGGGCTTCACTCCCGACGAGATCGGTACCACAAAGTTTCATCGGGGAAGGGGTTGTGACCAGTGCGCCAAGACCGGCTTCCGTGGCCGCCAGGGCGTTTTCGAGATGATGGAGATGAACAATCAGATTCGCGAACTTGCCTTCAATCGCGCCCCGCTAAGCAAACTTCGGGAGGCTGCAAAGGCTACTGGCATGAGGGGGCTGCTGGAGGATGGGCGGCTAAAGGTTAAGGCGGGCGTCACCACCCCTGAGGAAATCTGGAGGAATACGCAATCCGCCGAATTACTTGCAGAAGGCTCGGAGGCGTAAGTGCTGTATATGAGGCAGGTTGCTATCTAGTCCCTCCGTTGTGAAATCCGGCTGCGGCTGGTCCGCAGATGTCTTGGAGCGAATAATAGCTCGGAGAGGCCAATCATGGCAACGATTCACATTGACAGGTTGCTGGAGACGTGTATCAAGCGTGGCGCCAGCGACTTACATCTCTACGTCGGGCGCCCCCCTACCCTGCGTCTCCATGGCCGATTGAGGTCCTTGGAGACTCGGGTGCTGGAACCGGAAGACACCGCCGCCCTGATGAAGGCCATTACTCCTGAGCGCAATCAGCAGGAGCTTACCGAGCAAGGGGGCACGGACTTTGGGTTTGAGTTCGGCGAGGCCGGCAGGTTCAGGACGTCGGTGTTCATGCAGCGCGGCAAGATTTCCATCTGTCTGCGCCTGATTCCCTCCAAGCTGCTGAGCTTCGAGGACATCGGCCTGCCCATAATTGTCCAAAGCCTCTGCCGGAGGCCCCGGGGCATCTTCCTGGTAACGGGACCGACCGGTTCGGGCAAGACCACGACCCTGGCGACGATGATCAACTATATCAACGAGAACTTCGACAAGCACATCGTCACCGTCGAGGACCCCATCGAGTATTACCACCAGCACAAGAAGTCGCTGGTCAACCAGCGCGAAGTGGGCGTGGACGTACCCAGCTTCAGCGAGGCGCTGCGGCGCGTGCTGCGAATGGACCCCGACGTGATCCTCGTGGGCGAACTGCGCGACCTGGAGACCATCGAGGCTGCCTTGCGGGCGGCCGAAACGGGCCACTTGGTCTTCGGCACGCTGCACACCACCACCGCTCACCGCACCGTCACGCGCATCGTGGACATCTTCCCGACCGCCCAGCAGGAGCAGATTCGCGTGCAGTTGTCGGAATCCCTCATTGCCGTGCTCTGCCAGGCGCTGATGCCCCGGGCCGACGTGCGAGGCATGGTCGCGGCGTTTGAGTTCATGTACGTCACCTCGGCGATTTCCAACCTCGTCCGCGAGAACAAGGTCTTCCGCATCCCCTCCTCCATCCAGACGGGAAAGAAGTACGGCATGCAGTTGCTGGACGACCACCTTTTCCAGCTCTGGTCGGAGGGCAAGGTGTCCAAAGTGGAGGTCCTGGATCGCGCCCAGAACCTCGCCGAGTTGCAGCAGAAGATCGAACTTGTGGAAAGCGGTCAGCCCTTGCCGCCCTCGGTATCCGGCGAGGCGAACAACGAGAAGCAGGCCTGACCGGGAGGACCCAACGCCATGCCGCCGTTTCCAAACGTCTCCGAGCTGAAGGGAAGGGTGCTTGGACGGGTGCTGTACAAGATGGGCAAGGTCACCCGCGAGCAGGTCCAGCAGGCAATGGAGTTGCAGAAGACCCGCGGAGGCCCCATCGGGCAGATCCTCCGGGACCTGGGGTATATCGACGAAAAAACCCGCGCGCTGGCCTTGGGCTTCCAGGCGGGAATGGAGTACATCGACCTGGAGGCGGTCGAAATTCCCGAGTCGGTCATCAAGCAGGTACCCGCGCAGATGGCCAAGAGCCACAAGGTTCTGCCGGTGGATTACGACCTGGCAGGCAAGAAACTGGTGGTGGCTCTGCCCGGCCCCGACTTCCGCGCCCTGGACGACCTGCGGGCGATGAGCGGTTTCAACGTCGTGGCCAAGATCGCTGATTCGGAGAAGCTTGAGGCCGCACTGGGCAGGTACTACGGTATCGAGGCTCCCGTTGCCTCCTCCATGGGTTCCATCGCGGAGTTGATCAACGAGATCGCCGGCGACCAGCAGCTCGCGCAGCTCGAGAACCGCGGCGAGAGCATCGACATCGAGACGCTTAAGGGCGCCGCGGAGGCCAACCCCGTCAAGCGACTGGTGAACCTGGTGCTGTCCCTGGCCATCCGCGACCGCGCGTCGGACATCCACTTTGAGCCCTTCGAGGATGAATTCAAGATCCGCTACCGCATTGACGGCCTGCTGTACGAGATGCTCCCGCCGCCGAGGTCCATCGCCCCGGCCATCGCCTCGCGCATCAAAGTGTTGGCCAACCTGGACATCGCCGAGCGCCGCAAACCTCAGGACGGGCGCATCAGCCTGCTGCACGGCGACACCCCGGTGGACCTGCGCATCGCCGTGCTGCCGACGATGTTCGGCGAGAGCATCGTAATGCGCGTCCTGGACCGGACGCAGGTGAACCTGGACGTCGAGCGGCTGGGGATGCGCGGGGAGGACGTCCACACGTTCCGCGGTCTGATCGACCGGCCCGACGGTATCTGCATCGTCACAGGCCCTACCGGTTGCGGAAAGACAACCACCCTCTATTCGGCCCTGAATGAGCTAAATGACGTGACGGTCAAGATTCTCACCGCCGAGGACCCGGTGGAGTACGACATCGACGGGCTGATCCAGGTGGAGATCAAGGACGATATCGGACGGTCGTTCGCACGCTGCCTGAGGTCTTTCCTGCGGCAGGACCCCGACATCGTGCTGGTCGGCGAGATCCGCGACCTGGAGACGGCCAAGATTTCCGTGGAGGCCTCCCTGACCGGCCACATGGTCTTCTCCACGCTTCACACCAACGACGCCCCCTCGGCGATCGCCCGTCTGCTGGACCTGGGCCTCGAGCCGTTCCTGGTTACCGCCACGCTGGAGGGCATCGTCGCCCAGCGCCTGGTGCGGCGTATCTGCCCGCGCTGCAAGGAGCCCTACGTCCCCACGGAGCAGGCGCTCATGGAGTTGGGCATTCATCCCGAGGACGTGGTCGGAAGGACGTTCTACCGGGGCAAGCGCTGCGACGCCTGCCGAGGCACGGGTTACAGCGGGCGGCTGGGCATATTCGAGATCATGCTGCTGGACGACGAGATGGACGACATGATCATGAATCGCAGCAGCACCAACGTCATCCGCAGCGTGGCGCGAAAGAAGGGCATGAGGACGTTGCGCGACGCGGGGCTGCTGTCCATCTACGACGGACAGACCACCATCGAGGAGGTGGTCCAGCAGACCCTCGTCGAGGAGGCGGACTAGTTGCACGGGAGCAGACCATGCCGAGTTATACCTTCGAGGCAATGAACAACGTCGGCCAGTCGGTCAAGGGCGAGGTCGTCGCCGCGAATTCCGAGGAGGCCGTCACCAAGGTCCGCGCGATGGGAAACTTCCCCACGCGGATCAAGGAAAAGGCCGGCAAGAAGCCCGGCCGATCCGGCGCCCGATCCGGCCCCGCTCCCACCGCCCCGGGCGCCAGGCGGCGATCCGCCGGCGCCGTCTCCACCAAGCACCTCACCCAGGTCACTCGCCAGCTCTCCACGCTCATCAACGCCGGGCTTCCCATCCTGCGTAGCCTGCGCATTCTCGAACAGCAACAGAAACCCGGTCCCATGCGTTTGGCCGTCCGCTACGTGGGTGATGACGTGGAAGGCGGTTCGACACTGTCGGAGGCGATGGCCAAGCACCCCAAGGTCTTCGACCGCCTCTATACCAACATGGTCCGTGCCGGTGAGGCCGGCGGCGTGCTCGACACCATCCTCCAGCGCCTGGCCGACTTCATGGAAAAGGCCCAGGCCCTCAAGCGCAAGGTCGTCGGCGCCATGATTTACCCCAGCGCCGTCATCTGCTTCGCCATGGGCATCGTTACCCTGCTGCTTATCTTTGTGGTGCCCAAGTTCAGCGACATTTTCCGCGACATGGGCGAGGAACTGCCTGCTGCCACCAAGATGCTGCTGGGCCTCAGCGCCTGGGTTCGCGGAACGGGGTGGATCTTCTTCGCGGGCATTCCCCTTCTGTTCATCATGGGCATCCGCCTGCTGAAGATCTCCCGCGGCGGGCGGTATTTCGTCGACAGCGTCAGTATCCGCCTGCCGGTTCTGGGCATGATCCTGGCCAAGACCTCCATCGCCCGCTTCAGCCGCACGCTGGGCACGCTGATCGCCGCGGGCGTGCCGATCCTGGAGGCGCTGACCATCACGGCCGACACCGCCGGAAACGAAGTCTACGCCCGCGCACTACAGAAGGTCCGCGAAGCCATTCGCGAGGGCGAAAACGTCGCAGGTCCGCTCCGCCAATCCAAGGTCGTGGACCCGATGGTCGTCAACATGATCGACGTGGGCGAGGAAACCGGCGAACTGGACAAGATGCTCAACAAGGTCGCCGACACCTACGACGAGGAGATCGAGACCCTCGTCGCGGGCCTCACCAGCCTGCTGGAACCGGTGATGGTCATCACCCTGGGTGTCATCGTCGGGTTTATCGTCGTGGCCTTATTCATGCCCATGGTCGGCATGATCAAGGGCATGCAGAAATAGTCGTCGCGCCGGACCAAGAGAAGCTCGCGAACAAGGAAGCGGCCATGAAAACCAGGAATGTCACAGCCAACAGACTCTCCCGGCCTGTCCGCCGGCGGGCCTTTACCATCACCGAGCTGCTGATCGTTGTGGGCATCATCGCTCTGCTGATCTCGATACTCACCCCCAGCCTGGTGAACGTCAAGAAGATCGCCCGCTCGGCAAAGACCGCCGGCCTGATCAAAGGCATCGGCGACGGTCTGGAGATGTTCCACGCCGACCACGTCGTCGGGGGTGACTATCCCCCCTCGTTCTGGAGAGCGCCTGTCAGGGACTACAATCCCTATGAAGCCGATAATCAACCAGACGACCCCAACACCAAAAGCCCCTACAACGCCCAGGGTGCACAAACGCTGGTCTGGGGCCTGGCCGGCGCCGACCTCCAGGGAACTCCTGGTTTCAACGGCCTCATGGCGGACCTGTACAGGCTGGACAACGCCAGACGTCCCCTTACCTCGCGCCGCGATCCGTTCGTGGACATCACCAAGACCCCCATCCGTAAGCCCGATGCTTCCACCATGCGGATTGATGCCGTAACCCGGGCCAAGGCCTATTTGCCGGTCATCATGGACGACTTTGACATGCCCCTGCTGTACTACAAGGCCCGTGCCGACAGCGCCTCGGACCCCTTGAACATCTACAACCCCGCCGATGCGAGCTTCGTCAACGACAACCGTGCCTTCATCGAGGGCCTCAGCTCCAATGCCAGCCAGGTCCATCCGCTGGCGAACACAAGACTCTACCACGACGATAACCTCAAGCTGAACTTGACGGCTTTCCAGAAGTACATCCGCAATGTTCAAGTACCCAACGCCTACCGGCCTCACAACCCGGACACCTTCCTGTTGATCTCCGCCGGGCCGGACCAGCTCTACGGTACAGACGACGACGTGACCAATTTCCCGCTGAATATCTACAACTATGGCAGCTATTGAACTCAGAGAGGGTGATGAACCAATGACTACCGTCAAGCATACCGGAAGGTTTGGCAAACCGGGGCGAGGCTTCACGCTGGTGGAGATGATGGTGGTGGTGGGGATCATCGTGATCCTGGTGACCATGCTCGTCCCGGCAGTCAATGCAGCCAGGACCTCCGCCAAGGTCACCTCCACCAGGGTCCTTATTAACGCCCTGGACACCGGCCTCAATAGCTTCAAGGGCGAAATACGCCTGGGACGCGATTACCCGCCGTCCCGCGCCAAACCGGATGAGAGCCTCCCGGCTCCCTATGACAAAGGGGAGTACTGCTGCGGGGCGCAAACGCTGGTGTGGGCCTTGGCCGGACCGAACCTGGGCGGAACTCCCGGTTTCACCGGTGATGTGCTCTCTCTACCGTCCACTCGCGGCCCCTATGGCCCCTTCGTGGACACGAGCAAGATCAAAATGAAGAAGCTCTGGGAAGTCGTCGCCGGGTTCCCTGACGGCGACGAGGTCTGCCACGATCCATTCGTCTTTGTGGACGACTTCAACAAGGCCATCGCCTATTTCAAGGCCCCCTATCTTTATCCCGGCGGCACCGAGGACAATGTAGCCATCCTGTGGGGAAGCAAGCTGGCCGACCCGCCGACGAATTTCTTCGACAAGACCAATAAGAACAATCCAAATTCCTTCATCCGCGATCGAAGGGTGGACTATGATCCCACTCCCAATGTCGGTTACCAGCCCCACAACCGCGACAGTTTCCTGCTGATTTCCCCCGGCCCGGACCTGAAATACGGCACGTCCGACGACGTGGCCAATTTCCCGGTTCCGGGACAGTAAAGCCCCACATAAGGACGCCTACCGTGCAAGGTTTGGGCAACAACGCGACAACGGCCTCGCGGCGCCGCCTCGGCGAGGACGGGGGTTTCACCCTCATCGAGCTGCTGGTGGTGATGTTCATCCTGGCCATCCTGGTGGCACTGGTGGCAAGCGTCGCCGGCTACGTCATGCGATCGGCCAACGCGAAGGAAACCGCCTCCACCCAGGCCGTCCTCATGGACGCCATCCAGGCCTGGCATGACAAGGACACAAGTACGCCTAATAAGGTGTATCCACCGGATACCTACGGCACGGACGACAGTGGAGTTGTCTTGATAAGGTATCTCATGGGGGATCTTCCAGCCGTTTCCAGCCGAAACAGCCCACAGGTCCGTGCCGCCAGGGAGATACTCCTGAAGCTCCCCAGCAACGCCTGGGACGGCACTGTCACGGCCGTGCGAGACAGTTGGGGCAAAGCGATGCGATACAAGCAGGCCGGCGGGTTGGGTGGTCGGCCCGTGATTATCTCCGCCGGGCCTGATGGCATTTTCGGCGAGGACGACCCGAGTTTCGGCGACGACGACATCCGTTCCGACGAGTCACAGTAGCCGAGGGCAACCATGCGTACCGTGCCCCGGACAATACGACGCAGCGGCGAGGGCTTCACCCTGGTGGAGCTGCTGGTGGTGGTCACCATCATCGCCCTGCTGGTGGGCACGGTGGCGCCGTCCCTCGCCGGGCTGTTCACCTCCGGTAGCGATTCCCAGGCCTACAACCTCATCGCCGCGCAACTGGCCGCCGCCCGCGCCATGGCCATACAGGAACACACCTTCGCCGGTTTGCACGTGCAGTTGGCCGATGAAAGCCTCCGGCCCGAACTCCTGAATGACTGTTTTGCGGCCGTAGTAATCGACCCTGACCCCGCCAACCCCGGACATTTCGTCGTCGCCGATGGATTCACCCCCCAGCGCGTGCCCGGAACAATGGCTTTTGGTCAAGTGGATAACTACTACGTCACCCAAGGAAAGTTCGACGAGCAGCGGGTGAACACCGAGTTTGACAAATTCACCTCATTCACGATTTTGTTCTCCGCCACCGGAAGGCTGGTCACGACGCCGGTGGTACTGTTCTCCAGCAATCCCCAATCGGCCTTCGATCCCGCCAAAGCTAAGACCAGCCTGTGGAGCCCCAATCTGGCCAACAACAACGGCGCGGGTGAGAGTCCCGTAACAGCGTTAGTGATGTTTGACCGCGACGCCGCGGGAAAATACTCCACCGGCCGGGCCGCCTATCTCGACAACTACGGCCAGTTGTTACCCATCAATCACTACACCGGGGCGTTGCTGGGGAGGGAGCGGCCATGAGGCATGGGTGCACAAGCCTGGCGACCTTCCGGCCCTGCCGTCTGGGCCGCGAAGACCCGCCGCGCACGGGCAGGACGGCCGGACCGGGCGCTTTCTCCCTGGCCGAACTGATGATCGCACTGGGCATCCTGGGTATCGGAATCGCCATGGTCGCCGTCCTGTTCCCCGCCGCCCTCAAGCAGACCGAGGCATCCTACAACGACTCCATCGGGACCATCATCGCACAAAACGGCCTGGCCGTCGCACGGACTATGCTCAAGGCGACTGATGTGACAAGCGACACACTCGCACCCCTCTGGGATGATAGTACTACGCCGGCGTCAAATCCCCCCGCCACCCTGCGCGAGTATAACGACAACCCTCCCGCCACCCCAGACAAGGGCTTCATCGTCCTGGGCCGGCAGATCGCGGGAAATGAGGTCCAGCTTGTCATCGTCGCCTACGCCAAGAAGAACCCCACCGCCAAGGTGACGGCCCGAAAAGTCACCAACGTAATTATTGACAATATTGACAAAAGCCTCGTCCGATCGGGCGGAAACTTCGTGAAAAAATCTCCCCTGATACTGACCGACGGGCGATACGCCGTCATCGAAGCTGTCTCGCCCGATGTCCTCCTGAATACCGAGGGCTTCAGCGGCATCACCAGCGACGCCTTCGTGATCGAGGAATCCGGTGGGGCGACGGTCAGCCCGGCGATGGCGGTCCTGACGGCCACGGTGGCCCTGCCGCAGTAAATGGAAACCCGCACCATGCGAGATAAGACAGAAAAACTCCGGTTGCCCGCCAACTGCCGGCCCGGCCGCTTGCGGCGCGGCATGACGTTGGTGGAACTGCTGGTTTCCATGGGCATCATCGTGCTGATTGCCCTGGCGTTCAGCACGATCCTGGGGCAGAGCAAGGCCGTCGTCGCCGCCACCCAGCAGCTCCTGCGCGCCAATGCGGCAGCCTCGGCCATCGCGGCGGTCATCCGCGAGGACTTCGCCGGCCTGTCCAGGGAGGGCTTCCTGACGGTCTCCAACGGCCCCAACTACTACATGGTCTTCACGGCCACCGGGGTCTTTCACGACCCAGCCAATCCCAACAATGCCGCCTCCGCCGCCAACGCCGCCGTAATCGACTATGGTTGGGATTCCGCGCACCATCTCCTCTGGCGCCGCGCCAGACCGCTCAAGGAAACCAACTTGTTGAACCCGACTCTGGCCCCGGTCGGCGAAACCATAGACGGTTTCCTGGGCCTTTACCGCTCCTCATCCATAACTATCGACGCCGCCTTTGTTGGCAATTACACCCCCGCTCCAAGCCTGCCCACCCCGCCAGGGTACAAGGTCTCCGATATCCCCAACCTCTGGCCGGTATTGGCGACGGAATGCATGGGGTTCAAGGTCGAATGCTGGGATACGGCCAACAACAAGTGGGATGCTAGCCCAGCTCCCTTTACGTACGCCAATCCGGGAAACTGGCCCAAGGCCGTCAAAGTGACCTTCCAGCTTCGCATGAGCGACAAGACCACGAACGACACGATGGACTACGAAGTGATATGTCCCGTCAGGGACTAGAGGTTAGAACGTGTATGAAAACCATGGAAGACCTGTGGCACACCCGCCCTCGGGTGTGCGATTTCCGTGTCCAAGCAGGCCCTTTTTGCAGGCTGCTCAGCCGAGGGCGGCTGAGCCACAGGTTTTCATACACATTTTTAGTGATTCGGTTCTTGTTCCAAGGAGTTATTCCATGAGGCCCGCACAGGCAACGATGAAGCACCGAGGCTCGGTCATCCTGCTGGTGATCGGGCTGCTGACCATCGTCGCCATGCTGGGCACCACCCTGCTGCTGGTGGCGCGGCTGGACCAAAAGACCAGCCGGGCCGTGGCCTCCGCCGCCCCGGCGATGGCGGCCGCACAAGGCGTCCTCGACCAGCTCCGCGCCGACCGCGCCGTGGATTTGCATTTTCGCCCACCCAACGGAACTATTGTTTACGAGGTCCTCACCGCGCCGGAAGACGCCATCGACTACCCCGACGAGGCCGCGGATAAGGCCCTGGCCAATATAGAACCCATCGACCCCAATGCCACCACAAAGCACTGGTTGCACATCACGCACCTGTCAACCGTGCCCGACTCCAGTTACGTTCAGGCCGGCGTGCCCGTCTTCCACGATGTCGCCCAGGACGACCCCAACATGGCCGATGCCGACGGCGACGGTGTAGGCGACTCACTGCTCTTCGATACGGGCGTGCAGGACCCGCAAGGCGGCCACTTCCACGCTGCCGTGCGAATGATCGACACCAGCGGGCTGATGAACCTCAACACGGCCTATGACGGGCAACTTATCACCGCCAACCCATCCATGACACAGGTCGATGTGTCATTGAGACAATTCCTGACCGACGCCACGATGAGCGGAAAATTCACCCCTGTCATCGACGGGCGCCAGGCGGCAATACCGATTGGGCAGTATTACCTGAATTATGTCCGATGCCCTCTTAACGTGCCCGCGGGATTCAACGTCACGCCCTACGACCTTGCCGACTTGATGGGCCTTGCTTGCGATCCCAACAAGGCCGGTTCGGGGCGATTATTCACCAACCTGGGAACATACGATACAAGTATCCTTCATCTGCTTACCACGTGGTCGGCATCGCGGATTTCCTCGCCGCAATATGGCAGCGTCGGCGGGGCTTCACCACCGCAAAACAAGGTCGATGTCAACTGGGCCATGACGTCGGGGGACCCGAACAATTTGTACAATCCCATACACTACGTGCTCCAGCTCGGCGCGGACGACCCCAACAATGCCGTCAAGGCAGCTCAGATGGCCGTCAACATCATCGACTACCTCGACGCCGATGATATTGTCACGAGGCGTCAAGTCCCAGGCCGTAGCGACTTCGTATACGGAACCGAACGGCAGCCCTTCATTTCCAAGATTTTCTATAAGAGGAACATACCGAACGACCAATTCACCATTTACACGGTCCTTGGTATCGAGCTTTACAACCCATACTCCACAACAATAAACCTTGCTGAATATCAGTTGAAGGACAAAAACGGGAACAATATAGGCGGGCTTTGGGGGACCCTGACGAACAATGCCACCATCGCCCCCAACGACAGATTCATCATCAGGCTCGCCGACGATCCCGGCAAGTTAGGCACCGAAATAAAGATCCGTCCTGAGCTTTTTGGAGACAACCGGTATGTCGCAGTGTTTGTCCCGAATCTGGACATCGCAAGCCCGATCAGAATCTTTCGTATGGGCAACGGACAGGGAATATGCATAGATATCGCGCCGGCTTTGCCTTTTGTTGAACCCGCGTTCCCCGGGGACTTCCATTGGACCGCGCGGTTTCGAGATGACCGGCGCGATGCGGCGAGATACACCCTGGGCGGGGCAATACACGAGACGAATGACCAGCTCGATCCGAACCTTTATGACTACACCCAAATCCAAATGGGCAACCCCAACCCGATCGGACTACCCTATCCGCCTGGGCCGCCGTTTGTTCCCGTCTATGTTCGCAATGACCCGGCCTACAACGCCGCGGCTAACTTCGTCAATATCGGCGAGCTGACCAAACTGTACTACGTGGGACCAAGCCCCGCCCAACCGCTCAGCTTGGCCCTGCAAACCCTGGATCGCGGTATCGACCCGTTGTCGGGCGTCGTTGCCAACAATGGCCCGCGCGTGCCGCTTGCGAGCCTGCTGAGTGAGTTCCTCATGGTCCGCAGTCCGGAGCATAGTGTCTCCGGCGTTACCACCTACGGAATGGTGAACATCAACACCGCCCCTGTGGGTGTGTTGAAGTGCCTTCCGGGGCTGGCCCAGATCGCCGGTAACGACCGGAACAGGGTCGCCGCAGAGATCGCCGCCTACCGCGACCATACCAGCAATCCCGGAGGTACGAATTATGCCCAGACCAGAGAGGCCGCGACAGTCATCACTAACCTTCGCAACGCAGCCGGTTTCGCAACCGCCGGCGAGATCAACATACCCATTCAGAAAGCACTGGTCCCGGTAGGTACGTATGGAACCGATGCACCTGACAATTACTCCGTGACCCCCGACAATTCGGATGATGGACTGGGTAATGTCTCCGACCTGGCCTCCTGCCCTGTCGGGGACCCCGACAAGCACAACGTTTACTACAAGTGGCTGAGTAATCAGATCACGGTGCGGAGCGACACGTACCTGGCCTACATCCTGGTGCGTTCGCCGGGCGGCAGCGCGGACCGGGACCGGCGGTTCGTGGCGCTGATCGACCGGAGCAGGTGCAACGCCGCGGGCGTCCTGCCGGCGGTGCTGATGATGGCGGAGATCAAATAGCGGCCGCGTGGAGACGGTTCTCGCCCGGCGGCGGTGAGTTCGTAGGGCGGGCCGTTCGACTACGCTCACGGCCCGCCGCATCCGTGTCTTCGAGCAAGCGTCGGGCAATGCCGTTCGGCTGAGGCTTCGACCGTGAGCTCAGCCGAACGGCTCACGGTCGAAGCCCGACCTACCTGCTAACAGCCTATTTTGCCGTCGCCGGCGCGGTTGTTGCGGTGGCGGGCTTGGCCGTCGCGGCGGCGGCCTGGAGGATCGAGAAGAGATATTCCTCCAGGTTGGTGTACCCGTCGCCGTTGAGGTCGCCGCTGTTGTCGGCGACCTTGGGGTTGCAGCCGTGGGCCTTTTCCCAGGCGTCGGGCATGCCG
>Ga0315273_10009222_pt1 | contig 12498 bp, 6 predicted proteins | sample YL17G02_0_MG_FD_205753 | JGI IMG/M metagenome (GOLD analysis project Ga0315273, IMG submission 205753) | Sediment microbial communities from Yellowstone Lake, YNP, Wyoming, USA - YL17G02_0 | ecosystem: Environmental > Aquatic > Freshwater > Lake > Sediment | place: USA: Wyoming | collected... | reverse complement strand
CACCTTCAGCGTGAGTTCAACCGCCGTGAGCCGATGCTGGATGCCACCCGACTCGGCTTGGGCGACCGCCACCGCGTTGTCGGCCTTGGCCGCAGCGGATTGCACCTCCCTCTGGACCTCGGCCAGGCGGCGATCTACCTCCTTTTCCATCAGCACGCAACTGGACATCCGCACGAAGGCCGGATCGTCGCCATTCTCCAGCCCCAGCGCGCGCTTGATGGTTTTCAGGTCCCGGCCGTTCTGGGTGGTGTCCGACTTCACCCAGACAAAAGCCGAGACCACCAGCACCAACTGAATTGCCATAGCCATCAAAAACTCGGCGCTGGTGGTAACCGGATTCATTGAACCATCCTTCGCAGGGCGTCAAGATCGAACTGAGTTCCGGGGCACGTTTTTCCAGAGTTGTAGTCTCGGTGGCCGACAATATGGTCAGCGCCGATTCCGAACATCCTCATCCAGGGCAGAATGACTCGCTTTACCAGCACCCGCAGGTGCTCGGGGCTGGGGGTCACCAGGTCGTAGTTGCCGACCACGCAGACATGCAGGGCCTGGCGGTTCATATCACCCTGGGGACAGGCCGCCGCCTGCTGCAGCCAGTCGCGTCCCAACAACGCTTGGACCTGCCCGCCCGGATCCACTTGCTCGACGCCGCAGCCGTATCCAATGTCATCCCACGGCTTCTCCAGCCCCGTCACACCCTGGGCCTTGAGCGAGTAGTAACCTTGCTCGGTGATGATGTCACCTCCATGACGGTAGGAGGTGTGGAAGCGCTCAATCGCCCCCCAGGAGACTGTTTCCCCATCGGCGGTCAGCGAGTGGTGGACCATGATGTAGCGTTTCAGCCCCATGGTTCTCCTAGCGTCCCACCCGGGCGCTTTCGGGATGGCTGTATAGTTCAGTGATGTTGCGCTGCAAGACCTCGGCGTTGGCAGCATCGCCGCGCTGTACGGCCCGGCGCAGCCGGTAGTGGTAGTCGCGCAGGGTGCTCTGGACATTGCGGGACTGGCGCTCGACCTGTTGCATGGGATCCACTTCATAGGTCCGCGAGATCAGGTAATTGGCGAGCCGCTCACCCGTACCACTCGGCGTCAAGCCGGGTTGGCCGGGGCCCAGGAGACGGCTCGCCTCGGGAATCGGGCGGAACAGGTCCAGCAAGGGAGCGGCGCGCTTGCGCACCGGCAACCCCAGGTAGCGGGTGGTCTCGCCCGGATAGGTCTCCAGCGGTTGCTGGCGAAAGAGGTCCACGTTGTAGGCGGTCTCGGCCGGCGACTTGAGCAATGGGGTCATCTGGTCAATCACGGTCTGGGCCGGCTGGAAGACCTGCTGCACGTCGCCGGTCGGGATGATGTTCTGGGTCCGTAGGAAACGCGGGCTGCCGGACTGGGAATGGCCCACCGGGATCGGCATTCCGCGCGCCAGGAAGTCGGGTAGCGGCGAGGCCCCAGCGCTCGGGTTACGTTCTCCGAACGAGACCCCCACCTCCTCGCGCAGCTTCTGGTAGGTCGCACCGTAGCCGGGGCGGTGGGCGATCGACTCGATCTGCAATGGGATGTTGTGTCGGGCCCAGGAATAGAACGGGAACACCCGGCGGAGCACCTGTTTCTCGAAGCCGGTCAGTTCGCCGTAATCGAACAGCCGCTTCTTAACCTCCAGTGAGGCCATCGCCGGGGTCTCGCCGCGGGCCAGGCGCTCGATGAAGTAGGCCATGCGCCCGGCATTCTCACGGGCCCGGCCGGCGGCCATGCCGAGGTCGATGAAGCGGTTTTTCGAGAGCACGTCGAGTGCGCCGAGCTTGTCGCGCAGCAGCGGCTGGCGAATCATCTCCTCGACGTCGCGCCCCACCCCCATATCGGTCACGCCCACCGACTCCGCCAGGCGGCGCAATTCGTCCCAGGCGTAGGTGTGGTTGCCGAGCCGCACGTCGCCGGTCGCCGAACGCAGCGCCTTGATCGACTGGGTCACCCGCTGAGGCAGACGCCAGAGTGGCATCCCGCCCGGGATCGCTGTCACCATCCAGGCGTCGGAGAGCGCATTGCGCGAGTGATAGGAGGGCCAGATACTCAAGGTCCAGGCCTTGAAGCCGCTCTGAAGCTGGTCGAAGGTGTTGAGGAAGGGCCGCAGGAACTGGGGCGTGACCATGCGCTCGTAGTTCGACTCCAGCAGGTTGGCCACCTCGGGCTCGAAGGCCAGGTCGCGCGCCACCACCTTTTTGCCCTTGATCTGCTGGATCTTCTTCCAGCCCATCTGCTCCGGCAGCGCGCCACGCAGGGTGCGCCAACCGGCCGGGGCCTGGGCCGCAGGCACTCCGTAGACGTGGCCGGCGCCAGTCAGGAACTCGCGGCTGGCAATCGCATCGGCCGACTCATTCAGCCGGCGCGAGGTGGCAACGAAGGGATCCTCGTGGAAGAACTCACGCACTGGGATCCCGCCGGTGATCTCCAACTTGCCCTGGCGCCCCAGGTCGTTGATCTCCCGGATGGTCAGATCACGCAGTTGCTCGTCGCGCTGGATCTGCGCACCAAAGTCCACCGCGAACTCCTTGGAGGTCAGACCCCGGAAGCTCGGCGTGGACTTGCGAATCGCATCCAACCCCTCGGAGGTGATGGCGCGCTTGAGGTAGTTCTGCGAACCCACCAGTTCGGAGATCTTCAGGCCCGCGGCGCGCTCGGAGGCGATGGCGAAGGCGTTGGCCGCATTGATCGCATTCACCGCCCGGGCCAGCGGGGCATCAGCCAGGCCGGGCACGCCGTAGCGTGCCTTGGCGATCCGCAGGGCGCTCAAGATGTCCACCGGGCTCTTGGCCAACTGGGTGGCCTCGGCCAGCATGGCGTTGGCCACCGAGACGTCCACCCCCGCCGCCTTGGCCAGCGCTGCCACTTCCTTCTGGGCCGGAGTCAGGAATTGCTCCACCGTGCGCCGGGTGACCGAGTAGGCCTTGGCTCGGGAGGCGAAGGCCGCGGCCCGCAAGGGCTCCTCCACCCGGTTGGCCAGGGTCTTGAACATGGCCTGGGCGGATTGACCCAGCGGGCTGTTGGCCGCCAGCGAGCCGACCTTCTGGCCCTCCTGGAAGACCCGCTCGCTCATTGAGCGCGGCACCACTGAGTGCCCGGCAAACGTCACCAGGGCCGCCTGGCCCGCTCTGGCGCGCTCCGCCATGGTCGCTCCGAACCTGCCGGTCCTGCCCACCTGGGTGGCCAGCCTGGCAGCCTCAGCGGCGTCTCCGGCCAGCATCGCGCTCTTCATCCCGTAGGTGGCGAGCTTGGCCGCCTCGCCGGCCTTGGTAAGTCCGCCCAGCCCAACGTAGGTGGTGGGATCCAGGGCGACGTCCAGGCCGAAGCCCAGCATCCCGGCCAGGGGACCATTCACGCCCTGGTCGGACAGCACCTTGCCGAAGGTGGTGTGGCGCCGCAGGCCCTCGGGGACACCCTCCAGCGGGTTGCGGCCCTCGATCAGCGCCTGGGCGGCCCCGGCCATGGCGTTGTTGGGGATGGACAGGACGTTGAGGATCTTCTCCATCGCCGTGGTCTGGCGCTGGGGATCCTCCTCCACCAGGCTGGCGTGCCCGGCCGCGTAGCCACCCAGCACCGGAGACGGTGCGGCGACGGCCGGGGCTCCACCGTTGAAGGCTTGCAGCAGCGCGTCGGTTGAAGACATGGCAGGCCCGGCCGGGGCGGTGGGCGCAATCGGCGCTGCGGCCGCGCCGCCCATTCCGGCCGAATACTGGGCCAGCAGGTCGTCGGTGGTGCTCACCGGCCAGTGTCCTTATCCCCCGCCGGGGCCCTGTAGAACTTGCGGGCCGGGGCGTTCCTGACGAAGCGCTTTTCGGCCTCCGCGCGCAGTTCAGCCAGAGCAGAGACCGTGAGGTTCTGCGCCGCCGGGGTGTTGGCCCAGCGGTTGAAGCCCAGCATCGAGGTGACCTTGTCGGAGGTCGCCAGGTGGTCGAGCACCTGGGCCGCCGTGACCTTGGGTGCGGGCGGAGCCTCGGGCTGCTGCGCCCCGGGGTTGGGAATGCTGTAGCGCTTCTCGATGTCGGCCACGCGGGCTTGGAAGGTGGCCAGTGCGGTGTTCATGCCCTGGCGCAGGAGGTCGCGCTTGGCCCGGGTCTGATCGTTGTCGCTGGCCCCCAGCGAGAAGCCCATCTGCTCGGACAACGGCTGGACGGCGGCCTGATATTCCTTGAGCGCGGCCTCGACCTCAGCCTTGGCGATCGGGTTGGTGGCCAGGGGGCTCTTTTCCAGCGATCCAGCGACCCTGGCCCGCAGGCTTTCCTGGTCCTGGGTGTAGCGGGTCCGCCAGTCCTCGTGCTTCAACCGCTCGCCCTGCAGGCTGGACTCCTGCTTCAGCCGTTCGCCCTGCAGTTGCTCTTCGTGGCGGCGGCGATCGGCCTCGGCGCCCCGGGCCGAGATCTTGTCGAGTGCGTCAATCGTGGCCTCGTAGGACTTGGTCAGCGAGATGACCTTCTGGTTCTGCTTGAGCGATTCGGCAAACTGGCCGGTGCGCTCCGCCGACTTGGCCTGCTGGTCGTACTGGACCATCAACTTCTGCAGCGTGGCCTGGCGGCGGCGCAGCATGTCGGTGCGCTGGGCTTCCAACTCGCCGTAGGCCGCCTTGCTGGCTGAGTCGTTGCGGTTGATCTGGTCCGCGAAGTTGGCCGCCGCCAGCGGAATGACCGAGGCGCCCGACATCGGCTGGTACTGGGGCTCCTGCGCCGCCTGGACGTACTGGTTCATGGTGGCGTCGGCCAGGCCCTGGCGCTGGGTGTAGTTGGCCTCGGCCTCGCTCTGGGCCTGAGCCAGGCCCTGGATCATCTGGTCGTAGGCCTGCTGCTGGATGATGGCCGGATCAACCATGGTCCCTTCAAGGGAGGCTGGGTTGGTGGCCGCACGCACCAACGGGCTGGCCGGGGGCATCAGCGGAAGGCTCCGCCCAGCAAGGGCGCGTAACGGTTACCTCCAGGTCGGTAGCCGAACTGCATCAGCGCCGCCAGTCGCGGATCCAGCGAGCCGGGGCCCACCGGACCGGCCGGTTGCTGGGTCAGGGACGACTGCGTCGAGACCGGCGACATCAACGGGCTCGGCGCAGGGATCTGACTGGCCCAGTCGGAGGCCTGCGGGGTGATCTTGGTCTGAGGAACGTCGGCCTGCTGCCGACCCAGGGTGTATTGGGCCAGTGGGCCGGCCAGGGCGGAGAAGGGGTTGAAGGACGCAGAACCCGGGTAGGACATCGGCACGTTGCCGATCCCGCCAACCTCGGCCTGCATCTGGGCCTGGGCCCGCTGCTCGGCCATCTGCTGCATGGTGGCGTCGAGCCCGGGCCGCTGGAAGGCATAGGCCGCGTTCGCCAGCCCGCCGCCCGCCGCGCCGATCCCGCTCTTGACGCCCGACTCACCGGCCGCCCGGTTGTAGGTGTTGCCGACCTGGGTGGCACCCGAGAATAGGCCCATCAGCCCCTGGCGGTAGACATCCGAGCCCTTCAACTCCTGGGCGTACTGCCGGGCATTGGGGCCCATCTTAGCGATCGCCGCCTGGATCAGCGCGATGCGCCGACGTTCGGCTTCCTGAGCCGCCTGGTTGGCCTTCTTCTGCTGCCGACTGGCCAGCCAGCCACTGAGCAGGCTGTTGCCGAGGTTGAGTCCTTCAAGGGCCAACAGCGGAAGCGGCATTGCGACCTCCTTCCCTGGAGGTTTGGGTCCTGCGGGCGACGGTAGTATACCGCCCTGCCCGACGAACTAAAAACCCAGCCAGTTCTTCTTCTTCTTCGGTGCTGGCTTGGCCCGCGGCAGGGCCGACGGACCCAGCCCGATTCCAGTCATGGTGTTCTGGTACTTACCCAATCCGGCAAAGACCTCCTTCTCCTCCGGGCCCATGCCGGTGAGGTCTACTGGGATCGCTCGTCTCAGTGCTTGGCGGTTCTTGGACTGCAACTTGGGCGTGACTCTTACGCTTCCCATGGCGGCCTCCTTAGGCTCCGAGGTATTCCAGCCGAATCTTGGGAACGAGCACGGGAGATCCGAGCCCGTCTTTGACGATCTGGACGCTGTAAGTGATGTTGTCGCCCGTTGTATCATGGTAGATCGGCATGGTTGAGTAGATGAGCATGGTATTGCTCAAATCGAAGGAGTAAAACGTCGGGCTGATTCCTTCGCCCAGGCAGTCGTTGACCGACCGACCGCTATAGAAAAAGGTATTTCGGCTCCCCGAATGCTTCCAGTAAAGCCGGAAGGTCGCAATGTCACCCACCGCCCCGGCACTGGCCACCAAGGCGTAGAGCGAGGCCCGATAATAGCCGGACGGGGCACTGGTATAGAGCACCCCGGTCACGCTAGCGGTGCAGTAGGCGTGGTTCCATTCGACCTTGACCTGGGGGATCCGGGCGTTGGCCACTCCGTCGGCCCCGGTTCCGCCATAAGCCTCGTTGAGCGGGGTGGCCTGGGTGGCGATGAAACCCAGCCCGGTGACGTCCGCGCTGGCGTGGGCGTGGGCGGGCAGGGCGTACCAACCCGGCTCAGTAGCGCCCATCTGCAACAGTTGGCCCGAGGCTCCGGCCGCCAGGGAGGTCCAGGCGGGAGAAGCCCCGATCCCGGCGATCAATGCTCCCCGGGTTACCGCAGTGGCCGTGGTGTCGGTGTGGGTGATGCTCAGCAGGGCGCTGGTCTGGTTCGGGATGGCGTACCACCCCGGGTCGGTAGCGTTCATCATCAGCGCCTGGCCCGAGGCTCCGGAGGCTAGTGCCGCCCACTTCGGCGTGGCGTTGCCCACAATCAAGGAACCGCGCAACACCGCCCCGGTCAGTGTGTCAGTGTGGGTCGCGCTCGCCAGCAAGGCGCTGGTCTGGGTGGGGATGGCCGCCCAAGCTGGCTCGTTAGCGCCGAGCATCAGCACCTGGCCCGAAGCCGCGGCGGCCGTGGCCACGGCATTCCAGCGGGTATTGACTCCGGCGCCGAGTCCCGCGATCACCGCGCCGCGGGTGACAGTCACGCTGGCGGCGTCCTGGTGGGCATTGGGGTCCAGGAGCCTGGGAACCGTGAGAACCAGGCTGGTTAACTGGGAGCCATCCCCCACAAACTGACCCGTATAATTCACACTGGCCGTGTACGGTGAACGGGTCCAAGTGGTCAGGTTCCCCGTCTGCGCCGGGCCCGCGTCAATCTGCAACATGGGGGTGGTTTTGAAGGCGGTCGCCGTTGAGCTGATATGCAGCACTGCCGCCGGATTCGACGTGCCCACTCCCAGCCAGCCATGGGTTTCGTCGTAGCCACTATTGGGGAGGGCTCCACCGTCGAGTTGTATCCACGAAACATCAACCGCACTCAGGGTCCCGGCGCTCTGCCAAAGATTGATGTACGGGCTGGCTTCGGCACGCAAATCCGTGGCCGCCTGTCCAGTAATCTTCGCAGTCTGAATCGACCAACCCAGGTCTTCCGAGGGGGTGATCGACGGGGTAGTGATTGTGGTTCCGTTGGGATGGCAAAACCTCACGGCCAACTGAATCCCGGCATTGCTGTTGTTCTTCCTGATCGAGACGCGAAGGGTCAGGTCGCCGCTTCCAGCAGGAGCCTGGGAGAATCCCAAATGCAATTCCCCGGCGGTGGAAGGCGAGGTGATGTAGGTGGCATTGTTGGGGTTGGTCTCGTTGAGCGCCCCGAAGAAGGTGCTGGAACCCGTGACCGTCCAGGCTGGTGAGGAGTTGGAGATGAAGGAGGTCGGACGAGCGGCGGGGGTGGACACGTCCCCGAAATAGATCATGCCCTTGGTGCTGGACGAGGTCGAACTGAGCTTCAGCACCCCAGCGCCGGCGGTGGCTCCATACCACACCTGACTACCATCGCGGCCCGCCAGCAGGGCGTACTGGGTGTGGTCGTCCACGTCCAGGCCGGTCAACTGGCCGTGGACCGTGATCCCGGGCACTGGCGGCAAGGGGTCCGGGGTCAGTGGGGTTCCGCCTCCACTGATTGAACCCACCGAGGTAGGCATCTGGCCCTTGAGGATCCGGCCGAACGCCCAATCCACCTGACGCAAGTAGTCGTCTACCAGGCGCAGGGCGTCCCGGGTGTTGTTGCCCTCCACCCCGTCCAGGGAAACGCTCTGCCAGCTTCTCACGGCTTGCCCGAATCCTCTCCGCCGAAGTCCTCGCCGTCCAAGATGAAGGAATCCAGCCGCCAGGGTTGCAACCCCAGCGAGAGGGCAAACCTGCCGCCTTCCAGGGTGAGCCGGGACCAGCCGCGATCGAGCCGGGAACTGGCGCCGACTGCAGTGTATTCCGCGGCGCCCGCCAGGGCCTCGGAGGCCCCCGTCCGAGTTCCCCAAACATTCAGCGTCGGCGCAATCTGCGGCCAGGCGCCATGCAGGTAGGTCTGGTTCAACTTCCATTCGTTGCCAAACCCAGCCAGATACATGCGCCGGGTGGAGACCCGGTCGGCCGAGTCCCCAGTCTTCCAGGGCGCCGTGGTCCCAGGTTCGGTGTCGATGAAGACCGAACCGTCACCGTAACCAATGTAGTGGCGCTCTAGGTCGTCGGCCACGGCGCGGAAAGAGACCGCCGAGTTGGGGTTGGAGATAATCACTTCACTGTAGCCCACCCGCTGGGCGTAGATCCGTTCGTCGCCCTCATCCAACCTGCCGTCCACCCAGGAGATAATCGCCCCGCCGGCATGGTCGGTGACCGTGGAAGTGCGGGCCTGCGTGCCCGCCGTGACAGCGAGCCCCAGTCCGTTTTCCCAGTACAGATCACCGGCCCCGTTGATGTACTGGCCGAAGACGTCCATCCCGTAGGATTCCCCCGACAGGTGGTTGTCCCAGGAGACAAAGAATGCCCCCGCCTCCGGGATCCGGCACAGCGAGGGGTTCATCTGGTCGGTGTAGACTGGGGTTTCCTGGAGAAAGTGGGCCATCAGACAGAGGATAGGCTCCCACTCATTTTCAGAACCGCCCGTCATCGGGTCACCGTGGCAGATCCAGGAACTGTCATCTGGCACCGGCTTAGAAAGAGCATCGAACGTGGTTGCGGCGTTTACCGGGTACCAACTACTATGGGGGAGGGGCCATTCAACTTCCTGAAATGGCCCGATAGCCCTGGTAGTCCCAGCTACCGTATCCTCCAGGATGAGTTGAGAAACCATTACGGGCCAAAACCCCCATGGCGATTGTTGCCCAATTCTCATTGAAAGACTGGGCGCTTCCAGAACCATCTGCCTCTGTTCGTCGGTCAGGGTATAGGTTGCTTCGGTCCAGGCGTCTGGTATGTAGACAGGCCACTCCCCTGGAGGTCTCCAGGTGAATATGTTTACTGGGGCGGGATCCCCGCCCGGAACGTTGGTCTGCATGGTCAAGGTTGGAATCTGGTTTACATACTGATTTCCCCAGCCGTCCGTCCACCTTCTGGCCCTCATCTTCAGCGTCATCACCGGGGCGGTCTCGACGTCGTTGATAACAGGAGAGGCCCCGCCCCCGACGGGCGAAGGTGCGACCGGGACTCCTCCGGATCCCCACATCGCGCTACCGTCGATGAGGAGCCAGGAAGCCCGTAACTGGCTGACCACGGGGTCTACCCCGTTTTCCGACCAAGCCAGGCAGGCCCCGCCGTAACCATCCCCAATCATGGCCGCACTGTAGGAGGCCACATCAGTTGAGCCCACCAGGGTACCAGAGGCGTCGAGCCACATCGCGCTTCCGGACGCCGAGAATCGTTGGGCCATGATTTGCCCAGAGGCGCCCACGTCATCGGGAAGGGCGGTCGAGTAGCGGTAATCCGACCAAGCCACAATCAGTTCGTGGGAGTAACGGTCCTGTTCGTTCGTGTAGTCTGCGATTCCCGCGCAGGCCAGGTTGTGGTCGGCCGATCCCGACAGAACCTTGATTCCGTCGGCTCCCCACAGGGCGGTACCGCTGGGCAACAGGCGCTGAAGATGGACGGACTTCTCGCCTTCCCGCAGATCGTCCCAGACGGCGTAGATCCCACCAGATCCGTCAGGCACCAGATTGGGGTTGGTCTGCAACGAACTCGCGCTGCTGACGGCATAGCCCGCGGTCGCCCACTGGCTCAGACCCCCGGGGTAAACCCGCTGGACCAGGACGTTGTTGGTCTCCAAATCGTCCTGATAGTCCTCCCAGGCGACGTAGGCCCCACCGGAGCCGTCGGGCGCGACCACCGCACTGGCCACCCGGGTTCCGTTACCGACCGCAGCCCCGCTCAAGCCCCAGAGCAGGTCGCCGCTGGCGGAAAGGTTCTGGACATAGATCGTGGAGGGGTTTCCGCACCAGGACAGGAAGGCCCCTCCGGAGGCGTTGGAGTAGATGCCGCCGCGCACGAAGCCGGAACTGGCCGACAGTTCCCCCAGCACCACACCCGAGGCCCCCCACAGCGGATCACCCAGCGGAGAAAGGCGTTGGGCGTACATCTGCGAGCCTCCGGCAAAGCCGATCAACACCCCGCTGGCGCCGTCCGAGCAGGAGAACGCACTGCCCTGGATCTGGTCAACGTCCGGCGTGGCAGGCATCCCGTTCACGTCCCAGAGGATGTCCAGGGTCTCGCTGGTGTGACGCTCGCTGCTATAGGACCAGGCGTTGCCGATCTTGACCGGGCCCGAGACCTTGAGGCCTTTTCCGCCCAGATGGTTGGGGTGGTAGTTCAGGTGGTAGCGCTCGTTGATGCCGGTGTCGGCCGAGCCGCAGACATAGGAGCGCAGTTCGTGGTTGGTAACGTGGTTGACCAAGAACTCGCGCAGATAGTCCTCGGTCCCGGCGGTAACTCGGTCCCAGTCAAGTTGGGAGGTGAGCAATTGGACCGAGAAGCCGTCGGTCGAGCGGATCCCATCCATGGAGATGTAGGCCAGGTAGCTGCGCCCGTCGCTGGGACTGGTGAAGAAGGCGCAGGCCTTGGGGTCCATGATGCCGTGCTCGGCATCCAACACGTCGATCGCTGCACCGCGCTGGAAGTTGGCATCATCCTCGCTGGGCAGGTAGTTGACGCGGAACAAGCTATACTTGCCGCCTACGATCAACGTGCGGCCCAGCGTGCGAATCGCCTTGACCTCGTCGCCGCGGTGCATCGGCAACTCCATCCAATACAACTCGGGGAAGGAGTCGAACTTGTCTGGGGTGGACCAGCGGATCAATCGCTTCTCCCCGACGCTGTTCAGTACCATGGAACCCTTGTAAATGTCCCCGGTGGTGGCAATGGGCGGCGGGCCATCTTCTCCACAGGCCGTGGTCGCCCCGGATTGCTCGACCACCACCGCCGGGAAAATCACCGAACTACTATCACCAGACCCGTAATAGAGTTTCAGCGCCAGATAGGTAATCTCGCAGGAGGCCGCCGCAATAGCGACCATCCACTTCCCTTCCCCGGCAGCCCAATCCTCGGAGGTCAGGCCGAAGTTGGCGTCCACCCACTTGTCGGTAGGTCCGCCCAACACAACCGACCGAACAATTCCGGCGGTGAAGTTGGTGCCGGAATACTTGATCGGCAATCCATGGCTTTCACTACCACCACCAACGTAGAGGTCTTGAAAGTCTCCGGTCTGGGGGTTGCGCGGCCCGATGCAGGCCCCCAGTTCGACGTTGTTGGTACCGTTACCGTAGAACGCATTTCCATAATAGTCGGTCGTAGCCCACTTGGCCGAAACCGTCAGTTCAATCCCCACGATTCCGCCGTCGAAGGGAGTGAAGCCGAAATCGTAGAAACCTTGCCAGAAGCGGGATCGATTGTACGGATTCTCACGGGGTACCGCCGGAGCGATGGCGGATCCCGAGTTCCCGGAAAGCAACGCACTGGCGCCGGTCCAGTGCGCCAAGGAATGATGCGATTCTCCCCGCCCACCAGAATCCCACGGCACCCGGACGTAGCTAGGCGGGTTATACTTGGTGGGCTGTCTGGCGGTGGTGGCGGCTGTCACCACCGCATCCACGTAGGAGGTCGCGGCGATGTCCAGGCGGCTAAGTCTGGTGCCGTCTGGCCACAGCGCCTGGCCGGGGGATTCCTTCTGGGGGGAGCGATACACACTCCAGTGGGTGGCGTTGTTGTTCACGATCGCCGGGCGGATGATGGTCGGGCAGTAGGGGCCGTTGGCGGTGGAGGAGATCCAGAAGGTCTGCGGGTTGCCCGTGAAGGTGCCTTCGACGAAATAGTCCTGGCCCAGTTCGGAATATTTCAACGATTCCGTGGTCCAGTAGTCGTAGTAGCCGGTGACCGAAACCGCCGGAAGTCCAGAGGTGGACCCGCTGGAGTACTTGGTGCCAACGGGTGGAGAAGCCACCGGCAACATGCCGTGGGTCCGGGTCATCAGGGTGTCGGACGCGGTCCCAGAGGTCGAAACCGAAGCCGGATGTCCCCAATACCAGTAGCGGTTGAGGCTGGTGTTGGGGGTCTGGGCGATTGCCGCATTCAGGCCCGCCCCGTTCAGTATCACGTAGCCGCCCCGGGCCTGGATGGTGGTCAGGGTGTTTCCCGGAACGATGTCCTCGACCGTGCCGAACACCCCGGTTGCGCCAATCTGGGCGG
>Ga0315273_10009221_pt1 | contig 12498 bp, 12 predicted proteins | sample YL17G02_0_MG_FD_205753 | JGI IMG/M metagenome (GOLD analysis project Ga0315273, IMG submission 205753) | Sediment microbial communities from Yellowstone Lake, YNP, Wyoming, USA - YL17G02_0 | ecosystem: Environmental > Aquatic > Freshwater > Lake > Sediment | place: USA: Wyoming | collected... | reverse complement strand
AGCTTGCTGACACTGCTGGCCACAGCAGCGCTCATTTCGTTTATGGTGGTTGGCTGCGCCAAGAAACCGAAAGTGGAACCATTGACTAAACCGCCCGCGACTGAAACTAAGCCAACGGAGAAACCGTCTGATCAACCGACTGATCAGGGGACGGGGATCGAGTCTGGGTCGTCGTCCAGGTTCAGAGCCATCTACTTCGATTTCGACAGGTACAACCTTCGTGACGACGCCAAAGCCGACCTGAAAAAGAACACCGATGTGATGCAGCAGGAAGAGAATCTCAAGATCACGATCGAAGGTCACTGCGACGAGCGCGGTACCGTGGAGTACAACCTCGCCCTCGGTGAACGGCGAGCTAAATCGGCTCGCGACTATATGGTCAATATGGGCGTGAAGGCCAACCGTATTTCGACAATCAGCTATGGCAAAGAACGTCCGGTAGCATTCGGACATGACGAAGAAGCCTGGGCGAAAAACCGAAGAGACGATTTTGTCGAGAAATAGCGTAGAGAAAGGGCGGTGCAAACCGCCCTTTTGGTTTGCGGAGTAGAGCCATGAAACGAATCGGATTGTTGTTGTCAGCCATAACGACGTTGCTGATAGCCGGGTGCGCGTCACGCGGGGAGATCGAGACGATGAAACGGCAGCTTGAGTATATCGAGCGATCGACCGTGCAGATGCAAGAGCGGCTCCTGCAAATGGACAGCATGTATCGTCTGACGATTGACAAGAATGTGGCGTATCAGGCCGATCTTAAGACCGCGTTGGCGGATCTTCTCGACAAGAGCGCATCCATCGACAACCGCCTGAGCGATATGGAGGGGCGGATTAATATGATTGTCAATCGTTCGGGTCAGAGCGGATCGGTATCATCGCCAATGGCAAGCGGCAACACAGAACCTGCTGCGGTAAAGACTGACAGCGCCGGTCAGGAAGGACTGCCACAGGTTGATCAAAATAAGCTGTACAACAACGCAATTGGCGATCTTAAGGAAGGCAACTACGTGATGGCGGTCATGGAGTTCAACGAATTCCTGACAATGTTCAAAGACAGTCCGATGGCGGACGATGCACAGTACTGGTTGGGAGAGTGTTACTACGGCAAGAAGGAATATGCCAAGGCGATTCCGGAATTCGAGAAAGTAGAGAGGAATTATCCCAAAGGCGACCAATTGGTTCCCGCGTTGTTCAAGATGGGGCGTTCCTATGAGGAACTTGGCGAGAAGAAGAAGGCGAGAGTCATTTTCCAGAGGATTGTCAAAGAGTTCCCTAAATCCATGGAAGCAAAAATTGCGCAGGATAGACTGAAAGGACTGTGATGCCGCCGATCGTGCTCAAGACATCGGTACTATCGCGTTCTTATCCCTGTCGCGCGTTCTATGATTCGGGGGGCGATTCGATGTCGGTTGGCGTTAAGCAAAAGGGGAAGTTTGGGGCCTGCCTCGAAGGGGACGGGTTTTCGTTTGATCTGACCAAAGACGGCAAGTTGCTTAACATAGATGTCTGGAAGCCGCGCAAGGACTGGGCTGTCGAGAAAGCAATTCATCCGCCGGAGAATTTCGACACAGAAGATGTGACATTCGTCGGCACGCGCCTGCAAGCCGAGCCGATTTCCTACAACACTGATGCCAAGAGATCTCTGCTCTATATCCGTTTTGCCGCCGAGCGAATAGCCCGTTTTGTTTCGCCGGCGAGTTCATTGATTTTCGAACTCAACGCCAAGCACCAATTGGTCGGCCTCTGGATTCTGCAGATAGAGGATGACGTCAACTTCACGAAAGAAGCGGAGTGGCGCCGGTCAGTGAAGGCGGTGTGAGTTACGCAGCAAGAATCCACGCACTCACGCAGATGAGCGCTTGACGGTCTCTTTAGGTACAGTTGCCTAAACATTCTGTGCGCGGCGTACGTCCGCGTGCGCCGCGAGAGCATGATCTGATCAGAGGAGGATCATCATGAAAATCGAAGACGTTCCTTATAGTACTGTTGACTGGTCGAAGATACCAGCGACCGAACACAAGGGTGTAACCGGAGTGGCCTACTGGCGGACAGTGGAACAAGGGAATCTGCGGATTCGGATGGTGGAGTATTCGCCGGGATATCTTGCCGATCATTGGTGTCCGCGTGGGCATGTCATATTGGTGTTGGAAGGTGAGATGGTCAACGAGTTGAAGGATGGTCGCCAGCACTTGCTGACGGCCGGCATGGGCTATCATGTTGAAGATGACGAGAATAACCCACATAGAACGTCGTCAGAACGTGGAGTAAAGCTGTTCATCGTGGATTGAAGTTCGATACTGTCGCTGCCGAGGACAAACTTACTCGGAGTGGGCGATCAAGATCAAAAGCAGACGGGTCTATTTAAGGGACTGTTGAAGAAGTCCAGATCATGTCATTGCGAGGAGTGTGGAGAGGTGGTGCAGGGTGTTGAGCACGACGAAGCAATCTCGATTTACGCTCTCCAGATGCGGGCGCGCAGATTGCTTCGTCGTCATTGCCCTTCCCCTCTCTCTCCCGCCGCGACTCCTCGCAATGACAATTCCGAGGTTGTTCAACCGTCTCATTAAGCAGAAATCACCGAAAACCGTATCTTCTAGTAGAGATTTGAATCCGCGGGCAGGGAAATGTCGTATGTAGAGGGTGGAGCAATGACATCCGCCGGAATCACCATGGGTAAGTCGACAATCGGGATTCTTTCGGCGGTCGAGGAACTGTGATATGTGCAATGTTCTCTGTCAAATCGGGCGTTTGGCCATTGTCATCGTGGCATTGGTCGTGGCCTGTGCGACCCAAAGGCAGGTGTCGCAATTCGAGATCGATCACACGTTGTTGCGTGCCGACACGCTGCTGTTGCGTGACCAGCCGGACAGCGCCGCGAGACTGATTAATGAGTTGGTTCGTTCGGCGCCGACAGATACGCTCCTGCTCTGGCGACAGGCGGAAGTGAATACTCGGCTTGAGTCGGTTGAAGGTCGTCGCAAGGCGGCACGGGCGTTACGCGGGCTGGCCGAGCTTTCACCAAACGATCCGCGATACCATCTCAATCTGGCGAGAGTCCTGATCGATCAGACTCGCGGCGGTGATGCGCGCAAGGAGTTGTATCGGACCATCGATTTGGCGCCCGCCGACGAGGAAGCTTATTTAATTCTTGCCGACCAATACCTGAAACCGTTTTTCACCAAGGATGAAGGGGACCGCGCTGACTCGGCAGAACAGGTATTGATTCGCCTGATCATCAACAATCCCAAGGCCGCTGCGGGACTGAGCAAACTCGGTGGGGTCGAAGCGGTACGGGGCAAAATCGAAAGCGCCCGTGAGCACATCAAAGCCGCGCTGACGATTGACTCCAATGCTGTCGAAGCCAATTTGGTAGCGGGTTATATCAATTCTCAGGTGAAGGATTTTGCCGATGCCGAGCGATCCTTTGCGCGGGCGCTGGCGCTGATGGATAGCATGGAAACCGCGGGCTATCGTTCGATAGAGTACTTGATTCCACCTACTTCAATTCGGCATTACAAGAAGATGAGCTCTCGCGAAAAAGATAGTCTCGAACGGAAATTCTGGTCGATGGCCGATCTCGATCCGACGACCAGACCGAATGAACGATGGGTCGAGCATTGTGCGCGTGTCTGGGAGGCAAACCTTTATTATTCCGATCCCAAGAATGAGCGGATTGGTTGGAAGACAGATATGGGGGAAACGCTGATTCGACTCGGCCGTCCGGACGAAAAGGTGCGGGTGCGGATGGGGGGCTCGATCGTGGATGCAACACCGGTTTGGTTCTGGCAGTATCGCACGGTGGCGTATCCGTGCACGTTGGCGTTTGTTGATCGGATGCAGTCAGGCAATTACACGTTCCCATTTCCCCAAAGTGACAACACCGGCAGTTATCGGCTGAATGCCAGCAAGGAAGTCGCCTATCTCAACAGTATTCGCAAGCCGGAGGAGTCAACATTGGCGCGCGAGCGAAGGCCGATCGGACTGGCAACCGATATTTACCAGTTTCGCGGTGATGATGGCGCGACAGCAGTCCTGGAGTATCTGGCAATTTCAACCACGGGTATCTCTCTTGGTCAAGACCCCGGCAGCGACTCACTGGACATAAGACAAGCGACGCATGACAGCACCCAGACCGCTATTTGGTGGAAAGATACACCGTTCATACCTGCGTCGACGTCCGGCAGGGATACTATCTTTGCAAAATTAGGATTCGCGCACCGGCCCGGCAGGTATGAATTGGCAACGGCTGTTGAACTATCGAAGCAGAACGGTTTTGGCTTGGTCAGAGACATGATTCTGATCGAGAGATTTCCTGACGATACGATCGGCATTTCTGATCTGGTGCTGACTGCTGACTCGGTAGTAGAACCGATTCTGGGTGCGTTCTGGCGAAGCGGCCGCGAGCAGACTCCGCAACCCGGGCACCTGTTTTCAGGGTCGACACCGGTCTATCTCTACTTCGAGATCTACAATCTCCCGACCGATATTTTCCGCCAGACAAGCTACGAGTTGTCCTACACACTGCAGCTTGTCAAACCGACGGAGTCGGGCATGCGCAGTTTCATGTCAAAGATGTTACCGCGCAAGAAGGAGTCAATTTCCATGTCGTTTCACGAGGTCGGCACCCGTCGTGATTTGGTTCGAGTAATTGCCCTGGGCGTCTCCGACCTTCGCGAAGGGAGCTACAGTTTCACTATGCGGCTCACCGATCTGATTTTCAACCGCACTTTGGCCAAGACGACGAAGTTGACGCTGTTGCCGTAAGCGCCTGCGAGACGACAAGACTACGCCGGCGGAGATCAGGTATTCCTCGGCGTTCCGGATAAAGAGGCTAACTTATGAACGTACGTCAAGATGTGTGCATGAGTCGATTCGACCACAATCGTCTGCTAGAGAGCTGAAATGCAAGTGAACAGAACAGGATACATCGTCATCGGTGTCGTTGCGCTACTGGTGATCTGCTCGAGCCGGCATACAGCAAGCGATGCTGAGACAAAGTCAAAACTGGCTCAGGTTGATTCGCTCGCTGCGGCCGGCAGTTTCGAAGACGCAGCAACCTTGATCGAGAGTATCGACGAGAGACTGTTTCCGGATACTGTTATCCTGCTGCGAAAAGGGATCATTTATCGCCAGCTTGATGACGTGGAATCACGCCGCAAGTCCGTCCATTTCTTTCGCAGACTCGTTGATAGGTATCCCACGAACCCTCGCTTTTTCCTCGAACTGGCGCGGACACTGCTTGCACAGGCTTTTGACTATGAAGCCGAGTCACAACTTAGAAGAGCAATTGAACTGAACCCGACCGACGAGATACCTTATCTTCTGCTCTACGATATTTATGCGCCCAGTTACTTCTTCAACGGTTGGGAAACTGAAGCCAATCAGGCGGAATCTACTCTTCAGGCATTTCTGCGACAGGTGCCATCGTCGCGAAATGGACTTTGCAAGCTGGCGTCGCTAGAGGCGGTACGTGGGAGACTCAGTCTGGCACTCGAGCACACGCAACGGGCTCTGGCAATTGACTCGGCAGCAGTTGACGTCAGCTTGATCATGGCGTACATCCAGTACCGGATGCGAAATTACGAGTTGTGCCAGCACTATTTTGACAAAGCGCTGGCTGGTATGACTCACTTTCAGCGCTGGGCGTATACGACGGTCGAGTGCGTGCTGCCGCCGCAAGTGGCGGCGGAATACCCGAACTGGCGACCTGCAGTCCGAGATTCGGTCGGTCGGGATTTCTGGCGCACTCGAGACTCTGATCCCACAACTGAAATCAATGAGCGATTACTGGAGCATTATAGCCGAGTCTGGGAGGCGAATCTGTCCTATGGTACACCTGAAAATGGCGGGATCGGATGGCGTACCGTCATGGGAGCCACACTTGTCCGTATGGGTAGGCCGGATGAGCGGACTCAGCGGACCCGAGCGGTTCACTCCAGTTATCGGGGGCACTTTGTTGACTATTCTCATGTATCGTATTGGGGTTATAGTAGCACCGAATTTCCGTGCTCCTTCGCATTCTTAGACAGATACTTGAACAACAGGTTCGCGTATCCCGATCCAGGGTACGACAACGGACTGCCTCCATTATACCAGGAAAGCCGTAGACTTGCTGAGGCCATATTCAGCCAGAAACCGGAGCAGTCCTCGTTGCTTCGTTTCCGGCATCCAGTCAACATCGGCGCCGAGACATATCAGTTCCGTGGTGCCACCGGCCGCACGGTCGCTCTGGTGCATCTCACGATACCCTACAGGGACATCGCCTTTGACACTGCCGGAGAACGGGCGAAAGCAACACTGGCCGTGCGAAAGGCCTTGCGGACACCTGACCAAGAGATGATTTGGCACAAAGCTGAGGATGAGAAGTTGGATCTGTCGATCGGTGAAGCTCGGCGGGGATCAGGCTCGTGGATGGATTTGTTTACGGTTGAGGCCAAGGCGGGAGTCTATCAGTTGGCCGTTGCCTGCGAACAGCCGCAGGCCAATCACTTTGGCCTGAGTAAGAATTCAGTCAAGCTCCAGAGTTATGACAGCACGGTGGCGCTCTCTGACCTGCTACTGACAGAGGCATCAATTACCGATCCGAAACTGGGCGATATCTGGAAAGGAGAGAATTCCGACAAGGTATTTCCGCAACGGACGTTGCCGTTATCCAAACCGCTGACAGTCTATTTCGAAATCTACAATCTGCCGACGGATATCTATGCGCAAACCAGCGTCCAAATATCTTACAGTCTGCGGATGATTAGGCCAAACGAATCAGGGCTGAAACGTCTCCTCACAAAATTGACACAGGACAAGCGCGAGTCCATTACTATAACCTACCGTGAGTCAGGTAAAAGCCGCGACCTGGTGCGCGCCACGGTGCTTGACGTGAGCCGCCTGCGCGCGGGAGACTACATGCTGACGATACAACTCACCGATCTGATCTTCAACCGCACTGTGGCCAAGACGACAACGTTGACACTGACGCCGTGAAACACCGGCTTCGAGAATTCACGGCACCAGCCACCTGCTCCACCGATTCGCGCAGAAGGCCTTGAAAAAAGCTGTTGCAATCATCCGGTGATTGCGTATGTTCCCACGTTAATATAGGTTCGCTTTCACTCTTTTTTGAGGAGTAGACCGGTGAAGTTCATTCCCAAAATGATTTTCCTTACCAAGGGTGTGGCAAAGCACAAAGAGAAGCTGGCATCCTTTGAGCTGGCGCTGCGCGACGCCGGCATCGCACAATTGAATCTGGTCAATGTTTCTTCGATCTTTCCGCCCGGATGCAAACTGATTTCTCGCCAGCAGGGATTGAAACACCTGAAATCCGGCCAGATCGCATTTTGCGTGATGAGTCGCGAATCAACCAACGAACCGCACCGGCTGATCACGGCATCGATCGGATTGGCGATTCCGAAAGACAAATCGAAATTCGGCTATCTGTCGGAACATCACGCCTGCGGACAAACGCAGAAATTCGCCGGTGACTACGCCGAGGACCTCGCCGTACAGATGTTAGGATCGACGATGGGTTTGGAAATCGATCTGGATAAGTCGTATGACGAGAACAAGGAAATCTGGAAACTGAAGGGTGAAATCGTTTACTCGCGCAACACCACGCAGTCGGCGGAAGGGGATAAACGCGGCAACTGGACGACAGTGCTAGCAGCGGCGATGTTGATATTGGAAGAGCGTTAGGAACAATCGACCATGAAAAAACATTTGCAGACACCCACGATTCCCTTTCTCCCGAATAGTTCCAAGAGCACGGCGCAGGTTCTGAATGAGATGTTGGGTATTTCCTTTCAAGGGCGTTCGTTAGGAATCGCGTTTGACATCTGGAAGCGGATGTTGCAGGACGAAGTCGTGATCTGGTTTGGTCTATCGGGCGCGATGGTGCCGGCAGGAATGAGATCGCTGATTGTCTTTCTGATAGAGAACCGGATGATCGATGTGCTGGTATCGACGGGCGCGAATTTGTTCCATGACGCGCACGAGACGCTCGGACGACATCATTTTATCGGCACACCGAATATCAACGACACGGAACTGCGACAAGAGATGGTTGATCGGATGTATGACACGTATGCGGATGAAGAAGAGTTCCGACTGCTGGATGAATACTTCGGTGATTGGGCGATGAACACGCTCGACCCGAAGCGCGGTTACAGTACGCGTGAGATGTTCTCGCTGTGGGGGAAACACCTGGCCACGAAGCAGAAGACCGAGGGTATAGTGACGTCGGCGTACAAGCATGGTGTGCCTGTCTATTGCCCGTCGTTTGCCGATTCGTCGTACGGTATTGCTTTGGCAGGCGCGGTGCATCGACTCAAAAAGAATGTGCAGATCGATGTCATCAGCGATACCTTGGAGACGGCGCGGTTGTTCGGTCGATCGAAGCAATCGGGGGTGATCTATATCGGTGGCGGTGTGCCAAAGAACTTCACGAATCAGTCGGCGGTGACGGCGGATATCCTCTTTGATGATGCGCCGGACGGGCACAAATATGCGATTCAGATTACTGCCGATGCGCCGCATTGGGGTGGACTGTCGGGTTGCACTTTCAGCGAAGCCGAATCGTGGGGCAAGATCAACCAACAGGCGCGGACGGTGGCCGTTTATGCTGATGCCACTCTGTGTCTGCCGTTTCTGACGGTCGGTTTGGCGCAAGAGGGAATGGAATTCGCCCGCACACGAAAGAAGCCACAGTTTGTTTTTGATCCTGAGGTCAGAGTAGATTACAGATAGTCAAGTAGTCAATTAGGTCAGGAGTGATAGTGATACTATTGGGGTGCCCCACCGCTTGCGGTGGGATAGTATGACCGGAATCACTTCGTCAAAACCGAAGCGGTTTTGACCTACGACTTGCCGTAACAATATTCGTCTATTATCATTCCGCAAGATGCATAGTTCAAAGGAGCAAATATGGCATCGTATATTATGGCCATGACGATCAATCCCAACGCCAAGAAGGCGCATCCCGATTTGTCGCATCAGGTGAACAAGTCGCTGGACGCTTTTAGCGAGAGCGGTATCAAAATCACCAGTCTTTTTGCGACGCTGGGTCGGTATGATTATTTGGCCGTGTTTGACGCCGACGATCAGAAGCTTGCGTTTAAGGTCGCGAGCGAGATCAACGCGCGCGGCATTCTCGAAACGGAGACCTGGCCGGTCATCCCGTATCATGAGTACACCGCGCTAATCGGGTGACGCGCTGAACTACGATGGCTCGGGACTGCTGAAAAAGCCCGATCGTCTGTCATTCTGAGCGCAGCGAAGAATCCGGCGCGCTTGTCCTGCAACTAATTGGAGATTCTTCGTCGTTCAGTCCGGCGCCTGACGGACCCGCAACGGCGGGACTCCTCAGAATGACACCCGTAGAGATTTTTCAACACTCCGGCTCGCTTGGGATACAGAGTTCGACAAAGCCCTTGAGGATTCGCGCAGTTACACCCCAGACAGTGTATTTGCCGTAGTCGTAAAAGTAGACGGTCGCGTTGCGACCACGATACAGCCGCTCTTCCGTACGACGATTGCGGGGATCCACAAAAAACGAAATTGGGATTTCAATCAGCTTTGCGATTTCGTCATCGCTTATTCTGAAATCATACGGATATGGGAACACGCCGACAAAGGGCGTGACGACGAAATTCGTGACCGCCAACAAATCGTCCAGTTCGCCGAGAACTTCAACATCCTCCGGTCTGATTCCGACTTCTTCGAAAGTCTCGCGCAGCGCTGTTGCCAATAGGTCGCGATCACCGTTTTCACGTGTGCCGCCGGGAAAAGAGATCTGTCCTTTGTGCGATGCGACAGTATCGGTGCGAAGGGTCAGTAGCAAATGCGGTTCGCCGTTCTTGTGGAAGATTGGTATTAGCACCGCCGACGGTGTGAATTTCTCCTCCGACGCCACGCTCTTGGAGTGCTGGGCCAGTGTAGCTCGAATCTGTTGTTTCAGTGCATCCATTAGATCATCGTAACAGCAATTCAGCAAATATGTTTCGTCCGCAGAGGCTGTGGTGTTGCCCTATGGCAAAAGACTGAAATCAAGGTTGCGTTTCAGACGCTTAAAGCCACCTCGTGCCAACGGTGTGCCCTTGAACAAGCGGTTGAATGTTTCCCGCGTAAAATTCTGCCAATCGGCAGTCGTCATTTGATACAACTCATCCAGCGCATTAAACTCCGGTTCGCCATGCGGCAATGCCTTGCGATTCCAGGGGCAAACATCCTGACACACATCGCAGCCGAAAATCCAGTTGTCGAGTTTGCCCTTCTTGTCTGTCGGCAAATCGCCCTTGGTCTCAATCGTCAGATACGCAATGCACTTTCTGGCATCAACCACGTGCGGTTCAACAATCGCACCGGTGGGACAAGCATCAATGCAGATGGTGCAGTGCGCGCAAGAGTCGGGCACGGGATGATCATGCTCCAATCTAAAATCGACGATGACCAATGCCAGAAACATGAAGCTGCCATGGTCGCGATGCAAAATGAGGCTGTTCTTGCCGACCCAGCCGATACCGGCGCGCGCGGCCCAGGCTTTCTCCAATGCCGCTACCGAGTCAACCGCAACCGCCGCTTGAAACTCGCCAATCTCTTCGTGCAAATATTGGAGCAGGGCGTTGGTTTTCCTTCTGAGTATCCGGTGGTAGTCGCCACCCTGGGCGTATTTGGAAATCTTCGGCGCGGTTGGATCTGACGGCTTCTTATCAGTGTAGTAGCCATGTGCGAGACAGATAACCGACTTGGCGCCTACCAGCAACTGGCGCGGGTCAAATCGCATGTCAGTTCTGTCGGCAAAATAACCCATTTCACCGTGCATGTCAGCAGCGAGCCACCGTCTGAAACGCGGCGCTTCCTGATCGAGATAACCGGCCGGGGCAATGCCACAGCGGATGAAACCAAGTTCGTGAGCTTTGGTCTTGATCCGGCCAGTGAGGTCGGCTGCATTGCTGTTTGGAGAGTATTGCATTCTAATCCGAAAGATAAATCGGCGGCTTTGTTTCATCAAGGGGAAACTGTGAGTTCCGGCCATAGCTTTGGATGCGATGGGTCTCACAGCTCTCATCGGAAAAGGCGGAATCATCACACATTGCAAAGCTTCGCATTCGTTGTCATGGGCAGGTGCGACAACGTATAATAGGACATAACGACCAATCAACCGAGGAGTGCGCGAATGAACATCACCGATCCCGCCATCAACAACTATCTGCGCAAACTGACCCCCGCAAGTCATCCGGTACTTGCCGATATGGAACAATACGCCGCCAAGCATGGCTTCCCAATCATCGGTCCACTCACCGCGCGAGTGTTGCAACAACTGGTAATCCTGACCGAAGCCAAGCGCATATTCGAGATGGGTTCGGGGTATGGTTACTCGGCGATCTCCATGGCGTTGGTGATGCGCGGCGGCGGGACAATCGAATGTACGGAAACGGACAAAGAAAATATCGCACGGGGTCGCAAGCATGCCCAAGCTGCGCGCGTTGGACGAAAGATAATATGGCATGAAGGTGACGCATTGGAATCGATGCGGAAGGCGAAAGGGAAGTATGACATTATCTTCTGTGATGTCGACAAGGAGCAGTATCCGGCGGCATTGGGAATTGCCTGGCCCAAGCTGCGTAAGGGTGGAATCATGGTTACGGACAACGCGCTCTGGTCGGCGCGCGTCGTGACTGAGAAACCGCCGAAACCGGCAACGGCCGGAATCCTGGAATTCAATCGCGTGATCTACGCGTTCCCGGACGCGCTTTGCACTCTGCAGCCATTGCGAGATGGTTTGATGTTGGCGGTGAAGCGGTAACCGCCACTACGGCCCGCCTTGTGTCTGTGTCAACTCCCAGACGTCGGCGTAGTCGCATGTGCCGATGCCAAGTGGGTATTCGTGAGTCGTGACTGTGACGCCGCGATATACCCGAGTACGCTTTGCAAGCAGATGTGAAAAACTGCCCGTCCTTTCAATATTAGATAAACGCCGGGTTTTTTGCGTAGAAATTCTGAGGTTATGGCTGTTCGCGACATTCTCTTGTTGGGCAATCCGCGTTTGTACGAGATCTGTTTGCCGGTGGCTCCTGACGAGTTGGCGGGTCTGACAGGAATTGTGGAAGACCTGCATGACACGTTGATAGATTTCCGTACACGCTTCGGCAGAGGTCGAGCGATTGCCGCGCCGCAGATCGGCGTGGCGAAGTGTTTGGTGTACATGAACATCGACGAGCCGGTCGTGTTTGTCAATCCGGTTATCGACGTCAAAAGCGCCAAAACGTTTGAATTATAGGACGACTGCCTGTCACTTCCCGATCTGCTGGTCAAAGTCCGACGCCACTGTAACTGCCGGGTCATTTACCGGGACCTCGGCTGGAACGAGCGCTCGCTGCTGTTGTCCGATTCGCTCGCAGAACTGTTGCAACACGAATGCGATCACCTTAATGGCGTCTTGGCCGTGGCGCGAGCGGTTGATTCCCGTGCTTTTACCTTGAGAAGCCAGAGCGCCTTTCTCAGACGAGGCTA
>Ga0315273_10009220_pt1 | contig 12500 bp, 12 predicted proteins | sample YL17G02_0_MG_FD_205753 | JGI IMG/M metagenome (GOLD analysis project Ga0315273, IMG submission 205753) | Sediment microbial communities from Yellowstone Lake, YNP, Wyoming, USA - YL17G02_0 | ecosystem: Environmental > Aquatic > Freshwater > Lake > Sediment | place: USA: Wyoming | collected... | reverse complement strand
CCCTGGATGCGGTTGTATCCCCGGGTCGGATTCTCCCGAGCCATGAGGAGCACGAGATCGACGACTTGTTGCGAGACAGCAGGACGCCCCACGTTCTTACGCCGCTTGCTGTAATCCCACTTGGCGGCGACCAATTCTCGATGCCAGCGCAGGATCGTATCGGGCGTCACCATGGTGGCGATTTCCTGCAGTGCCTTGCGACCCAATACCTTTCCTTTGACGGCCAGACGCCGGCGCTGGTCATCACTGAGCAGGATGCGTTTCTTGCCAAGCTTCTCTTTGAGCACCCGATTCTCAGCTTCCAGATACTCGATTACATCCTGCTGGTGGCGATTGATCCAACCGGCCAGGATCATCAGGAACAGCTGCCAGGGTTTTAGAACATGTTTCGTGAGGTTCCCGATCCGGCATTGAGAGGGTCAGCATCGGGGATGGGAACTCGGCTGTCAAGCGTCGGAAGGAGGGATATTGTCGAGAGGGGAAAGGCCGGTTGCTGCAGCTATTTATGGGTTGGCTGAGTTATTTGACCACACGCCATAAATCCAACGAAATCAGTTGGGACGGGGTTTTCGCGGAGCACGACACCATGAATTGGAAGGGACACCGCGAGCTCTGGAAACACTCGCGGTCTCACTTGCTGCGCCGGCTAATTCCGGGAGATTTCCACCCCAGCCGGTGCTATTCTCCTCCCGCAGGGAAAAAACGAACCAACACGCCGGCGCCGTCGATGCGGTACGGAGGGCAAAACGATACCGGCGGATTTGGGAAAAGGAGCCCTGGAAATGAAGCCATCATTAGTGTCTCTAAAGCCGGGCGGTTCTTCCGCCTTGTCCCTGTTATTTGGTGCGGTGATTATCCTGGCGGCGAGCGGCGGCATCGCTGCAGAGAAAACATCAGGGACCTGGCCGCAGGGATATAAATTCAGGACGGACCCGGTCGCGCGGACCAAGATGCTCTCCACCCCGTATTACCGGGTCATTCATGACCTGAACCGAGGAGGTGCCATATCACATATTTCATATACTTACGGGAAATCTGAGAACCTCCTCAAGACCCCTCTCGCCTGCGGAGTCGGTATTGCCGGTGACAAACCCGGCTCCTTTACCGATAGCAGTAACCCAGTGCCGGTGGTGAAGCATGAAAAATCCGGCGATGCGGAGATTCTGACGGTCGAATCCGCCCTCATGGGAGCACAGAATTCGCATTCCGGAATTGTTGTGCGGACCCGGTACGAATATCGCTGGGGATACATAAAAATCCATCGGACATTCACATTCCCTGAAGCGATCGAATTGAGAAGATTGACCGTTCTTTCATCGGTTTTGGACCCATCCTTTACCGATTATGGATATCGCGAGAATATGTTTGAACAGCAGGGAACGGATCCGTCATCTTTCGGTGTCTGTGAGTGGGGGAAAATGCGCGCCGGTTCCCATTTTGATACTCCCGTCCAGCGGCGTTTCGTTCCCCGGTATGTTGTGCTCCTTAATCCCGGCATTGAGGGGATAGAATGGTTTGTCTCCTCAGATCTCGCCCAATGGGACTACCAGCTGTCACAAACACGCGGAATCGGCTATTTCGGCGTCAGCGCTTCGATGAATCCCCTCGGAGTTGCCCTGGCAATCGATTCTCTCCATCTTACCCGCGGCTCGGTGAAAATAGAGGCCGGTTCATCGGTTGCCTTCGATTTCTACATTGCTATGCCGATCCTCGAAGGACACGCCAATAAGCCGTGGCTGCATGCTTCCTTCAGCCGCAACAGAGGAAACTGGGTGAGCGAGGAGCAAATATCGAATTGGGCGAAGTCGGGCATAAGGACGGCGCACTGTCATAACGACGGAGACGCGTACGACGATGGTCTATTCTGGAAGGACGGCACATATCCGCCATATCCCCCGGAAGACATGAACAAATACGACCGCGTCCTTGAACTCTGCCGGAAGCACGGAATCCGGACTGCCACCTACTTTTCAAATAAGGAACTGCATCCGGTCACCGACGCTTTCAAGGAGCACGGCGAGGAGTGGGGCAGGAAGCCGGATGACACCGGAATGCTGTATCATAACCAGTACCGGAACGACGAATTCGGCGCTCAGATGTGCCTTAAGTCCGGATGGCTTGAGCACCTGAAGTACACAATTGACCGGGTTCTTACCAATCACAAATTGGATGGCGTTTATTACGACTGGAACGTTGCCCTATACTGCAATAATCCGCTGCACGTCGGGCAATCCCCGAATGGTATCTCGGCTCAGGACGCAGTAGGGGCGCTGGCGCTCTCCCAAACAGGTCACTGGGATATGGATGAACTGATTCAATTGATGGAGTGGACACGGAAACGTGTCGGTCCCGAGGGACTGGTTGTTCTGCACAACACGATGGCGCCCATGTTCGCGACGGAAAACTTCGCCGATTATGTCGTGGCGATGGAATGGGGCTATGGAACGCTGCTGACCGGTATTCCGCCTGTCCGTGACCTGCCGGCAGAATGGAATTTTGCAGGTGCACGATCCCGCGGCGTTATCGGATATGGCACACTCGCCCCTGATGCGCCAGAAAGCCTTTCTCGCCTTCAGGCGCTGCAGACGCTCCTGACCGGCGTTGCTCCCTGGCCGGCGAGCCGCGAGGCGATAGAACTCTACAGTTTGCTCCGGCCCCTTGGAAAGGTGGAAAGTTATAGATTTGAAGACTGGAGAAGCGGAGCCGTTTCGACCGGGGATAATGATTGTGTGTCGGCGGTCTATTCGCGGCCCGGCGAGGCGTATATCATCGCCGGCAACTTTTCCGACTCGCAAAAGGACATGCGAATCAAGTTAAACTGTGCGAGGCTTCCCTATGCACTGAAGGGAGTCAATTCCTCCAGGGTATTTGACGGCATTCGCTGGTTGAAGATTAACGCCGGCACGCAGGGAGAGATCGATGTGACCATACCGGCCCGCGCCGCTGTTCTCCTGCACATTACGGAGTAGACGGGGCACCCGTGCGGTCAAAAACTCAGCCGGGACAGCAGGGCTATGCGGATTGGCAGTTGCATGGCAGATCCGACCAGCCTGTCTGCATTCAACAAAGTGCATCGACAGTCTTTTAGCGATCCAATCCCACTGAGCGCCGATCACACCTCGCAACATTCAATGCATTGAGAATCGAAAGGACATCGCATGACTTTGCCGCACACCTACGGACTGGTCTTGATGCTCACAATTCTGACCATGCTCTGCTGGGGATCCTGGACCAACGTGCTCAAGTTCGCCAAGGGCTGGCGCTTCGAGCTGCTCTACTATGACTACTCCATTGGAGTGGCGCTCGGCGCCGCCCTCGCCGGACTTACCTTCGGCTCCTGGGGATCCGACGGCCTCGGCTTTCTGGCTGATCTGTCGCACGCCGGAAATACCAACATTCTCTCCGCGTTCGCCGGCGGATTCATTTTCAACCTTTCGAACATTCTGGTGGTGGGCGCCATCTCCGTGGCGGGTATGGGAGTCGGGTTTCCCATCGGCGTGGGGCTGGCCCTGGTAGTGGGGGTCATTTGGAACTACGTTGTGAACCCTCAGGGGAATGCCTTGCTGCTCTTCACGGGTGTGGCCCTGATTGTGGGGGCCATCATTGTAGACGCCATCGCCTACCGGGCACACGCCGTGAGCCGGAGCTCCCCCGGAGACAAGGCGGATATTGCCGCCAAACGCGCGGCCACCTGGAAAGGGATCAGACTGGCCATCATCGGCGGTATCTTGATGGGCACGTTCTACCCCCTGGTGGAGATCGGAAAGATGGGCGAACAGGGACTCGGGCCCTACGCGGTTGGGTTCGTTTTCAGCCTGGGCGTGTTGTGCTCGGTTTTCGTGTACAACCTTTACTTTATGAAATTCCCCATCGACGGCCCACGGCTGAACTTCGGAGACTACCTGAGAGGAAGTCCATGGTTCCACATTCTCGGAATCATCGGCGGTATGATTTGGATCACCGGCTCACTTTCGAACTTCGTCGCCGCCAGCGCGCCGCGGGAGTTGCAGGTGGGACCGGCGATCAGCTACGCCATCGGGCAAGGCTCGACCATGGTGGGGGCTCTGTGGGGTGTCCTGGTATGGAAGGAATTCGCAGGAGGCGGACCGCGTGTGAACCGCCTCCTGGTACTCATGTTCTTGCTCTTTGTGAGCGGCCTCGGGTTGGTGTCCGTCGCGCCACTTTATGCCGTCCGGTAGGTACTCATTATTCGCGAAAACCCGGTACGGCTCCCTGCCCTCTGGTACCCAGCAACACCATCGACGGCCAAACCCCGATGAAACCGATAAAAGCCAGTAATCTTGTATTCTGCTGGTATGGCGAATTGCGTAGCGGATTGGTAGCAGAATAGTAGCAAGCTCCGCCGAGGTTTTCCATTTCCTTCGACTTCGTTTCTCCGCACCACCGTCGTTTTCATTGTGTGGTCAGAGCGAGTACAACCAAGACATCCAGCCGCTCCCTGGAACCTTTCCCGCTGCCAAGCCGTGGGTCGGGCCTGTCGCGTGCCATCAGCCACCAATTCTGTGTCCACGGTCGGCCAATCCTTTGATTTCATTGCCTTGCCAAGTTTAAGCGACACACAGGGCTGCAAGATGATCACACTACCGGCTGACGATGGTCTGCGCGATGCCGGCGTCTTTCACGCGGATAACCAGCCTGCCATCCCCGCTCAGTTCCTCGAGGCGGATGGCACCCTTCTCGCCCGAACCCCACCACGCCGCGATACGGGTGTCGCCGACCCGGAAACCAGCTCCCTGGGGACCGGCAAGCGCCGTGATTTCCGGCGCCACCTCGCCCTCTCGATAGGGCACGAGTGCCGCGAGGAATTTGACCTCGGCGGCGCGGGACGTCGTGCGGGCGCTGAGGTGCCACTGGTCCGGCGAGCCGGCCGCGCGTTCCTCGGGCTTGACGGGGAAACCGCCGAACTGGGTGAACTCGAACGGCACGGTGGCGAGCAGCTTGACGGCGAGACGCGCCTTGCCGCTCGAGATTGTGACCAAGCCTGCGGGAGCCTGGAGTTCCATCCGGTGAAGCGCGTGGAGCAGCCAGTCCAATGTTGCGGGCTCGTCTGTCTTCACATAGTCGAGAACGAAGAGAACCGGCCGCTCCTTCGACGCCACAAAGGCAAGGGTGCGCTCGAAGCTCTCCACCCTGGGTTCCATCGCCGGCACGGGCTCGGCCAGGTGTTTGCGCCACATTTCGATCACGTCCTTGCCCGGCGGCACGTTGTAGGCGCTGGCGGCTTGTCCCCGCACCAGCGTCACGAGGCCGTGATCGTCGAACTGTTCAATCCGTCCCGAGGCGTCCCAATCGTAAGGCGGCTGGCCGCGCCCGTTGACCAGGATGCCGTTATGGGCGCGGGTCTGCCGGGTCCAGAGCGTGTGGTGCGGGCTGCCGTACGAAGGGTAGTACCCCGAATCGATTGCCAGGGCTTCGCCCCAGGCATTGAGCTGAAATGTGTTCTGATCTCCGTGGCTGTGACTGAAGGACCCGAAGCGGCTCGACTTGAAGAGAGCCCACACGTCTTTCACTGCATCTCCGAGTGCGGTGTGCATCGCTACCCAGCCGATGTCGGCCAGGTGACGCGAGACACGTTCGCCCTTCAACGGCTGCTCCCTGACGTGCGCCGTTCCCGCTCTCCACACGGAGACGACGTCTTCCATGAACCATTCGTTCCACTGCCTCTCCTCGCCGGCATAGGTTACACTGGGAAGTTCCGGGGCGATCGAGTCAGCATGCCGTTGGATGACGGGATCCTCAAATACCTCGGCGAAGTAGCTGATCAACATCTTCTCGTGCAGGCTGGGCTTTCCGTCCCCGCCGTCGCCGAACGCGCCCATCGGCGCATAGGGAGGATGGAAGTAGATAGGAAAATATCCGTTGTTCCGGTAGAAGGGCCGCTGCAGGATATCGATGCCGGTCACCCCGCGGAGTGATTCCGCAAAGGTGCTCAGCCAGTGCACATAGGCAGCCCAATAGCCGATGCCCTGGGCCCAGCCGCCCTCGTCCCCGCCCCAGGCGGGGAATGACGTCAGGTAGCAGCGCAGCACGTAGTCGAGCCATTCCTCGGCCTCAGGCAGGTCGCCGAGAAACGACAGGCCTGCATTGCCGAGGAATGCGAGCACCCTGCCCTCGTGATTTGAGAACGGATGAGAGAGAAAGTCCTGCTTCCTGAGCAGGCGCAGCACCTGGTTTCCGCGTTCCGGCATGACGGCAAGCACCCGGGCTCGTTCGGCCGGACTGAGCTCATTGCCGATCCAGTCCCAGGCGAACGCCATGCGCTCGAGCACGGGCATCGAAGCTTCGTCATTTCCCTCCGCGCCGTCCACCTGCGGCAGGGAATGACTGATGATGCCCGTCGGGTCCCAGCTCGCCAGGTTTAACATCCACCGACGCGCGCCTTCGAGATACTTCTTCTCACCGGTGATCCTGTAGGCCAGCGCCAGCCGGGCCAGATGAGCGCTGCCTGTTTTTCCCGGACGGTAAATGCGTCTCCAGTCTTCGACCGTCCACTCACCCTTCGGATATCCCTCCGGTTCGGCGTACAGGGCCTCCTGGAGAGCCGTGTCGGCGGCTGCGAGGAAAAACTGCCACTCCGCCGTCGCTCCCTGTTTGACTGCTTCCCGAATGCGTTCGAGACGATTGCCGTTAAGATAGAGGCGCGGGCGAATTCCGGCAAGCTGTTCACGCAGCCGGCTCACATCGGGCATCGGCAATTCTGCAAGCCCAGCTGAAAGGGTGAAACCTCGGGTCTTGGAGATACCGTAGTCATTGCCTTGCGCGTTGCGATAGACCACCTGCCAGAGATATTCCCCCGGAGCCAACGTTCGCGTCGGCGGGTAGACCGTGGATCTCAGGTTGTCCGCCCAAAGCGCGATCCGCAGGGGCTTCCGCGCCCAGGCCACCTCCAGACGGTAGGAACGCGCGCCGTCGTGGGGCGTCCAACAGAACCCGGGTGGATTCACGCCTGCTTTGCTCTGATCCACGGGATACGCGATCAGTTCCTGTGCGCGGGGTTGCCGCTCGAGAACCGGCAGGGACACGGTCCATTTCCGCTCAGTGCCGGCTGCGAACACATTCAGCGTCAAAACCAGGAGTGCAGTGGCGAAGACAATGATACAAGTGTGTCGCACGATGACCTCCGAGATAGAAGACTTTTATATCGGGGCGGCATCCAAAGACAATACGAAATCGGAGGGACGATGCAACTCGCAGGGCGCGGTCGTTACTGAAAACTCGATCCGGATCCAACTGAGTCCTTCCAGCGTGGTAGACTCGTGCAGACATGATTCAGAGCAAACTTATGTCTCGAACTGCCCTGGGGAGGTAAGCCGATTTCTTCAGCGCCTCCGCGTACCGCACGCCGATGATGCTGCCATGATAGCGAGCACGAGTCTCTATTTGCTCGGTCAGCGAGCCGCCCAGGGTCGCACCATACGCTCGCCGTGCGGCTTCCGCTCCGGAATGCTTGGCCTCCAGGCATTTGGAACTGGACTGGAAGCACTTCCACGCTTCCATTTTGGCTTCGAACGTGTCCGAAATATCTACAATCTCAGTCGGTTGCGGCAGCAGATGGACGACTTCGAAATGGTAGAGCGAAGCCGCCATCCAAGGAGGTCCAAGGTCAGCGCTGCACGACCAGGCCGCCTGCCACCAGGAATCGCATGCCAGGCGGGCCATCGCGTGGTGCTGGAAGTATTCGGCCCAGTAGTGGGAGAGAATAATTTCGGGCTGATACCTACGGATGCTCTCGATGCACAGCCGGTAGGTTTCGCGGTTCTCCTGAACGGCATAATCCGAATAATTGAAGCAGGTAAAGCTATTCACACCCAGCAGGGTGTGCGCCCGTCGCGCCTGGGCCGTGATCAGCTCCACCGCGGCAGCTTTGTCAGCGTGGCCATACGGCCTTTAGGCTGCGGGCACCACTTTCACGTTCACGCGCCCGATCAACAGACCTTCGTCTCCAGACACCTCGGCACCATCCTCACGCAGGACCGCTATGTGGGACTCGATTGCTTCCCGGGTATTGGCAAGAGCCTCCTCGATCGTCTCCCCCTGAGAGAGGCATCCTGGAAGTGCCGGCACCTCGGTCCAGTATCCACCCTCCGCCGCAGGGTGAAACAACACCGTGTAGTCCATCTAGGTCCTCCCTACCAACTCAAGAAACTCCTCGACCGAGAGCCCGGCTTTCTTGATAGCTTCTCGAAGCAATCCGACTTTGAGTTCACCATGCCCTGGGATGGTAATCAGTTGGCCATTTGGCATCTTGACATTCGTATGGCTGCCCTTTCCGGACCGCCGTATTCCGCCAGCCCTCTCGAATACCCTGACCGCTTCCTCAGCCTTGAGACCCTTCGGCAGAACACCAGGCATTCAATACCTTTCCGTCCTTCAGTTCATGGAATCATTATAGCAATAGCGCCACTGACAACGCGAAATGAACTTAGGGGGACACCCGTGGTCCGCGAAAACCCGGTACGGCGTTCGTACCCTATGGATCCAGGCACTCGCAGTAGCGGCCCTCCCCTTGTTTCGATCTCGCGCGGGCTCGAGCAGACGACGATAGCTCCAGGGAAGCCTCTGGTTCGCCTAACTGGGCCACACTCGGCTAAAGCCCCGGTATCAGAACGCGGTCCGACGACAACTACGCAGCCAGCCGGTAGCCGTGATGCAACCCGTTCAACACAGGAATCGCCACAAGCCTGCCGCCCAACGGCTTCGGCCCATCGATTGCCGGGTCAGGATCCGGCATCCCGTTCAATCCCTGATGCACGCGGCCGTGGCTATACCGGCTGATGAGTTCCCTGAGTACACTCCGAAGATGCTGTTCATTCCAGATAACAATCCGGTCGAGAAACTCGCGACGAAGTGTCCCTATCAGCCGTTCAATGTGTGCCGCCGCATTCGGTGCGCCATACGGGCTCGCTATCCCCCGGATGCCCGTCTCCTGCCAGAGCCACTCATCGTATGCGGATCGACACGACGTCCTCTTCCCTGCCCTCTCCACTCGAAACGGACGACCGAGCTGACCGAACTTCCCGTCGTTGTCGTGGACCAGGAACCTGGGCTGCTTCTCGAAGGAGGCGTTCCGGATGTGTTGTTTCGTCCACTCGAGCGTTGGATGATCGGTTACGTGCAGGTGGATGACCTTTCGGCTCGCAAGCTCCATGATCACGAAAATGCAGAGAACACGAAACCCAACCGTGTGCTGCACAAAGAAGTCACAGGACCACATGGTCTTGGCTTGGTCCTTCAAGAAGCTTCTCCAGGCCTGGGAATCTCTCGGCCCCCGACGCCTTTTGACCATGTATCTCCGGACCGTCGAGCAGGCGTGGCGAATACCGAACTTCACCTCCAACTCCAGGGCGATGCGATCCTCCCCGTACTCCGGATGATCAGAGGATATCCGCCGGATGAAGTCGATGTGTTCATTGGGGATTGCCGGTCTGCGCGACCCGCCCTGGGACTTCCTCCGCCAGAACTCCTGAAACTTCCTCTCCCTCCATCGCATCACGGTCTCTGGCCTCACGAGGATCAGCTCAGATGTCCAGTCCCTCCAGATCCTTGACAGCAACGACCAGAACAGCCGATCCCTGTTTCTCAGCATCGGTTGCTTCGACTTGCGCTTGTAGACGGTGAGTTGCTGCCTGGGCACGAGGATCCGCAACCCTGCCACCCGATTGAACCACGCGAAGATGACCGGATTGAGAGACTGTACGACCGTCATCATGAGCAGAATCTTCATGCCGGAAGCATGGATTCCGGAAACCCCAAAATCCAACGAAATCAGTTGGGACGGAGTTTTCGCGGAGCACGGGTCGCCTGATGACCGCGAGGATGCTGGCTTCGCCCGGAGTTCCGGTTTATGCTACGGGTGAAAAATGCCTCCATACCGGACCGACAGTCGCGGTTGCGGGCTGCGATTCTCAGTTCGAGGGATCAGAGGGGGTCGAGGACCTCAAGAACCAACCGGAGTACGAAGTTGGGGAGCCTTCTCGTATAGGAGGAGTACAAGGGCTGGGCATCGAGATTGACCTGGAGCCCCAAAACCGGAGACGGATTGCGGTAGCGGAGTCGTTGAAGCATGAAATCAAACGAGATCATCGCGAGTATTCGAGCATTGATACGGCGTGGGCGCTACCGGCTCTCCCTCCACGCGGAACGCGAGCGAGATCGGGATCGGATTCAGATGGCTGAGCTGGAGGAGGCGCTCAAGTCGGGCGGTCTTGAGATCATCGAAGATTATCCGGGCGATCCGCGCGGTCACTCCCACCTCGTCCTCGGCTTCTCGCGAGAAGATAAGCCGATACACGTGGTCTGCGCAATCCACGAGGGTTCCTTGGTCATCATCACCGTATATCGTCCTGATCCGAAGCTGTGGCAGGATAACCGTGTCCGAAAGGAACAAAAATGAAGAAGTGCTACTTCTGTAAGGGCCCCTTGCGGGTCCGCCGCATCGAACACATGCACGAATGGGGCGGAAAACGTTTTCTCATCCGAAACGTTCGAGCTGAAGTCTGCCGTCAGTGCGGCGAGGTGTTTCTCAGCCCTGCCACGCTCAAGGCGATCGACCGGGTGGTCGCCAAGGGACAGCCGAAGGAACACGTTTCCGTAGCCGTTTTTGACCTAAAATCCCGGGCTGCGTGAAACCCCGGCTCCCGTGGTCCGCGAAAACCCGGTACGGCGTTCGAACCCTATGGATCCAGGCACTCGCAGTAGCGGCCTTCGCCTTGTTTCGATCTCGCGCGGACTCGAACAGACGGGTGGCTGGCGAATTGGTACCGAGATCGATTCTACCGATGACCTCGTCCAAAGCGAAGATGTCTCGTTGCTGAAACGCACCCGATGGCCGTGAAACGTTCCAATCAGTAACGCCCTTCCACAAACCTAGGCACGGAAGCGTTTCTGAAGGTTGCTCTAATGAGTCCAGCGCATGCGACAGCGAGCGAGAGTCTTTGAAATATCAGGCAGCTACCGGTGTCTGATGGAGACCCTGGCAGTGGGGTTGCCATCGGTAGGAGTGGAGATCCGCGAGCGGCCGCGACACGCTCGTGTCCTGATCCGCCGTTGGTCCCTCCAGTGAAGTATGCGTGCGATGCATGTTGTAGTAATTCCGGAACTCGAGCAGCTTGTCTTCGAGATCTACGCTCGTCCAGAACAATGTGCGGTCTAAATACTCCCTACGAATGGTGCCGATCAACCGTTCCACAAATGGATGAGACAGCGGAACGTAGGGCACCGCTTTGATTTCGGCCCCATCCAGGATTCGCAGATTGGCTCGCCATCGCTCAAAGAGAAAAAGCGGATCATGGTCGGAGCTGAGGTACCTCGGCATGGTCCGGTGGCCCCCAATGGCATGATTGAACATGCGGCAGAGTGCCACACCGTCGACCGCTCCGGCATGCACGCCAAAACCGATAATCCTGCGCGAATATTGATCCATGACAACCAGGATCCAGTGAGTCCGCAACGTCGCCGACTCGCAACGAAACAGATCCATACTCCAGAGACTGTCATTCATCCCCTCTGACCCAGGAAAGTCAGCCATGACGGTCCGTACGAGTCTGGCTTTGGTCTGTAATGGTTGGCCAAGACACGTCGGACAATGTCTTTGTCAATGCCAACACCGAAAGCCAAGGAAAGTTGCTGGGCGATTCGCGGGCAGCCCCATGAAGGATTGCGCTGTTTCGTGTCGACAATGGCCCATCGATTGCCGGGTCAGGATCCGGTATCCCGTTCAGTCCTTGATGCACGCGGCCGTGGTTGTACCAGCCGATGAATTCCCTGAGTACACACCGACGATGCCGTTTATTCCAGATCAGCATACGGTCAAGACACTCGCGACGAAGCGTCCCTATCGGCCGCTCGATGTGCGCCGCCGCGTTGGGCGCGCCATACGGAATCGGTATCCCGCGGATGCCCATCTCCTGCCACAGCCACTCATCGTATGCCGATCGACACGATACCCTCTTCCCTGCCCTCTCCACTCGAAACGGACGACCAAGCTGACCGAACTTTCCGTCGTTGTCGTGCAGCAGGAACTTGGGCTCCTCCTCAAAGCAGGCGTTCCGCATCTGTTGTTTCGTCCACTCGAGCGTCGGATGATCGGTTACGTGCAGGTGGATGACCTTTCGGCTCGCAAGCTCCATGATCACGAAAATTCAGAGAACACGAAACCCAACCGTGTGCTGCACAAAGAAGTCACAGGACCACGTGGCCTTGGCTAGGTTCTTCAAGAAGCTTCTCCAGGCCTGCGAATCTCTCGGTCCCGGACGCCTTTTGACCATGTATCGCCGGACGGCGGGGACTCACCTATTTCGACTTTTTCTCCAGCTTGGCCTTCCTCTTTTCCTTGATGGATCTTGCCGGTTTCTTTTTGACATCTTTCCTGACATCTCTGGATTTAGCCATTACTGACCTCCCGTGTGAATGATTATAGCATTGAATTGCTTTTGAGATTTCTGCGAGAGGTGATGCTGACGATGAAAATGGGATGGAGC
>Ga0315273_10009219_pt1 | contig 12502 bp, 10 predicted proteins | sample YL17G02_0_MG_FD_205753 | JGI IMG/M metagenome (GOLD analysis project Ga0315273, IMG submission 205753) | Sediment microbial communities from Yellowstone Lake, YNP, Wyoming, USA - YL17G02_0 | ecosystem: Environmental > Aquatic > Freshwater > Lake > Sediment | place: USA: Wyoming | collected... | reverse complement strand
TCATCGCCGAGGTGGACCAGAACCAGGCGCTCATCAATACCGTCAATAATACGGTCACCCATATCAAGAACAGCACGGATCGCATTCCGCTGGATCCGGCTACTCTGGCAGCCATTTCCGCAGCAGAAACGGCTATCCTAGATGCCATCTCTCATATCTCTTCCGGAGGCGGTAGCAGCATAGACCCGGCAGATATTTGGTCATACGCATACCGGACCCTGACGCAAGATCCCGCGAGCTTCGGCCCCGACATCTCCAATCTTGCTACCAAAGGCGACGTACAAAATGCGGCAGTCCATCAGTATGTAAACCGCATGACCACAACATTCAGCCCGGCCAGCAACCTTCAAGAAGTGCTTGTTTGGGCTGAAAAAGATGGCGAGCGCAAGGCGACAACAAGTAACTGTAATGTAATCATAAAAGACTCTCAGGGCGTGGTGAAGTGGACGCAGTCGTCGTCGACTCCAAACGCCGATGGGGTCTATCGGTTTATTAATCCAATTGTGATAGGTGCGGATGCCAATTACTATATAATTATGGCGATCACGGTTGACAGTGTCACACGGATAACGCAGCAGGCATTTATAACGGTAGGGTAATATGGATTTGACCGGATTAACATCCTTCAAAGTTAGCTACAACGTGGATCTGGATAACATCCTGACCATCACCTTCAAGGATGTTACTGGTATGACTACTCTTGGTGAGATCGTTATAGAAAATCCCAAGGCCAAGGCGCTGATGGATATGTTGGCCATGATCGCAAGCGAGAGAGTCAATCCAGAGGATGGGCAGACGATTCATCGGATGTTCTATCTTGCGACTGACAATTTGGCTACGGTGGAGTTCGTATGAGAATACTGCCATACAGCGTGATCCCGATCTTCCTCGGACATCAAGGTGTCACCGGTGGGGCGGAACTGCGCTATCTGGACGTATACTACACCGAGCCTCCGGTCATTGGCTTTGACGTAATATGCTGCCCGGAAGAGCTGCCTCCGTGTTGGCTTGAGTGGAGGGATGTGAATAATGATCACCCTTAGATGGGCACCATTTCCAGGGGCTGACGTCTCAAGCTATCGTGTCTATCGAAGCATGATCGGGTTTCGTGCGCCCATTCCCCCGCTAAGTTCCATATCAGGCAAGACTCTGCAGCTGAAAATGAACGGAGCCACGGCACTTCAGACAATCACTTTCGACGGCACCACACCGGTGATAGCTAAAATAAATGCGTCTCTATCCGGCGGCCAGGCATATGTGTCCGGCGCCGACTCTGGATTCTTTCTTTTGCGCTCAGATATCAGGGCGGCTCCCGGATCCGTGCAGATCGTTGGTGGTACTGCGCTGTCGCTTCTTGGCCAGACAGCCAGGACGATCACGGAGAAATCAGAGGATGCGCAGATCGCCACCGTCGCAGCGCTTTCTGATCCCAATCAATTCATCACTTATCAGGATTGTGATGGTGTGTGTCACGACTGGTACACCGTCACCACAGTCAACAGCATGGGAGAAGAGAGCAGAAAACCACCCTACAAGCAGTCAACTCAATATAGTGGCCCCATATGCGTCCTCGAGGGGATCGTGACCAACCTCCAGGGTGTGCGCATGCCGGATGTCGAGGTGGTAGCGACCTTGGTTAAATTCCCCCAGGAAATTGGCAGGGCTCCTCAGATAACGTTGGAACCGATATCAACGTTAACCGGTCCTGACGGAAGATTTTGCATTGCTCTGCTACAGGGTGCGCTTGTTCAATTTGATATCCAAGCAGTGGGATTTAGCCGTAATATTACAGTACCATATAAGCCTTGTGAGTTTATAACGGATCTACGGGTAGATCTCGATTACAGATACCCGTTGGAGTACAGCTAATGAGCATTGGTGACATGGGCATTAATACGCCCGCAAATGAAAGCATAGCGCCATCGCTCCAACTGAGCGATTTCCGCGGACAGCGGTATCCTAATCCGTTCTTTGACCTATCTCAGCAGTACATGCCACCCACCATGAAGGAACTCATTCGTTGGTGCACGTACTACTTTTACAACTCACCACTCATTGGGCAGACTCTTAAAAAGGCATGCAAGTATCCTATTACCGACCTGATCTTTGAAGATTCTCAGGAGAGTACCCGCCAGTTATGGGAACGAGTTCTGGTTAAAGACCTTAAGATCAAGGAGCGGCAGATTGAGATCAATCTGGATCTGCACGTTTACGGTAACGCCTTCGTGTCGGTTCATTTGCCCTTCACCCGGTTCTTGATATGCCCTCAGTGCGGTCACAGGCAGCCCATCAACAATTGGGAGTGGAGCTTCCGAGGCTCAGACTACGCCTTTTCCGGGACCTGTGCCGAGTGCACCTATAACGGTGCGCTGGATGTCAAGGACGTTCCCTATAAGGACCGCAAAGGCGTGCGCATTATCCGGTGGAGCCCGGAGAACATGCACATTAAGTTCAACGATTACACTGGTCGGTATATCTACATGTACACCGTGCCGTCCAAGTTGAGAAATATGATCGTAAGGGGTGACAAGGATATCCTTGAAGATACCCCCATGATCGTAATCGAAGCCCTCCAGAAGCGCAGGATGATCCGCTTTCACCCAGATGCCATCTTTCACATGAAGGCCCCCACGTTGGCCGAGCAAGATCAGGGATGGGGCAAGCCCGCTATCATTCATGTCCTCAAAGACATGTATTACCTTTACACCCTGCGCCGCGCCCAAGAGGCGATTGCGCACGAGCATATCATCCCATGCGATATCCTGTTTCCGCTCCCAAACGCCCAACAGGATCCTTACATCCACACCGACCTGGCCAACTGGCGAATCCAGATCGAAAATATCATCCGTCGCCATCGTCGCGACCCTAACTTCAAGGGCGTGGTACCTGTGCCCATCGGAACTGTCCGTGTTGGGGGTGATGGCAAGATGCTGATGCTATCTCCCGAACTGAACTACCTCAATCAGACGATTGTTGGTGGTCTGGGCATGTCGGCTGAGATGATGTTTGGCAACGGCCTCAACTATACCGGCTCAAGCATCACCCTGCGCATGCTTGAAAACGATTTCATCCAAAACCGTAGTCAGCTAATTGATCTGACCTTGTGGATCAAGGATAAGATCCGTATTTGGCTGGATTATCCGAACATAAATAATATCAAATTCTCTGACTTCAGAATGGCTGATGATGTTCAGCGCAACCAGCAGAACATTGGTCTTAACGCCCAGGGCAAGATCTCAGATCAGACGCTTCTGTCATCCCTGGGCCACGACTGGAGCCAGGAAGTACGCAAGATGGTGGTGGAAACTCAGGTCAAGAACTACCTTATGGATCTTCAGACCAAAGGAAGCGCGCGCAGCCAGGGCGAGGCGATGCTTATTCAGAACACCTACCAGCAGAAGATCAATGAGCTGATGGCAGCATCGGGACAGATGGTTCCGGGGCTGCCAGGTCAAGAACAAGCCCCGGGTCAAGAACAAGTCCCAGGTCAAGAACAAGCCCCAGGTCAAGAACAAGTCCCAGGCCAGGAGGGTGCGCAAGCCCAAACTGGGAACGAGCAAACCCAAACTGGGAATGAGCAAGCTCCCGTGGGCGGAGAAGACCCCTTGGAACAAAAAGTAGAGCTGTGGGCACACCGGCTCTTGGCGTTGAGTCCCACAGAGATATCGTCCACCCTGGTGGAAATGAAAACCCGTATGCCCGATATAGGGATGAAGATTGAACAGAAAATGAACGAGATAAGAACCATGCCTAAGGGTAACGGCGGCAGAGGACAGAACAGCATGAATCTTGCTGTCAACATGAATCCGATGCCCGAAAAGGGTGCGCCCCGTCGCGCGGAGGCGCTCTGATGTATACCGTAAAATATCAGACAAAACAGTTCGATCTCAACAAATCATCTGATCTTAGGGACTATGATGCAATTTTGAACGATCCCCTCTGTTCGATATCTAGAGAGATCAAGGAGAAGTTGGTATCTAAAGAGATGGATGAAGAGGGTAACGTAACTTCCTACCAGGAAAAATTTGTTCTGGTGGTTACCTGGCAGCGAAAAACTCTTATAGAATAGAGGTAGCCGTGAACGAATACTTTATGCAGACACTCACGGAAAAACATGCCGCGTCCCTGAAACAGCGGTTCTTGGACCTGAAGATGGTCCAAAACTACAACAAAACCAAGGCCAGTCCCTCCTACAAAGCTAAAAAATATGTGGGCAGGGGTATAATTCTTGCGGGAGCGGGGGCATACGGCGCTCACGAGCTTTTTAAGACTCCCGAACCCGAAGCTCCCCAGATCCCTATGTCCGCACGCCGTTATTGACACGGTGCGTGCGCTTCATATGAGTTTTCAGACCCCTTTCAGTTTTAGCTATAAAATTACAATACTTGCACCCCAATAACGGGTCCGGAAGATTCTTGCCAGAAAACTTGTGGTCATTGTCCTTACAGAGAAGGCCCTTCTCCTGACGGATGCTTTTCCTCCTTTCAAAGTATGCTTCCGTCAACTCTACGAGGTTCGGGTACTTTTCCAAATGACTACCAAGACTTGAGCAATGCCTCCTACACGAACGATATCTGTCGTAGAAGACGCAACAAGCTGCAGATCTTTTACTCCCGTACTTGGGACAGCTGATGAACTGCCCCTCAGATTTTAGTTCAACCTCTTCGGGGAGTTCGCCAATCTCGTTGCTATCATTGCTGTTTTCTATGACTATAACGAACTCCTATGCTTAGAACCCTGGGAATGGAGACATGCCTCCCTGAGCCGAGGTGGGCTGTGAGGGTGCATAATTCCGATAGTCTGTTCTGGGATTGTAGTCAACCCTAGGACCAAACTCTGTTCTCGGCGCATAACCTTGCTGAGAGAACGCTGAAGATGCGGGTGTAGACGCTGATTGCGCAGTATCTGCGGTCTGTCTACTTCTTCCATAAGATACGAATCTTCCTCCAATTGTGAGTATAAACGCGTTAATCATAGTTTGCACGACGAGCCCGCCTAGATCCATCCAAAACTTTGTGGTGGCTAGTTGCCCGAAAGCGCTCTTTATCCCCCTTATCAGTGCTTTTGCTCCCCGTATGATTAGTGCGGGCTTAGCCAATCTCATAACATCCACTGTCGTTTCCAGCACCGTCATTGATGTTACCCTCCCTGTAAACTTGTTATTGTGCTATACTACCCTATGACGATAAGATGATTGCGATAATTATCGCTCCCAATTCCAGCATGGTGCACCCTTTCTGTGTTAGATTGTGGATTCTTACATAGGACTTATACCAAGTGGCTATAAGAAATTTTGATTATCAAGGACAGTTCGAGGCGGTTAAAAAATCGGCCATAGACGCTCTAAAGGAGATCTTTCCGGTAGAGGGTAAACTGCGGTCTTTGAAAGCAGAGAATATCTGGGTCGAGGACAAGGCCGAAGAGACAGACTATGCTGCGCAGGCGGCCACCAAAAACAAGGAGGGGACCTGGGGGGTCCCAGTATACGCCAGTTTGGTACTAACGGAAAAGGCTTCGGGCAATATCGTCGACCGCGCACCAAAGGTGAAGATGTTCCTGCTGCCCAAGATTACCGATCGCAGCAGTTACATTGTGAAAGGGAATGAATATCAGGTTACGAATCAGCTTCGACTAAAGCCCGGGGTCTATACCCTCCGTAAACAAAACGGAGAACTTAAGACACAGTTAAACCTGGCAAAGGGAAAGAACTTTGATCTGGCGTTCGCAGAAAACTCAGGTATTTTTACCATCCAAAAGATTGGTGGCGGACAGGCAAATATCCCACTCTACCCCATATTGATCTATCTGGGGATCTCCCCCTCACTCATATCATCAACCTGGGGAGCTAGACTGGAAGCTGCTAATAGGCAGACAGACCCAAAGACGGTACAACGCGCAGAAGCAGCATTCAACATAAAAAAGGGCGACCTCAAAGGGTACTTCGCAGCCACACAGATCTCTCCCGAAACCACCAAATCAGTTCTGGGGCAAGCGTTCGAGCGCGTCGATGGGCCACTTCTGCTGGCATCGTCCAAGAATCTTCTTGATGTGCATATGGGGAAAAAAGAACCCCTAGATCGAGACTCGCTGGCATTCAAAGAACTGCATTCAACAGAAGATTTTATTCACGAACGGATACAGAAAAACAAGTCAATGCTGGCAACACGGGTATCGCGTAACATCGATAATCCCAGAAGGACCAAGATCACGCAGTTGGTCAATCCAGCAGCGTTTAGCTCGGTGATAGAATCGTTCTTCACTCAGGATGATAAGTCTGCGACACCAGAACAGACCAACCCCCTAGAGATGCTTTCGGGGCAGTCCCGTGTGACGATCATGGGTTCCGGTGGTATCAAGTCGGAACATGCCATAACCCCAACCATGCGAGAAATCCACCCCACACACTATGGGTTCCTGGACCCTATCCACTCGCCAGAATCCAATGTGGGCGTAAACCTACATATCCCAACAGGCGCAATCAAAGACGGCAAGAGTCTAAAGATGATCGTACTCGACAAGAGTCGCCGCGCTGCCAGGTTGTCTCCAGAGGAAGCCTTTGAAAAGATCGTGGCCTTCCCTAATCAGGATGGAGCGAAAGTAAAAGCGCTTCATAAAGGTAAAGTCGTAGAGGTTAATCGGGCTGATGTGGATTATTTTACTCCACAGCCTTCGGCGCTATTTGCCATGAGTACCAACCTGGTGCCCTATCTTGCAAACGACCAGGGCAACAGGGCGATGATGGCCAGTAAGATGTTGGAACAAGCGATCTCCCTTAAACACCGAGAAGCACCCCTGGTGCAGTCGGGACTTGGATCTACCTCCTTCGAGCAGGTAATAGGTAGCAAGGTTGCCGCCGTTGCGCCCGAAGCTGGCAAGATAACCGCCGTTACGGACGATCATATCAAGATCAAAACTGCCTCTGGGACCAAGACCGTCAACATTTACAACAATTACGTTCTAAATAGAAAGAGTTTCCTGCACCATTATCCGGTAGTAAAAGTCGGAGATAACGTGAAAGCAGGCCAACTCCTTGCTGATAGCAACTTCTCCAAAAATGGGGTGCTGGCGCTAGGTACTAATCTGCGAACAGCTTATCTTCCATATAAAGGATTCAATTTTGATGACGGCGTGGTCATTACCGATAGCGCGGCAGAAAAATTAACCAGCGAACACATCCACAAAAAGACTTACACCAAGGATGCTATGGCGGTACTCAACCTGGTTGCCTTCCGTAGTAACTATCCTAACATATTGACCGGAGAGAACGTTACCAAACTGGATAACGATGGGGTTATAAAAAAAGGTGAGAGGGTGAGAATGGGAGATGTTCTCATCGCCGCCCTTAAGAAAAGGGCTCCTAGCCTGACACTTGGACTGTTGGGAAAAGGTCTTGGAGACAGGCCAAAGAATGACAGCATCTCCTGGACCATGGAAGATGATGGCTTTGTCCAGGATGTCCTGAAAACGGCCGATAGCATCACGGTTATGGTCAAGACGGAGGAGCGGGCTAAAATTGGCGATAAGCTCTCCGGACGACATGGAAACAAGGGTGTTATTACCCATATCATATCGGACGATCACGCCCCCCGTAATAAAGACGGTCAAGCCGTAGACATTATGCTGAACCCCACGGGGGTCATCAGTCGTATCAATATAGGTCAGATCTATGAATCTGCGGCAGCTAAGGTAGCACTAAAAACTGGCAAGCCAATTGTGGTGCATAACTTTACCGGAGAAAACTATCTCAAGTCCACCAAGACTCTATTGAAAAAAGCTAAAGTGAACGATAAAGAAGAACTCTTCGACCCCACCACAGGAAAAAGCCTGGGTCAGATTCACGTCGGAAATCCTCACATCCTCAAGCTCTTCAAACAGTCAACTGCCAACTTCTCGGTGAGACAGGGCGGGCCGGGCCACCCCTATGACGCCAATATGCAACCAACCAAAGGAGGCGAAGAGGGCTCCAAGGCTGCGGATCTTCTAACTCAGTTTTCGCTTCTGTCGCACGGGGCTCGCGCGAATATGAGAGAGATGTCTGCAATCAAGGGATCGTCCAACGACGAGTTCTGGAAGGCTCTTAAATCAGGGCTCCCGCTTCCAGCACCCAAGGCTTCGTTTGCATACGAAAAGTTCCTTGCATATCTAAAAGGTGCGGGAATCGACGTTAAAAAGAACGGCTCCAAGTTAACCTTGGGGCCCCTTACTGACGCCCAAGTTAAAGAGATGTCTTCCGGTGAAATCACCAAGCCTCAGTTTTATCGCGCCAAAGACATGCAACCCATTCGCGGCGGTCTGTTCGATCCCGTAGTGTTGGGTGGATTCAATGGGACACGCTGGGGACATATGGAGCTCCACGAGCCGTCCCTCAATCCAGTATTTGAAACTGCCGCGCGAAAGATTACAGGTTTGGGGGTTAAGTTTGACGCCCTCCTGGAGGGGACTCTCCATGTAGATGAAAAAGGGCACCTCAACAAAGATGGTAAAGGCCTGACCGGAGGGGCCGGTCTCCATCGCCTCCTCAAAGAAATCGATGTCGATCACGAGATTAAGTTGCAGACAGCCAAAGCACTGAAAACCAAGGGGGCCGCCCTGGACGACGCCAACAAGCGGCTTCGCTATCTTACGGCTCTCAAGGATGCAAATCTTAAGCCCCACGAGGCGTACATCCGAAATGTGCTGCCTATAGTTCCAACATCCTATCGCCCCATCTATCCCATGCCTACTGGCGGGACAGCGATATCTGATGTGAACTTTCTGTACCAAAATACTGGCGTCCTCAATAAGATGATGCAAATGCCGGTCATGAAGCTCCTGGCGGAAGAGGACAAGGCAAACATCCGCAAAGATCTCTACAACCATGTCAAAGGGATATCTGGACTCACAGATCTCGATGTCAAGGGCCGAGAGCGCAAAGGGTTCATTTCGGAGATCAAGGGCGGAAGCGGAGGGCAGCCTAAAGAGGGGTTCTTTATTTCCAAGTTGCTATCGAAAAAGCAGGACTTTGTTGGCAGGGGCACCATTATACCAGAACCCGATCTAGGTATCGACGAGATGGCTATGCCCGAAGAGATGGCGTGGAAACTCTTTGAGCCATTCGTGATTCGCGAAATGCGTAGTCATGGAAAAACCCCACTTCAGGCCAAGGATGAGATCAACAAGAAGACCATGCTTGCAAAAAAATCTCTTGAGCAGGTGATGAAGGATCGCCATGTGCTGCTCAATCGCGCACCATCGCTTCATAAGTTTTCGATTATGGCATTTCACCCGAAGATCACCGAAGGTCGGTCGCTAAAGATTCCCCACCTGATTAACTCAGGCTTCAACGCAGACTACGACGGTGACACGATGACAGTGCACGTTCCGATCACCGACGAAGCGAATCGGGAAGCCGCCAAGATGACCCCATCACAAAACCTGTTCCAGCCGGGGACGGGCAAGCTTATGATCGTGCCCTCCCAGGAAGCACAGATCGGACTTTACTATATGTCCAAGACCCCACACGGTAGGGCAGAACTGAACAAGAATTTGCCCAAAGGTCTCAAAATTCAAGACGTATTGGACAAAAAAAGGACTCAAACTTTTTTGAAAAATCTGGCGCAAAAGCTATCTCCTACGGAGTTTGGCAACATCGTCTCCCGACTACGAACCGAGGGCGAGAAGCATGCCTATGAAAGCGGATTCACGTTGGGGCTGGAGGATCTCGCTCAGTTTGATAAGGGGCGCAACGCCATAGTGAAATCGCTCACAACACGGTTGAAGGCTGCCAAGACCAGCGCAGATGTAAGCAAGATCAGCAATCTTTACCTCAAGAAGGTCGACCAACTTCTGGATAAAAAACTCAAGGGTAAGGGCAATCCGCTATACGACATGAAGGAGTCGGGTGCCAAAGGGAACGAGTCAAACTTACGCTCTATTATGATGACACCCCTATTGGTAACTGACGCAAAAGGCAAAACTATCACCAGCCCTATCACCAAGTCCTACACCGAAGGGCTGGATATCCCGGATTATTGGGTGTCCATGTTTGGGGCCAGACGCGGTATGATGGATAGATCCTTACAAACGTCAGAGCCTGGTGCCTTCTCGAAGGACATCATGGCAACCACACTCGATAACGTGATTAGCGGAGAAGACTGTGGGACCAAGGAAGGTATTATCCTTAAAATCGATGACGCTGATGCGCTGGATCGTTTTACTGCCGGTAACCAGGGGGGCTTCCCGCATAATACCCTTGTCGACTCTTCGGCTGTCACGAAGTTCAAAAAGGCTGGACTTGCAGCTCTCAAGGTGCGGTCTCCGCTTCGATGTCTCCAGCCAAAGGGTACGTGCGCGAAGTGCTATGGACTCGACGAGCACGGGCACCCGCCGGAGATCGGAGATAACGTGGGTGCAAAGGCCGGACAAACTATTGCAGAACCACTAATGCAGTTGAGTATGAATGCCTTCCACACAGGGGGGACAGTTGGATCTGGCAGAGCCGAGGGCTATCCCCGTATCAAACAGCTCATGCAACTTCCAAAGATCGTTGTGGGGAATGCCACACTAGCGCCGGCCACCGGAAAGGTCACCAAGATTACCAAGGGCCTGGCGGGCGGCTTCGACCTCATCATAGGTAAAGAAAAAGTGCACGTATCCAAGGGGCTCGACCTTAAAGTCAAAGAAGGGCAGATGGTCGAGGCGGGGGATGCTCTATCGACAGGGGTAATTAAGCCCCAGGATCTGGTCAAATACAAGGGCATGCACGCTGCCCAGAGCTACATCGTAGACGAGCTCCACGGTGCCTATGCGCAGCAAGGAATCGGACGTCAGCGTAAGATCTTCGAGACCGTTGTGCGCAGTCTTGGGAACACCACGCGTGTGGTAAATAACCCCAAAGACTCCCCCTACCTTCCCGGTGATGTGGTTGCCCACACGGTTGTGGAGCACCATAACGCCAATTTGGGGTACGAGGCTCCAGTGATGGAGTCCGCCGGTCACACCCTCGATACACCGCTTGAGGGCCTACCCGCAGGGCACGTACTTACGGAGAAGGATCTTCCAAGACTCAAGGCTCTTGGCCGCAACACAATCCAGCTTCGAAAAGATCCCATCCAGCACACCCCGTTCCTCAAGGGGTTGAGCACTCTACCGATACTGCGAAGAGATTGGATGGCATCCTTGGGGTACCGCTATCTAGCTAAAAATTTAGTGGAAGGCGCCGGACAGGCATGGACTACCGACACAGCGGATTACCATCCAGTACCAGCTCTGGCGCATGGCGCTACGTTTGGGCAAGGTAAGGAAGGCCGCTACTGATCCTATCCGATCACTTCATCCCTCTGATCGCTTTGGCAATATCATCTAGCCCTTTGCCCACACATTCTAAAGCCCCCATATTGGTAGATGCCCCAGCAGTCCCTAATTTAAATGTCATATATCCTATGCTATTACTTAGATGGAAGACGGCCTGAGTTACGCACATCGTAGATATTACTTGAGGATCATTAGACAAGGTTGTTGCAAAGTCAACTGCATCCCTTAATAGAGTTTCGATGTTGGTTTCTTTGTACGAATTCATTTTCTTACTCCTTAACTCGTGAATGTTTTATTTAGGGTTCTCACAGCGACTCTTTACTTCCCAAAATATTGATAGCAAACATTTACAGCGTAATATATATTTTTCTGTGGCGAGGCGTGGAAAGCTGGCGACGAGGATCATAAATGGCCTTCTTGGAACTATTTGACAGAGAATACGCTCCCAAGCTCGATATCGGAGCCTTCAAGAGAGCTTCGGGGTTTAGGAAGATGTTTGAGCATCTAGAGAAATGTGACTCCCCATACATTATTGAAACAGGAACTATGCGTGCACTAGGTCAGTGGAGCGATGGCCAGTCGACGCTCCTTTGGAATGCTTTTGCAGAGTATCTTTACCCCGAAAGAAGGACCGCAAGAGTATTTTCCATAGACATTAATTCGGATTATCTGATCTTAGTCGCGGAGCATGCACCCTACGTTACCTGCCTTCACGGCGATTCCGTGAGAACACTACTCTGCATCAATACTATTCTGCAGCATGCGGACCTGGTCTATCTCGATTCCTACGACCTGGATCCTAGCAACCCAATGCCCTCCGCGATCCACCATCTGATGGAGTTGACGGCGATCTTCAGAATGCTAAAGACTGGTTGTATGGTTGTTGTTGATGATTGTATTTCTGATGAGTGCGGTAAGCACATGCTAGTAAAGAAGTTCTTTGATCATATTGGCATCCAGCCCGTATTTACAGGATATCAGTGTGGATGGCTCGTCCCCAAAAGGAACGACATTAGGACTTCTTTAAGTAAACCCTAATATCTAAAAATAAAGCTACCCTGTTACAGGTAGTTAGTCACAAAACCATCCTCCTAGGTTTTCGACCAAATCTTCGATAGCTTGTTTAACGGCACCTGTATATCTAGCATGCCTAATGTTAATTACCTCTCTTAATAGTTTTATCTTCGTGCCACCATCCGTAGTTTCTTTC
>Ga0315273_10009217_pt1 | contig 12505 bp, 25 predicted proteins | sample YL17G02_0_MG_FD_205753 | JGI IMG/M metagenome (GOLD analysis project Ga0315273, IMG submission 205753) | Sediment microbial communities from Yellowstone Lake, YNP, Wyoming, USA - YL17G02_0 | ecosystem: Environmental > Aquatic > Freshwater > Lake > Sediment | place: USA: Wyoming | collected... | reverse complement strand
GTGCTGGCCATATTCGGTTGTGACGTTCGATGCTCCCCCTCCCCACTCTGGTTAGACGTATTATACCATATATCTAGCTGGATTGCAACACCTCCTCCACCGACCCGTAGACCGGCAGTCCCAGCTCGTGCGCCCGCGCCACTTCCCGGTCGGCCCCCGGCGACTCCCCCGGCAGCCTGAGCACGCAGTCGCACACCGCCAGCCATGCTAGGTCAAGCGCCATCCAGGTCTCGTAATCCCGAGGGCGCTGCTGGTGCCAGAAGTGGCAGAGCAGCGGTACGTATGGCCAGTACCCGGCGTCCAGTAGCTCGGTGGCGGCGTTGATGGCGGTTCTGACGTTCGCCTCCACGCCGCCCAGGGAGTAGGGAGAACTGACGTAAACCCTCACCTAGTCCCCCGCCAGCAGCAGTGCGAACAGCACCGGCCCCCACAGGATGGCCAGCATCAGCGCCCCGCCCAGCGCCTTCCAGAAGTCCCCGATAGTTGGTCCTGTCACTTCGCCCCAGCGCATGGTATCCTCCTCGTGTGCGAAAGAGTAGGCCCGGAGCGTGCGCTCCGGGCCCCGCGTGACTAGGTGGCCTTGGCCAGCGCGTCGCCCAGGTTGGTGGCAATAGCCGCGGTGGGCACCTCTACCAGCTTGGCGCAGGGCACTTGCTCGGGCGCTTTCAGGACCAGTTTCTCAAACCCGGCCCAGTCCACCGTCTCGGGGATGATGAACAGGCAATGGTCCTTGCACCATGCCTCAGCCGTTGCCTTGTCGTAGTCAGTGCGCTTCATCAGCCGGATCGTCACTCCTGGCGCCGCCTTGAGGTCACCAGTGGCCTTGAACTGCTCGACGGCGGCCAGGCGGAGCTGGCTCTCGGCCTCTGCCAGCATGAGGGCCAACTTGCGGGCGGTCTGGATCGCGTCCTGGTTGGTGGCTTCCCACTCGGCCCTGGCTTGGTCGATCATGCCCTTCGCCTGTGCGTACTCGTCGCGCAGGCGGGCCAGATCGTTTACGGCTTGCAGTAGATCACCCACTGGTTACCTCCTTGGGCTGCGCCCTCTTCCCCTTCAGGATCGCCAGTTCGGCAAGACAGTCAGCCAGCGTCCCCGCTGTTCTGGTCAGTCCCCTCGGCTGGGTGTCCTCGTCCACGAGCGCTTGTGCTAACGCCTGATTATCCTGTGTCATGTCCTCTCCCTCCTTCACTCAATCGGGCACTGGCCCGCCTTAGGCGGGTTGTGCTCCAGCGCCTCTACCCGCCGCTCCAGCGCAAGCCCCCGTATCTCCAGGCTCGCCACTCTCGCCTCCAGCGCAGCGCACGTGCGCCAGAGTGCGGCCAGCTCCTCGTGCTCCTCGCTCAGGTCCAACGGCTCCGGCACCGGGCAGCCACAGACGCTGTTGACCTCCTCAATCACCTCGACGCGCTCCGCGTCGGACACGTACCAGACCTCGATTCCTGCGGGGTCGCCACAGACCGGGCAGGGTACTCGTGTCGCTCTCATACCGGCCCCTCCATCGCGTACCCCAGGTCCTCCATGTCTCGTTTGAACTGTGCCCGCCGCTCCTCGGGCGTCATGGCTGCCAACTGTGCCTTGACGCGGGCATCGACGTCGGCCATCTGGGCCATGCGCTCGGCCATGATGGCCTTGCTGGTGGTGCGTTTCTGTTTGCTGTGATTCTGAGCCACTTCCCTCTCCTCCCGTAGATTGGGAGCCACCGCCCCTCTGTAGACCACGCCTTGCGTCTCCTGGTGCGTGCTGGGGCCATGGTGGCGGCTATGCCACCTCACGTCCTGCCAGGAATGGCAGGATCGCCCACTGCATGTCGGGATACTCCCGTACCACGCCCCGCAGGACCTTCGCCCCCAGGTTGCGTTGCCCCGCCTTGATTTGCAGCCAGTAGACCCGACTGATTCCAAGGCGGTCTGCGAAGGCTTGATTTGACAGACCCAGAGCCCGCTGCCGGACCACCAGTTGCGCTACTATGTCCATGCTTCCCTCCTCTCGCAACAATAGTATACCACGCCCGGGCGCCTATGTCAAGCCTTTTGCCTGCGAGCTTGTTGCATTAGTATACGTGGCGAGTTTCGCAAACTCGTGCCAAAAGGTCTTGACATTGGGCCAGGGGTATGATATAGTATACTCATAGCAAAACAGAATACGAGCCGGGGGCGGCGAGGAGCCGCAGCAAGCGAGTAGATGGGCCGGTGATGAACCGGAGCAGACGTCGAAAACCCCAGGGACAAGCCACAGATAAGGCGGTGCGAACTAGGCCGCCACCCGAGCCGCAAGGCCGGGTCTACGTGGAGGGGAGACGAGGATGACAACCAATCTAGTCTGCAAGCATTGTGGGTGGAGCGGCGCAGACGTCCACCACCAGCAGCGGTATGTCGGTGGCCACGGTTACCAGCAGGTCGTGCGGTGCCGAAACCAGGTAGCCTGCTGGCGCCGGTGGGACGCCAAGTACAACCAGGAGGGGAAGGCATGAACGCCATGCGATTGGATTGCCCGGTCTGCAAGGCAACCGATACCGTCTTGCTGCGGTTTGGCCGCTGGGGTCGCATCCTCAGCGCCGACGCCGACTGCGGCTGCGACCTAAGTCTCGCTTGGCCAGTCATGCGGGACGAGCAAGGCGAGCGCCCTCAGCGAGAGTACGCTGGGGGGCTGTTCGGGAGCATGTAAGCACCAGTAGTGGGGCGGGTGCAGAGCCCGCCCCTGGGGAGAGGGGAGGAGAGAGACGATGCAATCCACCACAGTACAACTAGCCAGCGGCGAGACCTACACCTGCACCGGCATCAAGGTCCGGTGCCACGACATCAACAGCGCTTACGCCTACTTCAGCGACCTGCATGGCAAGGAGCGCCCTATCCGCAGCAAGGCGGAACTTCGGCAGGCCATCCACCGGTCAGGACTCACCTACGAGCAGCTGGACGAGTGGTTCTGGGACGATCTGTTCGAATCGGGCTGGGCTGGCTGCACCGGCGAGCCCGAGTATTAGCGCCCCACCCCGGCAGGCAGACCGAAGGCTGCTCACCGCAGCCGCCGGGGGCCAGAGTAAGCGCAGAGGAGGAGAGCATGCACCCGACCAACACCGGACCCGAATATCGAGACGAGTACAGATTCCCGGCCCGCCTGATTCGCTGCCCGGACTGCGGGCAGTTGGAGTGGTGGACGCAATGGGAGTGTTGGGACCATGGCAAGTGCGCTCTCCACCGTGGAGAGCCTTGCCCGGTGTGCAATCAGTAGTGGGCCGCCGGTCCCGAACCGGCAGAGGAGATTGCAATGGCAGTCAAGGTAGCACAAGAAGTATTCGACGGCATCGAGGCCGTCCGCCAGTCGGGCGCCACTAACATGCTGGCTATCAGCGAGGTGGCCCGGGTGGCCAGCATCATGGGCCACGAGGCCGCCGCCCAGTGGGTGAAGGTCCACGCCCGCGACTATGCCAGGGGCATATTCGTCGGGTGGAAAGTTCAGAAGGAGGAGCCCGCATGATGTGGCGAATGTACCGAGTCTTCATCCAGGATGGCACCAAGGTCACAATCTGGGAGCGCTTCGGCGTGTCGGAGCCCCAGGCCATGGCCAGCGCCCAGGTAGCTGCCAATCACGAGCCGGCTTTCGACCACCCCGTCGTGGTCAGGGCCGAACTGCTGAATTGCTGGTAATGCCCGGCGCAATGCCCGTGAGCATTGGAGTGGCCATTGATTGAAGGGAGGGGGCCGCGCCGGGGCGGTGGTGGGGAGTCACCGCCCCGACGCGGCGGAGGAAAGGAGAGTCCCGCTGGCTAGGCGGGGTCTAGAAGTCCAGTATTGGCAGCACGGGTTGGGGGTTGCCGGCGTATTCCAGCCACACCTCATCCCACCAGTCCTCCAGGCGCTGCCAGATGGGCTCGCCCATGGCCCGGCGCTCCTGCGCCGTGGGACCGTCATAGCGACGATCAGGCAAGTCTACGCAATAAGAATGGCGAGCAACATCGCGGAACCGCTGCCATGGTTCAGCGTCTAACCACCAAATCGGCATACCTGTAAATGGCGCCCCACGCCACCTCTTCTTGGCGTGTCGATTGGCTTGTCGCAGTCGGACACGGCTTATCAAGGCTGTCTCCTGCTGTGACTGAATTGACTAGGGTGGGCCTGGCGTTTGCAACCACCAGGCCCGGCAAGCTCTCGGCGCAACATTGGCACAGCAGCAGTGCGCCTGAGCACTCACCCACCGAAGCGAGTGGGGGGGCTACATTCAGGTTGTGCCCTGCTGCTCACGCAGGAGCACGATGCAGAGCAGGGCATAGACACTGAGGTCCATGAGAGTGTCCTCCAGCGTCTCGTCCGTGACCTCGGCCGCCTTGTTGGCAAGGTTGGTTATCCGGGCCCACTTGTCTGACATCCTCACGAGTACCCCGCGCCACGGTTCAACTCCAAACCGTTCGCAGGCGCGGAGGTTGCTCAGGGGATCGCCGCCGGAGTAGTCGGCGTTCTTCCTGGAGTGCAACCCGGCCATCTGGTCGAGTAGTCGGTAGAAGTCTTTGTGTCCCTTCAGGCCGGCCCAGCGGTCGTCAGGCATACTATCTCCTAGTTCAGATGCGGGCCACCGTGCGCCCGCCAGAGTAGAGGCCCGAACTGGCCAGCCCTACGACAATACCCACGATGGCGGCCGGTGCCATGTCGGTGTGCTGGATGGCGGCCAGTCCCACGTTCCAGACGATGCCCAGAAGGATGGCCATTGGCGCCCACCAGCGGTCGTCGACGATCCAGCGCTTGGCTATCTCCACCATGGCCACGATCAACGGTATGCCGGCCAGGCCGGCCATGTCTGTCAGTTCCATTCTACACCTTCTTCCAGAATCCTGCCGCTTCCCCCGGCTTCCACATCATCATGCCGGTCGACGTCCGCTGCACCGTCAGCGTCTCCAAGTGCTCAGGTTCCGTCGGCGTTCCAACCACTGCCGCGCCCAGGGCATTGGCAAGGTCGAGAAACCCCAGCACGAACTGCGGCCCTGCTGGCGGCGGTGGCACCTCCACGACCGGAGCGGCCACGGTTACGGCGCCCTTCCATGCGTGCCAAGTTTCACCAGGGCAGGCAGTTCTGAAGCCCGACTTGGCTACGTCCTGGTGGCCGCAAACAGGGACAAACGCCCCGAGCGTGAACTGTAGCTCCGCCATGAGCTGCCGAGTCGCGGTCAGTTGCACCTGTGGCGGCGGTGTGGCGGTAAAGTTCCCCTCCAGGCAGACACCCAAGCACTCCCGATTGCGCCCGGCCACGTGGTAGCTCACGGTGTCCAGGTCGTTGAGCTGGTAAATCAAGCCCTCTCGAGAGACTAGGAATCCGTAGCCCACGCCGGGCCAGCCCAGCGAGTTGACATGGTACTCAGCGATGATGCGGGCCACGTCCTCGGCGCTCTTGCGTGGCACCACCTCGGTGCCGACATGATGGCAAACCAGGTACTTCACGGCGCTCAGCGGGCGGCGCTCGTAGGCCCCCTTGGTGGGCAAGCGCCCCCGCAGGTCGCGCACCTTGAACCCGTTGCCGATCGTCGCCGTTGGCGCACTTGGCATAGTCGGCACCTCCACAGGATTGCTCACCGCATCCTCCCACGTTCCCGCCGGGTGGGCCCGGTTCCAGCGCCCCAGCCCCCCGATGATGGCCGGGTCGCTCAGGTCGAAACCGCCCCACTTCTCCCTGTCGGGTGAACCGATCTGGAATCCACAGGCCCCCACGACGTAGGGGTCCTTGGCCATCTCGCCGCCCAGCCACTGCAGGTCCCCCAGGATGGCGTCGGGTGACAACTTCCCGTGCCAGGGCAACCAGGTCGTGCACTCCGTCAGAACGATCGGAGGGCAGCGCTTCCCGGCCGCTCGCATGGCGGCCACAATGGGCCGGTAGCGCAGGGCATACCAGGATGCGTCCGGCGCCTGCATGAGTTGGTAAGCCTCAGAGCCGTATGCGTGCATGCCCAAATATCGAGCTTCTGCCAGCAGGTCTGAGAAGTAGGTGACGTAATCCTGCGGTTCGGCTACCCCGGTTCCCATGTTCAACACACAACTTTGCCTGCCGTGGTTGTGCAACTCCCGCACACCGCCCAGCTCGAAGGCGGCGAGTCGGCGGTAGGCGTCAGGGGTCTTGTTGCCTTGGCTTTCGCAACTCAACTGCCAGCACTGGATGGCGGGCCAGTGCGTGACCAGAAGCCAGGCGAACTCGCCGCCCCGCAGGTAGGCGTCGGCCTCGGTGTCACCGAGCCGATCCCCGGCGAACTTCTCAAACCCGGCGGCCGGGTGATCGTGCTGGAAGGATAGCCGCCCGATCTCAACTTGCGCCCCGGTCTGCCCGGCATACTCCAGTGCCATGTCGGCCAGCAACACCACTCTGCCACCAACCTGCCGCACCATACCCAGGACGTCGCCGCCACTGGTGCCGTAAGCGCCAATGCCAGCTCTCATCCTCTCCCCTCCCTCACCTCATCATCCTGGTGACCGTGCCTGTTCCTGCCTCCGTATCAGCACGGTCAGATCGTCAATGCGCTGCCCGAGCCGCTGTATATCGGCTCGCAATTGCACATTCTCGGTCCGAAGGATGTTCGACTCCGTTCTCAGGTTACCTGACTCCGTTTTCAGATCCGCAATCTGGAGTCGTAGCTCGGAGTTGACCCGCTCCAGTTCCGCGATCTGCTCCTTGAGGTGTGTCGTATACCTGCCTAGATCGGCTATGATGCCAGTCTGCATCGTGCCTACGATGTTGTTTGCCTCTGCCTTGCTCTTCAGCGCTAGCGCCATATCGCCCCTTTCACGCTGCCGGGCCGTGAACCAGACGCCCGCGAGCGCCAGAACCGGGCTCGCAATGGCCGCTATCAACAGGCCTATATGTTCCGCACCCACTCATGACACCACCTCGATTACTTGCCACTACCGTCGTACCGGCTCCATGCCAAGCCCAGTGTAGGACTCAATCGGTCCCAGCGCCTGCACCTCTACGTATCGCGCCGTCGGTGGCGGTGTTGGCAACGTGAGCACCGTCTCCACCCGGACCGCCGTATCAACCGGTATCGTGACGGTGTAGGGCACCCCGATGATGCCCGCCTGCCCCACCCACGTCAGATAGGCGGTCGTGTCCGTGATACCAATGCCGTGCAGCCATATCTGGCGCATGGCCAGCGTTGTGGTCAACCAAAACCTGGCCTCAAATGGTTGGGTGGAGTATGCCTGTCCGACGCCACGCCACCGCTTTGGGATAACCGAGTCGGGGATGTCGGCCAGGCTTTGTCGCCACTCGCCACCAGCCGGGAGGGTCACCCACTGCCGCCAGAGAGCATCCGCTACCGCCGTCTGCGTGTCGGTGAGCAGGACCGTCAGGATGTCGCTGGTAATCGGGCTGGTGTTACGAATCAGGATGCGGCTGCTCTGCCAGAAGAGCGGCTCCGGCGCCGTGGTGGCCGCCATGGTCCGAACGGTCACGCCCTCGAACGGCGGCGGGCTGGGCGCCGCAGTTGCCCCCCCAACGGCCAGCATCCCGATTGTTAGGAGTACTCCTACAAGTGTCAGTTTCCAGCGCATGTGTCTACCTCTGTACACTTGATTGGGGCGCCACGTACGGCCACCGTGCAGAGGTTGCCGTCGCCGTCCAACTCGATGGTCACGGCAATCTCGACCGGACGGCAGTTGATAGTCTCCCGAAAAGTGGCCTGGTGGTGCCGCCCGGTGACGCCCGGCTTCGGCCCCAGGGCCACTGTCACGGTCTTGACCTTGGGGCTGTAGGCGACGACGGCGACGATCTTCATGCTCCCCTTACCAGAGCTTGTACTTACGATTTAGGTAATCCTCAACGATGGCCCGGTTGCCATCACTCAGCGCCGCATTGAACCAGAGTACCTCTGCCAAGAACATAGTCCCGCCGTAGGCCGTGCCAGTTTGAGCCGCTCCGATGCCAAATGCGTGATTGTTCCATGCAATAACGATTGTGCGAGCCACTGGACTGCCCAGCGCCCCGCCGTTCATGTAATGACGTAGCGACACGGCATCGTAGGCAAACTCCCACAGCCGTACTCGTCCCTCGTTGTTGGTAGTGCTCCCGTTGTGTGCCTGCTGGTAGCCAGCATTGCTATCGCACTCACCATAGACGAGGCCAGTAGTGTGCTTCCACACCGCTACTCCATATCTGTCAGTGTCAATACGAGCGTCCCCGCAGATGTAGCCCAGAGTGCCGCCGTACAGCGCACCCACGATGAAGAAATGGCCATCCTGCGTCTGGAAATCTGCATGGCTAGCACAGGCCAGAGAATCGCCGCCGTCAAACTGCAACAGCGGAAAGTCGGACGGCCGTTTGGCTCGGAATGTGGGCTTGGCAGCGGCAGTGCCCTGCGTCACGTCGTGCCCGCCGCTACTCCAATCAGTCCAGGACGCTATCGCGTCGCCATCAACGGCAGTGGGCAAGCTGTCAGTAGCAAACCACACTATTAGCCCCGTGCGATATGCCAAATTGGCCGGAACACTGTGCCTGGCCGATAGAGACCCTGGTATTCGCTGACGCCTATACTCTGTCATATCTCAGTCCGTGATAGCGTTGACAAACCCAGCCACCAGCACCACATTGGCAGCAGCAGCAAATGCCTTGACTACCAAGCCATTCTGCAGGATGAGGCCGGGCACTACCAGCATCAATCCTGCCTCAGCAGCCACCGATACCTCGAGGGTGTCATCAGGGGCAGCTACACCACCAAACTCGATTGTGAGTTTCCGTACCACGGTATCGCTGTTGACGGCCCAGAGCCATATCTCGTCGAAGGTGCCAGCGGTGGTCCCCGCCACTGCTGTGTGAATGGTCGTGCCTGGGGTGGCAGTTGCCGCCACCTTGACCATGCGGCCGTCCGTACTGCCCGAGAGTTTGCGCTTGACTGCGGTCGCCATGCCGTCCCCCTAACCGAACACTTGAGCAACCAGAAAGTCTATCCCGCCGCCAGAGGCCCCTTGGGCGCCTTGCGCCCCCTGAGCACCAGCAGACCCCTGTGCTCCCGCTGCTCCTTGCGCTCCAGAAGCACCCTGTGCTCCCTGGCTACCCTGAGAGCCTTGTGCCCCTTGGTCACCCTGATCGCCCTGGCTGCCCTGACTGCCCTGACTGCCCTGACTGCCCTGACTGCCCTGACTGCCCTGACTGCCCTGGCTGCCCTGTGCCCCCTGGTCCCCTTGTGGCCCCTGGGCGCCTACCCCCTTATCGCCCTGATCGCCTTGTGTGCCCTGACTTCCTTGGGGTCCTTGTGGACCTTGCGGTCCTTGGGGACCTTGGGTGCCTTGTGGCCCTTGGGTCCCCTGGGTCCCCTGGGTCCCCTGACTTCCCTGGGCACCTTGCGCACCACCGGCGCACTCCAGCGTCTCCAGGTGGCGCACCCGTTCGGCAATCCGGCCTATGGCGTCGTATGTCATCCTCACCGATGGATCAGACATCGGCCAACTCCACCCCGATGGTCTCGATCTGGCCGCTAGACGCCGCCACTCCGATTTGCGCTGATATCACCTTCTTGTCTCGTTCGACGCTGCCGAAGCGCACGGTCACCAGGTCGCCCACATTATACTCCCGGCCGTAGAGGCAGGACGGCACCTGCACGACGACAAAGGTGAACTCCTCCCGGGCCTGCTGCGAGTCCAGGAACACGTCGCCCTTACTGTTCAGGCCACCCACCGCTGCCTCGTTGCTCGCGTTGCGGAACACCTCTCGACGGTTCCAGGTCGAGGCGCCAATGGCCGCGGGGTCCGTTCGGATCGCAATGGTCCGGGCCCCAGCGACCCCCTGGCCACCGACGTAGACGACGTTCACCTCGTCGGCCCGGTTCAGAGCATACCGTGGCGTTCGCATGTTGCCGAGCGTAGGGGAGAATACGACCGGCGGGTTGCCCGCGGCGTTGCCAACGGTGCGGTCGGTGCCGAGCTGGCCGCTGTACCAGCGGAACTGGTAGCCTGCCACCCCGTTCCCTACCACAGCGAAGTCACCCCTGCCTGCATTGGCGATCTCCTGGCACACCTCCAGCAGGTTGCGGTACTCCCGGCTCATGGTGATGGTAGACCCAGTCGCCAGGCTTAGGCTGATACTCAGGCCAGTGCACGCCCGGAGCCCCGCACCCGGCCCGGCCTGCTCGTTGACGAACGCCTTGATGACCGTCTCAGCTACGCCGGTCTTGGTCGCCCCGGCGCTTAGTGCCGACGCTGCGATGATACGTCGGGCCAGCAGGTCAGCATATCCCCGCCCCTGACTGGTGTAGCGGTACTCGCCATTGGCCAGGTACTCGTGGGCCTCGGCCCGGTGGAATGCCTCGAAGTCGAGGTACCAGCCGATGCCCGCTGCCAAGTCGGCCCGCCACACCTCGACCTGGCCGTCCAGTTCGAACAGGGCCGTGCGGGAGTCGCTGCCGCTCATCACCAGCGTATAGCCGCCGGGAGCGTTGACCCGCTTCTCGTAGGCAAGCGAGATCCACTGGTCGAGCACGGCCACCATCGTCCCGTCGGCGTCCTTTAGCCTGACGTGGTAGGTCGGCGCCATCAGCGGGGCTCCGGCAGTGCGGCCAGACGACGCTCCATTACCTGGAGGCGCTGCTCAGTGGACTGGAGGCCGTGACTGAGCTGGCGCACAGCCCCCGTCAGGAGCATCGTCAGGCGGCTCATATTCACGAAGTGGTGACCGTCCGAGTTGAAGGCGACCAGCTTGGCTCGCTCCAGGGGCTCCTGGTTATCCTCCAGGAATTGGCCGAACTCCCGCCGGATAGGGTCGTCCTGCCGACTCACGCCGACCGACAAGGCCGTCAGGAGGGCGATGTCGTCAAAGGTGTCGAAGTTTGTCCAGGCGGTACCGACGTCTTGGTGCGAGTCGCCGTCGGAGTCAAGGATGAACCGGGTTGTCGCTGAGTCTCTCACGGCGAGAATGTTCTTGTCTGCGCCGATGGTTCCGATGCCCCCGCCGCCATCATCTTTTGCAGACTCAAGGATGACCCCAGCCACTCCGGCGGTAGAACGAGTAGCGTCTACAGTGGTGACTCTTGCGGCCAATACAGCGCCGATGCTGGTTTCGGTAAGGCCCTCGATGAGGGCTCCACCCTCAGCCCCCACTACCTTCTTTACGCAATAGTATGTGTCGGCCTCGAAGTTAGTCGTCATGGCGTGGGCGACATCAGAGGACTTAGCGCTGTAGGACTCGTTGTCTGACGCACCCTGGTTGACACAGAAGCCGTAGGTCTGCTTGGTGTTCTCTACCTCGTTGATGAACACCCGAATGTCACCGATGTTCTCCCGCTGGTCAACGGCGTTGGTGATGGCCCCGAGGCTGTCAATCTGGAACTGGTAGAGGGGAATATCGAAGGTCGTGTTTGGCGTCTGTGTCAGCGCCGGAGTGCTCGGTCCAGCGGCGTCCGTGCCAGAGATGAACGCAAGCCTCACCGTCTTCGCAGCCCACGACTTGCGGAGCACCACCCGGTGGATCTGCGCGGTTACCGGCAGTGCCGGGCAAGTGCCGTCTCCCGGCACAAAGTCAATCTGCGCGGTGTTCTCGTACCAACAACCGTGAACGAGCGCCGACCCCTTAGCAACCCGGATCGTCGTCGTCGCTGGGTTGCTCACCAGCAGGCTGTTCTCATGGCCGATGAGGACTCCACGGTTGGCTGCGTAAGCGTGGATCATCTGCCGAAGAAGCGCTGACCAGTTCTCTTGTGTGTACCCGGTTTCAGGCCCATCCCCTGTGGTCGGGCTTGACGTTGTCCAGAATAGGCTGCTTTGCGCCATGGGTGTCTCCTTTGGGCTAGATGCCGATGAACCGCACCAGGTAGGTCATAGTGACCATGCTTAGCGTCCCGGACCCGGACATGGAAGCGTTGAAGTGGTTGACCCCACCAGTCACCGCTGGATGTGGCTCCAGGTGGAACGTCGCCAGGTCGGAGTTGCTCGACATGTAACCGATGACGTTGATGTCGCCGGGGTATTTCACGACCGACTTGACCGAGGGTGAGCAGTCGATGACGATCATCTCATTGGCCAGAAGCGTGTAGGTGACGTCCAAGAGCTCACCCGTGTTGGTGTTGGCAATCGCCGCCCGGTCACAGGGGCCAAGAATATAGACAAGCGGGTATGCCGCCCACGTGCCGAGATAGGTGATGTAACCAGAGAGGTAGAACCCGGTCCCGCCGATAAAGGTCGGCACGCTCGTTGGGACGAACATACCGCCGATACCGAACAGCTTCGTCATGTCCATTCGGTACACGGTCGGATCGTACCAGGTTGGGTCGAAGGCCACAAACCGCAGCACCTCGGCATATGCCCACTCGTCCCAGCGCCCGGTATCCCTAGCCTGGAAGGCCGGCCCTTCCTGAATCCAGACGTTCAGGTCCCGCTTCTGGCCACCGGGAAGGCGCTTGCGGAACGTGCCGCTCGCCACACCGCCGAACGTCACCTGCCGGTTGGGGCGGATGGCGTCCAGCAATCCGGCGACCTGCTTGCGAGCTCCGGTGGCTGTCGTCATGGTGGCACCGCCCCGACCGTCCCAGTACGCCTCTCGGCTGCAG
>Ga0315273_10009216_pt1 | contig 12505 bp, 11 predicted proteins | sample YL17G02_0_MG_FD_205753 | JGI IMG/M metagenome (GOLD analysis project Ga0315273, IMG submission 205753) | Sediment microbial communities from Yellowstone Lake, YNP, Wyoming, USA - YL17G02_0 | ecosystem: Environmental > Aquatic > Freshwater > Lake > Sediment | place: USA: Wyoming | collected... | reverse complement strand
CATTATTGGACAATAACCTGTCTATTTCAATTTTGGCTGGTGTAATTTGTGTTTTACCTAAGTTTTCAATCGTATACTTATTAAAAGGTTTTTCTTTAAATTGGCTAACCAAAGAAGGTGCTTCCTTGTTTTTAGGAGTAAACGGTAAAACAAAATATGCAACACAAAAGCCAAAAATAAAAGCAAAAATAATAATAAGAAGGCCTCTCACTTTAAAAGTTTTTGGATAATCGTGAATATACTAAATGCTCCGTAAAAGATAAAGGCAGAACCCACAAAAATTAGCCTGAAAATTGACGGCCTTAATTCTTTGGCAAGAGCTGTGTTATTTAAGACCAAGATTAAACCCGTGTATATAAACATAGAAAATGCGTTCAGAACAGCTCCTGTAATGACTAAGGCCAGAGGTTCGGTAAAACCTAAAGAAAAAACGATAATTCCTGCCATAATTTGCAGTACAAGAAAAGCATAAAAAAAGATAGACAATTTTTCGATTTTAAATCTTTTTGGAGAAAAAATGACCAGATTCTCGCTCATTATTCTGGCGTTCGAACCGAAAACCGAAAATTGGGTACCAAAAAGCATCAGTGATGCCATAAGAAGAAAAAACGTACCCAGAAAATTAAAAGTCCTTTGACCGATAATACCGGCTTCGAAAATAACAAAGTTTATGCTCGTTTCTACACCTTTTGACCCGAAAACTGTTGAATAAGCAAGGAGGGACAATAAAAGCATTGTAAAGGCGCCGGTTAACCAAAAAACGATTCCGTGCTCGATGTTTATTCTTTTCCACCAGGTTTTAAAATAGGAAATATTTTGTGGTGTTACATCAAACGTGCTTCCTGTAAGCGAAAGATTTTCGTTTTTCCCCTTAAAGATATTTGTAATATGCCCGAAATATGCCCCCATGCCATATCCTTTTTCCTTGATATATAAAGATTGGGCAAGGTTTAAATTGCCACCGGCCCCTGCGTAAGCTAAGGCTGCTAAAAATGTCGCGAAAGGAAGCCCCTCCGGAAGAAAAAAGAAATTATTGCCTTTACCGAATATCCCTTGAGCCAAGCTTAACCAATGATTGCTTTTTGCGAAATAGAGCGTAATTAGAAAAATAAAGGGAATTCCTATTAAGATTATCGCTTTCTGAACGGTTTCCTGTGTTTTATACACGACTTTCCCAAAGCCGTAAACAATACCTATTAAAAGAAGAAATATAATCCCAATAAATCCGGAATATTTTATTCCTATTGCGCTAGCAAAAAGAGTGGCTGAGGAAGCAATAATTCCTGGCCACATCCACGGTATATAAGTCGTTAATATAAACCAAATGGGAGTAAGCCTTCCGAATTTACGACTAAGCCCTACGAAAATGCTCTCACCCGTAATCAGGGTATAACGCTCAATTTCCATATTAATAAAAAACTGAAAAGTAATTCCCAGTATTGCCGCCCAAATAATTCCCAGGCCAAAATTTGAAGACAGATAAGGCCAAAGTATTAATTCTCCGCTTCCCAGTCCGACGCCAAGAATAATAAAACTGGGGCCAATCAATTTCAGAAGGGGTAAAGGAGGAGGAAGATCCCTTTTCGTAAGAGGAGGAATATTATCCATTATATTATTTTACAAAATTTCTACTCTTCTTACTAGAAAGTGTAATATTAATTATTATGAAAAAGCTGATGCATCAGATTCGGACTCCGGTCAAAAGGGAAAGTGCCAGCCGATACTTAAGTCTGACCTTAATCAGTTTTGCCTTGTCGGTAATCGGGACAAGATCTTTTTTGCAGGTTGCAAATTTTCCACAAATAGCATCAGGACAAATTCATATTGCCCACGTTCTTTTCGGTGGAATATTATTATTTACGGCTTCAATTTTACCTTTGATATTAGCCAATCGATCGATATTGGTTTTAAGTGCTATTTTTTCAGGATTGGGCATCGGCTTATTTATTGACGAAGTCGGTAAATTTATAACCCAGTCAAATAATTATTTTTATCCTCCGGCTATGCCCATTATTTATGCCTTTTTTCTTCTGACAGTCTTAATATATCTTGAAGTTAGGAAAAAGACGCACGCCAACCCCAGGGCCGATCTCTATCGTTCGCTGGATTCTTTTTCCGAAATACTCGATTATGATTTGGAACCCCACGAACTTAATGATTTACAAGAAAGACTTAAGTCGGTTGCCGGAAGCAAAGATTCTCCCGAATTAGTAAGTTTGGCAAAGAGTTTATTGTCCTTTTTAGAATCAAAAGACATCATAACTGTTCCGGATAACAAAACGATTATTGATAGAATTATTCTAAAAATAAGCGAGATTGAAGAAAAATATGTTAAAAAAGGCATTTTTAAGGCCGTTTTGATTATTGGCCTAACCTTAACGGGATTTGTTTCTATTTTAGATTTAATTCGTAGTTATTCGGCCTTTTCATCCTACCAAGAACTTTATGATTTATTGACCCGCCTGATTGCTTCCGGAATAGAAATAAACGATATCAGTATTTATTGGTTTTTTGTCAGACTTATTTTGGAAGCTATCGTCGGCGTGGCTTTAATTCTTTCGGCGTTCTTAATTGCCAAAGGCAGCGAATTAAGAGGATCAAGCCTGGCTTTTATCGGAATTCTTCTTTCTCTAACTTGCGTTAATTTACTGGTTTTTTATTTTGATCAAACAGGCGCTTTCTTAAGCACTTGCGGGCAGCTCATTTTATTTTTAATGGTTTTTCGTTTTAGACAAAAATATCTTTTTTCTTCGTAAGAAGGCTAATTTTACCCTTGACTTCAGTTTTTCTTTGGTATAAGAATTAGATATGATGTTTCGGGTTATATTTGGGTACTCCTTTTATGATTGAAAAATTATCGGTACCGGTTTCGGTTGGCCTTAAATACGACCATACAAAAAGAAAGATTGAAATTAAATGGGTTTTATGGGAAGGAAAAGTTCACCCGATTGCCAAAGTTGGTTTGCACCATACTTTTAGGGCAGGCCGTACTCTTTATCACGTCTTCTCGGTTGCTTCAAAAACTCTTTTTTTTAGGTTAGTTTTGGATACGGACAATCTGCGTTGGAGATTGGAAGAGATATCGGATGGGCTTGCGTCCTAATGTTTAATGACTAATGTCTAATGATTAATAATTTACCCTTTAACCCCAAACCTTCAACCATAATGCATATGGACCTTAATTCTTGTTTTGCAACGATTGAACAGCAGGCCAATCCGCTTCTTAGAGGAAAACCCGTTGCCGTTGCGGCTTATACTACTCCCTCTGGCTGTATTATTGCTCCTTCAGTTGAAGCAAAGCGCTTGGGAATAAAAGTCGGAATGCGGGTAAAAGAAGGGAAACTTCTCTGCCCCGAGCTGGTTATTCTTTCACCTGACCCCTGGAAATATCGAAATGTCCACCTTGCCCTAAGAAAAATACTATCCGATTACACGAACGATTTTACGCCCAAATCGATCGATGAATTTGTTTTGAATCTTGAAGGCTACCCGGCTTATCAAAAGGGAATGTTTGAGGTTGCAAAAGAAATCAAAGCCAGAATTAGGGGGGAGATCGGAGAATGGCTGAGGATTTCGGTCGGTATTGCCCCGAACAGGTTTTTGGCTAAAACCGGAGCGGGCTTAAATAAACCGGATGGGTTGGACGAAATTAATAAGGATAACTTTAAAGCCATTTATTCCGGTATGGCCTTAACCGATCTCTGCGGAATAAAAGCAAGAAACGCTGTTCGTTTAAATTCGATGGGTATATATAGCGTTTTAGATTTTTATCAGGCGCCATATTTACGGTTGAAAGCCGCTTTTGAATCAATTTTGGCTTATTACTGGTACCTGCGACTTAGGGGTTGGGAGATAGACGATGTGGTTTTTGGCCGAAGAAGCTATGGCAACTCGTTTGCTTTACCGAAACCGCTAATAACCGTAGAAGAACTTTCCCCTATTCTTTCTAAATTGGTCGCCAAAACCGGCCGACGCTTTAGGCGAGCGGGGTATAAGGTCCAAGGAGTTCACCTGGCCATAGTCTATCGGGACGGAACATTCTGGCATAAAGGGGTAACCACTTCCAAGGTTTTGTTTGATTCCCGAGACGTCTATAAAGTAGCCTTCGGACTTTTAATAAGATCTCCGTACAAAAAGCCCGTGCGTGAACTGGCCGTTTCCGTATTTAACCTTCTAGGCGACATTGTCCTCCAGCTCGAGCTTTTCGACGATTTGGAAAGGAAAGAAAAAATGGTTAGGGCAATTGATAGAGTAAATGAACGCTGGGGAGATTTTGTCATTACCCCGGCCAGAATGATGTGGACAAAAGACGTTGTTATCGATAGGGTTGCCTTTGGCGGAATCAAAGAGCTCGAAGAGATTACTCTTTTAGACTAGAAAGATCTACCGTAGCCCCTACCCTAATATCGTATTTTTTTGTGAATCCGGCGTTTACCTCGAGAACATAATCAATAAGACCGTTCGGTATGTAATATGGCAAGTTTTTGTCCGGCGTATTAGTTTCTGGAGGAGGAATGTTTTGGTCAATTTGACTAATTTTTCCGTCGTTAATCCAAATAAAATCAAGCGAAATTAGCATACCTTTCATCCAAAAAGCAGGTTTAAAATCTTTTTTTTCAAATACAAAAAGCATACCCTGGTTTTCTTCCAGAGATTTTCGGCCGGATAAGCCCTTTTCCCTCTCCGGTTCCGTATCGGCAATTTCGGTGATTATCTCGGTGTCACCCAGTTTGATGGTTTTTTTATCGCCTACCGTAGTTTGTAAAGTTTGGTTTAAGTATTTCGAAGGATTATTTATGGCTTTATTTGCTTCTTTTGGATATTTATATAAAACACCAAGGATAATAATAAGTGTCGTTACAGCCGCTAAAAGAAGAAATATTTGTTTCACTTTGCTAATGGCTTAACTTGGTATTCAAGGAGGTCTAATTGTCTTTCAATATTTGCGGGACGTTGAGGGTTTGTTATCGAAAAATAATAACTGATTAAACCTAGAAGGATTACGGCAAGTGAAGCTAAAAAAAGCAGCGTATCTTTATCGGTTTGCAAATTTTTTTTCATAAAGAATTATTCAATTGTTACTTAGTAATTTCTTCACCTAAAACGGCTGAATTATTATTAACATCAAAAGCTCGGTTTTTGTATTTCGAACCAATTAGGTATGAATAAGTAAGAATCGCCACAATTGCAAAAATAATAGCCGGAATAAGAATAAGAAATACACTAAGTGAATTATTAATGCGGTTTTTATGAAGATGAATTGTCTTTGGCAGCATACTTATATTCTAACAGATTGTTGCGAGCGCCGAGGAAAGGAGTGTGCCAGGGACAGGACTCGAACCTGCACTCCCGTTAAAGGGAACACGGCCCTAAACCGTGTGTGTCTGCCAATTTCACCACCCTGGCTTGTAGGAAATATTATATCAGCTTAACCTTCCAAGTCGAAGGAAACAGGAAGCGGTTCGATTTTTTCGTAAGCAAAGCTTGCGGTTTCACCTAAAGCAAAGCTTGCGGCTCGATTTACAGACTAAAGTAAACAGGATATTCATCAATCTTTGCCATGAAATATTTTACGTTTCCTGCCCAAGTTGAACTGGGAGGCGCATAACGTCGCGCTATCAGATTTATCGTAGGGGTTCCTTTATTGTAATATTTTTCCCTAAGAGTTTTACCGACTACTTCGATTGATTCGTCCCAAGAAGAAAAGCGATATTTTCCATTCGCCCAGCCATACGCATTATACGAGCTTTGTGGAATTCTTTTCCCAAAAGTAGATTCGACTCCTGTTATGGCAGGAATTAATCGCCAATCAATATTATATTTATCGGCCACTTCAACGAATTTATCTGAATACTTTGCCAATGGAGAATTATGAGACAATAAAAATGTTTCCAACTTCTCTACCCGACTATCTTTGGGAACAAACCTAGAGCTTTTTAAAACAGCTGATTCATCAGCCACGTAAACGTTTGCCCTAGCCGTACGGGTTGAGAGAAAAAATAAAATAAATATAAAAAGATATATTAAGAAATATTTCATATAATCTAAAAAAGAGGGCCGCCTTATGGCGACCCCCAAAAAAGAGGAGTACCTTGCGGTACTCCTCATATGTGAGTAATACCTCGCGGTACTACTCGAAAAATCCTAACGCTTCTCCGATGTAATCGGATCTGCCTCAGAATCTAGTAGATACTATAACAATTTACTACAGGATTGTCAAGTTATTGACAAAAAAACCATAATAAGCTCATTATGGTTAATTTTGTGGGATACTATTCCTAGGATTATTAAATCCTCTTTTGAGCAAGAACAAAGATCGAAGGTCCAAAATTGATATAACTTAGGGGAATTTGAAGCCACTTTTCCAGGTTTAGCAAAGTTTCTGCCGGTATCAAATTTTTTATTTTAGAACTACGGATGTTCGAAACTGAACGACATTCAATTATATTAAATCCAAATTCAGTCAGTTTTTCCTTAAATACGTCCGGATGGTAGTTTAAAAATGGGATCGACCTATTTTTAATTGATTTTGAACTTCTTTTATCGGAGGGAAAAATGTCCAAAGGAAAAGTAAAATTTCCTTTAAATATCTGCGAGATAGAAGCCTTAAAATGTTTTTTATTTGCGAATTCGAGAATTAGAAATCCCCGATTTTTTAATAAATTATTAATTATTTCAAAAAACTTATCGGAGTTTTCTATATGATGGATAACCCGAACGCAAATTATTAAATCGAAACTATCTTTTTTTAAGCTTCTTGGTAGGTTTTCCAGCCTGGAATGTAAAAATTTGAACTTTCTTTGTCTAAATTTGTTTTGAGCTATCGATAAAAGTTTCGCGGACGGATCACTCACCAGGATTTTTTTACCTCTAAAAGAATAAGAAGGGATCAATCTTCCATAACCGGCTCCGATTTCCAGGATTGAATCGATTTTTGGAATAATTTGAAGAAAGGATTTAATCGCCTCCATTTCGGCCCTATGCTCATAATCTCTGCCTTTCCAATACGCAGGGTAATCGTAGGTATCGTAATGCGCGGCCATAAAATATTTAAATATCGAGAAATTTATCTAATTGAAAAAGACGAAGATAATTCTACACCATAGATTCAAATCCTGATATTAATTACTCCATTTCGGACATAAGCAAGCTTGAGACCTCATTCCATTTCGGACATAAGCAAGCTTGAGACCTCATTCCATTTCGGTCATAAGCAAGCTTGAGACCTCATTCCATTTCGGTCATAAACTTATTGACACCTTCTGCCCAGGAACCGGGAGACATTGGTGTATATTTACTCATGATATCTTCGATTGAGAGGAGGCCGTTATTTAAATAATTGTCCCTTAAGCCTTTTGAAACCACTTCAATCGCTTCTTGGTAAGAAGAAAAGCCCAACGTTCCCTGACTATGTATGCCCCAGCCCCAGCAGTTATTTGTTTCGGGGGGGATTTTCTTACAAAGATTAGACTCTTGTTGGGCAATGGCCGTAATTAATCTAAAATCCAATCCGTATTTATCGGCCGTATCTACGATATAGGAGGAATAAGACTGTAAAGGAGAATCGTACCTTAAAAGATATTGTCGAACAATTTCCGCTCTTGCATCGGCCGTATTTAAATGACTGGAAATTAATGGGAAATTGGTGGGAAGTGATGCGTATACCCTGACACCCGATTCCGGTGCTTGAATTAAGCTTGTTTCTTTTACAACAAAATTATTTTTAGATACTTTTGATATATTAAAAAGAGAAATTAAACTGGCAAATATGGCGATGGGGGTAATTGAAAAAAACAATGAAGTCAGAATTAGGTTTTTCCAAAAAGAAAAATCTTCACTCTTCCGGGAATAACTTTCCATTCCAGTCAGGATGACATAGAAGAAGCTTATAAGTCAAGTTAATTTTATTAGAAGGTGTCGAAGAGAGAGCCTAGAAGGATTCGACAATTCAGTAATCTGAATTGGTTATTCTCCTCCAACCTCTTGCTGGTTACAGCCGACCAAAATGGTTGTTTGTGAGCCCAGAAGGATTCGCCGTGCATAAATCTTCCTTGATTAGCACCATCGAACCCGACTGGCAAGCGAGTCTGCGAGTGAGCCCAGAAGGATTCGACAATCCGAAGGATTGGTTATTCTCCTTCAACCTCTTGCTGTCGCTTCGTGACCTATCGAAAATGGACTTATGTGAGCCGCGGAGGATTCGAACCTCCAACCACCTCCTTAAGAGGGAGATGCTCTACCGTTGAGCTAGCGGCCCATTTTCGATCTAAAAAGGGAATTGCTCTACCGTTGAGCTATGGGCCCAAATTCCTATCGTAAATTTTACCATAATAACGCCCTAAAATTAATCTTTACTAAAGATTTTCTGAAATATAAATTTCGGATCGATAAGGCTAAATATATAAAGCTTAATATTTTTTTTGTTGGAAATTATTTCTCTTTCTTTAGTCAAAGCTAGGTCGGCAAGATAAAGACCATCCTCTTTAGGAGATCTTGCCTGAAAAATAAGAAGAGAGTTATTGAATGGTTCTATTTTAGGTAAATTATAAAGATTTATTATTTCAATAAACCCGTTCGGGTTATCTATCGAAATAATCGCATCTTCATTCAATATTGTCTGCCCCGTATTTCTAACAAGTAGCGCGCCGTTAAAAACCGCGTGCTTGCCCAAAATTAAAGGCGTAAATGAAGCGATTATTTGAGAAGAGGTAATTCTTTTAGGAATTCCTCTCGTCTTTTTTACTTCTTTTATCTGATTGTAGAATTCATAATAGGTTCCATCCTTATTTTTCCAGGAAAAAACGTCAAAAGGCTTATCCTCGTAACTTAATAAAAAGGGAGTTACGGCCACAACCTGAGGATTATTCCACACATTTTCAAACGAGTATATTAATTTAGGTCCGACTTTTTCGATGGGAATACCTTTTTTAGGCTCGGAAGAAGTTTGATGTTGCCAGCCTGTTTCGGTAATAAAAACCGGTAATTCCTTTTCTAAACCCAGAGTTTTCAAATAATCTATTTCCCAGACAAAAGAGCCGACAGTGCCCCTTCCGCTGTCTTTTTCGGAACCTATAAAGCCCGGGTTAGGATAAGAATGCGATGTCCAGCCGTCGATGTAGTTAAAGAATTCAGGGTCAGACTCCAATACCTTTTTCATAAATATTGAAGCGTCCATCGTTTCTTTGGTATTTTTTGCCGAAAAATCCAATCCGGCGGGAAGGATAAAAAAGTCAGATGAATTGGCTTTTAGCTTTTCGGAAAGTAAGCGTAAATAAACAGCATATTCGGAAGGGTTGATGTCTCCCCCCCACTCTTTGGTGTGATTTGGTTCGTTGGCAATTACTACATAACGATTTTTGACTACCCAATTAAGTGAGTTTAAAAATGAGACCCATCCGTCTATTTCATCAATATTTGGTTTTTCCCACCCGTCATCTTGTTGGGCGCTGGCTACTCTGACGATTGGAATTAAATGAAGACGTCTAGCCTCATCGAAAACTTTTTGCCAGCGAGAAGTGTCCCTTTCTCCTTTTTGAATAACGATGGTTACGTAGCCCCAATCCCCGCCTGAAGAATTAACCAAATTAGCTGCATCTTTAAGTTCAGACTCATTGAGGATATGGATGCCGAAAATGTTGTTTGTTGATTTAAGGGGATTTTCGATAGCATGTACTATTTTTGGGGATAAAAGAAGAATAATTATTGTAATAAATAAGATAAAATACCTCATCCATTAATATTAACAGACAAATTTGATATAATTTACAATGCTTTGAGCAGTGTTAAGATTGCTTAATGCTTGCTTGCAGGTGTGGCGGAATTGGCAGACGCGTACGGTTCAGAGCCGTATGGACTTTAAACGTCCGTAGAGGTTCAAGTCCTCTCATCTGCACCAGGCACTCGTGGCGGAATTGGCATACGCGATAGCTTGAGGAGCTATGCCCGTAAGGGCGTGGGAGTTCGAGTCTCCCCGAGTGCACTCACATACGTTCGTGCTCACGTGGACGCTCGATAGTGCTAAGTATCGAAAATGTTATGCACACGAGTCTCCCCGAGTGCACCAAAAATAGAGAGGTCGCTTAGCTCAGCTGGTTAGAGCGTGCGGTTTACATCCGCAAGGTCGCAGGTTCGATCCCTGCAGCGACCACTTAGATATAATGAATAATAATCTAAACTATTATTTGACCGTGGCTTTTCGAAAGATAAAAGGGGTCATCTGGGATTATCCGGAGTTTAGATTTTTATTTAAGATACTTTTGGGGATTATTGCTCTAGTTATTTTGTTTTTGATATTTAGGTCGAAGACGTAAATAATATAGAAGCCGAGATAAGAAACCTGCTTTTGCAGGAACCTTGTCTCGTCAAATCAGAATTTGCCGAGATAGCCAAGGTGGTCACGGCGGGCGCCTGAAGAGCGTCAGATGTGTGTTCGACTCACACTCTCGGCACCACAAGCGGGCGTAGTTTACCGGTAGGCGAAGCTTGCCGGCCAAACTACACATTTTATTTATATTAAGCGGGCGTAGTTTACCGGTAAAATGCTTCCTTGCCAAGGAAGAGACAGAGGGTTCAATTCCCTTCGCCCGCTCCGAGCCCCCGTAGCTCAATGGATAGAGCGCATCGGTTCTAACGATAGGGTTGCGCGTTCGACTCGCGCCGGGGGCACACTACGCGACATGGAGGTCGCAATAGTATCCTTTAACCCAAGAGTATGGCTTTTTTCTTGTTCGAGCCAGAGGTTTTCTTCATTAAAGGTATTTTGTAGGCCGGATAAGAAGATAAACTGTGATTTGGGCTTAATTATGAGCATTTTGTCTTTTAAATAGATGTTCGAGCCGAGTATTTTAAGAACCATTCTTTTGGTAAAAATATCCCCCTCGTCGAATAACTCCATTACATTTTCGGCAAAGGTTATGGTCTTGTCCAAAACCCTTAACCAGTATTCCGTTCTATCAACTTGGTAACTTTCTTTAAGACTTTTTTCCTCGGTCATAAGTTCTTTGATACGCATATTATACTTCTCTTGAGAAATTGCCCCATCAATCCGGAGCTTGGCGACAACCTCTTTTTTATCTTCGGTTTCACTTACTCTTTTTGTTATAAGCTCGTGTTGTTTTTTGGCAACCATAAACTCCTGAGCGTTCCTTCGTTTCAGAACCTTCCTAACCCAAACCCCAAAGTCCGGATTTAGTTTCAGGGCCTTTATCTGTTCAACAATCTGCGGCTCAAGGTCGCTTGCTTTTAAGTAAGGCTGGTTGCACGGTCCCAGTTTCTTTGTGCAACGATAATACCAGTGGACCTTATCTCCGCGTGTATGCTTCTCGGCCGTTATCGTGGCCCCACAAGAAGAACAGCGCAGCATCCCTTGAAACGGTAGGGTTTCTCCTTTTCGAGAATGATCGCCTTTTGAATCAAGAATCTTTTGAACTTGCATAAATTCCCGCATTGTAATCATTGGTTTGTGGATTCCTTGATAGCGCATCTTTCGATAATCAAATAACCCGGTGTAAAAGACGTTCCTAAAAAGCCTATGTGCAGCAGAAATAGAAAGTTTTTTACCATCGCTTCCCCTAAGGCCCTTATTGGCAATAATTTCATAGGACGAGGGGACTGAGTGTTCTCCTGAAAGCATTAAATCCCACCATTTTCTTACAAGGTGAAACTGCTTGTCAGGTAGTATCTCTCTCGTGCCCTTGAGCCTTCTAGGCGTATTCCTATATCCCGGAGGAGCTTTGCTTGGATATATCCCGTTTTCTGCCTTCCTGTTCATTGCTCTTATAACATTGTCCGACAGGTCTTTAGAGTATTTTGTAGAGAAGCCGAACTCTATCCAAAGCATAATCGAATTGGACTTGTCGTATTCTCCAAAGGCGGTAACAATCTTTAACTTTCCCGAATCGCACAATTCTATTAACCGGCCGCCGTCGCCTCCGTTCCTTGCAAGCCGGTCCGCTTTCCAAACAATGACCGTATTGGCCTTGTCTTGCTCAATTAGATCTAAAACCTCGTAAAATTCCTTGCGTACTCCCGACTGTTTTCCGCTTTTTTCTTCTACAAACGGCGGGTGAATCAGGGTCATACCTTTTTGCTTAAGTAGCTTGTTCGTCTCGTGAAGTTGGTCTTTTAAGGAAAGAATTTGCTTATCCTTATCTTCAGAACTTTTACGGCAGTAGATAAGAGCGTTGCTCATTGTGTTGGTCTCGTTTAATTTAACTCTATATCTAGTGTTTTTCATTTTCAAGTACGTCTTTGTGTCTTTTTAATAAAAGCTCGAATAGTATTACAAGTCTTGTTCCTTGGTCTTCAGCCTCTTCGTAGCTCAAGGTCTTTCCATAAACTTTCTTAAAGAGAGATTGAAATTCAAGCACTTCTGGTTTGGTTAAATAACCCTCGGTCGAATTATTATTCATTATTTTATCCTTTAGATATTTTTTTCAAACAATCCCAATTTGTTCGTTGAAATATATTCAATTCTGTTACCAGCGAAACGAGAGATTCCTCGGCC
>Ga0315273_10009215_pt1 | contig 12507 bp, 8 predicted proteins | sample YL17G02_0_MG_FD_205753 | JGI IMG/M metagenome (GOLD analysis project Ga0315273, IMG submission 205753) | Sediment microbial communities from Yellowstone Lake, YNP, Wyoming, USA - YL17G02_0 | ecosystem: Environmental > Aquatic > Freshwater > Lake > Sediment | place: USA: Wyoming | collected... | reverse complement strand
AACGTCAGGCCGGCGAGACGTCCCGGCAAGGCGCGTTTTTCCGGCTCGCGTGAGCGGGGACGCGGCGGAAGCCGTCTTCACGCAGGTGGCTGGTCGCGCGGGAAAGGCACGAACTCAAATGGCCGCCTGGTGACCCTGCCCGACGTCCCGGAGCGGCGCGCCGAGGTTGGCCGCGGAAGGATCGAAGGCGATCCGCTGCCGTTGCGCCGCGGGGTCCGGATCGGGCATCGCCGAGAGCAGCGCCCGTGTGTAGGGATGCGCTGGCTCCCGGAACACGTCGTCGGTGCGGCCCATCTCGACGATGCGGCCGCGATACATCACCGCCACGCGTGTGCACAGATGGCGCACCAGCCGGAGATCGTGGGCGATGAAGATCAGGGTGAGCGCGAGGGCCTGCTGAAGTTCCATGAACAGGTTGATGATCTGCGCCTGGATCGAGACATCGAGCGCCGAGATGGGTTCATCGGCGACGAGCAGCGACGGCCTGAGCGCCAGCGCGCGTGCCAGGCCGATGCGCTGCCGCTGGCCGCCGCTGAACTCGTGAGGATACCGCTCGAGTTGCGTCTCATCCAGGCCGACCAGCGCGAAGAGTTCACGTACGCGGTCCCGCCGCTCCTGCCTGGTCCCGACCCTGTGGATGACGAGGCCTTCCTCGACAATCGCGCCGGCTCGCATCCGCGGGTTGAGCGAGGCATAGGGGTCCTGAAAAACCATCTGCATGTCGCGACGGGCGGCCCGCATGTCCGCCGCCTTCAACGCGAACACATCCCGGCTCCCGAACACAAATTTTCCCGACGTCGGCTCGATCAGGCGGAGCATGCACCGGCCGGTCGTGGTCTTTCCGCTGCCAGATTCGCCGACCAGGCCGAACGTGTCGCCCTCGTTCACGATGAAACTCACGCCGTCAACGGCGCGCACGACGGACGAACGGCCGAACGGCGTGGGCCGCCGTGAGAATTCCTTCACGAGTCCGCGCAGGTCAACCAGCACCATCATCCAGCCTTCATATGCAGGTAACAGCGCGTGTGATGATCAGGCGAGAGCGCCGTCTGCTCAGGCGGACGCTGGTCGCACCGGGCCTCCCGATCGCCGCATCGCGGAGAGAACGCGCATCCGGCCGGCAGCGCACCCAGATCGGGCACAGCCCCGGGAATCGCCCTGAGCCGCGTGCCGGGGGCCGACCCTGGCAGCGACGCCAGCAGGCCGCGCGTGTACGGATGAGCCGGCTGCCCGAGCACCGTCACTGTCGGACCTTGCTCGACGATCCGGCCGGCATACATGACCGCCACCCGATCGGCCAGGTGCGCGACCACGCCAAGATCGTGCGTGATGAGGAGCAGGGCGAGGCCGAACTGCTCCCGCATCTCGCGCAGCAGGTCGAGAATCTCGGCCTGGATAGTCACATCGAGCGCCGTCGTCGGTTCGTCGGCGATGAGCAGGGAAGGGTGGCAGCTGATCGCGGCCGCAATCAAGGCCCGCTGGCGCATCCCGCCCGACAGTTGGTGTGGATAGTCGCCAGCGCGTTTCGCCGGTTCGGGAAGGCGAACGGCCTCCAGCAATTCCACGGCGCGAGCGCGGGCGGCGGCCCTGGTGGCGAGACGGTGCACCACCAGTGATTCGGCGATCTGATCGCCAATCGTGAAAACCGGATTAAGCGCCGTCATGGGTTCCTGAAAGACAAAGCCAATCCGCGCGCCGCGCACGCGCTGCATCTCTGGTTCGTCCAGCGCCATCAGATCCCGCCCCTCAAAGACGATGGCCCCGGCCGTGATGCGGCCAGGCGGCTGGACGAGGCGGATAATCGAGAGCGCCGTGACCGACTTGCCGCACCCGGATTCGCCGACCAGGCCGAGCGTCTCTCCACGCGGCACCTGGAGGCTGACGCCGTCGACGGCGCACACCGTTCGCGTGGCGCCTCCACGGGTGACAACGAACTGCGTCGTCAGGCCGCGCACATCGAGCAGCGGGGCAGCGCGGTCGGGAGGCTTTTCGGCCATAGGGGAGATTCTCTACCGAGTGTGCAGTGTCCGATACATGACCCGACCCGGCTTTCCGTCGACCCGATCCATTCTTCCGCCAGTCCGTCATTCCGGCGAACGCCGGAATCCAGCCGTGTACCTCTCTGGATGCCGGCCTTCGCCGGCATGACGGTTTCTGGTCCAATCGGCAACACAAGGTCCACAGCAGACCGCTAACCCAGCGCACTCTCCCTGTACTCACCGAACTGCTGTCGCAGCATGTCTGATATCTCGCCGACGGTGGCTTTCGCTTCGACCGCCGCGACGAGCGGCGGCATCAGATTGTCGCCCGACGCCGCCGCGCGCGACACCGCGTCGAGCGCCGCGCGCCAGTCGCGCGCACTGCGGCTGGACCGTACCTGACGCAGTCGATCGATCTGCTCGCGCTCGACGGCCGGATCGATCTGCAGCGTTTCGATGTTCAACGCGCCGGGCGACGTGAATCGATTGACGCCCACGACGACGGCATCGCCGCTGTCGATCGCCTGTTGAGCCTGATACGCAGCGTCCTGAATCGCGCGCTGGACGAACCCGGCATCGATGGCCGACAGCATCCCTCCGAGCCGGTCGATCGTCTCGATGATCTCCCGCGCGTCGCGTTCGATCCGATCGGTCAGCGCTTCCACGACGAACGAACCTCCGACCGGGTCCACCGTGTTGGCGACGCCGGTCTCGTACGCGATGACCTGCTGCGTACGAAGCGCCGTGGCAGCCGATGCTTCGGTCGGCAGCGCGAGCGCCTCGTCCCTGCTGTTGCAGTGGAGCGACTGCGTGCCGCCCATCACGGCCGCCAGCGCCTGGATCGCCACGCGCACGATGTTGTTGTCCGGCTGCTGGGCGGCGAGCGTGCTGCCGGCCGTCTGCGTGTGGAAGCGCAATGCCTGGGCCCGAGGATGGGTCGCGCCGAACCGGTCGCGCATGATGGCCGCCCACAGCCGCCGCGCCGCGCGGAACTTCGCAATTTCTTCGAGGAAGTCGTTGTGCGCGTTGAAGAAGAACGACACGCGCTGGCCGACGCTATTGACGTCGAGCCCGGCGTCGACCGCGGCCTGTACGTAGGCAATCGCGTTGGCGAGCGTGAACGCCACCTCCTGGACAGCCGTCGCCCCGGCCTCCCTGATGTGGTACCCGCTGATCGAAATCGTGTTCCAGTTAGGCATCTCGCGTTCGCAAAACGCAAGAATGTCGGTCACCAGGCGCAGGGAGGGGCGGGGAGGAAAGATGTACGTGCCTCGGGCCACGTACTCCTTGAGAATGTCGTTCTGCACCGTGCCCGAGAGGGCGCTCGCCGGCACACCCTGCCGCCCGGCGACCGCGATGTAGAGCGCCAGGAGCGTGCTCGCCGTCGCGTTGATCGTCATCGACGTCGATACGGTCCCAAGCGGGATGCCATCGAACAGGTCGGCCATGTCTTCGATCGAGTCGATCGCCACGCCGACTTTGCCAACCTCGCCAAGCGCCAGCGGGCTGTCCGAGTCGTACCCAATCTGCGTGGGGAGATCGAAGGCGACACTCAGCCCCGTGACGCCCTGGGCGAGCAAGTAGCGGTACCGTTGGTTTGATTGCCGCGCGGCGCCAAACCCGGCGTACTGCCTCATCGTCCACAAGCGGCCGCGGTACATCGTCGGCTGGATGCCGCGCGTATAGGGATACTCGCCGGGATAACCGATGTCGGCGACCTGGAGATCGCCGGCCGCACGTGAGAAATCGGGTCGCAGTGGACGATCGATCATCCGCCCTATTCTATGCGTATGCGATGAGGATTCGCGAGGCCTGCGATGTTCTACCGGCGGCCAGACGCCGCGCTGCCTGAACTGATGCGGAGCGCCTTGAGAAACCGTCGGTCGGCCGCGGTCAAGTCCGGCGGCGGCGGGGACACAATCGCCTGCGGTTCCACGGCCAGACCAGGCGTGACAGACGGGCACTCGGGATCCACGCAGTGCACCTCGGCGGCGAGTGCGACCTTCAACTCGAGGCCGGATTCGCGCGCCTTTGCATGACAGGCTTCAACCCGCGCGTCCCCCGCGGCGGCTGCCGCAATCGCGTCGGCCAGTTCTCGCACCAGCCGGTTGGCAAGCGCTTCGTCCACGGCCTTCCTCCTTCAGTCGCTGTCGCCAGGCGTGCATGGGCGGCAGCATCGATCCGCCGGTGGTCCCTGTCGAACCTGACGCGCCTGACGCGCGGGAGCGTGAGGCGACCCGACTACGTCAACTGCGCGATGGCCGCACGGCCCGCGTACTGCACGTGCGAGCCAAGCTCTTCCTCGATCCGCAGCAACTGGTTGTACTTCGCGACGCGATCGGTGCGGCTGGCCGATCCCGTCTTGATCTGGCCTGCGCCGGTGGCCACCGCCAGATCCGCGATGGTCGAATCCTCGGTTTCACCAGACCGGTGCGAAATCACCGTCGTGAAGCCAGCGCCGTGGGCCATCGCGATGGCATCGAGCGTCTCGGAGACGGTGCCGATCTGGTTGAGTTTAATCAGAATCGAGTTGGCAATGCCGCGCTCGATTCCCTGTTTCAGGATCTCCGGGTTGGTCACGAACACGTCGTCGCCAACGATCTGCACGCGCCCGCCAAGCTGCCCGGTCAGCGCGTGCCACCCGTTCCAGTCGCCCTCGGCGAGGCCATCTTCGATCGACACGATGGGGTACTGGCCAACCCAGTCACTGTAGAGCGCAATCATCTGAGAGGACGACCGCGGCGCATCACCGGATTTCCTGAACACGTAGGCGCCCTCACGCGTTGCCGGCGGATCCCACGGGGTCGAGCGCGGCGCCTGATCGTCCCAGAGCTCGCTCGCGGCGACGTCGAGGCCGATGCAGATGTCCCGCCCCGGCTTGTAGCCGGCCTTCTCGATCGCGTCGAGCAGCAATTCGACCGCCTGCACGTTGGTGGCGAGGCTGGGCGCGAATCCGCCCTCGTCGCCCACGCTGGTCGAGAGTGTCCGGCCCTTCAAGATTCCGCGAAGCGCATGGAACACCTCCGCCCCGGCGCGCAGCGCCTCGCGGAAGCTCGGCAGACCGAGCGGCAGGACCATGAACTCCTGAAAGTCCACGTTCGAGTCGGCGTGAGCGCCGCCGTTCAGGATGTTCATCATCGGCACGGGCATCAGCCACGGGCCGGCATCGGGCTGGCCGACCAGATCCCGAAAGTGGCGGTAGAGCGGAACATGCCGGCTCGAGGCGCACGCCTTCGCAAACGCCATCGAGACGCCCAGCAGCGAGTTGGCGCCCACCCGGCTCTTGGTGGGGGTCCCATCAAGCGCAATCATCAACTGGTCGAGACCGCGCTGATCCAGATCTTTCCCGACCACCGCTCCGGCAATCTCGCCGTTCACGTGCTGGACGGCCTGCAGCACCCCCTTGCCGAGGTAGCGCCGCTTGTCGCCGTCCCGCAGTTCCAGGGCCTCGCGCTCGCCTGTCGACGCCCCAGAGGGGACCGCCGCCCGTCCGAACGCGCCATCCTTGAGCGTGACGTCGACTTCGACGGTGGGATTTCCACGCGAATCCAGAATCTCTCGGCCGTAGATGGTGGCAATAATCATGACAGTGTTCAACCCTCCGGGCAGGATGGACCAGAAGGCTGGTCCCGTCCGAGATGTTACCACAGGGATCTTGCCGCAAACCTTTGACAGCACTGAGGGTTGGAGCCTATGATCCATGCAGCAGCCGGCCATTGAGGAAGGCAGACTGGGAGTAGAGTCGCTATGCAGATCCGTCGATGGGTGCTGACGCCACTGGTGTTTGCGTTTCTTGCGAGCACCGCCGTGTCGTTTTCGCCCGCCCTTGCCCAGCAGAAGAAAGACCAGAAGCTGGAGAAGGCGAATCAGCAGGAACTTCAAACCGCGTACAAGATGGCCGATGCGATTGCCGCCGGGCAACCCGTGCCGAGCGACATCGGTATGTCGATACACACCGATTTTCTCAAGGCCCTGAACGGCCTGACATTTGTTCCGTTCGTGCTGTCGCTCGACCCGGCGCAGGTGCCGTCCAGGTCGGTCACGCTCTATCTGCGGGTCGTCGCCAGGACGCCCGCCGGGACCCCGGCCGCCGACGCGAAGAGCGAGACGAACCAGGCGAAGGACAAGTCAAAGGAACCGGCCGGCGCCAAAGCACCGGAGTATGCCTTCCAGGGCATTCATTTCGTCGATTTGAAGACCCCGGCGCCTGGCGGTCCATACCGCCTCACGCGCGCATTTTCGGTTCCGGCTGGCGACTACGACCTCTACCTCATCGTGAAGGAACGGGCGCCGGCGGACGCGAAAAACAAGACCGGGAGCCAGAAGGTCGGATTCCTGAAGCAATCGATCACCGTGCCGGATCTCTGGGGCAACGATCTCACGACCAGCAGCATCATCATCACCGACGAGGTGAAGCCGATCGACACGCCGTTGACGGCCGAGCAGATCGCCGAACAGCCCTATACGGTTGGCAGCAACATCGTGGTGCCGGCGGTCAGCACGAAGTTTCTGAAAACCGGCGGCCTGTCGATGGTGTTCCTGATTTACAACACCGGCCAGGATGGCAATCGAAAGCCGGACATCGCCGTCGAGTACCTGTTCTATCAGCGGTTTACGGACAAGCCGGAAAAGTTCTTCAACAAGACCAGCCCGCAGGCGTTCAACGCGACGACGCTGCCGCCGCAGTTCGACGCAGCAGCTGGCCACAATCTCCTGGCGAGTCAGTTCGTGCCGCTTGCGAGCTTTCCGGAAGGCGAGTATCGTCTGGAGATTAGGATCACGGACAAACTCTCGGGCAAGGCCGTTACGCGGAACATCATGTTTTCTGTGGCCGTATGATCGGGGCGCTCCGGGGCACCGTCCGCCCCGGGTCGCGAGCGACAGTGATCACTTGACGGGTAGGCCTATGACACGCGTATCCACGTTCGTGTTCGTGGCAGCCGCTGCCGGATTTGTGGTGGCCGCCGGGCCGGCGGCCGCCCAGTCCGTGTCGATCCGCTCGCCACAGGCCATCGTGGCCCACGCCGCGACGCAGGGCGAGATCCAGGGGTTGGTGGTCGATCCCAAAGGCCGGCCCCTTGCCGGCGCCATGGTGTCGGCGCTCGGATCGACGGTCGCCTTTGCCCTCACCGGCAGGGATGGCCGCTTCCGCCTCGATGGGCTCCCGGTCGGTCCGTACACGGTGCGCATCCATCTGGACGGCTTCATCCCGGCTCCCCGGCAGATGGTCGAGGTCCGGTCGACCTGGCCGGCACTGGTGTCGGTCGCGCTGCGATCACTCGCGGACAACGGCTCGGCAGCATCGACCAGGACAGTGCTTGCCGCGAGTCTGCTGCCGATCGAGGGCCTGTCTGCGGGCGCCGCGAGTGGTGCGGCCGTCGGCGATCACGGCCACACCGAAGCCGACTGGCGCCTTCGCCATCTTCCGCGCAGCGTGTTGAAGAACGTCGACGACGCCGCGGGGGCGGCAGAGGGTGACGCGGGCGCAGCGGCGGAAGCGGGACGATCGTTCCTGGGCCGCGCATTCGATTCGTCGGCCAGGTTCGCGTCGGGCCTGTTTGATTCGATGCCGCTGACCGGCCAGGTCAATCTCGTCAGCATCGGATCGTTCAGCGGTTCATCGGACGTCTGGTCGGCCAATGCTCTCGCGTCGGCTGGTGTGGCGTACATTTCCGTCGGCGCGCCGGCTGGCGGCCTCGGCGACTGGGCGGTGCGAGGCGCACTGTCGCAAGGTGGCCTGGGATCGTGGTTTGTCGCCGGATCGTTGACGGCGAGGCGCTCGGCCGAGCATCGGTTCGTGACGGGCATCACGTACAGCGCGCAGCACTATGATCAGCCGAGCGCGCTGGGCATTCCCGGCATGAGCGCCGGGTCGCGTTCGGTCGGCACCATTCACGGCTCCGACGAGTGGACACTGTCGCCCAACGTGACCGTTGGCTACGGTGTGACGTATTCGTGGCAGGACTACCTCAGCGAGAACGGCTTGTTCAGCCCACGTCTCTCGATCACGCTGCGTCCTGTCAACAAGTACCGCGTCCGCGCCGTCGCGGCTCGTTACGTGGTTGCGCCAGGAGCCGATGAGTTCCTCCCGGGGGCCCGCGACGGCAGCGGCGTGATGCTGCCCGCGCAGCGGACGTTCTCGCCCTGGTCGGAAGCCGAGGGTTTCCGATCGCAGCGTACTGATCATCTCGAGGTTGGGATCGAACGCGATATCGCCACGTTCATCGTCGGGTTCCGCACCTTCTATCAGCGCGTCGGGGATCAGGCCGGCGCGGTGTTTGCCGTGGCGACTCCAGCCCGGGCGGTGCCAAGCCTTGGCCACTATTACGTCGCCACGCTCGGCGATCTGAATGCTCGCGGGTGGAGTGTCAGCCTGAGCCGGACCATCGCCGGCGGCGTGCGAGGCGCGGTGGACTATTCCCAGTCCACGGCACAATGGGACGGCTCGCCAGACCAGTCCGTGTCGGCGTTCTGGCTGGGAGGCCGGGGCAGCGAGCCACAGCGGCTCCACGATCTGACCTCGTCGCTTGAAACCGACATCCGGCCGACCGCAACCCGCGTCTACGTGCTCTACAAAGTGAACACAGGATTTGCCCGCCAGATGGCCTCGGGCGGAGCCGTTGGTCTCGACACCAGATTCGACGTTCAAGTGAACCAGGCTCTGCCGTTCCTCAATTTCACCTCAGCCGACTGGGAGCTTCTCGTTGCGGTATGCAACCTGTTCCGCGAGTCGGGCCTCGAACGGTCCCTCTACGACGAACTGCTCGTCGTGCGACCTCCCAAGCGCGTGGTCGGTGGGTTCCGGGTCCGTTTCTAATTCCGGGTCTTACCACCGTCTCAAACCGCGTGGCCGCCGTGAATCACATGAATAATCTCCATCTTGGCTGTGTCCGTGTTCGATCGAGCCAGATCCATTCAATTGGAGCGACTGTCCACGTAGATGGATTATTCGGAGACGAGTGGCCGATAACATGACGTAAATCGTTGCGTAATAAGAAATTATTAGCTTGAGACGACGACGGTTCTTGGTATGTTGATTGCTAAGTACTTCGATCCACGGATTCGGCGACGAATCCATGGACCCGGGACTTGGCGCTGGGCGGGTGTTTTTCACCGGATCGCCTCGCAAGGCGCCGCGGCCGTCGTTGCGAGGCGGAGCGCTCATGTAATCCAGGCGTGTTCAGGATTACGAACTTGATGTACGACAATCAGATGCGGACAGATGATTCCCGGAAGTCCGCGGTTGGGCACCAGACGCCCAGCGCGCTGGGCTGGATAGCTGCCGTTGCGCTTGTCGCCGTATTGCTCGCTCTGGGTGTCGCGAACATCGTCGCTCGTGCAACATGGCACGAGGTCGAAGACGGCGTGCTCTGGATGCCACGGTCCCAGGGTGTGACGGCAGCCGACCTGACCGGCGGTTCGGCGGCATCACGAGCCGGACTTCGCACGGGCGATGTGCTGGTCGCGATAGACGGTCAGCCTGTGGACAGTCCGGCTGACGTCGTCGAGTTCGCGCACCGGGCGAAGCCGGGATCGCGTGTCACGTACACGCTGCTGCGGATCGGCACGCGCGAGATGATCCAGGTGCAACTGGCTCCCGTTCCGCAGGGGAACAGCGTTCTGTATTACGTGCTGGCCGCGGTGGGCGTGTTCACGCTGGTGGTCGGCGCGGCCGTCAGGCTGCGGCGGCCAGGCCATCAGTCGTCGCTCCATTTCTTCTGGCTTTCGATCGCGTTTTTCGGCGTGTTCGCGTTCTCGCCAGCCGGGCGGTTCAATCACCTCGACTGGGTGTTCTACTGGGCTGACGAGATCTCGCTGCTGGCCGTCGGGCCGATGCTGCTCCATTTCAGCCTGGTGTTTCCGGACCGCAGCACCAGTTGGGCTCGCACCGCGCTTGGCGCCCGGCTGCTACCGCTCATCTACCTGCCCGCGCTCCTGATGGGGACGGCTCGGGCGGTCGCGATCGCCAGGCTCGACGGGCAAATGAACCTGTGGCGTGTGATCGCCGCGCTCGACCGGGTTGATCCGCTGTATTTCTGTGTCTGCCTCGCCTGCGCCTTCGTCGTGTTGGCCGGCGCGTTGACCCATGTGCGCTCGGTGACGGCGCGACGGCAGCTGCGATGGATTGTCTGGGGCACGGCGCTTGGCGGCGGACCGTTTGCCGTCGGCTATGCGCTGCCGTTTGCGCTCGGCGTGGCGCCCTCGGTGCGGATGGAATTGCTGGCCATCCCGCTTGGACTGATTCCGCTGGCGTTTGCGTCGGCGATCGTGCGTTATCGCCTGATGGACGTCGAGGTCATCGTCAAACGCAGCCTGGTGTACGTGGCGGCCGTGGCGGCCAGCGTCGCGATCTACGCGCTGCTGTTGCGCGCGGCGGGCTGGCTCTTCCTGGAGAACGGGTCGCAGACCAACACGATTATCGCGGCGCTCGCCACGCTGGTGATGGTGCTGCTGGCCCGGCCGGTCAGGGATGGCATCCAGACGGTGATCGACAGGGCGTTTTATCGCGACCGCTACGACTACCGCCGGGCGCTGATCGGATTTGCGCGCGACCTCTCCACCGATCTCGACGTGGATCGCCTCAGCGACAGGCTCGTGGCGCGTGTGACGGAAACGCTCGTGATCGACCGGATGGCGCTGATGCTGTTCGACGAGGCCGCGGGCGGATTCCGGACGCTGCGCGCGCATGGATTCGTCGGGCAGCCGCCAGAACTGGGCGTGCATTCCGGGATCGGCGCCCGTCTGGCGGCAGGACATGTGATCGCGCTCGACGATCCGCTCTCGCTGCGGCGATTTGCGATGGATGAGATCGGGCGCTGGCGTGATCAGGGCGTGCACTACTTCATTCCCTGCGTGTCCAAGCAGGCCACGATTGCGCTGCTGGCGCTGGGGCGCAAGGAACGCGCCGAGCCGCTGAGCAGCGAGGACATGGCGCTGCTGGTGGCGGTGGCAGCGCAGGTCGCGACCACGCTCGAGAACGGCCGCTTGTATCAGCAACTCAAGCAGCAGGCGTCCGAAGTCGAACGCATGCGGCAGTTCAATGAGAACATCCTCGAGTCACTCGACAACGGCCTCGCGGTGGTCGATGCGAACGACCGGGTGGTGAGGTGGAACCGGTCACTCGAGCAGTTGTACAATCTGCGGCGCGACGAGGCCATCGGGCAGCGCCTGGAGGATGTGTTCTCGCCGGCCTTTATGGACGCGCTGCGTGCCGCGCGACCGGACAGCCCGTCGGGGACGGCGGTGTACCGGATGCCGCTCGGGTCGCTCCGGGGCCGGGCCGACGAGGGCCTGCTGGTGAACATCGCGGTGGTGCCGCTGCAGGGCGACAGCGCCGGCGCGGCGATCGAGGGGTCGATCCTCGTGTTCGAGGACGTGACCGCGCGGGCGCGGCTCGAGGAACAGTTACAGATTTCCGACAAGATGGCGTCGATCGGCCTGCTGGCCGCGGGCGTCGCGCACGAAGTCAACACGCCGCTGACCGGCATCTCGAGCTACACGCAGATGCTGCTCGAGCGCGCGAGCCCGGACGACCCCGACACGAAGCTGCTCGAGAAGATCGAGCGACAGACGTTCCGCGCGGCCAAGATCGTCAACGGGTTGTTGACGCTGGCGCGGGGCGGCCAGGCACCAGGCGAGCATGCGCCCACCGACGTCAACGGCGTCATCAACGACGTGCTGGCGCTGCTCGAGCACCAGTTGAAAGCCGTCAAGATCCAGATACGACGCGATCTGTCCGCGGTGCCTCCTGTCGTCATGGGGATGGAGCACAAGCTGCAGCAGGTGTTCCTGAATCTGTTCATCAATGCCCGCGACGCCATGCCACGAGGCGGATGGCTGTCGATCACGACCCGCACGCGCGGCGGCGAGGCCGTCATCGAGGTCGGCGACACGGGTGCCGGGATCCAGGCCGAACACCTGGCGCGCATCTACGATCCGTTTTTCACGACGAAGTCCGTGGGAGAGGGAACAGGGCTCGGCCTGTCCATCACCTACGGCATCGTGCACGAGCACGCCGGCACCGTCACGTGCGACAGCCGCGTCGGCGAGGGCACCAGGTTCACGGTGATCCTGCCCCTCGCGCAGGGCGCCTCGCGAGCCGCGGCAGGCGGCGCGTAAGCCGTGGCCGTCGATCTTGCCGCCACCAGCCAGGGAACCATTCTCGTCATCGACGACGAAGAGATCATGCGGGAAATCCTCGAGGCGCTCCTCAGGCGGGAGGGCTACGAGGTGCGCCTCGCCTCGAACGGGGCCGAAGGCCTTGACTTGGTGCGGTCGGTGCCCATTGATGCGGCCGTCGTCGACGTCATGATGCCAGAGATGGATGGCCTGACGGTGCTCGACGAAGTCAGGAAGATCGACGAGGACATCGCGGTCATCATGATCACCGCGTTTGCCTCCGTCGACACGGCCGTGGCCGCCATGAAGCGCGGCGCCTTCGACTACATCACCAAGCCGTTCAAGAACGACGAAGTGCTCGCGGTGCTGCGCAACGCGGTCGAGCGGCGCCGGCTGGTGACCGAGAACC
>Ga0315273_10009213_pt1 | contig 12508 bp, 6 predicted proteins | sample YL17G02_0_MG_FD_205753 | JGI IMG/M metagenome (GOLD analysis project Ga0315273, IMG submission 205753) | Sediment microbial communities from Yellowstone Lake, YNP, Wyoming, USA - YL17G02_0 | ecosystem: Environmental > Aquatic > Freshwater > Lake > Sediment | place: USA: Wyoming | collected... | reverse complement strand
GGTGCCAGTTTGTCCCGCTGGTATCGCGCGGGTTGTCAAACAGGAAGTCCTCAGGAAGCTTCGAGCAGGAACAGACAAAAACAGCAACCGCACCCGCCGCTAAAAGTTTTTTCGCCGTGTTCATAAGGCTCTTCTCCTTTTATACATTACAGACTCCGCCGCTCGTCCCAAAAGAGATGCGGGTTCAGAACGGTATCGAAATCAGAAACCCGATGCCGAACGCTCCGGCCACACCGTAAAGAATATTGCGCGTCGTCTCGCCGTCTTTCGCCTTCTTCTGTTCGGCGTCCCACTGGGGCTTGTAGGTGCTGTACCCGATAGTCGCCGCAGTGTAATCCGCCTGGATGTTATCCATTTTGTCAATATGTTTCTGCACCATGGCGTTGAAAAATGCGCCGGTGCCGCCTGCCGCGCCGCCGAGGAGCCCGAACACTATCCTGCGTGTCCAGCGGCCTTTTCTGTACTTATGCAGCTTGTACACGGAAACCGAATCCAGAAACGCCTTCGTATGCGTGAGTTCGTAGCTCTTTTCGCACGGCGCATCCCTGGCCACCGCTATGTTCTCCCTGACCTCCTCGTAGCCGTAAAGGCTCACGCGGAGCATGCTGTTGCCAAGCTGGGCGCGGGAACTTGAGAGCGGTGTTATTCCCGCCTCCTTCTCATTCAAAAAGACCTTTGCGCCGGCCGGCTTCGACGCGACCTTGAGGACACCGTACAGAAACAGCATTTTCGAGCTGATCTCCTTTGTCTCGTTTTTCAGGACCGTCACACTCCTTAGCTGGCTTTCGTAGTCTGCGAGGTCCACCTGGACCGAATAGGTGCCCGGCTCGAGTTTAGCGTTCTCATAGGGCGTCACTCCAGCAGGCTGATTGTTTAAAAGCACCTTCGCGCCCGGCGGTTCGGTGATAACCTTGAGCGTGCCGTATGCAGACACCAGCTGCACCCCGAGCTTTTTTGTCTCGCCCGGGGCAACGGTAACGGCAGAAACAGACGTGTCATAACCTTGTTTGTCTATTCTGACGGTCACCTCACCGGCCGGAACAATGATCAAACCGGCCTTATCTTTCTGTGCGGGTTTTCCGTTCACGGTCACGTTCGCCTCGGGTTTGACGGTAAGCGACAGGTACGAAACAGGACTGAGCGTCACGTTGACGGTCTGCAATTCACCAATGCCTAATGTCACGGTCTTTTTATCCGTGAAAAAACCGTTTTTACTGATCTGCAGCTCATGTTTCCCTGCCGCGATATTGTCAAGTTTCAGCGGCGGCGCGCCGCAGGACTTTCCGTCAAGCACCACGTCTGCGCCGTCCGGCTGCACAAATATCTTAAGCGTTCCCTTCCCTGACTGCATTTTAATGTTTACTTTAAGCAAGTCGTCCTTTTTAAGCGTAATGGTCGTTGTCCCGTAACGCGCCCCGTCGGTCACGTCGATTTTATGGAAACCGGCCTTGTAACCCTGCAGCGTTATCGGGGTCTGGCCGGAAACAGGGGAACCGTCTATCACGACATTCGCTCCGGGAGGGTCGGTGGCTACATACAGATCGCCGACGCCGTCCAGTGTAACTGCCGGCGCCGCTGTCGCTGTCGCTACCGGCGCCGCCGGGGCGAACGGTTCGGGCTGAGGAAGCGGGGCAGCCGGAGCGGGCACTGCGGCCAAAGGTGCGGGCAGTGGTTTCGCCTCAGCTAATTTTACTCCCGTCTGTTTACAGAGCGCCAGGACGGCCTTGCCGACCGCCTGCCGGGCGGCTTTGCCGAAAGGCGTCTCATAAAAGCCATCCGTTCCGAATTCAAAGGCCGCTCCGGCGGCGGCATCCATGCTGCTCTCGCCGGCGCCCTGGACCGCGGCGACAACTTCAGCCGTGGAAATATCGACAAGACGCGCGGTTATGGCGACCCGCGCGATGGCATTTTTTTTGCCGGCAGAACCTCTGGTTGCGCTTGTCTGTTGAACACCGAAATCCGTGACCGTGCCGGTAATGACGCCGGCGGCGCCGACAAGCTGGCCGATGCGGACAGACTTGCCCATGTCGTTCATGGCGCCGGACAGCGATAACGACTGTTCCTTCATGACCGCCTGAAGCACTGCGCCACGCTCAACGACCCGGAACCCGCCGGATTCCACCAGCGCATTGGAAAACATGGCGGCCATGCCCTGCCCCAGCAAAGCGTCGTTGAATTTCGTACCGTTCCTGAAATCAAGGATAAAAACGGTCTTCGGCTGGGCGTACGCCGCAAGGCACGAGAACGCCGCGACACCAACGGCCAGCAACGCAATATTTCTCTTCATCGTAAACCCCTTTTTATTGAGAGCCCTGTTTTTTTCTGCCTGTTGTTTCCGCTGCTCCTGAACTCAGGTCAGCCGCCGCCGGCGCCGCTGTCCGCTTAAAATAATAGCAGTACCCGGCCCCGATATAAACAGGAAAAGGCTTAAACGTATTTTCCTGCTCGGAGTCCATGGGAATTCCCATAAAACTGCCGCTGGTCTTGACTTTGTATTTTGCGCTTCCCAACTGCAATCCACCCTCGAACGAGATCCCGTGGTTCTTGCGGATACCGAACAGTTTTTCCCATCCTATGGCACCCGCCAGGGTAAGCATGCTTAATTTATATTCGCTCGTCATCCCCATTATAGTGATACTGTTATTGACCCACATCCAGCCCGGCGATCCCACAAGGTACCATTTTGAATTCATTTTTGTGCTGATTGCATACATCGCTCTTAACTGGACCGTCAAGTCGTTGAATTGCCAGCTCGGCTGGATATTCACTCCCCAGCCGCTCTTCTTTCCGCCCCAGCCGCGGAACCCGATGCCGAGCCCGGCGAACGAAGGAATACAGGTGGTGCCCATCATGGAGCCGCCTTCGGCGGTGGTCCAGGCGGCCTTTTCAACGCGCGTGCCCGGGACCTTGTCCTGCAGTTTGTAAATCGCTTCCTCAATAAGCTGTTCCAGCGGGTGGCCGTGATATTTGGCGAACGCCTTCTCTGAGGTCTTGTCGATAATCTGTCCGCCAAGGGCTTTTAAAGGGTTGAAACTTCCTCCCATCTGGCTGTGCTTGCTCGTCTCCTGGTCGCTGAAAAACGTCTGGCCGTTTTTCATGATGCGAACGGCGATCGTCACTTTTTTTGTGGATGAAACAGCTTTAGTCGAATATTCCGCTTCGAGCAGTGCCCCGTAAACCAGCCCTTCGGCCTCCAGCGCGTTGACCAGCACGCTGTCGGCAATGCTGGCCAGCTGTCCGCCTTCGGAAATCCCCAGTTCGCGCAGTTTCGCATCCACCGTATCAACATCGAGAACATCGTAGCCCTTCTCCTTCATGCCAAGCGCGAACAGAAGACGGGCAAGCTCGCCGGCCGCGAGGTCGGTGGTACTGTTGGCAAAAGGCAAAACCGCAAGGGACATGCCTTCGGTCTTTACCGGCAGGACAGCGGCCGGGGCGCTTGAGGTTCCGGTTATTACCGGTGAAACAGGCGCAGACTCCTTTGCCCACCCCCTCTTTGCGGGCGCCTTTTTCTGTGGTTCGGCCAAGACTGGTTTTTCGACAGGTTGTGACCAAGCGGCGGCCGCGACCTCTTTTCCCTTTTTCAGCTCTTTGGTGCCTGCCGTTTTTACCGCGGCAGGAACGGCCTTTTCAACGGGAGGCACGGAAACCGCGGGGACCGCCGGTTTGAGGTCAACAACGGATTCAACCGGCACCGTGCGGGCTGCGGTCTGGACATCATCAATTGACTCGATATTGGTCTTGGGAACCGGTATATCGCCGAACAGGGTGCGGATGGTGACTGCGTCTGCGGTCATTTCTACGATCGCCCCTTCCAGCTTGTCGCCGTTTCTCAGGGTGATGGTCTTTTTCTCGCCGGTAATAACCGGAAGCGCCGGGGCGGCTTGCTGAGAGGGAACCGGTTCCTGAGGGGTCGCAGGCGCCGCGGTGACCGCGGGTTCCGGCGGCTTGTCCAGGATCAGCGTACGGCATTCGGCGCGGGTGAAGGACATTTCCCCGAACGCGGTTTTCAACCGTATGGAAGTGTCGGCAATGAAGGCAATGGTCCCGCCAACGGTGTCGCCGGTGAGAAGCACAACCTTCGCCTTGTCACCGACGTTCGGCCTTTGGGCCTGTGCGGAGATGGTGCTCGAAAGCAATACGACGACAACGGCAAAGAGAAAATATGATGACTTCATGGGGGAGTATCGGCCTTAATAAATGGAACAACCGTTAAAGCATTATTATAGCTTAATCGCCCGGATAATTCAAGGAACAAAGTGAAGTGAAAACCGGGTAATGATTTCCCTCACGATCCCCAGTATTTCTCAGCCAAGTCCTGCAGACACCGGAAGGCCCTGCCGTTTTTAATGGCGGGCATTTCCTTAAGGCAATTTTCCATGGATTTGCCGAAGGCGGCTGCGGACTCGAAGCGTTCGGCCGGATCGGTCGCCATGGCGCGCATGATCGCGTCTGCAGCCGGCGCAGGCAGGGCCGCAGAAGGGGCCAGTTTTCTGAAATCGCCCGTGGTTTTTGCCTTTATCATGGCGGTGATTCCCATATCCGGAGGAAACGCGTAGGTGCAGGTTAAAAGCTCGTACAGTGTCGCGCCCAGCGCGTAAATGTCGACCGCCGGCCCGATTTCCGTGCTGTCAAGCTGTTCAGGGGCGATGTACGGAAGCGTGCCCACGATGTTGCCGCTGTCCTGAGTGTGCAGGCTTGCCTCGACGGGACGGGCAATGCCGAAATCGGCAAGCTTCACCCGGCCGCTCCTGCTTAAAAGGATATTCCCGGGCTTGAGGTCGCGGTGCATCACGCCGTTGTAGCGTTTGCCGTAAATGGTGCAGACCTGTCCATGCGCGTAGCTGAGAGCTTTACATACGAGGATTCCTACGGCGAGCGCCTCCGCCGCCGGCAGCGCGCCGCATTGTCCCTGGACTTCGGCGAACGATGAGCCGTGCACGTATTCCATTTCCACGCTCGGCAGGGTGTGCCATTCGCCCACGCCGTAGCACTGGACGATGTTGGGATGGTTCAGTTTGGAAAATATCCTGATTTCGGTCTCGAACCTTTCGAGGAGCGATTTCTCCTGGCCCGGCTTGAGCACCTTGACGGCACGATAGACTTCGAGCCGCGGGTTCCAGACGAGGTACACGTCCGCCATGCCGCCGCTGCCCAGAAGCTTCACTATGGTGCCGCCCGCCATCGCCCTGAATTTGTCGGTTGCGGGAACCGGCACATGCGTGCCGTTCTCCGTGACCGAACCTCTGGACACGAACTCTGCCGTGGAACACGCCGGCACCTCGGTCATATAATCGCTTTCACCGGGCGGGGGCAGAATGTCCCGGGTGTCCTCCTGCGGAACCTCGAAGTCCAGGGAAGGGGCCCCGATGAGCGACGGGTCCGCTTTCTGCGCCGCGATCCACAGCAGGGAGAACAGCCATGCGTAAACATGGTTGACCGCGTCCCAGAAAAGATTGAGCTTCTGGAAAACCGCGATGCCGCCGGCGAGGCTGGTGATGGTGATGCCGGCACCGCAGAGCAGGGCCGCGACGCGGTGTTTTGACGGGAACAGCAGGGCAAGGCCGGGAAAGATAAGTACCAGTACAAGCCAGTTGAACAATCCGGAAAAGCCGGACGGCGGTTTTATCCACGAACCGCTCAGGATGTCCGCCGCGGCATTGGCCCAGACCTCGACGCCGGGGAACTGGCTGCCGACCGGAGTGATGAAGAAATCCGCGACGCTGCCCGGCGCAGTGATTCCCACGAACACGAGCTTGTCGCGCAGGAGCGAAGTATCAGCCGTGCCCTTTACAACATCGACGGCGGACAGCGTGGTAACCGTTCCGGCGCGGCCGCGGTAGTTAATGCATGTGGTCGCGGCATACGTCGAAAGCGGGATTGCACGGCCGCCGGCCAGAACCCGCGCCTTTCCGTCGAGCACGAGACTATCGGCACCAATACCCAGAAAAGCCGAAGCCGCGGCAAGTCCGAACGAAGGGAGATATTCGCCGCCGACTTTCATGACATGCACAACCTCGCGCAACCGCTGGGTGGAGGCGCTGGTCGTGACATTGATGAATCCTGTTCCGGCCGCGCGGCCGGTAAACTGCGTATCAGAAGCAGTGATCCCGGTGGCGGAGAAGAAGTTGATCCTGCTCAGGCGCACCTGGTTACGCAGCATGAGGATGCGGTGCGCCAGAATGTCGGAGCGCAGCGGCGCATCCGCATGCCCTGTGTCTTTAATGAATCCTGCCGCATGAAAAGGAAGAACAAGCCGCGGAGTCCGGGCAAATGCCTCTCTCAGGCTGTCGTCCGCGCCGGCCGCATCGAAGCGGCGCGGAAACAGTACATCAACCGCCACGGCTCGGGGGTGCGCCCGTGCGATTGCCTCCATGAGCCGGGCAACCGTGGTGCGCGGCCAGGGCCACGCGCCGTATTCACTTACGCTGCGACTATCGATTCCTACAATGACCACTTCCGAAAGCGGCTTTGCAGACCGGAACCTGAAGCTTGCATCGTAATAAAAATCATTTAACGGCCGCAGCGGCGCGAAATAGACCACAAGCGCAAGCAGGAAAGCACCGGCGCCGAGGAAGCAGAGCTTTTTAACGTTCTTGGGGTTGCCGCCGCTTATCACTTATTCCTCAATATCCTCAGCAAAAATCTCGGCTATGTTTTCATCCCGCTCCTCATTCCACTGTTCCCAGCTATCGCCCGTGTCCGCCGTGAACTCCTGCACCGGCGACGGTTTGCCGTCTTTGTCAATGGCTATTCTCTGCATGGCGCGCAGGATTTCGATCCATTGCTCCGCCGAGACCTCTCTCGGCCCTTTAAGTTCCTCCGGGCCGGGAACTTCTGCCGCTCCCTCCACGGAGCCGTCATCAGAGGGCCGCCGGTTTTTCACCGCCACTTCGCCGTCATATACCTTGACTTCCGCGGAAGTGTCCGCTGCAACACCGGCCTGGTAGACCGTGCCGTGCACCCCGGCCACCGCAGTAGGCAGCTCGAGATCGAACCGGCTTACCGCGTCCTTGAACTTTTTGATCTTTGCCCACACCGTTCCGAGGGGGAAGCCGATCCGCGTGCGCCCTTTCTGTTTTACGTTGTCCCTGAACGCCTCTATTGTCAGACGGGAGTTCTCTTTCATCCGCACCACCGATTCCCGGTTTATGATGACTTCCACCCGGCCCGGCTTGCCGGTTTCGATGACATCGCCGGGACAGACGAGCGTATTGACGGTGAGTTTCTTTTTTGCGGCGCCCTTCGCCGTGATAAAAGCTTTTCCCTCCACGCAGGTTATAACTCCCTGCGTCGCATTGACTTTCTTTTCGAATATCGCGGCCTGCGCGGAGCCGGTTTTTGCCTGCGCCTGGGGCGCAGCCTGTACGGGCCGCGCCGTATCAGGAAGCGTGAGCTTCCGGCCCGCCACAATGAGGTTGATGTCCTTTACCGAAGGGTTCATCCTTTTAACCGCTTTGCCCATGTCTGCCGTGTAGTGGCCGTAGTAACGGATGCAGACGAGGCTCACGCTCTCGCCCTTCCTGACCTTGTGGACAATGGTCGGCGTCTCAGACGGCACGGGCGCCGCCGCGAAAAACGCGAGTGCCGCGAGCGCGGCCACGACCGGAACGATGACATGGGGCTTCCGGGCAGTCATAGAGCACCTCTCCTTTGTTATTATGGCACCCGGTTGTGAATACCCCTCGCCGGGTCCCGCGAAGAAACAACCGCGCTAGCTAGCGGGCGCGCGGGGAAGACACCTTGAGCCGCGCGCTGCCGCTCGTGGTGCCGGTCACGGAAACGACAGATCCGTCAGAAAGCTTTTTGCTGTCAACAGTCTCGCAGAACCCGTCGCAGTTGCCTTTGTACAGGACTTCGAGCTCGAGGATGCCGGTCGCCTGGTTCCAGCCGCGCTTGCTCACCGTGACCACGCCCCGACTGATCGTCGGCAGTCCGTCAATGACCGCCTTTGACGTCTTGAATATTTTCACGCCGCTCACGGTCACGCGCAGCGGGATGCCGTTATTGATCTGGTCCTGCCATGACGCCACGATTTTCTCGAACAGGTGCCGGTCAAGGAGCTTCTGGACCGCCAGGCCTATGGCCTTGGTACCGCCGGACACCGGGTTTATGTGCACTGCCGCCGCATGTTCGTTCTTTGCCGTAATCACGGCGGCCGTTGCGCACACGATCACCTTGAGCGACACGTCGGCCTGGCACGATTTCATGCCGCCGAGATTTACCGATACCTCTTCGGCCACGCGGCTCACCGCACTGCCGGCAATGACCATCTCGGCGCCGACCTGCGCGCCGATCGCCGCTGCCGCGGCCTCGTTGCCCTCGAGCGCCTGCTGGACCTGCTCCTGCATTTTCAGCCGTTCAACCGCTGCCGGGTCCACGAGCGAAAACCCTTTTTGTGTAAGGAAGTTTATGACCTCGGTTTCCGCCACGTTACCCGACGCGGAGCTGTCCTGCATGTTGTTTTCCCGGATGAGTACCATGACGCGCGGCTTCTGCATGCTTTCGAGAAGAATGTGCAACGCCACGAGGTCGTCGTTTATCTGCTGCGTGGAAACCACGGCCTTGATTTTAACGGTAACCATGCCGTCCGGCCCCGTGGATTCGGAAATGATTGCCAAAGATTTCACCGCTCCTTCCGTGCGCGCAAACACCTCGTCTTTTTTAACCATGAAGTTCTTTATTTCGGTCTCCGAATGTATCAACGTTCCGATTCCCTTCTCAACCGCGGCGCGCTTGGCGTTGATCATAGCCTCGCTGCTGTTGCGGCCAACGCCCTCGGCCTCGACTTCGACGGGTTTCAATGCCGCAGTGTCGCTGCCGGTCGGGGCAGCCGGGACTGTTGTCATGCACATCAGCATGCAGGCGAATGCAATCAATGAAGTACGTATCATAGGTTAGAAGTCCTTTCTTTACAGAAACAGTACGGCTCGGCCACCATTGACAATGTAATTATAACTCTAATGTAACTATATGACAATTCCAAATTAATACATCGCGGGGCGAAAAAGCTTCCTTAGACCGCATACGCAGGTCAACGGCTCAATGCCGTTTCATCGCATCCCACGTTTTCCCGGACTCGATGCAGCTGCCCGGCTTGAAAAACGCAAGCGCGTCTTCGCCTGACAGTCCTTCGAGAATTATCGTGGAGGAGACGGTGCCATTTTTTTGTGCGGTGCCAGGGGACTTTTGACGGGCCGTAAGCCTGATTTGTTGAGACAGCTCCGGCAGATCGTATTCGAGGACAAACGAGCCGTCGGCCGGAAGTACGACGCCGGGGGGAACATCGAGACGCACCGTGTGGTCCGCGCCGATAAACTCAACGAGCATTGCCTTTCCAGGGCCGCCGCCGCAATTGACAATAGAAACTGGAATAGTAAGGAGCATGGTCCCTGCCTCACCGACGATGCCGCGAACGGAGTATATCTGGATCTCTCTGCTCTTGCCCCGTACCTGCGCCACCGGAAGTTTTATTGCACTGCACGATCCGGCGACCGGCCGCCACGTTGATTCGGCCGCAAAAACCTGCCACCGGCTCGCCAGCGACTCGACGCGCTGCGCGAGGTTCACATTGTCGCCGATGACCGTGTACTCCATGCGTTCTTCGCCGCCGACATTGCCGCCGGCGAATTCACCGGTGTTGCACCCGATACCCACAAAAATGGGCGGCTGTCCCTGCATGGAGAGCTCGCTGTCGAACCTCCACAGGGCGGCCTGCATTTCAACGCTCGCGCGGATGGCATGCTGCTGCGCGTTGTCGTCCGGAAGCATCACGTTCCAGAATGCCATGATCATGTCGCCGCCGAATTTGTGCAGCGTTCCGCTGTTACGGGTGACGATTTCGGTGGTGATGCTGAAATACCGGTTGAGCTTTTCCACCACCTCGACGGCGCTCATCTTTTCCGCCATCGCGGAAAAACCGACAATGTCGCAGAAAAACACGGTGCCGTACTTTTTTTCGGCGCCGAGCTGCAGCGGAATCGTGCCGTCGATGACCCCATCGACGACATCTTTCGACAGATACCGTGAGAGCGTTGAACGCAGCTTACTCTCTTTTTCAACCACGGTGAACAAATCGGCGTTTTTTATGGCAATGGCAACCTGACCGGCTATGCTCGTCAGCATGGCAAGATCGTCGGCATTGAACGCATGATGGCTTGACATCGTGTCGACGCTGATGATGCCGAGGAGTTCGTTTTTGCAGATGAACGGCGCGCACATGAGCGATCGAATCGAAAATTTCACGATCGACTCCTGCACCGAAAAACGGTCGTCCTTCTGCGCGTCCGACGACAGGATCGACTGTTTCTTTTCAACCACGGTTTTTATGATAGTGCGGCTGATCGCGAAATCCTCCAGAACGCCCGGCGCCGAGGAGCGTGAACGTCCCAGCCGGGGGACCATTTCGCCGGAAGCCTTGTCCGCGAGCAGAATGAAGGCGCGGCTGGCGTGAGGAAAAATGTCGAAGATGCTCTCCATTATTTTTTCGAGGAGCGCATCGGGTTTTGTCAAGGCACTCAAATCGTTGGACACCGTGACCATGGTCTGGAGGCGCTTGACGGCATCCAGGAGGGCCTTGCTGCCGCCGGTCTTTTTTTCCATGGCAATTTCGAGTATATCTCGGGAGGCGTCCATGGTTGCGCTGACCGAGGGCATCCGTGTTTCCGGGGTGAGAATCATGGAAAGAAGGCCTCGGCTGTCCCCTCGGCTGTCGGCCGCCGTTTTTTTAAGCGAGGAAGGGTCCTGCCCTTCCGCATGAAAAGCCAGCCGGCTGGAACCGATGGCGATCAGGTCGCCGTCGTACAGGGGCTGCGGCACGAAGCGGTCCAGCTTCCTGCCGTTGACGGAGGTCCCGTTTGCCGAGCCCTGGTCGACAAGCACGAAGTACGTTTCCTTCAGGCGGATGCTCGCATGCTGTCGGCTTACGTTGGATTCATCAAGACAGATACCCTTTTCAAGTGCGCGTCCGATGATCGTCTCGCCGGCAAGCCGGGTAACGGTCCCTTTATTTTTCCCTGCGATGACTTCCACGTAAGCCATAGTGTTCTTTACCGACCGCTTATGACACGATCTGGCAGGTTTTTTGGTCCCGTGTTTTGGGAAAACACCATCCGGAAATAAAAAGGCCCGTTTCAATGGTCGCTTTTATTGCATTTCACTCGCGTTTCCCCTTATGCATATACTCCAGATATGCGTCAGGCAGATGCTCCCTGATCTGTTGTTCCATCTCCTCGTCCGAAATCGTGGTAATGCGTTTATGGATATTGTACTGGTCAGTCACCCAGCGCATGATCCTGACCATTTTCGTCTTTTTCACTTTGTCGCTGCCTTTGAGGCCGAGGAATTCGTTGACCCAGTACGCGATGCCGTCTGCGCCGGCCTTGTCCGTAATCGCCACGCGCGGCGGCACGCCGAGGAATTTCTTTGTGTCGAAAATATTATAGATCCTCTCGTCGCGCGAAAGGCCGTCCGCATGGATGCCCGCGCGCGTGACGTTGAAATGCGTACCGACAAACGGATAGGTGGCCGGTATCGCAAGCTGCATGACGTTGCGGAAATAATCGGCGGCCTCCGAAATCACGACCGTGTCGACACCATGTGCCGCTCCCTTGAGTCCGATGTATTCGAACACCGCGCCTTCGGTGGGAGGATTGCCTGTTCGCTCGCCGAAACCGAACAGGGACGTGTTGCAGATATCGCATCCGTAAAGCCATGCAGTGGCAGCGTTGATGTGGACCTTGTGGAAATCGTTATGGCCGTGCCACTCGAGCCGCTCGGACGGGACGCCGGCCTCATGTATCATCTTATACACCAGCTTGGGGACGCTCCGCGGAAGCGCGGCCCCGGGATAGGTGATGCCGAACCCGAGCGTGTCGCAGAGCCTCACTTTTGTTTTTAAATTCTCCGGCACCTGTTCCGACAGCTCCATGACCTTCTGGATAAACGGCACCACAAAGCCGTCTATATCGGCCCTGGTCACGTCTTCCAGATGGCAGCGCATGCGTACCCCGGCGTCAAGCCCTTGCTTGACAAGACCGACATACCGGTCAAGCGCCTTTTTGCGGTCAAGCCCGAGCTTGGTGAAGATATGGTAATCGGAACAGGACGTCAGCACCCCTGTCTCTTTTAACCCCATCTGCTTCACCAGCTCAAAATCACCCTCGTCGGCCCGTATCCAGGCAGTAATCTCGGGATAGCGGTGGTTCTGTTCCTGACAAGCGCGCACCGCTTCCCTGTCTTTTGCGCTGTATAAGAAGAACTCGCTCTGCCTGATGACGCCCTCGGGGCCGCTGATCTTCGCCAGATAGTCATAGGCGCGCGCGATCTGTTCCACCGTAAACGGCGGCAGAGCCTGTTGTCCATCGCGGAACGTGGTGTCCGAAATCCAGATGTCCCTGTCTTTGACCGCCGCGGGATCAAACGTCACCGTTTTTCCGTCGATGTCTTCATGAATTTTCCCGTCAAAAACAATCCTGGGGATCTCATCATAGGGAAAAATGTTTTCAAA
>Ga0315273_10009212_pt1 | contig 12508 bp, 10 predicted proteins | sample YL17G02_0_MG_FD_205753 | JGI IMG/M metagenome (GOLD analysis project Ga0315273, IMG submission 205753) | Sediment microbial communities from Yellowstone Lake, YNP, Wyoming, USA - YL17G02_0 | ecosystem: Environmental > Aquatic > Freshwater > Lake > Sediment | place: USA: Wyoming | collected... | reverse complement strand
ATCCTGAGTCTGCTAGGCGTTAGTCAAAGTTACTACTGGGGCACCCGGCCTACGCCAGGCTAATAATTCAAGAAAAATCCAAAATCAACCTGCGGAAAATGAGTTATATCATCAGATAAAATGATATTAAGATTTTCTTGACATGGGAAAGCACGGGTATTATTCTGACCTCGGGACGGAAACATGGAACCATTCGAGTTCTTTTCTCCGGTGAGGGTCCGTTTCGGCAACGGGGAGCGCCGGCAATTGGGGTCCGAAATCGACAGGCTTGGGTGTCGCAGGGTTCTCCTGGCGGCGAGCAAGGGACCCTTCAGACAAAATGGCCTGTATGAGGAGATCCGCGCGAACATTGCAGCGCGGGGTATCGAGGTGCTCGGTATGGGCGACATCGACTCCAACCCTCGCCTGTCCAGCGTTCGTGAAGGAGCGGAAATCTGCAGGCGGGAGCGGGCGGATGGCGTTGTGGCCCTGGGCGGTGGCTCGGCCATGGACTGCGCCAAGGTCATTGCCGCGGCGGCCAAGAGCCCGCGCGACCCATGGGAGCACATCTGGGGACCCAAGCTGCCATTCCTTGACAGCCTGCCCACAGTCTTGGTCCCAACCATCGCCGCCACCGGCACGGAAGCCAACCCCTGGGCGGTCATCCTGGATGAGCAGGCCTGTTGGAAAATGCCGGTCACCGCCGGCTGCCTGTACGCTCGCCTGGTCGTCGCCGATCCGCAGATCATGCGTTCGGTGCCCCTGCACCTGACCGTGTGGGGGGCAATGGACATCCTGAGCCACACCTTCGAGTTCTACTTCAACGGCTATCATCGCTCGATTTTCCAGAACCGGTTTTCCGAGGCGATCATCCACGCGGTGATGGAGTGCGTGGATATTTTGGTTCAGGACCCCGGGGACCTCCGGGCCAGGGGGGAGCTGTGGTGGAGCTCGGTGATGGCCTGGGGCGGTTTGACCTGGCTGGGCCGGGAGGGTCCGGACATGGCCTGCCACGACATTGCCGAAGGGTTCGTTCCCTTCTTTGACACCCATCACGGGGCCACGCTGGGAGTGATCACCCCCCGGTGGATGCGTTTCCTGGTACAGCATGGAGGGGAAAAGATTGAAGAGATTTTCTCGCGGTTCGCCGGAAACGTATTGGGGATTCGAGATCCTGACCCCGCTGCCGCGGCCCGCCAGGGCGTTGAGGCCTACATTCGCTGGCTGAAGAAGATCGGTGCTCCTGCCAGCCTGGCGGAGCTGGTCCGAGCGGAGGTTCCTGAAACGAAGCTGGGGCAGATCGCCGCCAAGACCTTTCAGGATTTGGGGAGGGGGGTGGGAAGGCTTCTGCCTCTCAGGCAGGACGATGTTGTATCCATCTTGAAGGAATCCTGCCGTCCGCTTTAGCGTCCAAGTCAGAGCACAGCAAGGGGGGAGCGGTGAGCGATTCGTTGAACCTGGCCAAGATCAAGCGCAAGACCGTCGTCGCGCAAGTGATGGACAAGATCCGGCAGCTCATCTCCTCGGGCCAATTCAAAACCGGCGACCGCATCCCGACGGAAGGCGAGCTGGCGGCGCGCCTGGGGATTGGTCGATCCTCCATCCGGGAAGCGATCAAAGTATTCAACTACCTGGGCGTGCTGGACTCGCAAACCGCCAAGGGTACGTTCGTCTGCGATCGGGCCAGCATCTCCGCCGAGGCCCTGACCTGGTCCATACTCCTGGGCCGGGACGACTACCGGGACCTGATCGACACGCGGGGGGCCATCGAGATGTGGAGCCTGGTCCTGCTGGCCGAGCGCTACGCCCAGGACCCGGCCCTGGTGGCGGAGCCGCTGGAGGCGCTGGAACAGCAGCTGGAGCGGATGCGCCGCGCCATCGCCGCGGGCGAGCGCGAAGAGCTGGCCAAGGCGGACTATGATTTCCACGCGGCGGCCATCGCGGGCTGCGGCAACCGGCTTTTTACAGCTGTTTACGGGGTGCTGCGGGCGTTTATGTACGAGGAAATCGAGAAGTCACACCAGGACTTCACCGATATTTCCACGATCATCCAGGAGCACGAGGAGTTCGTGAAGGCTCTGCGTTCCGGCGATCCTCTCACGGCCCAGCGCACGGTCAGAACTCACATCGCCAGCATCAAGAAGCGGCTGGAAAATGTGCTGAAATCCAAATGAAGGCTTGCGCGCTGAACAGCGCTCTGCTCTAGTATGCGATAAGTGCTATATAACACGAAAAGTATAATAGAAAATTGATATTCGCAAAAAGCTGGACACATTCCGTAGTATACATTAGGATAAGCGTAAGGTAACGGGAGGTTAGGCATGGAAGCTCGGCTGGAGAGGATCAAGCGGCGGCTCTTCGAGGAGTATTACCGGAAGAAGAGCTGGTGGGGCGACGACCTGAGTATCTTCGACGACGACCCGGGCTTGGCTGCCAAGCCCCTGGTGGTGCGCAAGGCCCTGGCCGTGCAGAAGGTCTGCCGGGAGATGCCGATCGAGGTCAAGGACGACGAGCTGGTCGTCGGCATCTGCTCCATGTCCTCCGTCGGCTTCGGACATACCTTCCCGCGCTACGAGACCGACGCCGAAGCGGAAGCGGCCGCCAAGGTCTGCCTGAACCGCAAGTCCGTGTGGGGACACCACAACCCCTATTACCAGAAAATACTAGCGCAAGGCATTGCGGCCATCATCCAGGAGGCCGAGGCTCTGAAGGCCAAGGTCCCGGCGGCGGAGCTCGCCACGCGCGACTGGTACGACGCGGTGGTGCTGTCCCTGCAAGGAGCCGAGATCCTGTCCAAGCGGTATGCGAACCTTTGCGAATACCTGGCCGGCGAGGCCCCGACAGGAGAGCGGGCGGCCGAACTGCGGGGGATCGCCCGCATCTGCCGCAAGGTGCCCATGCAGCCGGCCGAAAGCTTCCAGGAGGCGCTGCAGAGCGTGTGGCTGGTTCACGCCATACTGCAGAGCACCCTGGACTACACCTCCATCGGGCGGGTGGATCAGTACCTGTGGCCCTTCTATCAAAAGGACCTGGCCCGGGGTTCCCTCACCCGCAGCCAGGCGAGGGAGATGCTAGGCTCCTTCCTGGTGAAGTTCAACGAGAGGGTGCAGCTGGACAACAGCCACATCGAGGACCATTTCACCTTTGGGGACTGGTCGCAGGGCGGCGACCCGAACCTGGAGACCACCCATTTAAAAATGTCCAACGACCTGCACTACACCTATGGGCAGTCGCAGAACCACTGGCTGCAGAACTGCATCGTGGGGGGCTTCACCCCCGACGGTCGGGACGGCACCAACGAGCTCACCCATATGGTCATCGAGCTGGTGAACGCCCTTGAGCTGATCGATCCGCTGGTGTCGCTGCGCCTGCACAAGGACTCTCCGGAGGCGATCGTGGAGACCGCGGCCCGGTGGCTGGCCAAGGGCGGCGCCCAGCCGACGGTCATCAACGACGACGTGGTGATTCCGGGCATGGTCAAGCACCTGGGCATCCCGGTGGAGGACGCCCGCGACTACTCCAACGACGGCTGCTGGGAAACCCTGCCCTACGGGCGCACCGAGTTCTCCTACGGGCACTTTGAGGTGCTGCTCAGCCTGGAAAGCACTCTGAACCGCGGCCGTTCGCTGCTCAACGGCAACCCCATCGGTCCGGACTCAGGCGAGCTCGCCCGCTTCAAGACTTTCGCCGACCTGTTCGCCGCTTTCCAGGAGCAGGTGCGCCAGCGCATCGACGTGGCCATCGACAACAAGCTGCGCTACTACGACGAGGTGCACAAGATCGCTCCGGACCCCTTCCTGTCCGGGCTGCTGGAGGACTGTCTGAAAAAGGGAAAGGACATCACCCAGCGCGGCGCGCGCTACCGGCTGTACGCGCCCCTGGTCACCGGCTTTTCCCACTGCGTCGACTCCCTGGCGGCCATCAAGAAGCTCGTGTACGAGGAGAAGCTGGTCAGCCTGGAAAAATTGGTTGAGGCGCTGCGCGGCGACTGGCAGGGCGAAGAGCGCCTGCGCCAGTACTGCCTCAACAAGGTGCCCAAGTACGGCACCGACAACGACTACGTAGACTGCCTCGGCGTGGAGCTGCTCGAGTTCTACTGCGACTATTTCGACCAGTGGAACAAAAAGGTCGACTGGATCGTATTCGCTCCCGGGGTGGGCACCTTCGAAAACTACCCGCGCCTCGGTTACGTGTGCGGCGCCTCAGCGGACGGCCGCCGGGCCCAGGCGCCGTTATCCTCCAACTACTCCGCCTCCTTCGGCATGGACAAGAACGGGCCCACGGCCGTGATCAAGAGCGCCACCAAGTTTGACCTCGAGCGCCTGAACGACGGCTGCCCGATAGACCTCCGGATGAACTTCGGCGGCGACGGGTCCCTGGTGCTGAAGGATTTCATCCGGGGCTTCATCGCTCTGGGCGGGAACATTCTCACGATCTCCAAGGTCAGCACCGAAACCCTGATCGCGGCGCAGAAGGAGCCCGAAAAGTACGCCTCGCTGCGCGTGCGGCTGGGAGGCCTCACGGCCTATTTCGTGCAGCTGTGCGAGACCCAGCAGAACGAGTTCATCCGCCGTACGGAGCACGGCTTCTGACCCGAACAGCTGCCACCGGGCTCGTCTTCGACATCCAGCGCTTCTCCCTGCACGACGGGCACGGCATCCGCACCCTGGTGTTCATGAAGGGCTGCCCCCTGACGTGCGCCTGGTGCAGCAACCCGGAGTCGCAGAAAGCCGGGCCGGAGATCATGTTCTACCGGGAGAAGTGCCTGAGCTGCGGCGCTTGCCTGGAAGCCTGTCCCAACGGGGAGCTGCTGAAAGCCGCCTTCCCCAGGACCCCGGAGGCCTGCCTGGGCTGCGGGCGGTGTGTAGAGGTCTGCTACGCCGAGGCCCGCCATCTGGTGGGGCGCCGCGTCTCGGTGGAGGAGGTGTTGGCGGTGATCCGCAGCGACCGCGTGTTCTATGAGCAAAGCGGCGGCGGGGTCACGGTGGGTGGGGGCGAGCCCACCCTGCAGGCGGGTTTCGTGGCCGACCTGCTGGCCGGATGCCGGCGCGACGGGCTGCACACGGCCATGGAAACCTGCGGCTACAGCCCGTGGAAGAACCTGGAGCGCGTGCTGCGCCACGTGGATCAGCTTCTGTTCGACATCAAGCACCTGGATCCCGCCCGGCACCGCGAGCTCACCGGCGTGGACAATGCCCGCATCCTGGATAACGCCCGGAGGGCGGCGAGCCGGGTAGGGGAGATGGTGGTGCGACTCCCCCTGATTCCCGGGTGCAACAACGACGAGGCCAACCTCCAGGCCCTAGGCCGCTTCGTCAAGGAAGAACTATCTGGGGTCAGCCGGGTCGATATCCTGCCGTACCACTCCACCGGCGAGTCAAAGAACGTTCGCCTGTTCAGGGATTACCCTCTGGCCGGGTTGGCCCCCCTGGCGAAGGAAGAAGTGCTGCAGGCCGAAAAGATCCTGCGGTCCTACGATCTCGAAGTCTGTGTCGGCTAGTTTGGACGCTTGATTTTTTTCTTTTCTCAGTTTACTTTATCAGATAAACTGAAAATCTCAGGAGGGTGGTCATGAATAAGGTCAGGGTAGGCGTCATCGGGGCCGGATTCATCGGCAAGGTGCACATCGAGCAGCTGCGCCGGCTGGGCTACGTCGACGTATTGGCCGTTTCCGAAAAGGACCAGGCTACGGCCGAAGCCGTCGCCGCCGAACTGCGCATCCCCAAAGCCTACGGCAGCTCGGAAGACCTGGTCAAGGACAAGGACCTGGACGCCGTGCACGTGGCCACCTTGAACCACCTGCACTATCCCCTGGCCAAGAAAGCCCTGGAGCAGGGCAAGCACGTACTGTGCGAGAAGCCCCTGGCCATGAACAGCGCCGAGGCCAAGGACCTGCTGGATACGGCCAAAAAGACCGGCCGGGCGCACGCGATCTGCCACAACATGCGCTACTACCCGCTGGTCAAACAGGCCCGCTCCATGGTGCAGGCCGGTGACCTCGGTAACGTGCGCCTGATCCACGGCCAGTACCTGCAGGACTGGCTGTTCCTGGAAACCGACTACAATTGGCGCCTCATCGCCTCGGTGGGCGGCAAGTCCCGCGCCGTGGCGGATATCGGCACTCACTGGCTGGACGCGGTCCAGCACATCACGGGCCAGAAGGTCACGGCAGTGTACGCGGACCTGACCACCTTCATCCCGGTGCGCAAGAAGCCCAAGGTCGAGGTGGCCACCTACGTGGTCAAGGAGCTGAAAGCGGAAGACTACGAGGACGTGGCCATCGACACCGAGGACCACGGCACGATCATGCTCAAGTTCTCCGGCGGCGCCAAGGGCGTGCTGATCGCCTGCCAGGTCTGCGCCGGCCGCAAGAACTACATCCACTTCGAGATCAACGGGACCAAGCGCAGCCTGGAGTGGAACGGCCAGGAGCCCAACACGATGTGGGTCGGGGAGAGGGGCAGGTCCAACGGCGAGTTCATCAAGGACCCGGCGCTGTTCTACCCGGAAGCCTCCCGCTACGGTTATGCCCCCTGCGGCCTCGGGGAAGGCTACCTGGACACCTTCCGCAGCGTGTTCGCCGACTTCCATTCCTGGATCCTGTCCGGCAAGCCCATGGACGTTGCCAAGGTCCCCTTCCCGACCTTCCTCACGGGATTGAGCGAACTGAACATCGTGGACGCGGTGCTGGAGAGCGCCCGGGCGAACAAGTGGGTGGACGTGAAGTACCTGGCCGAAGCGGGCTCCAGTTACCTGTAAGGTCGACGGCACCCGCCCAGGAGTACCGATGCGCACCAAGATGACGGGAGCCCGATATCTCGCGGAAACCCTCAAGGGGTACGGCATCAGCCACGTGTTCTACGTGGAGGCGATCCTGCGCCGCACCCTGGTGGAGATGGAGAAGCTGGGGATCAAGCGCGTGCTGACGCACTCCGAGAAGGCCGCCGCCTACATGGCCGACGGCTATGCCCGTGCGGGCAACCGCCCGGGCCTCTGCATGGCCCAGTCGGTGGGCGCGGCCAACCTGGCCGCCGGCCTGCAGGACGCCTTCCTGGGGCACTCGCCGGTGCTCGCCTTCACCGGGCGCAAGCCGCCGCTGTACCAGTACCGCAACTCCTACCAGGAGATCCTGCACAACACCATGTACCAGGCGGTCACCAAGTACAACGTGGAGGTCGACACCCTGGAGCAGCTTCCGCACCTGTTGGCTCAGGCCTTCCGCGAGGCGACCACCGGCAGCCCCGGCCCCGCGCACCTGGACTTCCTGGGCTACGAGGGCAACCTGACCGACGAGGCCGAGGCAGAACTGGAGATCGTACCGGAGCCAGCCTTCGCGCGCCTGCCGGCTCACCGTCCGCTTCCGGATCCGCAGGATATCCGCCGGGCGGCCGAGGCCCTGCGCCGAGCCCAGCGGCCGGCCCTGGTGGTCGGTCGCGGCGCGCTGGTTTCGGGGGCGCAGGCCGAGGTGCGAGCGCTGGCCGAAATGCTGGCCGCCCCCGTGATCGTGTCCATGGACGGGAAAAGCGTCCTGCCGGAGGACCACCCGTTGTACGCCGGACCGGTGGGCTCCTATTGCGCCCCGTGCGCCAACAAGGTGCTGGGGGAAGCCGACCTGGTTTTCTTCATCGGCTCGAGCGCCGGGGACCAGGTCACCAAGAACTGGACACTGCCTGCGGTGGGCTCGCCGGTGATCCAGCTGGACATCAACCCCGCCGAGCTGGGGCGCAACTATCCCGGGGCCATCGGGATCCTGGGCGACGTCCGCGCGGCTCTCAGTTGCCTCGCCGGCGAGCTCGAGCGGGCCGAGCCGAAGCGTTCCTGGGGCGAGCGGGCCGCTTCGATCGTGAAGGAGTGGAGGGCCTCGGTGGAGCCGCAATGCCGCTCGCAGGCCGTGCCCATCCGCCCGGAGCGGCTGTGCGCCGACATCACCGCCGAGCTGCCCGCCGACGCGGTGGTGGTGGCCGACACCGGCTACTCGGCCATCTGGGCCGGCACCCTGATCGGTATCAGGCACCCGGGGCAGCTGTTCCTGCGGGCCGCCGGCTCCCTGGGCTGGGCGTTCCCGGCTGCGCTGGGCGCCAAATGCGCGCTGCCCGACCGGCCGGTGCTGTGCTTTTCCGGCGACGGCGCCTTCTGGTACCACCTGTGCGAGCTGGAGACCGCGGTGCGCTGGGACATCCCCACGGTGACGGTGATCAACAACAACAGCGTGCTGGGGCAGAGCCAGCTCGGCATCCGGCGCGCCTATCGCGGCGAGGCGGGGCGCTTCGAGCAGCAGTACCGGTTCAACGACACGAACTTCGCCCGGCTGGCCGAGGACCTGGGCGCGGCGGGGATCCGCGTGGAGAAGCCCGGCGAGATCCGCGGCGCGCTCCGGCGGGCGCTGGCCATGAACAGGCCCGTGGTGGTGGACGTGGTCACCGAGGCCGAAGCTCACCCCTGCCTGTAAGGAGCTCCGCGATGGCATCCCAGTACCAGGACCTGTTCAACCTGGAAGGCAAGGCCGCGGTGATCACCGGGGCGAGCGGCGGCATCGGCAAGGCCATTGCCCTGGCCCTGGCGGCGCACGGAGCGGAGGTGCTCGTAGCCGGGCGCAACCCGGACAAAACCCGGGAGGCGGCCGCCGCGGTTTCTTCCCAGGGCCGCAGGGCGGTGCCCTTCATTCTGGAGATCACCAGCCGCGAGAGCGCCCAGCACATGGCGGAGGCCGCTCTGAAGGAGTTCGGGCACATCGACATCCTGGTCAACAGCGCGGGGATGAACATCCGCAAGGAAATCCTGTCGATCACGGACGCGGACTGGGACCAGGTGCTCACCACCAACCTCAAGGGGGTGTTGTACTGCTGTCAGGCGGTCGGCAAGCACATGGTCGAACGCAAGTACGGCAAGATCATCAACATCTCCTCGATCTCCTCGTTCCTGGGTCATCCGGCGCGCGGGGCCTACGCGGCCAGCAAGGGCGGCCTCGTCCAGCTCACCCGGGTCATGGCCACCGAATGGGCCCCATACAACATCAATGTGAACGCCATCTCGCCGGCGGCCGTGGACACCCCGTTCATCGACGGGTTGAAGAAGGATCGCCACCGGCTGGACCGGGAGCTGGAGCGCATCCCCCTGGCCCGCATTGGTACGCCCGAGGACGTGGCCGGGGCCGCGGTGTTCCTGGCTTCCCGGGCCTCGGACTTCGTCACCGGGCACAACCTGTTCGTCGACGGCGGCCGGACGGTGGATTGAGACAGGGCGGCCAAGGGGGTAGCTTGAACGACTTCAAGTGCGTGGTCCCGCGGGTGCTGTTCGGGGCGGGTCGGCGGAAGGAGCTGGGGGAAGAGGCCCGGCAGTGGGGAACCCGGGTTTTCCTGGCCCTCGACCCCTACCTCCAGCACGCGGGGGTTGGCAAGGAGATCGAAAGCCTGCTCACGGGCGCCTCGCTGGCAGTGGTGCCGTATGCCGACATCGAGCCGGACCCCGGCTGCTTCCAGGCCGACAAGGCCGCCGCGCTGGCCCGAGAAGAGCGCTGCGACCTGGTGGTGGCCGTGGGCGGGGGAAGCGTTCTGGACTTCGGCAAAGGGGTCGCGGTCGTCGCCGGCAACCCGGGGACCGCCTGGCAGCACACGCGCCGCAAGGACCACACCCCGCTCGTGCCGGGGCCCGGCACCCTGCCGGTCATCGCCCTGCCCACGACCGCCGGCACCGGTTCCGAGATGACCCACTACGCGGTGTTCTCCAACCCCGAGCTGCGCGAGAAGAGCACGATCGTGAGCGAGCGGATCATCCCGAAGGCGGCGCTGGTGGACCCGGAACTCACCTATTCCTGCCCCCCGCAGCTTACCGCCCTGACCGGAGTCGATGTGCTGGCCCACTGCATCGAGGCCTACATCAACGTGAGCTCCACGCCCTTCGCCCGGCTGGTGTCCCTGGAAGCCATTCGCCTGATCGGGGCCTGGCTGCCCCGGGCGGTGGCGGAAGGCTCCAACCTCGAAGCCCGCCAGCACATGGCCTGGGCCAGCGCGCTGGGCGGCATGGCCATCGCCCACGCCAACCCGACGCTGCCGCACGCCCTGGGACAGGCGGTCGGCGGATTCGTGCACGCGCCGCACGGCGCCAGCGTGGCCGCCTGCCTGGCGGCGATCATGGGGATCAGCCACGAGGCGGCGCCGCAGGACTTCGCCGACCTCGCGGCGGCCCTGGAGCCGGCCGCCGCCGGCCTGCCCTTGGCCGAGCGGGCCGCGCGTTCGGCCGTCCTGGTGGAGGAGCTGCTGGAGCGCATCGGGGTGCGGGTACGCTTCGGCGAGCTGGGGCTCCGGGAGGAGGACATCGAGCGTGTGACCCAGATCGCCCTGACCGGGTACTTCACCGGCATCAGCCTGCACCCGAAGAAAGTCGAAAAAGAGGAGATCATGCGGATTTACAGGGGTTGCTTGTGATGCAGGAGGGGGCGAGGTGAACAAGCGAATCGTCGAGATCGACCTGGGCACCCGCAGCCTCCGCGTCCAGGATGCACCGCAGGACCTGCTGCGACTGGGCGGGCGGGCGCTGACTTCGACGCTGATCCACCGCGAGACGAATCCCCTCTGCCATCCGCTTTCCGCGGACAACCTGCTGGTGATCGCCCCCGGCCTGCTGGCGGGCACTGGGCTTTCCAGCGCCAACCGGCTTTCGGCCGGAGCCAAGAGCCCCCTGACCGGCGGCATCAAGGAGTCCAACAGCGGCGGCACGGCCGCCTTCAAGCTGGCGCGGCTGGGCATCCAGGCGCTGAAGATCCGGGGAGCCGCCCCGCGCGGCGCCTGCGTGGGCCTGCACGTGAGCCGGGAAGGGATCCGGTTCGAGGACCTGGGCTTCACGGCCGGCCTGGGCACGTACGCGGCGGCCGACGCGCTGCGCGGCCGTTTCGGCCGGCAGGTTGGCCTGATCCTCGCCGGGCCGGCCGGGGAGATGCGGATGAGTACGGCCTGCCTGAACGTCACCGACCCGCAGGGGGAGCCTTGCCGCAACCTGGGCCGGGGCGGCCTCGGGGCGGTTGCCGGGGCCAAGGGGTTGAAGGCGGTCATCATCGATGACAGCGGCGCGGAGTTCCGGCCCTATGACCTGCCAGCAACCAAGGAGCTGATGAAGCGCTTCGCGACGGCTCTCAAGGAGCACCCGGTCACCGGCGAGAAGTTTCCCAAGTACGGCACGGCCATGACCGTGATGAACGTGAACAAGCTGGGCGGCCTGCCGACCCGCAACTTCAGCGCCGGCAGCTTCGAGGGGGCCGAATCCTTAAGCGGCGAAACGCTGTACCAGACGATCTCGAGCCGCGGCGGGGAGTACGCGCACGGCTGCATGCCCGGCTGCGTGATTCGCTGTTCCAACAAGTACGTGGACGCGCAGGGCCGGCCGCTGGTGGGCTCCCTGGACTTCGAGACCATAGGACTGCTGGGGGCCAACCTCGGCATCGGGGAGCTAGACCAGGTAGCGGAGCTCAACAAGCTCTGCAATGACCTCGGCGTGGACACCATGGAGACCGGCGTGGCCCTAGGGGTCCTGGCCGAGGCGGGAGTCTTCCGCTTCGGGGACTTCCCGCGGGTGCGGGCCTTGATCGAGGAGATCGGGCAGGGGACGCCGCTGGGCCGGCTCATCGGGAGCGGCTCCGTGGCCTGCGGCCGGGCCTACGGCGTGAGCCGGGTGCCGGCGGTCAAGGGGCAGGGGATGGCCGCCTACGACCCGCGGGCCATCAAGGGCATGGGCCTGACCTACGCCCTGTCGCCCATGGGCGCGGACCATACCGCCGGCAACGCCATCACCCTGGCGGTGGACCCCATGGACCCCCGGGTCCAGCTGGAGCCGGTGCGGGACCTGCACCTCAAGTACACGCTCATGGACTCGCTGGGGCTGTGCATTTTCACGGGCCGGGTCTCGCTGGCGAACCCCGAGTTGATCGAGCAGGCCGTGCGGGCCGTCACCGGCTGGCAGGCGAGCTTCGCGGAACTTCTGGAGCTGGGCAAATAGGTGCTGCGTCGGGAGCGGGAGTTCAACCGGAGTGCAGGCTTCACCGCCGCCCACGACCGCCTGCCAGAGTTCATGCTGCGGGAGGCGCTTCCGCCCAACAACGGCGTTTTCGACGTGCCCCAGGCCGACCTGGACCGCTTCTACGATTTCGAGACCTGAGGGTCCGGACCCTGTTTCATTGCATATACGAGACACTTATGTCATATTACTGCTATGAAATGGGAAGCATTACTGGGGGTGCTGGGCGGCGAAGCGGTCATTCACTCGTCTATCCTGCTATCTGGCAGGGAACCGGCGGCGAGCGTGCGCCGGCAGCTCGCCCGCTGGGTGGCCTCCGGCCGCCTACTCAGGCTTCGTCGCAGCTTCTATGCGCTCGCCTCTCCGTACCGAACGGCGGCGGTGCACCCGTTCTCAGTGGCCAATCGGCTCAAGCCGGCTTCGTACGTAAGCCTCCAGTCGGCCTTGGGCCACTATGGGCTCATCCCGGAACACGTTCCCGTCGTGACCTGCGTCACGACGGGGCGTCCCGAGACGCTCCAGA
>Ga0315273_10009210_pt1 | contig 12508 bp, 14 predicted proteins | sample YL17G02_0_MG_FD_205753 | JGI IMG/M metagenome (GOLD analysis project Ga0315273, IMG submission 205753) | Sediment microbial communities from Yellowstone Lake, YNP, Wyoming, USA - YL17G02_0 | ecosystem: Environmental > Aquatic > Freshwater > Lake > Sediment | place: USA: Wyoming | collected... | reverse complement strand
AGCACGTTGAGTAAACGCCGTGCATCGCCATCAGCGCTCGCCAACAATAATGCGCGCGCGTCATCGGCAAGCATCACGCCCTCAATCTCGAGCCCGCGTTGTGCATCAGCCAGCGTGCGTTCGAGCACACGGTTCAAGTCTGACTCGTCGAGTCGTTTGAGGACGTACACGCGTACCCGCGACAACAGCGCACCGATGACCTCAAACGACGGGTTCTCGGTGGTGGCGCCGATAAACACCACGGTACCGGCTTCCACGTGCGGCAGGAATGCGTCTTGCTGCGCCTTGTTGAATCGATGCACCTCGTCAACGAACAGAACCGTCGTGCGGCCGAGCGCGAGTGACTGGCGTGCAGTTTCGATGGCGGACCGGATCTCTTTGACGCCGGATAATACGGCCGAAATGCTGATCCACTCGGCGCCCGCTCGGTCGGCGAGCAGCCGCGCCAACGTCGTTTTTCCGGTACCCGGGGGTCCCCAGAGCACCATCGAATGGATGCGGCCGCGCGCGGCAAGTTCTGCCAGCGGTCGTCCGGGACCCAACAGATGTTCCTGACCAACGAACTCTTCGAGTCTGAGCGGCCGCATACGCGCCGCGAGCGGTTCGCTAGGCGGGTTCGGGCGCGACATCGCCGATTAGATCTGCATCAGGCGGAATCGCAAACTCGAACTCATTGGGTAACAACGGCCCATTGACTTCGAGATTGTGGAAACTGACGTCGGTCAATTGCCCAAGCGAATCGACGATCTCGATGCGCACCAGACGATTCTCGCTGAACATCATCCGTATTTCGGTGTACAGCGCGTCCGGGTCCTTTGGTATCAAGCCGAATTGTTCGAGTCCGTCGATCGTGGTCTGTGTCACGGCAAACTGCGCCGCGATCTCGGCTGAGGTACCCAGGAGCACCAATGCAGGCGTGCCCGTCAGCGCGTCTGCTAACGGTTTGACTTGAACCTGTTGCAGATCGGGATCGTAAACATACAAGCGATCTCCCACCGTGACGATCGTCTGCGGATAGGGACTGAGCAACACCCACTTGAATTGCCGCGGTCGCGCAACGCGCAGATAGCCCTCGGACGATTGCACCAGTTCACGCCGAGTGCCGAGTACGGTTTGCGTGAACTCTGCTTGCAGATGTTGTACCGGAACGAGCAGGGCCGCCAACCGCGTGGCGGCGGTGTCTATGGGCTCTGCGCTGGCTGACGGTGCAATTGCCGGAACGAGCAGCAGGCATGCCCAGGCGATGAGACTGTTACGCCGCCCGCTAGTCACGATGAGGTACCAGCACCTCGCGAGAACCGTTGGTGTTCATGCTGCTGACGACTCCCGCGGCTTCCATCGATTCAACCAGCCGAGCAGCCCGGTTGTAGCCGATGCGCAGTTTGCGCTGAACCGCTGAGATAGATGCGCGCCGCGTCTCGAGCACGAAGGCGACGGCTTCGTCATACAACGCGTCGTCCTGTTCCGCGGATCCTTGTTCGCCGCTGGGCTCGCCACCCAATTCGCCGTAGTCGCCAACATCCGCCAGCACGTCCGTCAGGTAGTCCGCGCCACCCCGTGCCTTCAGGTCTTTGACGATACGATGCACCTCTTCATCGGAGACGAAGGCACCGTGAACTCGAGTCGGCAGCGCGGTACCAGGCGGCAGATACAACATGTCGCCATGACCCAGGAGTTGTTCTGCGCCGCCCTGGTCCATGATCGTTCGTGAATCGATCTTCGACGAGACCTGAAAGCCGATCCGCGCGGGAATGTTGGCCTTGATCAATCCGGTAATGACATCAACCGACGGACGCTGCGTGGCCAGGATCAGATGGATGCCCGCCGCTCGAGCCTTTTGTGCAATTCGCGCGATCAACTGTTCTACTTTTTTGCCGACGATCATCATCATGTCGGCGAACTCGTCGATCACGACGACGATGTATGGCAGATGCTGCAGCAGCGGTGCCTCGACCAGCGAATCAGCAGGCCATAAAGGATCCTTGACGTCACCGGTCTCGACACGGCGGTTGTAGCCCGCGAGGTTGCGAACCCCGAGCGACGACATCACGCGATAACGACGCTCCATTTCCGCAACACACCAGCGCAGCGCCTGGGACGCCTCCTTCATATCCGTGACGACCGGCGTTAATAGATGCGGGATACCTTCGTAGACGGACAGTTCGAGCATTTTTGGATCGACCAGGATCAGCCGCACCTGCTCCGGCGTCGCTTTGTACAGAATACTCAGCAACATCGCGTTCACGCCGACGGACTTGCCCGCTCCGGTGGTACCGGCAACCAACAAGTGCGGCATTTTGGAGAGATCGGCCACGACCGGTTCGCCGGCGATGTCCTTACCCAGCGCCAGCGTCAGCGGCGACTTGGAGGCCTGATAAACCTCCGAAGTAACGATCTCTTTAAGGCGCACGACGCTGCGCTTTTCGTTCGGAATTTCGATACCGACCACGGATTTGCCTGGAATGACCTCGACGATGCGGACACTGATAACCGCCAGAGATCTGGCCAGGTCCTTTACAAGCCCGCTGATCCGGCTGACTTTGAGGCCGGGCGCCGGCTGAATTTCGAAGCGGGTAACAACCGGGCCTGGCAACACCGAGACCACCTCGGCGTCGATGCCAAACTCTTTCAACTTCAACTCGAGCAACCGCGACATTCCCTCGAGCGACTCGCCGGAAAATTCGGCGGTGTGCGCCGCTTCGGCATCGTCGAGCAACGAAAAGTCCGGCAGCTCGGCCGAGCTGTTGATTTCGAACAACGGCTGTTGGCGCGGCTTTGGAACAGGTCGCTCGAGCACGAGCGGTTGGATCTCGGGAGGTTTTTTCGCGACTCGACGACGCTGCTGCTGCGCTTCGAGCGAGGCTTCACGATGGATGTTGAGCTGCCCCGTCGCTTCCTGCTGCCGGCGGTGCTGGGTCCAACGGTCGCGCCAATAGTCGGTGAACGCCATCACCCTCGCCGCCGCTTGATGGAGCGAGCGGCCAGTGCGCTCCGCCAATCCGATCCACGAGAACCCGATCGCGGTCTGGGCACCGGTACACAATCCGACCAGCGCCAGCAGCGTCAAGCCAACCCAGTTGAATAGCGGCATGCCTGCGTGGACGAACCAACTACCGATCATTCCCCCTGGCCCGGCAGGCAGGCCCAGCGAGGATGCAATGTGCAAACGGGCGAGCACTGCGCCGCACAGGATTCCGATAATCCAGCCGGCCACGCGAAGCGACGCGCGCGGCCAGTCCCACTCAACGAGTCGGAGGGTCCGTAGTCCGGCAACGACCAGTGCAACGGGCACCACGTAGCCCATGATGCCGAAGAGCGCGAGAAGCACATCGGCCACCCATGCACCGCTGCGACCCACCAGATTCTCGACTGCCAGACCGGTACCACGCAGCGACCAGGCCGGATCCATCGCCGAATACGACAACAGCGCCAGCAACGTGAACAGGGCTAGCGCAAACAGCGCTAGCACACCAACTTCCCTGAGGGGCGCGCTGGACGACATCGATCGAGCTGTACTCACGGCATGCACCACAATGGCCTGATCCGGAGTGTACAGCCATCGCCAATGCGGTACAAATTCCTCATTTATTTCAGAACGTTACTCTCACTTCTTCGAACACGTTTGAAACACGTGTTGGCATCCTTTCTTGGTCGCGTATCATAAGCGGCTTTTCGCTTGGGCAAGGCTATGCGACCGGACAAGAAGATCATCACCGACGAGGTGTGGGACGACGCACGGGTCCAAAGTTTTTTGGCTGAGCGCACTACACCGTACGGCGACGATCCCGACTTCGCGTTGCTGCTGAATGCGTATCGAGGCATGCGCGTCGACGACTTCGCGCGATTCATCCGATTTTACTGTGATGCGGAGCATGACCTGAATGCGTCCAACAATCGCGGAGAGCGCTTCATCGAGCTCATCTCCAATCATCGTCACGGCGCACCCTTTGTAGAGATCATGATCGCTGCCGGGGCCATCACACCCGGAGCACCGCAAACATGAGCGATCGTGTGCATCACCGGCTGATCATTCTGGGCTCCGGCCCGGCCGGCTATACGGCTGCCCTATATGCCGCTCGCGCCAATCTGAATCCGCTGATGATCAGCGGCATCGAAATTGGTGGTCAATTGACCACCACGACGGATGTCGACAACTGGCCCGGTGATGCCGCAGGGGTGCAAGGTCCGGAACTGATGGAACGAATGCGGCGCCACGTCGAACGCTTTCAAGTGAAAATCCTGCATGATCACGTCCATACGGTTCGACTCGGTTCGCGCCCGTTTGAACTCGTTGGCGACTCCGGGGCATTTTCATGCGACGCCTTGATCATCGCGACGGGCGCGACCGCAAAGTACCTTGGGTTGCCGTCAGAGCAGGCTTTCATGGGAAAAGGCGTATCCGCATGCGCCACGTGTGACGGCTTCTTCTACCGCGGTCAGGATGTTGCGGTCATCGGCGGTGGCAATACGGCAGTCGAAGAAGCGCTGTACCTTGCGAATATCGCCAAACACGTCGTACTCGTGCACCGCCGCGATACGTTGCGAGCCGAGAAGATCATGCAGGATCGCCTCCTCGAAAAATCCGCCGAAGGCAAGATCGAGTTGCTGTGGAACCATCAGCTCGAGGAAGTGCTCGGCAACACCAGCGGTGTTACCGGAATGCGTCTTGCCAGCACCGTCGGCGGCGGTCAACGCACGATTGATCTGGCCGGCGTATTCATCGCCATCGGCCACACGCCAAATACCGGGATCTTCGAAGGCCAGCTCGACATGCGCGGCGGCTACATTCAGGTCGCAACGGGGCTCGAAGGTAACGCAACTGCGACCAGCGTTCCCGGCGTGTTCGCTGCGGGTGATGTGGCCGATCATGTTTACCGACAGGCCATTACCTCGGCGGGATTCGGCTGCATGGCAGCACTCGACGCCGAGCGCTATCTGGATGCGCTCGGCAAGCAGAGGCCGGCGATAACAGACTGACTCGGGTGCGCCAGCCCGTCGTGCTGAAGCCAGGTGCGGTGGCGTTTCCACCGCCCGAGCAGGCCTTGACAGAACCCAACGGATTGCTCGCAATCGGTGGTGAACTGACGTCGGAGCTGCTTCTGACCGCCTACGCGGGCGGCATTTTTCCATGGTTCAATGACGAACGCGGCCCGATCCTGTGGTGGTCGCCCGATCCGCGTGCGGTCATCGAACCTGACGGACTGAAAATTTCACGTAGCTTGCGACGACGCCTCGCGCGCGGTGACCTTCGCGTCACGCTCGACCAGGCGTTCGGCGAAGTCGTTACCGGGTGCGCCGCACCCCGCGGTATGGGCGGCGGAACCTGGATCACGTCATCAATACGGCAGGCTTACGGCGAACTTCACCGGCTGGGTTTTGCGCACTCCGCGGAGACCTGGCTCGGAGAGGAACTGGTCGGAGGGCTATACGGGGTGTCGATCGGACGCATGTTTTTTGGTGAGTCGATGTTTTCCCGCGCTACGGATGCATCAAAAGTGGCGATCGCCCGCCTCGCCACGCAGCTTTCGAATTGGGAATTCGAGCTGATCGACTGCCAGATCATGAACCCACATTTGCGCTCGCTGGGTGCATTTGAAATGCCACGTCGCGAATTCCTGGCGCGACTGCGCAATAATCCGACCGTCACCACGCGTCGCGGTATCTGGCAATTCGATGAATGATCTACCGGGCGACAAGCAGTTCTTTCTGACACCGCCGCATCCGTGCAGCTATCTGAAAGACCGGACCGCGCGAACGCTGTTCCTCGACCCACGCGAAGTCATCAACGCAGCGACCTACAGCGCCCTGACCCACGCCGGATTTCGGCGCAGTGGCGGCCACCTATACCGACCGTATTGCGATGGCTGCAAGGCGTGCGTCCCGGTCAGAGTTCCGGTCGCGGAATTTCGCTGGTCGCGCCGTTTCCGACGTATCCGGCGCGCCAACGCGGCAGTGGTTATAAGCATGCGGGAGGCAGTTTTCGCCGAGCGCTACTTCAAGCTCTATGCGAGCTACATCGAGTCGCGGCATGCGGACGGCGACATGCACCCGCCCAACGTCGACCAGTTTCAATCGTTCTTATTGAGCAACTGGACGAACTCGGCATTCCTGGTCCTCGAAGAGCACGGGCAGTTGCTGGGTGTGGCGGTCACTGACCGGGTTCCTGACGGACTGTCGGCGATCTATACCTTCTTCGATCCGGTCCTGGCCAAACGCAGTCTCGGCGTCCTCGCGGTGCTCGCGCAGATCGAGCACTGCGTAGCCAATGCCATCCCGTATCTGTATCTGGGCTATTGGGTACGCGACAGTGCCAAGATGCACTACAAGACGGATTACCGCCCCATCGAACTATTGGTCGGAGACCGCTGGGTTCGGCTGAGCTGAGTCGAACTCAGTTCTTTTGCCTTTCGCAACTGCTTGCGGCAGAATGCGCGACGATTTTCTGATGCGCGGAGTCTATGGCGAAAGAAGAACAGATCGAAATGGAAGGGACCATCGTAGATACCCTACCCAATACGATGTTTCGCGTAAAACTCGACAACGAACACGTTGTTACCGCCCACATCTCCGGCAAGATGCGCAAAAACTACATCCGGTTGATCACCGGTGACCGGGTAAAAGTAGAACTTACCCCGTACGACCTGAGCAAAGGTCGAATCACGTTTCGCGCGCGGTAGCCGCGCGCGTCGATTCGATTCTCAGGTCCAAATCATCGTTCTTGACCGTCACATAGGCGGTACCACCCCCCCCGGAAAGTTCTCCGAAGAGAATGTCTTCCGCCAGTTGGCGTTTAATCTTTTCCTGGATCAGCCGCTGCATCGGACGTGCGCCCATCTTTTCGTCATAACCTTCGCGGGCAAGCCACGCGCGCGCTTCCTCGTCGACCTCTAACTGCACGCGCTTTTCATCGAGCTGTGCCTGCAGCTCGGTGAGGAACTTGTCGACCACAGTCTTGATGACTTCGGTATCGAGCGACTTGAACTGTACGATTGCATCGAGCCGGTTCCGGAACTCCGGTGCGAACATGCGACGAATAACCTCCATCGCATCGCTCGCGTGATTCTGATGGGTAAAACCGATCGACGCGCGGCTTGCTTCCTGGGCACCCGCGTTGGTCGTCATCACAAGAACTACATTTCGAAAGTCTGCTTTGCGGCCGTTGTTGTCCGTCAGCACTCCATGATCCATCACTTGCAGCAGTAGATTAAAAACCTCGGGGTGGGCTTTCTCGACTTCGTCGAGCAATACCACACTATGTGGGTGCTTGGTCACGGCCTCCGTCAACAGTCCACCCTGGTCGAAACCGACATACCCCGGCGGCGCTCCAATCAATCGCGATACGGTGTGTCGCTCCATGTATTCCGACATGTCGAATCGCAACAGCTCGACGCCCATGATGATCGCCAGTTGGCGACAGACTTCGGTCTTGCCGACGCCGGTCGGACCCGCAAATAGGAAGGAGGCGGTAGGTTTGTCGCCGGACTTCAAGCCAGCTCGAGACAACTTGATCGACGACGCAAGCAGATTGATGGCCTCATCCTGACCGAACACCACCATCTTGAGTTTTTTGTCCAGATCACGGAGTGCTTCTTTGTCTGAAGAGGTCACCTGGGTCGATGGAATGCGCGCGATCTTGGCTACGACCTGCTCGACATCGCTCGCGCCGATGGTCTTTTTGCGGCGACTGGGCGGCAATAGCTTCTGCGCGGCGCCTGCCTCGTCGATCACGTCGATGGCTTTGTCCGGCAAGAATCGATCGGTGATGTAACGTTCCGATAGTTCGGCCGCTGCGCGCAGCGCCTTATCGGTGTAACGAATGTGGTAGTGGTCCTCGTAGCGAGACTTCAATCCCTTGAGGATTTGATACGTGTCATCAACATTAGGTTCGGTGACATCAATCTTCTGAAACCGGCGTGACAAAGCCCGATCCTTTTCAAAGATCCCGCGGTATTCCTGGTACGTCGTGGAACCCATACAACGCAATTCGCCAGAGGTCAGAATCGGCTTGAGCAGATTCGACGCGTCCATGACACCGCCTGAAGCAGCCCCGGCGCCGATGATGGTATGAATCTCATCGATAAAGAGGATGGCGTGCGGTTTCTTCTTCAGGTCTGCGAGCAGCATTTTGAAACGCTTTTCGAAGTCGCCCCGATATTTGGTGCCCGCCAACAGCGCGCCCAGATCGAGTGCGTAAACCGTTCCGTCAGCGACAACGTCCGGAACCTGCTTGTCGACGATACGTTTTGCGAGACCTTCAGCGATTGCTGTTTTACCCACACCGGATTCACCGACCAGCAGGGGATTATTCTTGCGGCGTCGGCACAACACCTGAATCACGCGTTCGAGTTCGGCTTCCCGTCCGACCAACGGATCGATACGACCTTTTTTTGCCTGCTCGTTTAGATTCGTGGCAAATGATTCCAGCGCACTTGGTTGCCCCGCCTCGCCGCCACCAGCGGCTTCCTCGTCTTGTTCGGCAGGCTCTGCACCTTCTTCTCCGGCGACTTTGGAGATGCCGTGTGCGATGTAGTTGACGATGTCGATACGCGCCACATTCTGCTGTTTCAGGAAGTACACCGCCTGGCTTTCTTGTTCGCTGAAGATTGCCACCAGCACGTTCGCGCCGGTTACTTCCTTGCGGCCCGACGACTGCACATGGAACACGGCTCGCTGCAGCACGCGCTGGAAACCTAAAGTTGGCTGCGTCTCACGCTCTGAGTCGCCTGCGGGGATCAACGGCGTGGTTGATTCAATGAACTCGTGTAGTTCTTTGCGCAACCTATCTATGTCAGCGCCGACCGCCTTTAAGACATCTGCCGCAACAGAGTTGTCCAGCAACGCCAGCAGCAGATGCTCCACCGTCATCCACTCATGCCGCTTCGATCGGGCTTCCTTGAAGGCGAGGTTCAAGGTGACTTCGAGATCTTTACTCAACATAAAGTATTTACCTAATCCGTCATCTCAATCTTGGACATCAACGGATGGTGATTCTCCTGAGAATATTGATTGACCTGTTCAGATTTGGTCTCAGCAATGTCCCGCGGAAATATACCCACCACCGCACCACCGCTGGTATGAATGGTCAACATGATCTGCGTCGCTTTCTCGCGATTCATACCAAAAAAACGTTCCAACACATGTACCACGAATTCCATCGGTGTGTAGTCATCATTAAGGATGATGACCTTATACATCGGCGGACGCTTGAGCTTGGGTTTGGCACTCGCGGTGGCGACGCCCGAATCCCGATCTCGCTCATGGTCGCCCGATCCGGGACCGCTCGATAAGCTTAGTTGAAGATCGGATCGATGAATGACGCTCGCGGTCACGAATTCCGAGATCTGAAAGTGAGTGTTTATCATAACGTGAAAACCGTTCGACCGCTGCTCCACGCACGCACGCACGGCGAGCGCGGCGCGCGATCTTGACTCGATGTGCAATAAAGCGGAGAGTCCCTGCGGGAGCGGAGTTTGCGGGTGTGTCAGGTGCGTCGTCAACGCAGCTGGCAAGCTTCGAAGGGGAGGTTCAGTCGCAATGGCGACAGGAAAAGTGAAGTGGTTCAACAACGCCAAAGGGTATGGGTTCGTCGTATCTGAAACGAGCGGCGAAGACCTTTTCGCACACTTCTCGTCGATCCAGATGGACGGCTACAAGACACTCAAGGCGGGACAAGACGTTCAGTTCGATATCGAGCAGGGCCCCAAAGGCCTGCATGCGGTGAACATCAGATCAGTCGAATCGCAAGCATCTCTGGATGTAGCCAGCAAAGCGCACATCGACAATAAACCGAGCGAGGACGAGCGTCCGGCGAAAGCCGCCTTCAGCTCGACTGCCCGCAGTGAATACGCTGAGTCTCGCTGAGTCACATGTTCGCGATGATTGCCTGACCGAACTGTGAGCATTTCAACAGCGTCGCCCCTTTCATCAATCGCTCGAAGTCGTACGTAACGGTCTTATCGGAGATCGCTCCTTCTACGCCCTTGATGATCAGATCGGCCGCTTCACGCCAACCCAGGTGCCGCAACATCATTTCCGCCGACAGTATCAGCGATCCCGGGTTGACCTTGTCCTGACCCGCGTACTTCGGTGCGGTTCCGTGAGTCGCTTCAAATAGCGCAACCGGATCGCCCATGTTGGCGCCGGGAGCGATTCCGATGCCGCCAACCTGCGCCGCCAACGCATCCGACAGATAGTCACCGTTGAGATTCATCGTCGCGATCACGCTGTATTCGTCGGGCCGCGTCAGAATCTGCTGCAGCATTGCATCCGCGATCATGTCCTTGAAGACAATCTGCCGGCCGGTCTTAGGGTTCTTGAGTTCGTGCCAGGGTCCACCGTCGAGCGGCGTAGCACCGAACTCCTCACGCGCTAGCTCGTAGCCCCAGTCTTTGAACGCACCTTCGGTGAACTTCATGATGTTGCCCTTGTGGACAAACGTCAGCGAGGGACAATCTTCGTCGATCGTATACTGAATCGCTTTTCGAACCAGACGCTTGGTCCCTTCTTCGGAGATGGGCTTGATGCCAATACCGCAGTGCTGCGGAAATCGAATCTTGGTCACACCCATCTCTTCGCGCAGAAACGTCAGCAGTTTTGTGGCTGCCGCACTATCGGCCTCCCACTCAACGCCCGCGTAGATGTCCTCGGTGTTTTCACGAAATATCACCATGTCCGTTTTTTCGGGGTGAACCACCGGGCTCGGAACGCCGGCAAACCACCGCACGGGACGTTGACACACATAAAGGTCGAGTTCCTGACGCAGCGCTACGTTCAAGGAACGGATTCCGCCACCCACCGGGGTCGTCATCGGACCCTTGATCCCGACGATGAACTCTTTCATCGCCGTCAGCGTTTCTTCCGGCAACCATTGATCTTCACCGTAGACTTCGAGTGATTTTTCGCCGGCGTAGATCTCCATCCACTTGATGCTCTTGGATCCACCATAGGCTTTCGCAACAGCGGCATCGACGACGGACTTCATCACCGGGGTGATGTCGACGCCGATGCCATCGCCTTCGATGAACGGAATGATAGGATTATTCGGCACCGTCAGTGACCCGTCCGCATGCGCCTTGATCTTGGCTCCGTCTGGAGGAACGCGGATGTGTTGATAGCCCATAAGACACTCCCTGGTTTGGCCGAAACCGCAAAGCCGCGGATTATAGCACCGCATTTTCGAGACTGACCGTGGCGAAGTTGATCCGTTTTTTCAAACCGTTCCGCGTGTTATCGCAGTTCACAGATCCGAATTCCCGGGACACGCTGGCGCGATTTATCGACGTTGCGGGTGTCTATCCTGCCGGACGATTGGACTTCGATTCGGAAGGCTTGCTGCTTCTGACGGATGACGGAGCGCTACAGGCGCGGATCGCAAATCCGAAGTTCAAATTGCAAAAGACTTACTGCGTGCAGGTCGAAGGACAACTGAGTCGAGACACCATGGCGCAGCTGACGCGGGGTGTGGCGCTGCGCGACGGAATCAGTCACGCCATCAAGGTCGATAGCCTCGAAGCGTCACCAATCTTTCCGGCGCGAACCCCACCCGTTTCGCTGCGCCACGCCGCGCGCAGCACCTGGGTCCAAGTAGTGCTCGACACCGGCAAGAATCGTCAGGTCCGCCGTATGCTCGCCGCTGTTGGACATCCGGTGTTGCGACTGATCAGAACTCAAATCGGCCCGTGGCATCTGGGCGAACTGGCTCCCGGTGAATGGACGCAGGAAACGATTCATCTTCCGCGTTGACGAAACGGTGGAGGATCAGGAGTTCTGCCAGTCAGCGGCACGTCGGTGATCGCCGCTTGTCGACTCGATCCACCGCGATCCAGAGCCGAACACCTCACGCTTCCAGAACACGGCTTCGGTCTTCAGCAGATCGATGACATACGCACAGGCATCCAACGCCGCCTGACGATGGCGCGAAGTGGCAAGCACCAGGACGATTTGATCGCCCGGCGCGAGCGAGCCCACACGATGGATCACGACCAGCCCGTCCAAAGGCCACCGCGTTGCCGCACGGTCTAGAACCGACTCGATGCTCCGTTCGGTCATACCTGGATAGTGTTCGAGTTCGAGAGTGTGGACGGAATCTGATTGGAACTGGTCGCGGACGAGACCGCAGAATGCAGCCATCGCGCCAGCGCTACCCGATAGCGACGCCCGCAGCTCTGCCCATTCGCGGCCGATGTCGAAATCGTCAGCCTGGATCGCAATCCGCTTCAACATACTCAGCCCCCTGTGATCGGCGGCATGAACGCGATCTCGTCGCCGTCCTTCATCACACACTCACCCACAACAAACTCCCTGTTCAGTGCGACGCGGACATCGGGCGCACACAAAGCCGCGACGGCTGCGTCGCCCAACGTCCGGCGAATGTGTTCGAGCAATCCACTCAGGTCGGTGTTTGCTGCCGAGGTTACGTCCAGCGAGTCGATCCCGAGGCTTTCACGCAGCGCTGCAAAAAACCGCACTCTGATCATCATCGGTGCGTTCCGGCAACGTCCCAGGTGCC
>Ga0315273_10009209_pt1 | contig 12509 bp, 11 predicted proteins | sample YL17G02_0_MG_FD_205753 | JGI IMG/M metagenome (GOLD analysis project Ga0315273, IMG submission 205753) | Sediment microbial communities from Yellowstone Lake, YNP, Wyoming, USA - YL17G02_0 | ecosystem: Environmental > Aquatic > Freshwater > Lake > Sediment | place: USA: Wyoming | collected... | reverse complement strand
ATTTGATATGGTGCCGGCCGGCATTTGTCAACCCGTGATTTGATGAGACGGTGGCATCGCTTTGGGAACCTCCTTCCGGCGGGGGCTTTTTACCCTCCCAGGTGCTGCGGGAAAACTCCCCCATACAGAAACATTGGCTGAGCTTTTATGCAAATGGCGCTTTCCCTCAGCACTCGGGCAGTGATGCTGCAGCGCTAAGCGCTGGCCCCTGCGTGGGCCACAGGAGGGTATCCCGCCGGTGATCGCTCTTCCTCGCCGTCTTCGTGGTCTTAGTGGTTTTTATGTCCGAACGACCTGGTGCAGGCCCTCTGCCGGGTTGCATCTGGGTCGCACTTCTGGTTGCACCCCCACCCTCCCAACCGTTGCTTTTGTTCCGGAAAGCCTGCATGATATCTGATTTTAATCGGAGGCGGCATGATACTGGCGATCGACGAAGCAATTCCCTATTGGCAACAGGCCTTTTCGGGCCTCGGTGAGATCCGTTCTTTTTCCGGCAGAAAGGTGCAGGCTGCGGAAATCAAGGATGCCGACGCGCTGGTGGTCCGGTCGGTGACACGGGTCGACCCGGCACTGCTGGAGGGAAGCTCCATCCGGTTTGTGGGCACGGCGACCATCGGCACGGATCATCTCGACGAGGCCTACCTGAAGGCTCGCGGAATCCATTTCACGAATGCGGCAGGAAGCAATGCGAACTCGGTCGCCGAATATGTCAGCGCGGCTCTTCTCGTCATGGCACAAAGAAAAAACTGGAATCTGAGCCGCAAGACCATCGCCATCATCGGCGTCGGGCACGTGGGTTCGCGAGTCCGGGAAAAAGTGCGCGCACTCGGCATGCGTGAACTGTTGTGCGATCCTCCGTTGCAGGAATCCACCGGGGATCAGAACTACCGGTTTCTGGGCGATGTTCTCGATGCGGACATCATGACCTTTCATGTCCCACTGATCAAAGGCGGGCCCTACCCGACCTTCCACATGGTGGATGCCGCGCTGCTCGATCGCCTTCAGCCGCAACAATACCTGATGAATTCCGCGCGGGGAGCGGTCTTCGACTGCAAGGCATTGAAGGAAAAACTTGTCCGGAAAGGCATCGATGGAGCTGTCCTGGATGTTTGGGAAGGCGAACCCAGGATCGATTATTCGCTTCTCGATCTGGTAGATATCGGGAGCCCGCACATTGCAGGATATTCGCTCGATGGCAAGGTGCGGGGGACGGAAATGATCGTCGAGGAGCTTTGCCGGTATTTCTCCATCCCCTGCCAGTGGGACAGCCGGAGTATCTATCCAAGATCGGCGCAGATTCGACCTGCGCCCGGCACCAGTGGACAGGATGCCGTGCGATCGGTTGTGCTGCAGGCATACAATATCCATCGCGATGACTCCAACCTGAGGGCGCTTAAATCCCTGCCCCAGGAGGAAGCGCGGGCGGGTTTTGATCGCCTCCGCAATGAATACCCTCTGCGTCCGGAGTTTCGGCACTACATCGTCAACCTGCCGCCGGAACACGCCGAGCTGGCCGGGACCTTCCGGGCGCTGGGCTTCCAGACTGCGGGTGCCGAGCAGGAGGGCAGAAGAAACTGATATGCACATCTCTTTCGCGCTGGCAATCCGGATGCTGGGTTGGATTTTTCTGATGCCGGTGATATGCGGGTCGATTTATTGCATCCTCAGCCTCTTTACCATGATCTGGTTCCGCCTCGTCCCGGCGCAACAACCCGGACGGCATCCCGAAACCTGGCCGCCGGTGACCATTCTCAAGCCCGTCCACGGACTTGAAAAAAACCAGCGCGAAAACCTGCGCAGCACCTGCCTGCAGGACTATCCCGATTTCCAGGTAGTGTTCTCGGTTCAAGACCCTGGCGACCCGGCCATTCCTCTGCTCAGGGAAATTCAAAACGAGTTCGGCTCCGATCGGGTCTCGGTCGCGATCGAGCAGCTGAGCTGCGGAACCAACGGCAAGATCAATAACATGCTCGGCGGCCTTCCGCAGGCCAGGCACGAGATCCTGGTCATCAGCGACAGCGATGTGCGGCTGCGACCCGATTACCTCAAGGCAATTGTCGCCCCTCTGTCGGAACCGTCCGTCGGCTGCGTCTGCACGCTCTACAAAGCCGCCTGCGCGAACACGTGGTTCGAGAAACTCGAACTCCTGACCTTGAACGCCGAATTCATGACCAACGTTGTTTTCGCCCACGCCACGGGCTTCTCGAAATTCTGCATGGGAGCCTCTGCCGCCCTGACCAAATCGACGCTCCAGGCCATCGGCGGCCTGGAATCGCTCGGCGACTACCTGGTCGAAGATTATGAAATGGGACGGCGCATCTGGAGTTCCGGTAAAGAAGTTGCCATCGTACCTTACATCATCGACACGATGGTCGATCTGAAGAGCCCCTCCCAGTGGTGGTCCCATCTGGTCTACTGGGACCAGAACACCAGGGCCGCTCGCCCGATCGCCTTCTTCTTCACCGCCGTAATCCGTTCCGTTCCGTTTGCGTTGCTTTACGCCCTGTTGCACATGGGCACGTTGATCGGCCTGCAGGTGCTCGCCGCCGCCCTGGTCCTGCGACTGGCGACATCGGCGCTCATCCTGGGGTGGGGTTTCCGGGACCAGGAAGGTCTGCGCAGCCTCTGGCTGCTTCCTTTCCGCGACCTGGTGGCCCTGGCATCCTGGGCCCTGGCATATACCAAGAGGACGACCGTCTGGCGCGGCACTGAATTTATCCTGACCCGCGACGGCAGGCTGATCGCTCGCGAGAGCAAGCCATGAAGAAGCTGATCGTCACCGGCGATGATTTCGGATTAGCCGAGCCGGTGAACGAGGCTATCGTCGAGGCACATCGCCGAGGAGTGCTGACCGCCGCCAGCTTGATGGTCGGCGCAGGCTCGGTGCGGGATGCGGTGGAGCGCGCAAAAAGCGTCCCCTCGCTCCGGATCGGCCTTCATCTTGTTGTCGTCGAGGGGCGGCCCGTCCTGCCTCCGGCACAAGTACCCGACCTGGTGGACCGGAACGGGCGATTCTCCCGCCGTCTGGCACGATCGGGATTCAATTACTTTTTCCGGCCCGCGGCGCGCAGGCAGCTGGAGGCGGAAATCAGGGCGCAGTTCAAGTCCTTTCGCAAAACCGGGTTTGCACTCGACCATGTGAATGCCCACAATCACATGCATCTGCACCCCACGATTCTCTCCCTGATGATCCAGGTGGGAAAGGAATACGGCCTGCAGAGCATTCGATTCCCCTACGAACCGCCGCTGCGCGCCTGGCGCGCATCGCATCGAGAGCTGGGAGCCAAAATCGGCTGGTGGATTTTCCTCTCGCCCTGGCTGAAACTCATGAAGCAGCGGCTGCGCCGGGCGGAAGTGAAGGTCAATGATTACATTTTCGGGATGTCGGACAGCGGCCGGATGACGCCCGATCTGGTGATCGCCCTGCTCGGCGAAGTCCCGACCGGGATTACCGAGATGTACTTTCATCCGGCCAGCCGGAGATGTCCCGAGATCGATCGGGATATGCCGGACTATCGGCATGAAGAGGAATTCAAGTCGTTGACGCATCCCTTGGTGCGGGAAGCGCTGGAGAAGAACGGAATTCAAACCTGCGCTTTCAGCGACCTCTAAACCGGCGCCCGGGAACTACGTCCCTGGGAGCCTCTAAACAGCGGGGTGAATGATGCTGCGTGTGATCATTTCCATGACCATGGCCGCCGGGTCTGCGGCGCTGGGCACCATCCTGGTGCGCCGCGGCATGCAGCAGGTCGGCAGTCTGGAGAATTATGCGCCGATGGCATTGATCGCGTACTACTGGCACGCCCTGTGCAACCCCAACGTGATCTTTGGAACCTTATTGAATGCGGTCTTCTATTTCCTGTTCCTTGCGGCCCTTTCCTGGACCGATGTCACGGTCGCGGTACCCATGACCGCCATCGAGTACGGGATAGCTGCCATCCTGGCGATTCTGCTGCTCAGGGAAAATGTGCCGCCCATTCGCTGGGCAGGTATTGCTTTGATAGTAATTGGAGTTATACTCGTCGCCCGTAGCGGAGGAGAGACATAGATTAAAACTCGTTGACGAGTCAGGTCGGCCGCACGCTCAACCGGAATTTTACGAACCCTCATGACAGGCCGGGAACCGGCGGCTCTTCATCTAACCCTATTGAGGACTCATAAATGACAGGTGCCAACACACAGGCTCCCCTGCGGCGCGTTCCTGCCGCAAAAATACAGTTCCTGCCGGAAGACCGGGTATGGATAGCGGATAGGATTCAGGAAATTCTGTCCACCGGACAGCTCACCCTGGGCAAATATGGTGCGGCCTTCGGGAAACAATTCGCTCAGCTCTGCGGCGTAAGCCATGGAATTGCCGTGAATAGCGGCACCAGTGCTCTGGAGATCATCCTGCGGGCTTTGGGAGTCGAAGGCAAGGATGTGCTGGTGCCCACTAACACCTTCTTCGCCACAGCCGCCGCCGTCGTGCGCGCCGGAGGCAATCCCGTTCTGGTGGACATGGACCCCGAATCTTTCGCGGTGCACCCGGAGGCTGTGGAGAAGTGCCTGACGCCCAAAACCGCGGGGATCATCGTGGTGCACATCGGCGGCATCGTTTCGAGTTTGATGCCGGAGCTGGTGCAGCTCGCCGCGCGCAAGGGCCTCTGGCTGGTGGAAGACGCTGCACATGCCCACGGCTGCTCCCTCAATGGGATCAGCGCGGGGGCCTTCGGCATCGCCAGCTCTTTCAGCTTCTACCCCACCAAAGTCATGACCTCGGGTGAGGGCGGCATGATCGTAACCAATGATGCACGCGTGGCGGATGAAGCTCTCAAGTATCGGGATCAAGGCAAGAAGAGCTTTACGGAGAATATCCATACCCATATGGGTTACAACTGGCGCATGTCGGAGCCGCACGCGATCATCGGGTTGAAGCATCTCGAACGCCTCCCCGCCATGATCGCGGATCGCCAGAAAATCGCCGGGATATATGATGCGGCGTTGAAGGACTTTCGCAACCTGATCGCCCTGAAGGTGCCGAAAGGCGGCATCTGCAACTATTACAAATACATTGCGGTCCTGACTCGTAAACGCGACAGGAAAGAGCTGAAAACCCTCGTGCGGGAACGGTACGGTGTCGGCCTCGCCGGCGAAGTTTATGAGGAACCTCTGCACAAGCAGCCGGTATTTGAAAAATATCTTACTGCTCCGCTGCCGATTTCGGAAGACTTGTGCGCCAGGCACATCTGCTTGCCGGTTTTCTCGGGAATGGAAGAAGCGGATGCTCATTACGTCATCCAGGTGTTGAAGGATGTCGTAGGATAATAAGGAGATCATAATGCAAAAAGCAGTCGTTACCGGAGGAAGTGGCTTCATAGGTTCGCACGTTGTCGATGCTCTGAAAGACGCGGGATACGATGTTACCGTTGTGGATTACCGGGTGGCCCCGCACCGGCAGGACGTTGGATTCGAAAATGTCGATCTGATGGATTTGTCATCAGTCCTGGCCGCCACGCGCGGCGCAGATCACATTTTCCATCTCGCCGCGGTTTCCAATGTCAATTACGCCTACAAATACCCGGTCTATACTACAGCGCTGAACGTAGTCGGCACGGCCAACATCCTCGAATCCGCCCGGATCAATGGAAACGCGCGGGTATACATGGCGTCGACCATCTGGGTTTACAACGGCTCGCCGAATAACGGCCCGATCGATGAATCCACCCCGTTTTATCTCGACGGGGCAGGACACATCTATACCTCGACCAAAATGGCCGGCGAGATGCTCTGCCACGATTATGCACAGCTCTACAAGGTGCCGATTACGATCCTGCGATTGGGCATCCCCTACGGTCCGCGCATGCGCGAAGAACTGCTCATTCCGATCTTCGTCAAAAAGGCGCTGAACGGAGATCCGCTCACCATCGCGGGAAAGGGCGAACAGTACCGGAACTTCGTCTATGTCCGCGATATGGCCGATGCTCACGTGCTTGCCACTTCGCCCAACGCCATCAACAAGACCTTCAACCTCGAGGGACAGGAGAAAGTGACGGTTCGAGAGGTGGCAGAGGGGGTTCGCAAAAACATCGGCGACCATGTCAGGATCGAATATGTGCCCGAACGGCCCGGCGATTTCGGCGGCAAGGAAATTTCCGCGCAGAAGGCCGAAAAAGAGCTCGGCTGGAAGGCCGGAGTCCAATTCGACGAGGGCTTGCGGCGGACCGTGAAGTGGTTCAGAGACAAGTGGGGTAAATAGATCAGCGGGATCCACGGCTTCAAGGCTCAATAAACCGGCTGATTGCAGATCAGGCTTCTGCCGGCGGACTTGAGCACGACGCAGGCCTTCTTCAGCTGAAGGCTTCCGATCTGGCTGTCAGGCACTAGAACGAAGGTCCGGTTCAGACCCTCCCAGCGGGCGGCAAAATCGGTTCCGGAGAGAATCCGGGCAGGGGCATCCGGGTAGCGGAGCCCCCATTCGAGAACCGCTGCCGTTCCCATATAAACCTCCAACGGAACGTCGCAGTAAAAGTTCAGCGAGTTCGCGGTCTCGAAATCACCCACGGCAATCACGGTATCCCCGGTGCGGCTTAGTGTGTTGAGCCTTTGGCCAAATTGTCGCGAGGACAGGATTTCCTCACAAAATCCCAGGCTCTGGAAAGCCAGCACGCAGAAGATCATCATCGTGACCGCCAATACGAGGACCGCGCACATTCGTCCTCCGCGCCGATTGATCCAGCAGGCTCCCGGCAATCCGATCGAAAGCGCAAGGCCGGTTCCGGCAAGCGGAGTCTGCAGACGGGCCAGGATGTGCGCCGGCATATCGAAAAGAGGGGCAAAGTAATACCTGTAGGCACGAAGATGCCCTGCCGCAAAATCCTGCAGTCTGAAAAGGTTGAACCTGCCTCCCCACCAGATCAATGCCGCAGTCAATAGAAGCAGCCCGATAACACCTCCCAGGATGCCCAGAAATGAAAATCCACGGGCCACCCAGCGCTGCCTGCCACTGTCGGCGGCAAGATCGAGACGATTTTCCGGCGCAAGCGCCATTCCGATCAAAAGAGCCAACGGAGGAAAAGCAGGAAGGGCGTAGTGCTCGATTCTCGAGGAAATCGAGAAAAACACCAGCACCACGGCCGCCCAGACAAAACTGATTTGAACCGCGGCCCGAACAGGCCCGGGCCGGTGGACCATCGTTTGCAGCAGTGAGCGCAGCGCCGGGAAAAAGGCGCTCCAGGGAAAGAGCCAGAGCAGCATCAGCCCCCAGAAAACGGGCAGGGATATGGACTCGTAGTCGACAGGCTGACGACGCCCGAGGAAGCGGAGAAAATGCTCGTTAACAAAGAAATACCAGAGAAATCCGGGATTGCGCCGGGCCGCCAGTACATGCCACGGAAGAGCCAGGGCAAGAAAAAAGAACATCCCCTTCAGGAGATGGAATTGGCGCAGCCGTCTCGAGTCTTTCCTCCACGCCATGAACGACAAGATAATGGCAACCGGGAAGAATATCCCGATGAGTCCCTTGGTAAGGACAGCGCCGGCCAGCGCGGCGTAGAACAGCATGGCCGGGAGAACCGGATTCCCTTCTTTGGAATACCACTCCAGAAATGCAGCCAGCGACAGGGTGAGAAACAAAACGAAAAGGATGTCGGGAAACACCATGCGCGTGAACAAAAAAGTCCCTGCGCAGAACGTCACAGCGAGACCGGCAATGAAGCCGGAGCGCGGCCCGCTCGTCTTCCTCCCCAGGTAATAAAGCAGCGATCCTATCCCCAGCACCGCGAGCGCCGAAGGCAGTCGCGCGGCAAACTCGTTTATCCCGAGCGCCTCGCAGGCCAGGGCCATAAGCCAGTACATCATGGGCGGCTTATCGAGGAACCGGACGCCGTTTGCGTAGGGAGTGACCCAGTCGCCTTTTTGGACCATTTGCTGAGCTACGGTGGCATAGAGCGCATCACCATCGTCGAGAATGGCGCGGCTGGTGGCCGCATAGAGGTACACCGATGAAACCAGCAGCAGGAGAACTGGAAGCGACAGCTTTCCAAACCAACCGGACAAGGATCCTCCTATCTCAAGCGGGCCGGTATGGCGCATACCAGATTATGGTAGGGGCGACCGTCAGGTCGCCCGAACAACCCAACGATGGGAACATGCCGGGCGACCTGACGGTTGCCCCTACGTTTTCACGCCAGGTTCCAGGCAATTGAGGTCGCCATACGCGAACGACCATGGCTCGACGACTGCGTCGACTTCGCATCCCTACTCTTCGCCAGAAGGAGAGGGATTTCGACCATCCCCGATGGGGACATTATGTCTTGACTTGGGCCGATCGTTTTTGCACATGCGCAGGAGGGCTTCCAATTCAAAACTAGGCCCGCGAGCGCAGACGGATAATGGCTTGCAGGATGGCGATTGCGACGCACCCCCCCGCCGGAATCCAAAGGCCGGTTCCGACCCCATGCTGCTGGGCGATTCGACCGACGAGCCAGGGAGCACTCATTCCGCCGCACAGCGCCATTACGAAAATCGCACCGAATGCCGTCCCGGAGTATTTGGCAAACATGGAACCGGCTTCCGCCAGGATGGTCGGAAAAATGGCCGCCAGGCCCAGTCCGGTGAGAACCACAAATAGCGGGGCCGCAATTCTGCCCCGGACCAGGATCAGGCCGACTATCGAGACGCATCCCAAACCCGCGCTGCACATCACCAGCGTCGAGGACGACAGTTTTTCCGCCCAGCGGCTGGCAGCCAGTCGACCCAGCATGAAAGCGGTCCAATAACCGGTCAGAGCATAGGCCGCATTGCGCGGACTCATCCGGATGCTCTCGCCCAGATAGGTAGAAATCCAGCCTGAGATCGTGAATTCATTGCCGCTCTGGAAGAAGAGCAGCAACCCGAAAAGGAATAACAGCGGGTTGCGAAACAGCGCCCTCATTTCGGAGCCCGAGAATCCGCCCTGATGCTTCGGCGCGGGGAAACGGGCGAGAAGGAAAAAAAGAAACGGCCCGAGCGAAAGGAGCATCAGCCCGAGAAGGATGGAGCGCAATCCAAACGAATCCAGCAAGGATCCGATCAGGAATGGGGTGAAAAGCGCGCCGCAGCCGAAATATAACCCGAGCAGGTTCAAGGCGCGCTGGCGCCCGTTGGGGCTGATGTCGTTGAGGAGGGCGTTGATCGCCCCGTTCAACCCGCCGCCGCCAAAGCCAAGCACGAGAATCGCGGTGAGCACAGCCCGGTACGAAGCTGCGCCTGCCAGGAGGGCGTATGCGCCGGACAGCGTCAGCATGCTGAACAACAGCAGGATCCGAAAACCGAATCGATCGCAAACGGGGCCGAAAAAGACCGAACCGAGCAGCATGGCGAAATTCATCGCCAGGAATAGCCCGCCGGCGTCCGCTTTTTGAAAGCCTATGGCCGGGAAGAGGGCCGGGAGAATCGCACCCAGAGCCGAAACGGCGATCCCCAGAACAAAGGCTCCCGCATAGATGGAAAACTCCAGACCGCGGTATTCGCCCCTATCGACATCCGGCATGTTCAATCACTCCGGCTTCCGGCCGCGGGCGAAATAAAAATCGGTGAAGGCCTGATAAACCCGGTCCATGTGCCCTGCAGCCACTCCCGGAACGTTGGGGGAAACAAATGTCGGCGGCACCTTCCCCGAGCGGGCAAGACAGGCGCCGGTTTCAGCCACGAGCGCCATCGCGATGGCAACCGCCGCCATGGTGGAGCCGGCGGCGATGGCCTCGATCTGCCCGACATCCACCAGAGCATCTTCCGGAGGAACGCAGTTGTCGATGGCGACGTGCCCCACGTCGGACAATATCTTGCCCGAGGAGTGCGTGGCTTTCGCCACGCGCGCGTTCTGATGCGACGAAACGGTGATCACCGTGAGGCCTTGGTCGCGCGCTTCAAGCGCCACTTCGATGGGCACCGCATTCAAACCACCGTGAGAAAACACGAGCATGCAGTCCCGGGCCTCAAGCGGGTAGCTCTGCAGGAAGACCCGGGCATATCCTTCGCGCCGCTCCAGCCAGAGCAGTTCCCTCGCACCACCGGGCCCGATGACGTTGTCCCACATCAGGCGCGGATCATAGAGCGGGAAGAAGCCCACGAAACTCCCATAGCGCGGGTAAATGTCGAGTACCGGCAGGACACTGTGGCCGCTGCCAAAAACGTAGACCCGCCCCTGGTTCGAAATCGACGCCGCCATCTTTTTCCCGGCTTCGCGAATCCGGTCGCCCTGCGTGGCTTTGATCTGACCCAGGATCTGCTGAATTCGATCCAGATAAATGTCTGCTGACATGATGGCCTCCCTGCAAATAATTTAACTGCATCAAGGTATATTTTGGAGTGGGGCAGTACGACGCCGCTTTTTTAATTGCGGAATTCGGATTGCGGATTGCGGATTGAAATCTTCAGTTGGCTGTGGGTGCTTTACCCCTTGGGATTTCTGGCAAGGCGCCGATCCGTACCATTCCTTTATTCCAAATCCTCAATCCGCAATCCTCAATCAGAAAGCGGCGCCATGGCGCCGCACTCCAAAATAAATCAAACGTTATCCAGTGCGATGCGCGCCGCGCCGAGCAGTCCGGCCTGTTCTCCGAGCAGCGAGAGTTCGATCCTCACCCTCTCTGCGGCAAAGGGCTGCGCCCATCGAACACATTCGCGGCGTATCCCTTCAATCAGACTGGAGCCGCTCTGGAACACTCCGCCGCCCAGTACCACCATTTCCGGATTCAGGGTGCTTACCAGATTCGCCACCCCCATTCCGAGATAGGCAACGACTTCCTCCAGAATCCCCTGCGCACACAAATCCCCGGCGTCTGCCGCCTCGAATACGCGGCGCGCCGCGCCCGCCTCTCCACCGAAAATCGAGCTCCCTTTCCGGCCGATGGAGTTGCCCGAAGCCTCGGCCTCAAAACAGCCCATCTGCCGATAGGCTCCCTGAAAACTGGGATTGAGGGCAAGCCAGCCGACCGCTCCCGCAAGATCGTCATGCCCATGCACGACCTGGCCGTCAATCATAATGCCTGCGCCGATTCCAGTTCCCACCGCGAGGAAGACTACATCATGCAGGCCCCGAGCCGCCCCCAACCACGCTTCGCCTTTCACGTAGCCGCACCGGTCGGATTCCAGTATCAGCGGCAGCGGGATCTGCTTTTCCAGCATCTGGCGCAGCGGCAGGTGATCCCAACCTTCGATGTTGGGCGCCCAGACGGTATGTGCTTTGTGGTTCACCCATCCGGGGACGATTACGCCTGCGCCGGCCACGACCACATCTTTGGGGGAGGCGGCGATAGCCTCGTCGATAAGTGAGGCGATCTGCCCGATCGATGCGGCAGGCGACTCCTGGCTCGTCGGCACAGTCTTGTGGTACAGGGCCTCACCGTTGTCGAGGAACAACCCGCAGGCGGTCTTGGTTCCGCCCACATCCAAACCAACCACGGCGCGCCTGTTTGTCATCATCTTTCTCCGCCGCGTCCGCCGAACTGGTAGAATGGGCAGCGTCCATTCTTACATTTTTATCGTTCCGGTTGGAAAGCAAATCATGAAGGCGAAGGCCCAATCCGCAGGCAGGTTTGTCCGCAGGCATTGGGTTATACTGGCGTTTCTTTTATTCATAATTTCGATCGTCATGAAACCGCATGCATTGGAGCGATTCTTCGTCTATTACCCCGACAGGATCCTCGTGGGTGATCCTTCCGGAATCGGGCTTGCATTCGAGGACCTTTCCCTGGTCACTGAAGACGGAGTGAAACTGCACGGCTGGTTCGTACCCTGCGTGGGCAGCAACCGAACGTTCCTGGTGCTTCACGGCAATGCCGGCAATATCTCGCATCGGGTCCCCTGGATTGAGATCCTGCACGGCCTTCAATCGCATGTCCTGATCATCGATTACCGGGGATACGGCAGAAGTGAGGGGGATCCGTTCGAAGAGGGTCTGTACCGGGATGCACGAGCGGCGGCGGCCTGGTGGTCCCGGCGATTTCCCGGACCGGACCAAAAGCTGCTCCTGATTGGGGAATCGCTGGGCGGCGCCGTCGCGATTGATCTCGCCGGCCATGTCGCAGCATCAGGGTTGATCCTCCAATCCACGTTCACCTCGGCCCGGGATATGGCCAAAACTCTTTTCCCTTTAGGCCTCCTCCAACCGCTGACGGGAATTCACTTCGATTCCACCGACAAGATCCGGCGCATCAAGTGTCCCAAGCTCTTCATTCACGGTAACCGGGATGAAATCGTTCCCTTCCGATTAGGCAGGAAGCTTTATGAACTGGCGCCAGAACCCAGGCGATTCTGGGAGGTTCCGGGCGCGGGACATAACGATTTGATCTGGGTTGCCGGACCGGATTACGCCCGAACCCTCCGCGAATTCCTGATCCAGAACAGCCTTTAGAGAAAAACTTAGCCACGAATTCCACGAATTGAGCAATGCCCCACAGGATGTGGAGAATATTTCAGTGTAATTCGTGTAATCCGTGGCTGGGTTTTTCGTCAACAACCTGATTGTCACCCGGATCATAGGCCAGGTT
>Ga0315273_10009207_pt1 | contig 12509 bp, 10 predicted proteins | sample YL17G02_0_MG_FD_205753 | JGI IMG/M metagenome (GOLD analysis project Ga0315273, IMG submission 205753) | Sediment microbial communities from Yellowstone Lake, YNP, Wyoming, USA - YL17G02_0 | ecosystem: Environmental > Aquatic > Freshwater > Lake > Sediment | place: USA: Wyoming | collected... | reverse complement strand
GAGATGCGCATGTCGTTGCCGGGAGTCCCGCCGGTCGCCAGGGCGTAGCGCAGGGCGTCGGCGCCGTACGTCTCGATAGCCTCCAGCGGGCTGGGTATGTGGTGCTTCGTCGTCACCTTCGACTTGCTTATCTTCTCGCCGCGTTCGTCGCGCACCAGGCCGTGCAGGTAGACGGTGTGGAATGGTATCTCCTTCATGTTGTAGAGGCCCATCATGATCATGCGGGCCACCCAGAAGAAGATGATGTCGTAGCCCGTCTCCATGACGGACGTAGGGTAGAAGTACTTGAGGTCCTCCGTCTCATCCGGCCAGCCGAGGGTCGAATGCGTCCAGAGGGCGGACGAGAACCAGGTGTCCAGCACGTCGGCGTCGCGCTCGATGCCTTTCGAGCCGCAGTGCTGGCAGACGTCGGGGTCGCCGGCGGTGACGGTGAGGCCGTCGCAGTCGCGACAGTACCAGACGGGTATCGGATGGCCCAGCCAGAGCTGGCGCGATATGCACCAGTCGCGGATGTTCTCCATCCAGTTGAGGTAGATCTTCGTGAAGCGCTCCGGCACGAAGCGAATGCGTCCGCCGGTCACCGCGTCGATGGCCGGCTTCGCGAGCGGCTCCATGCGCAGGAACCACTGCTTGCTGACCAGCGGCTCGACGAGGGTGTGGCAGCGCTGGCAGTGCCCGACGCTGTGCGTGTAGGGCTCCGTCTTCACCAGGAAGCCGCCCTTCTCCAGGTCCGCCTCGATGGCGGCGCGGCACGCGAAGCGGTCCATGCCTTTGTAGGGGCCGGCCGCATCGCTCATCGTCGCGTCGAGATTGATGGCGCTGATCGTCGCCAGACCATGTCGCTGGCCGACCTCGAAGTCGACCGGGTCATGGCCGGGCGTGATTTTCAGGGCTCCGGTGCCGAAAGCGGGGTCGACGGCCTCGTCGGCGATGACCGGTATCCTGCGGTCCATGACCGGCAGCAGCGCCGTCCTGCCGACGACGCCCTTGTAGCGCTCGTCGTTCGGGTTCACGGCGACGGCCACGTCGGCGACGATAGTCTCGGGCCGCGTGGTGGCGATTGTGATGTAGTCGCCGCTTGGCGCGCCTTCGTGGTCGAGGAGCGGGTAGCGGACGTACCAGAGGTGGTCCTGCGCCTCGCGGTGCTCGACCTCGAGGTCGGATATCGCAGTCTGGCAGCGCGGGCACCAGTTGATGATGCGTTCGCCGCGATAGATCAGGCCCTCGTTGTAGAGGTTGACGAAGGTGGTGCGGACCGCCTTCGCCGGGCCCGCGTCGAGGGTGAAGCACTCGCGCGTCCAGTCGCAGGAGGCGCCGAGGCGCTTGAGCTGGTCGCGTATCTTGCCGCGGTACTGCTCCATCCACTCCCGCGCGCGCTTGGCGAACGCCTCGCGACCGATGTCGTGGCGGCTCAGCCCTTCCTGCGCGAGCTCGCGCTCGACGACGTTCTGAGTCGCGATGGCGGCGTGATCCTCTCCCGGCAGCCAGAGGGTCGGCTCCTGCCGCATCCGATGCCAGCGGGTGAGGATGTCCTCCAGGGTGACGAAGAGCACGCTGCCGAGGTGCAAGTCGCCGGAGACGTTCGGCGGCGGCATGATGATGGTGAAGGGCGGCCGCGCCGGGTCGATTTCGGGCGTGAAAAAGCCGGCCGACTCCCAGAAGCGGTATAGCTCCTGCTCGACGGCGGCGGGACTATAGGCTTTCGCCAGGCTGTGCGTGCTTTCGCCGGTCATGGCTTCCCCGTGGTTCGACGGACGCGACGAAACGCCTCGGCGAAAGCGGGGCTCCGTGCGCCTGCGGGCGGAGTCCCTGGCCGAGGACGCTCTTCCCGTAGAATAAGGGGCGACACTCGTAAGGGCAAGAGTAGGGGCGCACGGCCATGCGCCCCTACGACGAATGCACGCTTACGCCCCTTAGGCGCTATTGCCCAGCGGAGGCCCCGCCCTCAGCGGCGGGCGGCACGAAGACGCGCTGCGATAGCTCGCGGTCCAGCATCAGCAGGCCCGCTCCGTCGCTGCCGACGAGCCTGAGGTTCCGCAGGACGCGGTTGGCCGACTCCTCTTCCTCCACCTGCTCGTTCACAAACCACTGCAGGAAGCTGTTCGTGGCGTGGTCCGACTCCGCGACGGCGCTGCTCGTCAGAGCGTTGATCAAGCCGGTCACCTTCTGCTCGTGCCGGTAGACCTCCTCGAAAGCGTCCGCCGCCGACTGCCAATCGGTCGGAGGCCCTTCGATGGGCTGCAGCACGACCTGTCCGCCGCGGCTGCTGATGAAGTCGAAGAACTTCATCGCGTGCATCAACTCCTCCCGTGCCTGCACGCGCATCCAGTTGGCGAACCCGTCGAGGTCCGACGACTCGAAGTAGGCGGACATGGAGAGATACAGGTAGGCCGAGTACAGCTCGGCGTTAAGCTGACCATTGAGTTTTTGCTGCATATCCTGGGTTATCATCGATTCCCTCCACCTTCGTTGACTCGGCAGGTACTCGCCTTGTCCGCGTTATCCTGTCGGCGGCCTCGATGACGGGGCGGGAGACCGCTCCGATCTCGGCGTCCGGCAGCCGGCTGACAAGGAACAACAGCGGGTAGGTGGCGTGCTCCAACAGCGTCTGCACGACCCGCGCTCGTCCCGGAGACAGGCGGCCCTTCCATGCGGCGATCAACAGGTCGCAGTCCGAGTCCGCGGCATAGCGGACGATCTCCTCGCCCGGATCGCCCACCCGGAGAGCCACGACCATGTTGGTGCCTTGCGGCTTTCCCGCAATGGCGAAGCTGCTGCGCAAGAACTCGTCTTGCCAGGCCTCCAGCTCGTAGCGGGGATAGTCGAGGAAGACAGGCGATGCCGGCGCCCGCTCCGTCTCCGGCCGGCTATCGACGATGTGCAGCATGAGGAGGCGCGCGTTCGACCGCGACGCCAGCGCGGACGCCTCCTCGACGGAGCGCACCGACTCGAAGTTGCCGTCGAGCGGCACGACGATGCGACGGAGGTGGCGCAGACGATGCACCTGGGTGCCGGCATCGAGGGCCGAGCGCAGCACGTAGACGGGACAGGGCGGGTCCTGCAGGACGTGCAGCGTGACGTGACCGGCCGGCGTCTCCAGGTTGCCGCCGGCGCCGTGAGTCGACATAAGTATCGCCTTGGCGTTGATCTCCGCCGCCGTGCCAAGGATCGCTTCGACGGGCTCGCCGACGGCGTTGACGACGGTCAGGCGCGTTGCCCATTCGTCGGGCAGCCCTATTCGCTCCGCCGTTTCGGCGTTGGTCAGTGGCTCAGAGGATACATAGAGCACACAGATGTCGTTTCCCTCCAGCCCGGCAATTGCCTCCGCCACCCGCAGCGGCTTTTCCGCGGGAAGGGAGCCGTCCAAGGGAACCAATAGAGGTCCGTTTTCAGGAAGCATCCGAGTCCCCCTTTCTGCCGATGGCCGACCAGAAGGTGACCGCGGGGTCGAATGGGAAGGAATGCCATTCGCCCGGGTCAACCGTACGCTCCTCCGTGTTCACGCGAACAGGGCAAGGGGCGCCGTCGACCTTGATCTCCAGCAGGTTGCCGGGCCGGATGCGGACGTTGATCCGGCGTCGCTGCCAGAGGAGAGAGAAGTCCAGGCTCTGAATCGGGGTGGGAAGGAACGGATCGAAGCCAATGCTCTCGCTGCTGAACTTGAAACCGGCCAGTCCGAACACTATCGCCTGACGCATGGCCCCGAGCGAAGCGAGTCGCACGCCGCCGGCGGCGCCCCTGTACGGCGGGACGAGGTCGATCGACATGGACTGCTCGAGGTACTTGCCACACAGGGCATCGTCACGGAGCCATGCGGCAACGAGGGCGTGAATGGGCGGGCTAAGCGAGCTGGTGTGCGCGGTGATAGGCTCGTAGTAGGCGACGTTCTTGCGCGCCGAGGCCTCTGCCCAAAGCTCGGGGAGGAGTCGCAGCGCCATTAGGACGTCCGCCTGCTTCACCGCCCGCATGTGCTGCACCGAGTCGTGGCCGACGGCGATGTCCAGCGGCACGCCGGCCCGCAGATAAGACGCCACGTCGACCGGCTGCAGGCCAAAGAAGCCGTCGAACTGCTCGACCATTTCGTCCTTCAGGAAGGTGCTCCGGACTATGAGCTCTCCGACCTGCCGCCAGGCGCGTGGCTCGTCCGGTTTGATGTCTAGCCGCTGCAGAAGCTCCCGCGCCGCCTCCGGCTGCGATTCGCCAAGCGTCGACAGGTATGACTCGGCCTGGAGGAGGGTCCAGCGGGCCAAGGCGTTCGTGTAGGCGTTATCGTTCACGCCCTCGTGGTACTCGTCCGGCCCGATCACCTTGCGAATGGAGTAGAAGTGGTTCGAAGGCGAAACGCGGCTGCGCCAGAACCGTGCGCACTCGATCAGGATCTCCGCGCCGTAGCGGAGCATGAAGTCGTCGTCGCCCGTGGCCCGCCAGTGATGCATGACCGCGTAGGGAACAGCCCCCGTGATATGGTTCTCCTGCTCGCCGTTGAGAACGCGCACCGCCGAGCCGTCCGGCAGCGAGACAAAGTTGGGCGTGCGGTCCTCGCCCGTGTCCGTCGACTCCCAGGCGTACATCGCGCCTTCGTAGCCAAACGATTTCGCGCGCTCTCGCGCCGCGTTTAGGGTCTTGTACCGGTAGAGCAGGCAGGAGCGCGCCGCCTCCGGCCAGACGAACGACAGGGACGGCAGGATGAACAGCTCCGTGTCCCAGAAGACGTGCCCGTGATAGGCGATTCCCGACAGGTCGCGAGGGCCGATAGACACGCGTCCGTCGTTTACGCTGGCGGACGATAGCAGGTGGTACGTGGCGAAGCGGACCGCCTGCTGGAGCCTCTCGTCGCCGCCGATCTTGACGTCCGCGATGTCCCATCGCTGCTGCCAGGCCCGCTCGTGCTCTTCGATCAGCTTCTCGAAGGAGACCTCTTCCCCCCGGCGCAGCGGCAACTCCTGCGGCACTATCTGGCTGACCATGTCCAGCACCAGCGGCTCGCCGGGCCGCGCGACGGTCGAGATCGACATGTCTTCGACCCATGCCCGTGCCCCTTGCAGGAAGATGTCCGTCTTCACCAGGTCAGCGGCCTCCTCGGCCGTCGCAGCGAACTCCTCCTGGCCACGCAGGCGGTTGCCGGCCAGGCTCACGGCGTTCGGCAGCGTGATCGCCACCCTCATCGGTCCCTCGCCCTCCTCCAGCGTCAGGACGAGCTGGTAGAGGTACAATTCAGGGCGTACCGCGGAGGCCGCTCGAAGCGATTGCCAGCGCCAGGAGTGCCCGTGCCGGTCTGTGAATGACCAGGAGCGTCTCAAGATGGCGCGGCGCATGTCCAGATTCCGCAGATGCGTATTCGTCCGTACCGTCGACATGCTGAAGTTGACGCTGTTGGCGCTGACGAAGAGAGTCGACGGGTCAGGGAGCGTGAGCAGCGTCTGTCCGGCAGGCAGGTTTGTCGGCATGTAGATGCCGGCGACGATCACCATCGGGTTCGACGCCGGATTTCCCTCCTCCAGCGCCGCGCGCACGCCGAAGAGGCCGTTGGCGACGGCGAAGACGGCCTCGGCGCCCCGCTCGTTCAGTGGGTCGAATCCCTCACAGACGAGCGCCCAGGTCACCTCTTCGCGTTCCATCAACTCGCGCGAAGCGTCGACTGCCACTGTAGTATCTCCACGAATCTCTCCGGCCCGCCGCCGGCGTTGAGCACCGGATGCGGCACGCCCGCCGGTTCCGGGCCCACAGAGACAAAGATGGCGTTTTCCGCCTGGGGCACGAGCATCCGCGCATCGCTGCCGGAGAAGCCGCCCACGTCGCCGAACTCGTCGCCGGCGATGAGTATGTTGTCGTTCGGGATGCCGTTCGGCCGGGCCACGTTCTCCAGCAGCCAAACGACGGAATCACCCTTATCGGTCAGGCCGATCTCCACGTACTTGCCGTCGCTGGTGATGCGCGGCTCCTGGAGTCCGGCCTCGCGCGCCAGGTCGCCGGCGAGGTCCAACAGGTCGGCGATCTCGGCGAAGCCGGCGGCCCGGACGCGGGCTCGCGTCGCCGCGATGAGCTCGCCGATGCGCGCCTTGGACGGATCGGCCCACTCCGGCAAAGGTATGAGGTCCACTTTCCGACGGTTCAGGCGCTGGTAGATGATCTCCGTCTCCAGTCCCCTCTCCCCGAGCCGTCGCTGCAGCTCTTCGGCGGCCGCGCTGAGCTGTTGCTCCTCCGTCTCCGTCGACACGCGCGCCCACACCTTGCGACGCGCACCGTCCGGGTCGTACGCCCACACCTGGGAGCCGCGATTGGTGCAGCCGATGAGCCTGCCCGCTCGGGACTGCGGCGAGAGCATGGACAGCGAGTGCATCTCCAGGTTCTCGACCTTGGTGCCGGTCACGGGCGCTATCCAGACGCCCTGCAGGAGGAGCGTTTCCAGCGCCTTGTTGAGATCGGGCGTGGGCGTCCTGCGGTCCGGGACAGCCGTACCGTCCCAGTCGAAGATGATCAGGTCAAAGCGACGTTGCAGTACTTGAGGCAGACTCTCCAGTCTGCGGAGGCCGGTCATGAGTACGGTCCCCTCTCCCTAAGGGCCCGCAGGGGCAGATGCAATTACGGCAGATGTTCCATTCTGGGTGTATGATACCACGAAAAGCAAGCTCCGGCTGTCGGGAGGCAATCCGGTGACGTGGCACCACAACAGGGCCCGTCGGGCGGCTGCGACCGCCGTGTTCATCGCGACGGTCGCCGTTTCCGTGGCGTGTGGCGGAGGCGCGCCGTCGTATCGCCTGACGGTCGCCTTCGATACTTCCGTCACGCAGGCCGACATGGACGAAGTGGACCACCTCATCCGACGTTTCGATTCCGCCGCGGAGATGCTCGTCACCGAGACCTTCCCGCCGACCGGCCACGTCGTGGTGGAGACGGGCACGCCGGACTTCTGCCGGAAGGTCGAGGCGGAGCTCGATGCCCTGAGCTCCGTCGAGAACGTGAGCTGCGAACGGCTGGACGACGGGAGCGCCGGCGGTGGCTAGCGACGCGACCCGCGAGCGGCCCAACTACGAGTTCCCCTGGCTGCCGCGCTTTCCCGTCGCCTTCGACCTCCTCTTCGGACGGCGCCGCTCGTTCGCCCGCGACTCGGCGCTGGTGATGGCGAAGAACCTTTATCCGCGTCGCTCCGAGGGCTTCGGGCAACTCCCGCAGGCTTCGACGTTCGTCATCGTCGCGAACCACTACAACCGTCCGGGGCTGCATCCGTATCACTGCGCGATGGCGATCACCACGGCAGTGGCGGCGCAGCGGCCGGGGCGGCCGGAGCTCAGCTGGCTGTTCACGAGCGAGTGGTACGGCGTGCGATTCGGCCCGCTACCGATCCCGGTATGGGTTACCCGCTGGCTTTTTCGTCGCATCGGGCGCACCTATGATCTCGTCGTGCTGCCGCGCCGCGAGGAGTTGGTCATGGCGCGGGCGTCGTCGCTGCATCGCGTCCTCTCGATGCTCGCGAAGGCGCCGATCGCCATCACGCCGGAAGCAGGAGGGACGGGCCCCCTGGTGGAACCGCCCGCGGGCAGCGGCCTCTTCCTGTCGATTCTCTTCCAGCGTGGCTATCCGCTATTCCCGCTCGCCGTCTTCGAAGAGGACTCGACGCTCGTGCTGCGCCTCGGCAAGCCGTTTCGTCTCTCGATGCCGCGCGGCCTGCCGCGAGAGAAGGCGGACCGCATGGCGCGCGAGCAGACGATGGTCGCGCTCGGCCGCCTGTTGCCGCGAGACTACTGGGGCGTCTATGCGGCCGAAGTAGAGCGGTCGCTGGCCGAGGACGGCGCGCCGACGTGACGCGTCCTCGTCGGCCTATGGACCGGCGCCCACCTGGTCGCCTCGCTCCCTCGCGCGCGGCTTCTCCTTCGGCAGGACCGGCAGGCTCAGGACGAGGAGCACCGAAGCGATGAGAATGAGCGCGCGATATCCGGCGATGTACTTCCAACCGTTTAGCGCATCGATCATCACGCCGAAGAAGCCCGCGCCTAACGCCCCTGCTCCCGCCGTCGCGTAGTTGGCGATGCCGTAGAAGCGGGCGCTTTCTCCCTGCGGTATCTCGTCGGCGAGGAAGGCCCAGGTGGACGCGGCGAAGGCGCCGCCGGCCAGGCCGAGAATCGCGCCCAGGACGAGCATCAGGTAGAGGTTGGGGAAGACGGCGATGGGGACGAGGTAGATCGCGGCGACCACGGCGGCGAACTGCGCCACCTGCCTTCGCCCCAGCCTGTCGACGACGCTGCCCGCCAGCAGCGCGCCCGTGATCCCGACGACCGTCGCCAGGACCAGGATGCCCGCGGCCCAGGCCTCCGGGCTCGACAGGTTGAAGACGTCGGAGAGGAAGTTGCGCAGGAACCGCTGGATGGAGACGAAGCCGAGGAAGAAGAGGAAGCGCGCTCCGAGCACACGGGTGAAGCGCATGTTGGCGCGCGTATCGTAGAAGAACGTCTTGAAGTTGGCCTTCCTGACGCCGCTCCAGAAGGGCAGCCCCGTGGACGGCGGCTCGCGCAGGCGGCGAAACACCGCGAGGCCGCCCGCCAGCAGCAGGACGATGAGCGCGGCGTAGGCTCCCCAGACGAAGTTGATGCTCGTGAAAACGCCCGCGACGCCCAGTCCAACGACCGATCCGCCGACCTCCATCGCCTGCTTGGCGCCCGATGCGACGCCGCGCTCCTCCTGCGGCGCGAAGTCCGGCACCAATGCCTGGTATGCCGCCTGCCCGAAGTTCGAGACGACCTGCAGGAGGGCGTAGGCGACGAAGGCGAACCAGAAGTTGAACGCCAGCCCGAAGAGGACGATGAACACGCCATCGAGCATCGCGGAGCCGAGGATGAAGGGCCGTCGCCGCCCGAAGCGCGAGCCGAAGCCGTCGCTCACGGAACCGGCGAGCGGCTGCGTAACCATCGCTACGCCGAGGCCGAAGAAGAGGAGCAGCCCCAGGTAGGTGTTCTTCTCGCCCGCCGGCACCAACCGCTCGACGGCGTAAGGTGCGATTATCGTGTTCAGGCCGCCGAACAGCGCCGACAGCGGCCCGCCGTAGATGTTCAGCAGGAGGTATCGCTTGAGCTGCTCCCGCGGCGGAAAGCGGACGTCCCTGAGGAGATTGCGGCTGTCCCTCGCCTGCGCCATGACGATGCGATTCTACAGTATCGCCGCGTCCCGCGCCTGCTCGCTCGAGGGACGGGCGGTTCTTGAGACAGGGATAAGGCCCGAAGTAGACTGGGATCGGAGGGTGATATGGCAGAGCAGAGAATAAAGGTCTACGGCGCGCTCTGGTGCTCCGACTGCCGGCGCACGCTCAGGTTCCTCCACGACTCCAGGGTCTCGTACGACTGGATCGACGTCGTCGAGCATCCGGAGGAGCTGGCGGTGGTGCGCCGGAGGAACGCCGGCCTGGAGAGCATCCCGACGATCATCTTCCCCGACGGCTCCTTCCTCGTCGAGCCGTCGAACGAGGCGCTGGCCCGCAAGCTGGGCCTGGGCTGACGCCGCCGGCGCCTAGTCGAGGCTGAACGGCGGGTAGTCGTCGTGCAATAGCAGCAGGTACGACTCGACGCGCAGTAGCCAGCGCATCACGCCCTCGCCGAACTTCCACAGACCGTCCGGATAACGGCCGGTGAACAGGACCGCGAACCAGCCGATTATCGCCGTAATCGCCCAGGCGATGAAGACGAACACCAGTACGATGACCTGCGGGATGATCAGAATCAAGCGGAAGCCGACGGTCCACCGGTTTCGTCCCTCAATCACCGACGGGAATGTCGCCTCTACCGGATAGTCGCCGTCGCCGAACGGCGGATACTCGTCGCGCAGCAGCGCCTCGTAGGCGATGGCGCGGGCGCGCCAGCGCAGGTAGAACTGCTGCAGGCTGATGAGGTCCTTATTCGCCTTCCCCGTGAAAACGATGATGAACCAGTTTATGAAAGCAGCGACTCCGGCTACTTCGCCCAGGACGCCGGTCCGCTCACCGAAGCCCGCGCCGTAGCCTGGTCCGCCGACGAGCAGCAGATGCGGAATCGCCAGTATGGCACGGAAGCCGACTGTGAGACGATTGCGCTTGTCCGCCTGCGGTGCGACCTCGTATGTCGCCTGGTTGCCGTCCATCTCTCTCCTCCTTGAGTCGAGTCCGGTTCTCAGGCTCATCTTACGGCGCGACCGGAGGCTTTACAAGCGCGAGACGGGGCGCGTGTCGCGCCAAGTGGCGCTATCGACGGGGTGAGGCCTTGCTGCTGGATCCGGGGGGTCGCTCGGGATGCCGAGCGACCTCTCCAGCGCACCCCCTGGTAAGAATCGTCCGGCATGACAGGCGCGACAACCGCGCCGGGATGTGTCAATCTGGGACGGGGCCTTCTTCCGTCACGCGGCGAGGCAGCGCCCGCAGCGCGAAGTCGAGCCGCCCGCTGAGCACGGCCACTCCGAGGATGATCAGCGCCGCGCCCGCAATCACGTTCACGCCCAGCGTCTCGTCGAGGACGAGCCAGCCCAGGAACAGGCCGATCACCGGCGGGAAGTACGTGACCGCCGACACCAGCACGCCGATGTTCACCATCAGCCAGTAGTAGGCAATGTAGGCGATGCCCGTGCCCAGACAGCCCAGCGTAACCCAGGCCAGCCACGCCTTCAGGCCGACGTCGATGTTCGGGCTGCCGCCGGAGACCGCAAACGCCAGCGGCCACATGATGAGCGCGCCGAGGACGAGTTGCAGCGTCGCGACCAGCACCGGGTCCTCGCGCGCCAGCGTCCCCCGCGCGAAGACGAGCGCCGACCCGTAGGAGAGCGCGGCGACGAGCACCGCAAGCTGGCCCAAGAAGCTGCTATCGGTCAGGTGCATCAGGTCCGGGCTGCTCAGCACCAGCACGCCCCCGAAGCCGATCGCCAGCCCCCAGATGGCGCTGCGCCCCAGGCGCTCGTGCGGCAGCAAGAGGGCCGTGAAGATCGCCGTCCACAGCGGCATCGTCGAGTTGAGCACGGCCGCGACGCCGCTGTCGATGTGCTCCTCGCCGGTCGCGATGAGGAAGAACGGCAGGGCGGTCGCGAAGATAGCGGTGACCAGCGTCTTCGGCAGGATCGACCGCGAGTCGACGATCCGTGGCCGCTTGACGGCGATGATGACGAGCAACGGCAGCGCGCCTAGCGTGAGGCGTCCTGCGACAAGCGTCACCGGCGCCGTCTCCCCAACGATCACCTTGATGAACAGGAAAGACGCGCCCCAGACGCATCCGAGCGCGACGAGGATGGCAAGTGCGCGTGTATTCAAGAGATGATCTCCATTCGAGTATAGCACCGGACAGGTTTCGGATCGTCTCCGGTTCGGTGCGGCCATTGTCTCAGCGTACCGCGTCGCGCGCCACCCGCTTCTTGCGTGCCGTTGCCTTGACCCATTCGCGCGCAGCGATGCACCATGAAGTCACACCATCCCATGCAGAGACAGAGAAAAGGAGCGCACTCATGCCATCACCATTCGACCCCATCGTCATCGCCGGCGTGGAGCTGCGCAATCGCTTCATGCGCTCCGCCACCTGGGACGCCAGCGCCACCGACGACGGCGACGTCACCGACACCTCCGTCCGCATTTTCGAGGCGCTCGCCCGCGGCGGCGCCGGCCTCATCGTGACCGGCTACGCCTATATGTCCGACGTTGGGAAGGCGGCCGTCGGGCAGTACGGCATCGCCGAAGACCGCCACATCGCCGGCCTGCGACGCCTCGTTGACGCCGCGCACGCCGGCGGAGCGCGCATCGCCGTTCAGATCGGCCACGGCGGCAACAACCAGCGACTCCTCGGCCACAGCGACCGCGTCGCCCTCTGTCCATCCGCCATCGAAGGCGACACCTGGCCCCAGCGATCTATGACCGGCGCGGAGGTAGAAGAGACAGTCGCCGATTTCGCCGCCGCCGCCGTGCGCGGCCGCAAGGCCGGCTTCGATGCCGTCCAGCTCCATTTCGCCCACGGCTACCTGGGCAGCCAGTTCCTGTCGCCCATGTCGAACCATCGCGACGACGCATGGGGCGGCTCGCCGGAGAAGCGGCGTCGCTTCCACGTCGAAGTGGTGCGTGCCGTTCGCAAGGCCGCCGGCGACGACTTCCCGGTCTGGGCTAAGTTCGGCCTTGTTGAGGGCGAGGGCGGATTCTCCGTGGACGAAGGACTGGACGCTCTAAAGGCAATGGCCGCCGAAGGCCTATCGGCGGTGGAGATCAGCGCCGGCCAGGGAGCGTCCTCGGTGCGACCGGCGCTCCCCGACGACCCCGAAAGCGTCTACTTCCGCGTCGAGGCCGCTGCTGCGAAGAAAGCCGCCGGCATCCCGACGATGCTCATCGGCGGCGTCGGCAGGCTGGAGACGGCGCAGGAGATCATCGCCAGCGGGGACACCGACGTCATCTCCTTCGCGCGCCCGCTCATCCGCGAGCCCGGACTCATCGCCCGCTGGCAGAGCGGCGATACGGCGCCGGCGAAGTGCATCCGCTGCAACAAGTGCCTGGTCGCGGCGTTCACGCAGCGCGTCTTCGAATG
>Ga0315273_10009205_pt1 | contig 12510 bp, 6 predicted proteins | sample YL17G02_0_MG_FD_205753 | JGI IMG/M metagenome (GOLD analysis project Ga0315273, IMG submission 205753) | Sediment microbial communities from Yellowstone Lake, YNP, Wyoming, USA - YL17G02_0 | ecosystem: Environmental > Aquatic > Freshwater > Lake > Sediment | place: USA: Wyoming | collected... | reverse complement strand
GGGTGATACGCCGCCTCGAGATTGGCCTTGATCTCCTCCAGCGTGAACCAGGCGGGCCGGAATTCGCCCCGGGCGTAGAGAGGCGCCTGGTCGAAATAGTGTGGCGAAGCGGGATCGCCGCTGGCGCCGAGGACGTGAACGGCCTTGGCCCTGACCCGTGGCCCGAACTCGACGACGCTGATGTAGGAGCCGCCGAGCGTCCCGTAACGGTGACGCCGGCCGGTAAACCAGCTCGCGTAAAAGGTGAAGATCCCCCCGAGCCGGCCGACGACCCCCGGTACAGCGACGCTCGGCCTGGCATCGTCGGGCAGGTCGTTCTCGACGTCGTTGTACCGCTGAAGCCGGGTGAGCTCGCCATAAGTGACTTTCCAGCGCCCAAAACGCCGCTCGATCCGCCCCAGAGCTTCCTCCAGCGCCGCAGCCGGCTCGAGGTCCGGTCGCGAGGCGGTCACCCAAAATTCGAACAGTAGGGGCGCCACCTGGTCAATCTTGGTCCGGCCGTCCCACCCCGCCAGCAGGTCGAGGGCCTGGTTTACCCGCTCCGACCGCCCGGCCGCTCCTCGGGCGGCCTGGATCATCGCCGCAAGCGAACTCGCGGCCACCCAGCTTCGCGTATCGAAGGCCGCCCGCTCGAGATCCTCGAAGGACCACCGGTCTCGCTCGGCCAGGATCTTCCGCGACTGCGCCGCCCGTTCGGTATCCGGCTCGGTGACCATGTACTTCGGATAGCGGGAGGGATCCGGATTGCCGCCGTCCGTCAGCAGAAACGGAGTCCCGTTGCAGTTCTGCATCCACCCGGAGGCCGGATTGGTGAGCTGCGGCAATTCGTCAAATGAGTGGATCCCCTGCCAGTCCGTCCGGGAGTCGCTTCCGTCGACCGGCTGGCTCCAGTCGAACGACGGATCGCGGCGCGGCACCGCGCCGTTGTAGACATAGAAGGTGTTCCCGTCCCGGTCGGCGAACATGGCGTTGCCGAACAGCATGTTCATGGGCCGCATGGCGGCCTTGAACTCCTCCAGGTTCCGGGCCCTGGTCATCGCGTACCACTCGGCCAGCCAGCCGTCGGATTCGAACCGCGCCATCCTGAGGGCGACAGGTTTCCCGTCCTTCGTGGCCACGATCGGACCGTGATGGGTCTTGCGGAACCGGAACGTCCGGGTCTCGGGCCCGGCCGGGGCCTTGACCTGGATCGAATCCTGCCACTCGGTCGCGCGGCGATGGCCGGAGCCATAACGATAGGCCAGCGGGTCGGCGGCGACGTCGAACTGCTCGACGTAGAGATCGGCCACGTCGGCGGCGTTGTCGGTGCTCACCCAGCCGGCCGATTCGTTGTGGCCCACGTACGGGAAGGGGAACCCGAACCGGGTATAGCCGGTGAAGTTCCAGCCCTCGTCGCTCATGACGTGGCCCTCGTAGACCTGGCCGGGGCCGAAGAACGGCAGATGGGGATTGATGAACAGCAGGGCGTGACCATCCCGCGTCCGCCTCGGGCTTATAGCCCAGCCGTTCGACCCCCGGCTGGCTGCCTCTTCGAGCGGCAGCCCGCGGAGTCCCCGTCCCCAAGTATTGGCCGCGAAACCGTCCTGATAGTAGTTGTAGCGGATGAAGGCGAGGGGGTGCCAACCCTCGATTCGACGGAGCAGCTTCGGCGCGTTCGGGTGCCGGGCGATGAAGTAATTGACCCCGGCCACGAAGCCGTCCACGATCCCCCGCATCCGCGGGTCGAGCCGGAGGTATTCCGAGCGGGCCAGCGCCGGAATCTCGAGCAGCCGGTTTTGCCGGTCCTCGAATACCCCCTCTTCGCCGACAACCTCGGCCCGCCGCCCCGCGGCCCGGATGAAATTGTCCTCCAGCCGCGGGAAGTAGTCCTCGGCCTGGGCGTATCCGAATCCGAAGGCAGTGGCGGCGTCGGTCCGGCCGTGGACGTGCGGGATCCCGAACCGATCCCTATAGATCGTCACTTGCCGGGCTAACAACGGAACCGACTCGGCTCCCTGTGGGGCTGGCGTGAGGAACACCGGGCCGGCAATGATCAGTACTAACAGGGGAAGTATAAGGAAATTCGGTTTTCGGGCCGCATAGGATCCCCGGTCTTTAAACAGAATGCAAATTCTTCCCATCATGGACAGAACATTACGCTTGCCCAGGCACCGTGTCAAGAATTCGAAGATCGGTGTCTCGGATTCAATGTGGCCCGACTATCGGACCGAGATGTCCGGAGAAGGCCATTAATGCGCTGTCAAGATTCCTGTCGTGTTGGCGGCTAAAAAGGGCTTAAAATGGCTTAAAGGCGCTTAAGGGCGGTAGAGCTTGACTTTCAACTCAAATCGTTGATTTTCTCGGGGCAACAGAGGAGATTGTAATGGCGTGCCTGAGAGGATTCGAACCTCCGACCTTTGGATCCGGAGTCCCCTACCCTACCTCCCTGGGCATATGAGAAGCACCTCGATAGCTTGAAAACCCCAATGAGGAGGGGGTACATTGATGGGGGGTAGGTCATTCAGTCACCGAAATAGCATGGCCAAATATCAGCTTTGCGTCACAAACCCTCGGCCGTATTTCGCGGAGCTGCCGTATTATGCATGGGGCCGTGTAAACTACGACTCTGGAGGGGACTGCAAAAATCCACTCGATCGCAATTGGACCTGGATGAAGCTAGTTCATCGTGACACTGGCGAACATGTCGATGTCACTTCCGAAAAGGATGCGTGGACCGTTTCCGGAGATGAGCCCGCGGCTTCACGGATTGCTTTCTTCCTTCAAGGTCGCTGTAACGCTGTTTGGCTACCTCCTACAAACCCACCAACGATGGCTGACTGGAATCATCAGCAGGCGGCTGCCCGCGCATCGCTCGTAGCACGCACGTTTGAGAACGACCTGCTCGCTCCATTTGCCGTCGGCCACATGTTCTGGGGTAGCTGGAAATGGATTGATTGGTATGGCACGGAGGCCACATGGGTCGGCCGTTGGATAATGGACGCCGTAATTCGGAATGATCCTCGCGCAGTCAACTTGTGTGTCTATTGGTTACGTGAAGGTACCTGTAGTGAATCGCAGAGTGCGGCGTTACGATACGCCCTCAGCCGGCTAACAGGGCTTGCGCATGCGACTGACCGAAAATGGGTCCACTGGTATGAAAAGGCCGGTGGGAGTGCAAGATTTCCGGAGCCGGATATCAACGCGTGGTATGCCGACCTCAAGGTCATTCATGGAGAATGAAGGCAAACAAGGCGGCCACAAGAATTGAAAAAAGAATAGTGGCGTGCCTGAGAGGATTCGAACCTCCGACCTTTGGATCCGGAGAAGACGAATCGCATCCATATTACAGACCAAGAAGTGCATGATAGATATGGCCAATTCTATAGTTGATTCATTTCACAAAGCGTGGACCAATGGCCATCGACGATGGGCCGTGGCCTACCCGGATGACAAATGGGCTGCGCCTGAGCATGAACCCGTCGACATCGAATACCGCGATGTGATTCGCCGACGTCAGTTGCACGAAGAGCTGAGACCCGTCCGGGGTAAACTCTATGCCTTCTGGAAACGGTTCCACATTGACGTCATAGAGCACCCTGGCGGGTTGGCTCGTTAGGTCGATGACCGCCAAATGGCTATATGCGCTCGCGGCTAACCAGGGAAGGTCCTCCAAGCAGGCAATCACAGCCATATGGCCCTTAGGATGGAAGGCAAGGCTTTCAATTCCATCGGCCACCTGGGGTATGACTTCGGTCACGGCAGGCGGATCCAGAGTCATATCGACGCTCAATATGTCATCCAGCCGACCCTTGGTTCCCATACCATCGCCGTTAGGCACCAGAACGCGCTTCCCATCCGGGGAGAACCGCATCGCGAACGGCCTATTAAAAGGAGGAAATCCTTTAGGGACCTGCACTTCGTGTTGATGCTCAATGACACCGTCTTGATAGCTGAACACATGCACGCCGACGCTGTATCCGTCTGGTGCGTTAAGCACAGTGGCTACTATTCGGTCTCCTTTAGTGCTGATATCCATCGAATCCGGTATGAAACCGACCTGATTGTCCTTTGCCAGAACGAGTCTCCCGCCCTGCATCTCGAAAACCTTAAAGCCGGCGGGGTACGCCACAATAATGTGCCTCCCGTCAGGATGTGCTAATACCATGGATGGCGACGGGATGTTGACTTTCTGAACGACGGCCAGGTCGGGCAAACTGAGATCGATCACGCTGAGGAGATTCTTCTCTTTTGGCCCGAAAAGGCCCAGGCCGTGGCAGATTACAAACGCATAGTGACCATCCTTGGTAATCGCCTGATAGGGCGCGCCAAGGATCGTATTGGGAGCTGTTCCATAGACCGTCCTTGCGAGCGGTGGGTGGTCGGGGCCGAGATGGACAATGGTGATAGAGTCCGGCGTAAAGGACTTCTTGTCGATTCTCATCTCGGCATCTAACTGGATGTGCGCCTGACCATCATTGGCGCTGAACAGGGTCAATTCCTGCCGAGTTTGTATCCAGGGGCGCGCCGAGCCTTGCCTTTCTGGCGCCAATACTGAAGACGAGTCGGAATCGGTGCCGGCTCTGTCAACGTTTCTGCTGCCCTTGCATCCGGAAGCGGCGAGAGCAAGCGCAACCGCGATGACGATGGCGAAGGCAAAGAGTTTCATTTGACGCTGCTGCATATGGAACCTCCTCATCGACATAACGTGCGTTCTCCTACTTGGAATTCCCTTTTTTCCCGCGGCATGGAAGCGCCGGCGGCCACTGAATCCACCCTTCCCCTCCGAACAGGAGGATATCCCGGCTCCGGATGGGTGTCAAGAACTCGAAATCCTCACTACCAGACCGCAAGCAGGTTCTATGACTGTCAAGATTTGTGACGTGTTGGGAGCTTAAAAGGGCTTAAAACGGCATAAAGGAACTTAAAGCCGGTCCCCGTTGCCCGAGATTGTAACTCGTTGATTTTCTCGGGCCAACAGGGGGGATTTGAATGGCGTGCCCGAGAGGATTCGAACCTCCGACCTTTGGATCCGAGGTCCAATGGCAGATCCTCTTCTTGGATCAGTGAGTTCTGATCCACTCAACGAGCCTCTTGTCAAACAATTCCCTCTCTTCAACCATTGGAAAATGGCCGCTTTTCTCGAAGAGATTGTAGGAGAGGTTAGGCAAAATATCTTTTCTATCGTCCCAGAGAAAGTAAGGCCACATATAATCGTATCGGCCGATTGCTAGAAACACCGGTGTCTCAACCTTCCCAGGCCTTTTAGCGATGTCATAATCTTCGAAAATAACTTGAAAGAGATGATTAGAGATCTTCTGATTGGATTCCACGACTTCATATATCCACGACAGATCGTACCTAGGATCATAAAAGAGCTTTGGAGTCATGGCCAAATAAGTAGTAACGACCCTTTCTTTTGGCGACATCCGGCTGAGTTCATCTTCCGATATTTTTTCCCAGTTCTGGCTGAGAATCATCTTTCTTTCATCTGAAGCATCGGACTCCCAGAATTCATCCGCCACTTCGGACGTACTGCGATAAGGCGTGGTTCCCGTTATGATCACATGAGAAGTATTCTTAGGATACTTCCGGGCATATTCAAGAGCAATATAGCTGTGAATGGAGTGTCCAAATACCGCCGCTACGTCAAGGCTTAGAGTTCTGCGGACCTTATCAATGTCATCAAGATATGTATCAAGTGCTATTTTGGATATCTCTAGAGAAGAGCCGGACCGAGCCTCGTGCCTTAAGTCCATAAAAACGAACCTGAAATGATTCCTCAACTCTTGAGATAATATTCGGCGTTCGCTCTCCAAATGGCCGAGAACTAGGCAAGGAGTTCCCTTTCCTTCGATAACATAATGCAGTTCAGCGCTCTCTACCGATACAACCCCTGATGTTTCTTGTTGTACGGTATCTTTATTGCTTGTTTTAGCTCCTTTTGTACATCCCATAAGTAGAAACACGATGGATATGCCTAGAATAAAGGTTCTTTGTTTATTGCTCACGTTTGCCCCCTGATTCATGCTTCTCCCAGTATACGACCCTTTAACTTATAGCTCATAAGCAAGCACGTTTCAATTAGAGCAGGGGCTTAGACCCGTGTGGACACGGCGTGGACAAAACCGCTAATAATAGCTCAGTTCTAGAGTGACTCAGGCTGAAAGGACGAAAAAGCTAAATGATTGAAGATCAGGGGGAACGTGGCGTGCCTGAGAGGATCCGAACCTCGGATGATTTCCTTCCAGCCCGGTTTGGATTATGCTGGAAGACTCCCGGTGCTGCTGCCGGGGCCAGAAACCACGAGGTGACCATGCGATATTCCATCAAGCGAACCCTGCTAACTGTCCTGGCCGGACTGGCCATACGGGGTTCTATGCTGGGCCCGGCCCTGAGCCAGGCTCCGGACCCCAAGGCCCCGACACTCTACGTTGTCGGCTACGCCCACCTGGACACAGAATGGCGCTGGGACTACCCCACCACCATCCGCGAATACTTGCCCAAGACGATGCGGACCAACTTCGATTTCTTCGAGAAGTACCCGCACTACATTTTCAACTTCAGTGGTGCCAACCGCTACCGGATGATGAAGGAATATTTCCCCGAGGGCTACGAACAGGTCAAGAAGTACGTTGCCGCCGGCCGCTGGTACCCCTCCGGCTCCTCGATGGAGGAGAACGACGTCAACTCGCCCTCGGCCGAATCAACGATCCGCCAAATCCTTTATGGCACCCAGTGGTTCAAGGCTGAGCTCGGCAAGACCAGCGCTGAGTATATGCTGCCCGATTGCTTCGGCTTCCCGGCCTCCTTGCCCAGCATCCTGGCCCACTGCGGTCTTCTCGGATTCTCGACTCAGAAGCTGTCCTGGGGTTCGTTCGCCCCAGTCGGCGGGCCCGACTCGCCTGAGAAGACTCCGGCCGGCATTCCCTTCAACGTCGGCGTCTGGGAGGGCCTGGACGGCAAGAGCATCATTGCCGCCTTCAACGCGGGCAACTACGCAGGCTCGGTGACCTATGACCTATCGAAGACACCACCACCATCGCCGTCGGCCCCAGAAGGTCAGCCGCAGCGCCGCAGCAATGCAATCGACTGGCCGGACCGGATCCAACTGAACGGAATCGCCTCCGGCCTGTTCGCCGATTACATGTACTACGGCACGGGCGACACAGGCGGCGCGCCGAACGAGCGTTCGGTCAAGCTCATGGAGGCGATCGTTTCTAAGGGGCAGGCAGTTTTAGCGCCCGGTGCTCCCGCTGTCAATGTGGGCGATGGCCCAGTTCGGGTGATCTCGGCCACGTCAGACAAGATGTTTCTCGACATCAGTCCGGAGACCCAGGCCAAGCTGCCCCGTTACAAGGGCGACCTGGAGCTGACCAACCATTCCGCCGGCTCGATCACTTCGCAGGCTTACATGAAGCGTTGGAACCGCCGCAACGAGGTCCTGGCCGACGACGCCGAACGGGCCTCGGTCGCCGCCGAATGGCTGGGAGGTCGGACCTATCCCAGACGCAGGCTCAATGGCGCCTGGACCCTGGTCATGGGCGGCCAATTCCATGACATCATCCCGGGCACGAGCATCCCCAAGGCTTACGAATATTCCTGGAACGACGAGGTCCTGGCCCTGAACCAGTTCGGCGGCGTCTTGACGAGCGCCGTCGAATCCATCGCCGAGGCCCTGGATACCAGCGTGAAGGGGTCAGCCGTCATCGTCACCAACGGCTTGTCCATCTCCCGCCAGGATATCGTCGAGGCCGCGGTCGAATTCCCCGCTGGCACTCCCAAAGCCGTCCGCGTTTTTGGGCCCGATGGCAAGGAAGTGCCGGCACAGCTGCAGAACGGCAAGGTCATCTTCGCCGCAAAGGTGCCCTCGGTCGGATTCGCCGTTTACGACGTCCGGCCGGCCGAGATCCCCATGGCGTCCACCCTCAAGGTCGGGCCCTCGTCGCTCGAGAATGCCCGCTACCGCGTGACCTTGAACGCAGACGGCGACGTGTCCTCGGTCTTCGATAAATCCGTCGGCAAAGAGCTCCTCGCCGCGCCCGCCCGGCTCGAAATCAAGACCGATAAGCCCGCCCAATGGCCGGCCTGGAACATGGATTGGGCCGATCAGAGCCGGCCGGCCCGAGCATATGTGGGCGGGCCGGCCAAAATCCGAGTCGTCGAGAACGGGCCGGCCCGTGTTGCCGTCGAGATCAGCCGTGAGGCCGAGGGTTCGGCCTTCGTCCAGACCGTCAGCCTGGCGGCAGGCGACGCCGGTAGCCGGGTCGAGTTCGCGACCGTCGTGGATTGGAAGACTCCAGCGAGCCACCTCAAGGCTGTCTTCCCGTTGACCGCCAAGAACAAGGTCGCGACCTACAACTGGGACATCGGCACGATCGTGCGGCCGACCAACAGCGAAAAGCAGTTCGAGATGCCCTCCCACCAGTGGGTCGACCTGACCGACGCCTCAGGCGCGTTCGGCGCTACCGTCCTGACCGGCGCCAAGTTCGGCTCGGACAAGCCGGATGATCACACCCTGCGTCTGACCCTAATCCGCACCCCCGGCATCGAGGGCCGCGGCTACAGCGACCAATCTTCGCAGGATTGGGGCCGGCACGAGATCGTCTACGGGATCGCCGGCCACGCCGGGGACTTCCGCAAGAGCGGAACAGATTGGCAAGGCCTCCGGCTCGATCAGCCGTCGGCCGCATTCGTCGCACCCGCGCACCCCGGGGCACTCGGCAGGACGCTGTCCCTGATGTCGGTCGGTAACGGACGCATCCGAGCTTTGGCCCTCAAGAAGGCCGAGCAGAGCGACGAGATTGTCGTCCGCCTGGTCGAGATGAGCGGCAAGCCGGCTAAGGGGGTCAAGGTGTCGTTCGCCGCCCCGCTCGTTTCGGCCCGCGAGACCAACGGTGTCGAAGCCGTCGTCGGACCCACCAACCTGGCCGGAGGCGCGCTGCTCGCGGACTTCGGGCCCTTCGAGGTCCGCTCCTTCGCCGTAAAGATGGGTCCCCCACCGGCCCGCACGGCGGCGCCCAAGTTCCAGGCCGTCCCTCTCAGCTACGACGTTTATGCGTCAACGCGCGACGGACGGGTCCCCGTGGGGGGATTCGACGCCACCGGCGGGGCCCTTCCAGCAGAGATGCTGCCGGCCCGGGTCGAATATGACGCGATCGACTTCGAGCTCGGGCCCCCAGATAAGCGTAACGCCATGACGACCGGGGGACAGGTCCTGCCGCTCCCGGCCGGAATGAACGGCCGGGTCTACATCCTGGCTGCGTCGGCGGCCGGCGATCAGAAGGCGACGTTCAAGATCGGCGATAAGCTGGTAGACTTGACTATCCAGGACTGGGGCGGATACGTCGGCCAATGGGACAACCGGGTATGGACGTCCCGGCAAGAGATTGTCCCCGGTGCGCCTGGTGCTGTGCCCCGCCTCAGGACGATTCAGGAATACGCTACCCTAATCCCGGGTTTCATCAAGCCGGCGCCCGTGGCCTGGTTCGCATCACACCGGCACTTGCAGGACGGCACGAACGACGTCTATGCCTACGCCTACCTATTCGCCTACTCGATTGAGGTGCCTGCCGGGGCGACGACGCTGACGCTGCCGGACAACGACCGAATCCGGATCCTGGCAGTGACGGTTTCGAACGAGGGGCGCACCGTCCGCCCGATTCAGCCGCTCTACGATACTCTGAAACGCTGAGGAGCGATCAAAGGAAGTACGACTTATCGTTCCTCACGTAGTCGTATTATATGGGGAAGATCGGGCGTGCCTAAGAGGATTCGAACCTCCGACCTGCTGATTACGAACCAACTGGCCTAGCGTCTCAACTTGCTCTTCAGAAATTCCACCGACTCTTTTATGACATCTCTCTTAGCCTGGGTATTTTGAGATACATCAAAAGCATGCGGTGCATCCGCTAATTCAATATATTCTGTGGCTATGTTCAAGGCGCGGACTTTGGATACAAAATTATCAATAGTTTTGCCAGGGATGAGATTGTCCTTTCCGGCTTTTACTACAAATAACGCAATATTGGCGGGCCAATCTGCGGGAACCGCAGCACCAAAATCCATATAGAACAGCAAACCGACCTTTAAAGCATCACGACAGAATAGCTTTTTATCTTCAAAAGCTTTAAACATAGGCTTGCCCTGACCAGAACAAGCCCAATATCCCATACGTGTTAGATCAAAGCCAAGAACCTTCTCATTGGTTTTCATAAAATCCAGAACCCGAAATGAATTCGCCTCTGGTGCATCGGCAGCCTGAGCGGATACTGCAATCATGCCATACGCAGCAATTAGTTTGGCCCAATCAACATGTTGCTGCATATCCTTATCCAATTCATCGGTTTCCTGAAAGCCATGTGCCAGAATGACTACTGGGAGTTTTGTCGTAAAGTTATAGTCCGGTGGATAATAGATATCGACTTTCAAATTTTTATAATAGTGTAATTCACTGGCAAGCAGCACATTTCCTGTTTCGGGCACAGAGTAAATAACATGCTGGGGGGGATACGACATTTTTCTTGGAGGTTTATCGCTTGCCAATATCAATTTGGGTACTTGTAATAAAATCGGGATATCCGTTTGTTTGGGACCAGGGTCTAATGCGGAAGTGGAATTCTTTGGAGATCCGCTGGCTGCCGGCGGTCGGAATGTGGGCTGTGCGGCCAGGAATATGGCCAAAATCGCGAAACAGTTTCTCCCGAGACGAGATGCTATTCGTATTCCTTGTTTTTTTTGGCCGCCATCAGGGCGACCCTTTCGATAATCCATGATAGCATCCCCTCGCTTTTAGGAATTCACGGCCTGCAGACCCTGCTGCTTTCTGGCCAAAGAATAGCCTCGCTGAGGAGGGAAGTCAAAAAATGATCGCCTTGCCTTGCGGGAGAACACTTTGGAACCAGCGAGAGGATTCGAACTTCCGACCTTCGGGTCTCTAATCAACATATCGTTGAATCCAAAGGCGAAAATGGTCGCAGACCCCGCCCGAAGGCAGGCTCCATAATCGGGGACAGGTCATCATTGGGTCCTTGGGTATAGCCTTCGGCGTGAACGGAATTGGAATTCCGTTAATTCACTCAAGGGTTGGGGCATTGACGGGGAGGTTGTTACTGTGACCGACGATCGCGCGAAGGACGCGGTCGATCGCTTCGCGGTGGCTGAGATGAGGCTTGTCCGGGAGTATATTCCAACCTGTAAAAACGAGTACAATATCATGCTCTGGAACTACGATCGGCATCTGGCCGCCGAACCCGGAGCCGGCCCAGGCCGTCTTCGAGTCGTCGCCGTAAGGGAAAAGCCACCACTTGAGGCCGTACTTGACGCCGCTGTTATCCACTTCGATTTTGGGAGAGACAGAATCCGTAACCCATTCCGGGGTTACGATCGGACGGCCTTGCCAAACTCCCTTTTTTAGGTAAAGGTAAGCGATCTTGGCCAGGTCATGAGGGTTCAGGTAGAGGCCTCCCTCCGTGTCGACCGGCCCGGCCGGAGAACGCTTCCAGAAATAGCGGTCGATGCCCAGCGGGCCGAACAGATGTTCGGCGGCGTACTCCTCGAGATCCCGGCCGGTGGCGACATGAAAAATATACGACAGGAGTTGAGATCCGCCGCTGTTGTAGTTGAAGACGGTCCCCGGCTCGTGGGCCATCTTCCGGTCGATGGCAAACTGCACCCAATCAAAACTCGCTTCCATCAGGCTTGCGGAGTTATTAGGGTCATTGTAGGGAAGTCCCTCGTCCCAGTCGAACCCTCCGGTCATCGTCATCAAATGCCGGATGGTGATGCGGCGTTTGCGCTCGTCGATGTTGGCCACCTTGGACTCATCAAAGAACTTCAGGATCGGCGTTGAAAGCTCGGGAAATTCCCCGCGGGCCGTAGCCGCTCCGATGATGACCGAGGTCACCGTCTTGGTAACCGACTGAAGGGTGTGCAAGTCGCCCCGCCTATAAAAGGGATGCCACCACGGGTTGAAATAGTTGTAGGGGCCGGTCGGATCATGAGCGTTGAGCGCACTCTTCTCTTTGGCTTCCTTGCCGTATATCTTCTCGTAATCATGCCGGTACGAACGATCAAAGACCAGCTTTCCCTGACGGATAACGAGCGCGCTGTCGATATACCCATACTTGCCGGACGCGATGTCGGCATCGAACTTGGCTAACTCCTTCGGGTCGAGCCCGACGTCCTGCGGGTCCGCAGCTGGCCAGTTCTGGGGGCTCTGCGCTACCATCCACCCCACCAACAACACGATGGCAAATACGACCGGGAAGAACCTGGGACGATCCATAGCTTCTCCTTTCGAGGGGTTTCCAAATGGAAGTCTGCTATTCTCCCGCTGTAGAAAACCCTTTTGTTCGAGGCCCTATGGGCCTCTTCCCATCGACAATAAGGATATCCCGGCCCCGGACAGGAGTCAAGAAACTGATATCCCAGCGGCTGGACCGAATGCAGGTTTTTTCGACTGTCAAGATTTGTGACGTGTTGGCGGCTAAAAAGGACTTAAAACGGCATAAATGCGCTTAAATGCGTATTCCG
>Ga0315273_10009200_pt1 | contig 12512 bp, 8 predicted proteins | sample YL17G02_0_MG_FD_205753 | JGI IMG/M metagenome (GOLD analysis project Ga0315273, IMG submission 205753) | Sediment microbial communities from Yellowstone Lake, YNP, Wyoming, USA - YL17G02_0 | ecosystem: Environmental > Aquatic > Freshwater > Lake > Sediment | place: USA: Wyoming | collected... | reverse complement strand
CAGGTGTGGTTGCCGGCGGTCTTCATTGCCGTTCTGAGCGCGATGGCGGTCGCGTGGGCGCAAGCGCCGGCGCAGACCGCGCGCGCCGAGATGAAGAACGGCAAGGGCGAGACGGTGGGCACGGTGCAGTTGACCGGCACGCCCGCCGGCGTGCTGCTGCACGGATCGCTGTCGCTGCCTCCGGGCACGCACGCGTTCCACATCCACGGCGTCGGCAAGTGCGAAGGGCCGGACTTCAAGTCGGCCGGCGGCCATTTCAACCCGGCGGCGGCCCATCACGGGTTCGAAGACCCGCAGGGGCCCCACGCCGGCGACCTGCCGAACCTCTTCGTGCCCGAGAGCAGCAAGCTGGAATTCGACGTGCTGGCCAGGGGCGTGACGTTTGTCAGCCTGTTCGGCCCGGACGGGACGTCGTTAGTGGTTCACCAGGCGGCCGACGACTACAAGACCGACCCCGCCGGCAACGCCGGCGCGCGCATCGCCTGCGGCGTGATCGTCAAGTAGCTGCGCCCGCAGGCCGGTGGAGGCACGCGTGACCCCCAGCGCCGTCGTCGCCATCGATGTCGCCATCCTGGTGCCGGAAGAGGTGGCCGGGCCGGCGCGCGCGATCAACCGTGCGCTGGCGGGCGAAGGTCCCGGTGTCCTGCGGCTGGACGACTCGCACCTTCCGCACATCACGCTGGCGCAGCAGTTCGTCGAGCGCGCCCGTCTCGACGATCTGTGCCGGGCGCTCGACTGGCTGCTGCGGCACGAGGCGGCGCTCCCGCTCCGCGTCGCCGGCGCCGCGGCCGATCACGGCACTGTCCAGTTGGTCGTCGATCCGGCCCCGGACCTGCAGCGCATTCACGAGCTCGTGATGGACGGACTGGAGATGTTCGAGGCGCGCGAGGGAGGGCCGGAGGCGTTCGAGCGGGGAGGCGAGACGATCCGGTCGCGAGACGTGGACTGGGTGCGCACCTTCCGCGAGCATGCCGCCTACGCGCGCTACCGCCCGCACGTGACGCTCGGCCACGGCGACGTCTGCCCCGCGGCCGCGCCGATCGACTTCATCGCCACGCGCATCGCCGTCTCCCGCCTTGGCCGCTTCTGCACGTGCCGGGCGAGCCTGCACGAATGGACGCTGGCCCGCCGCCCGGTCTGACCCCCCTCGGACCCTGGACCCTTCTCTCCCCATCCCGTGTTACATTTCGTCGTACCCGGCGGTCGTTCGCGGCGTGTGCGAGGCGTGATCAGGCGAAAGGAGCAGTCGTCATGGCCCAGGCGCTGACGTTCGAGGAACTCAAGCACAAGACGGTGGCGGATTTGCGCACGCTCGCGGCGGGCATGTCGCACGAGGCGGTGAAGGGCCACACGCAAATGAACAAAGCGCATCTGCTCAAGGCCATCTGCGCCGCCCTCGGCATCGACATGCACGCGCACCACCACGTGGTCGGCATCAACAAGGCGGAGCTCAAGGTGAAGATCGGGCAGCTGAAGAAGCAGCGCGACCAGTTGCTCGAAGCCCACGACCGCGAGGCGCTGCACGCCGTGAGGCGGCAGATGCACCACCTGAAGCGCGAGCTGCGCAAGGCCACCGTCTAGAGGTCTTGAAGGGCCAAAGTCGGTGCAAATGAGTCGAGTTTTCGCGCCGCGTTGTGTGGCCCTTCAAGACCTCGACGGCCACGCTGCAGGCGTGGCCGCAGAAACACCGTGTCTAGCGAGGCGAGCATGGACACCGCCCGGACAGGCTCGGCGGTCTGAGGCGCAGCCTCGCTAGACATCTTCCAGGGCCGCAGTCGTGACAATTGAAGCAAGTTCTCACGCACCGCCCTGGAATCTGTCTTGGGCCCCATCGGGGCTTGACACTGTACCGACGCTTCCGTAGGGCGGGGCCAGCCAACCGTGGGCCCGGGCTTCGACCTGCCCCGGGCCCCACCTCTCTCCCTCCGCTCTCCCGAATTGCGAATTCCGGATTCCAGATGCGGCCGCGTAGCGGCCGCCCTTGACGCCCGGCCCCTGCCATGTTTCGATCAGGAGGCCAGCGTGACGAAAGGACGCGAGATGCACAAGGTGGTTCTGCTCCGCCACGGCGAGAGCGCGTGGAATCTCGACAACCGGTTCACCGGCTGGACCGACGTGGACCTGTCGCCGAAGGGGCGCGAGGAGGCCGTCGAGGCCGCCCGCCTGCTCAAGGAGGCGAACCTGACGTTCGACATCGCGTTCACGTCGGTGTTGAAGCGCGCGATCCGCACGCTGTGGAGCGTGCTGGACGAGATGGACCTGATGTGGATCCCGGTGGTGCGCAGCTGGCGCCTGAACGAACGGCACTACGGTGCGCTGCAAGGCCTGAACAAGGCGGAAACGGCCGCGAAGTACGGCGACGACCAGGTGCTCATCTGGCGCCGGAGCTATGCGATCCCGCCGCCGGCGCTCACGCTCGACGACCCCCGGCATCCGGGACGCGATCGGCGTTACGCGGGCCTCACGCCAGAGCAACTCCCGTTGTGCGAATCGCTTGCCGACACCGTGACCCGCTTCCTCCCGTACTGGCGCGAGACCATCGCGCCCGTCGTCGGCTCGGGCCAGCGCGTCCTGATTGCCGCGCACGGCAACAGCCTGCGCGCGCTGGTGAAGCACCTCGACAACGTCTCGGACGACGAGATCGTCGGCCTGAACATCCCGACGGGCGTGCCGCTCGTGTACGAACTGGACGCCGACCTCAAGCCGATCAAGCACTTCTACCTGGGGGATCCGGACGCCGTGGCGAAGGCCATGGAGGCGGTGAAGCACCAGGGGAAGGCGAGGTAGGGGGATCGAGAAAGGTCCGAAGACCGAAAGTCCGAAAGTCCGAAATTCCGACGGTTCGACGGTTCGACGGTGCGAGGGGCTCAACCAACGACCACCAACTCCGACCAACGACCCGCACACCCGGCAGCGCTGGCGCGGCGCAGGTCACCGCTCGAGCCCCGCGCCCGGTGCGCCCGCGTCTTCGGCCTATCGTCGGTTGAACGGCGCGGGGTGGCCCGGGGTCTGACGACCCGGGGCTACGTGTTCCGTCCCCAACCCGACGCCACGGACCAGCAGGCCTCCCGCCTTCGCTACTTCGCGGCCTCGACTAACTGCCGCTCGCAGCTTCGGCGGGGCAGGCCGGCGCGGGCTTCGGTCGCTGACGCTGGTCCCCCGTTCATGGCTCGCGCTGGTGACCTGTGCCACGCCGGCGCTGCCACCCAACGCCCAACGCCCAACGCCCAACGCCCAACGACTCCGGCCAACGACGAACGACCAACGACCAACGACTCCGGCCAACGACGAACGACCCGAACCAACAACCAATGACCACCCAGACCACCCGTCCAACGACCACCTGGAGCGGTGTCTGTCTTGCGACCGTCCTCATCGCGCTTGCGCTGTTGACGCCGCTCCCTGGCGGGCGCACGTCCGCGTTCGGGTTGCAGGCCCCGGCCAGCCGGCCTGCCACCGCGGCGAAAACGCCCACGATCGAAGAGAAGACCGCCGGGTTCCAGAAGCTGGGCGGTTACTTCCCGTTGTACTGGGACCAGGCGGCCGGGACGCTGTGGCTCGAGATCCCGAAGCTCGACACGGAAGTGCTGTACGTCAACGGCCTGTCGGCCGGCATCGGCTCCAACGACATCGGCCTCGATCGCGGCCAGTTGAGTGCGACGGCCGTGGTGCGGTTCGAGCGCGTCGGGCCGAAGGTGCTGATGGTGCAGCCGAACTACCGGTTCCGCGCCACCAGCGGCAGCCCCGACGAGGCGCGGGCCGTCAGCGAGTCGTTCGCGACGTCGATCCTGTGGGGATTCACCGCCGCAGCCACGACCGGCGGCCGTGTGCTCGTCGATGCCACCGACTTCCTGCTGCGCGATGCGACGGGCGTGGCGAACCGCCTGCGCCCGGCCACCTTCCGCCTCGACAAGTCGCGCAGCGCCGTCTACATGCCGCGCACGAAGGCGTTCCCGACGAACACCGAGATGGAGGTGACGCTGACCTTCACCGCCGATGGCGGCACGGCCGGCGCGGGCGGCGGCTTCGAGAAGGGCGCGCTCGGTTCCGTGACGCCGACTCCCGACGCCGTCACCGTGCGGCAGCACCATTCCTTCGTGGAACTGCCGGACGGCCATTTCAAGCCGCGCGTGTTCGACCCCCGCGCAGGGTTCATGGACTACACGTTCGAGGACTACTCGGCGCCCATCTCGCAGAGCACGACGCAGCGCTTCATCGCGAGGCACCGGCTGCAGAAGAAGGATCCGTCGGCGGCGACGAGCGAGCCGGTGAAGCCGATCGTCTACTACCTGGATCGTGCCGCGCCCGAGCCGATACGCTCCGCGCTGCTCGAGGGCGCGCGCTGGTGGAACCAGGCGTTCGAGGCGGCCGGGTTCAAGAACGCGTTCCAGGTGGAGCTGATGCCCGAGGGCGCCGACCCGATGGACGTCCGCTACAACGTCGTCCAGTGGGTGCACCGGTCGACGCGCGGCTGGAGCTACGGCGGCGGCGTCCACGATCCGCGCACCGGCGAGATCATCCAGGGACACGTGACGCTCGGGTCGTTGCGCGTGCGCCAGGACTACCTGATTGGCGTCGGCCTCACCACGCCGTTCACGAGCGGCAGCGAGGAGGCGCCCGAGGCGCAGAAGATGGCGCTCGAGCGGTTGCGCCAGCTCGCCCCGCACGAACTGGGCCACGCCATCGGCCTCGGCCACAACTACTACGACAGCTCGCGCGGCTACATCTCCGTGATGGACTACCCGCAGCCGCTGGCCACGCTGCGGCCCGATGGCACGCTGGACCTCTCCCAGGCCTACGGCAGGGGCATCGGCGAGTGGGACAAGGTGGCCATCATGTACGGCTACAGCGAGTTCCCGCCGGGCACCGGCGAGCGCACATCTCTCGACAAGATCCTGGCCGACGCCTGGGACAAGGACCTGCGGTACCTGAGCAACCAGGACGCCGACTACAACCCGCGCGTGGATCAGTGGTCGAACGGCACGGACCCGGCGGCGGAATTGAACCGGATGATGGACGTCCGCCGCGCGGCGCTGCAGCGGTTCGGCGAGAACGTGATCAGGACCGGGCAGCCGCTGGCGCTCATCGAGGAGCCGCTGGTCCCGATGTACCTGTATCACCGCTACCAGGTGGAAGCGACGGCCTCCGCGCTCGGCGGGCTCGACTACTTCTACGCGCTGCGCGGCGACGGCCGGCAGCCGTGGACCTTCACGCCCGCCGCCCAGCAGCGCGCGGCGCTCGAGGCGTTGATGCGTACGCTCGCGCCTGGCGAACTCATCATCCCGGATGCGATCCTGAAGAAGCTGCCGCCGCGCCCGGACGGCTATGATCGTACGCGTGAGCTGTTCCCGCGCAACACGGGGCTGCCCTTCGATGCCATCACCCCCGCGGTGGTCGCCTCCGACCTCACGGTGTCGTTCGTGCTGCGCCCGGACCGGGCGGCGCGCCTGGTGAACCAGCACGCGCTGGACCCGTCGTTGCCGGGCCTCGAGGAGATCGTCGACCGCCTCATCAAGGCCGGCTTCGATGCCGCCACGACGACGCCGTACGAGGCCGAGGTGCGGCGAAGCGTCGGGCGCGTCATCGTGGACCGCCTGATGGCGCTCGCGGCCAGCGCGCCGATGCCCCAGGTGCGCGCCATCGCGTCGGACCGGCTGCAGGCGCTGCGCGCGCGCTTCGCGAAGATGCGGACGGCCGAGGACTGGCCCATGGATCAGTTGATCGCCGCCGACATCACGCGGTTCCTGGAGCGGCACGCGGAGCCGTACCGGCTGGTCCCGATCCCGAACGCGCCGCCCGGGGCGCCGATCGGCGAGACGGGCTATCAGTGGCTGCCGCCGCTGGCGTGGTCGTTGGACATTGGTTGGGGTAGGCGTTAGTCGTTGGTTCGGGTCGTTGGCCCGCCCGCGGTGGCCCGGCGGGTCGTTGGTCGGGGTCGTTGGTCGGCGGCGCCGACGGGGCGCACGTCACCAGCGCGAGCCACGGACAGGAGACCAGCGTCAGTTGTCGACAGGATGAGGCCTGTGTCGAATGTTGACCGTGGAATGTGGGGGAGCCGACAAAGGAGGACGAACCCGCGCCGGTAGATGATGACAGGGGTGGCGATCGCGTTGGCGGGCGCCGTGGTGGCCGTGGCCGCGCCGCCGGTGGGCGCGCAGCGGGCGAAGGCCGCTGAGACGGCCAGGTACCAGTGCAAGCTCGGCGTCCCGCCCTTCGTGGACAACACCGGGTCGGGGGGCGAGCAGGTGGGCACGACCGTGGGACGCGCGGTGCAGGCGGAGCTGACGCACTCGACCTCGCTCATCGGCCGCGTGCTCAAGCTCGAGGAGGGCGTGAACAGCGAGGACGTCGATGGTGAAAAGGCCATCGAGATCGCGCGCAACTACATCAACACCTTCACGAGCCGCGGCGGCGTGAAGGTCTACGAGGACGTGGGATCGGGCGGCGGCACGGGGGTGGCCCGGATGCCAGCGGCGGGCAAGAACATCTGGTTGCAGGTGGACATCAACAACAGCGGCGAGATGTACACGCTCCACGTCGTCGACGAGGCCGCCATGGAGCAGAAGGTCGAGTACACCGCCATGGAGCTGGCCAAGGCGCTCAACGAGAAGGGGTCCGTGGCCGTGCACGGCATTTTCTTCGACACGGGCAAGGCCACCATCAAGCCTGAGTCGGCCGCGGCGGTCGCCCCCATCGGCGACCTGCTGAAAAGCGACGCGTCGCTGAAGCTCGAGATCCAGGGCCACACAGACAACGTCGGCGCGGCGGCGGCCAACCTGAAGCTGTCGCAGGATTGGGCCGCGGCCGTGAAGGCGTACCTCGTCAGCACGTTCGGCGTTGCCGCGACGCGCCTCACCACGGCGGGCCTCGGCGACACCAAGCCGGTGGGCGACACCAAGACCGAGGCGGGCCGCGCGGAGAACCGACGGGTCGAACTGGTCAAGAAGTAGCCTGGCGACATCTGGCGTGCGGGCGGCGGCGCGTCGCAAGACGCCCCGCCGCCCGCACGCGGGACCCGTTCTACGGTTGGCGGATCGCGTCGATCTCGACGCGCAGGCGCAGCGCCTCCTCCGTCTTGCGGAGCCGGAAGTACACGTTCACCAGTTCCACCATCACCGGCGCCAGCACGCGCCGCAGCGTCTGCTCAGCCGCCTCGAGCCGTCCCAGCCTGGCCTCGAGCGTGCCGAGCACGCCAAGCATCTCGCCGCTGCGTGTTTCCGAGATCGCGCGCTCCAGCGTGGCATCCGGCGGGCCCGCCGCCGGCGCCGCGCCGCCGGGCGCCGTCACGTCAGTCAACTGCACCTCGGCCGGCCCTTCCGACGATCCGTCCAGCGACAGCAGGAAAAGGTTCCCGTCGCGCACGAAAGTGACGGCACTGCCGTTTCGCGCCCAGCGAGGATTGGTCTCCGCGCTCGACGTGCGCATCAGCAGCCGCCGCGCCGCGGTCGCCACCTCGTAGATCACCACGTTGCCGCCCTCGGCGGTCAGCAGGCGCCTGCCGCTCACGTCGGGTCGACCTGAGGGCGCCGGCGGGATCTGCCGGGCCTCCTCAGGCGTCAGCTGCTTCAGATCGCTCCCGTGCCGGTTGACCGATCAGGTGTCGGCGCGGGTTTCCCCCGGCTTCTGCCAGGACAAGTAGATCTGCGAGGAGTCGGGCGCCCAGCGTATGGCGCTCGGCGCGTTGCCGATCAGTTTCGGCCCGCGCATGATGCTGTCGATCGAGAGGGTGAACGGCGCCGGCTTAGCGGCGGGCGCAGACGGTTTGGCCGCGGGCTGCTGGGCCCGGACCAGGAGCGTGCAGGTGCACAGGAGACGAGACAGACAGTCACGAATCGGCGCGTGAGCGATCCCCTCGGTGAGGGACTCCCGGACGTCTGCCGCCGACGCGGGGACAGCATTCTATCTCTCTCCGTGCGACGTCGCGAAGTGCGAAGTGCGAGGTGCGACATGCGCAGTGCGGTGGGCGCGGCGTCGCACGTCGCACTCCGTACTCGAGAAGCCACAAGCGGACGTGAGCGGGCCGGTGCTGGCCGACCAGGCCACCGACGATGCTGAAGAGGTCTACGTCGTCGTCTTCTTCTCACCCGCCCTCGCCAGCACCTGGACCTTCACGCGGTTCCCGCTCTCGATGATACGCACCTTCGGCGCGCTGACGGTGAAGAGGGGCGTCGTGACCGTCGCGTTCAGGTCGGGGTCAAGTGCGCGTAGAGTCTTGGCACCAGCCTCACGCCGAAGCTGACGGGCGGCCGGATAGAGGCCCTCTCGACCGGCCCCGACACAGGACAAACGGACGCAGCGAGCGCCGGACACAGGCGTAGTACAGCCCCGGTCCACCCGGCGCGACGTCTCGACCGAACGCTGGCGGGCGCCCGCGCACGACGCTGCCCGTCGAAGCGGTCACCGACCTCGTGCACCCTGTCTCAGCTTGTTCACCGCCCGAGGGGGCCGGCCTTGCGCAGCACCTGGTGCATCACGATGGCGCCGAAGGCACCCAGTACGATCCCGTTGAACTCGTAGTCGCCCGCGCGCAGGGTGTAGTTGGCTGCGCCGACCACCATGGCGACGGCGGCCGTCATCAGGTTGACCGGGTTCCGGAAATCGACGCGCGCTTCGACCCAGATGCGGGCGCCGAGGATCGCGATCATCCCGTAGAGAAGCGTGGTGGCGCCACCCAGCACGCCCACGGGAATCGACCCGACCAGCGCCCCGAACTTCGGGCACAGCGCCAGCAGGACGGCCGCGATGCCCGCCACGAGGTACGCGGCGGTGGAGTAAACGCGCGTGGCGGCCATCACCCCGATGTTCTCCGCGTAGGTCGTCGTGCCCGAACCGCCGCCCAGGCCCGCCAGCATTGTCGCCAGCCCGTCTCCCATGAACGCGCGGCCGAGCACGTGATCGAGATCGCGGCCGGTCATGGCGGCCACCGCCTTCACGTGGCCGGTGTTCTCGGCGATCAGGACGACGACCACGGGCGCGATGAGCAGGATGGCGCGCAGGTTGAAGGTGGGGAGGTGGAAAGCGGGGAGGCCGATCCACGCGGCGTTGGCCACGGCGGTCCAGTCCACGCGGTGCGTGGCCGCCGCCACGCCGCAACCCACCAGGACGCCGAGGAAGACCGACAGCCGAGAGGCGAAGCCGCGCGTGGCGACGCCGATGACGAGGATGGCTGCCAGCGTGATGATGGCGATGAGCGGGTCCTTGACGAAGTTGTCGCGCGCCGCCGGGGCGAGGTTGAGGCCGATGAGCGCCACCACCGTGCCGGTCACCACCGGCGGCATCAGATGGTCGATGAGCTGGAAGCCGCGGCGTTCGACGAACAGGCCGACGAGGAAGAACGCGAGGCCGGCCGCGAAGATGCCGCCGAGCGCGGCGCCGATGCCGCCCTTGGCCATGGAGGCGACCACCGGCGCAATGAAGGCGAAGCTGGAGCCGAGGTAGCTGGGCACGCGGTTGCCGACGACGGCCAGGAAGAGCAGGGTGCCGACGCCGGAGAAGAAGAGGGTGGTGGCGGGCGGGAAGCCGGTGAGGATGGGCACCAGCACGGTGGCGCCGAACATCGCCACTAGGTGCTGCATGCCGATGCCGACCGTCCGCGGCCACGACAGCCGCTCTTCCGGCATGACGACGTCGGTCGTGTCACTTCCGGATTTGTGCAACTGCCACATAGGAAGGCCTAAGGCTCAGGGCTCAAGGCTCAGGGCTCAGGGCCTGAGGGTTACGGGGCTTGCCGCCGCTTCGCCAGCAGCGATTCGACCTCGTCGATCTCCTTCGGCACGCCCCTGGTCAGGACCTCGCAGCCGTCCTTCGTGATGAGGACCGTGTCCTCGATGCGCACGCCCAGGTTCTTTTCGGGGAAGTAGAGCGCCGGCTCGATGGCGAACACCATCCCTTCCCGCAGCACGGGCCCGATCGGCCCGACGTCGTGCGTGGCCAGCCCCACGCCGTGGCCGAAGCCGCCGGTCAGTCCCTGTGGGTCGATGCCCTTCCGCTTCAGCACGTCGGCCACGTGCGCGCGCACGGTCTCGGCCGTGGCGCCCGGCCGGTACGCCTCGATGCACGCCTTCTCGACTTCCAGCACCGCCTGGTAGACTCGGCGCTGCTCGGCGGTGAACGCGCCCGAGACGGGCCACGTGCGCGTGATGTCCATGGCGAGGTGATCGACGTCGGCGCCGAAGTCCATCAGCACCAGGTCGCCGTTCGCCATCTGCCGGGCGTTGTCGGCGTAGTGCCAGATGCACGTGTTGGGACCGGAGCCGACGATGGGCGCGTAGGCGGCGCCGGTGGCGCCGCGTGCGATGACCGTCCCCATGGCCGCGCCTTCCAGCTCGTACTCGAAGCCGCCGGCGCGCGTCGCCAGCATCGCCTGCCGCACCCCTTCCGCGGAGATGGCGCCGTTGCGCCTCAGGATCTCGATCTCCGCCGGCGTCTTCACGATCCGCATCTCGTCCACGAGCGGCGTGACGTCGGTGAAGGCGTAGCGCGGGTAGCGCTCGCGCAGTTTTGCGATGCGGGCGTAGTCGAGCGGCAGCGCGTCGTTGTAGTGGAGGCGCGACCGGCGCGCGTAGAAGAGATCCGTCTCGGAGCGCGCGTTGTCGATCGTGTCGCGTGGCGACAGGCGCACGTGGAACGTCGCGCCCTGCGCGTCGCCGTTGCGTGCGAGGAACTCGTCGAGATAGGTGACCGGGTGGACGGCCGTGACGCGGGCGGTCTTCGCGCCCACGGGGTCTTCCAGCAGATTCGGCCCCTCGATCATCTTCTCGCGCGGCGTCTGTGCAGGCAGGAAGAGGTAGGCGCTCCCCGTCTTCGGCACCATGACCAGCACCGCGCCCACGTCATCGAGGCCTGTCAGGTAGAAGAAGTCGTTGTCCTGGCGGACGTGCGAGCCTCCAGGCGCCATCGCCTCGCCGAAGAGCACGATGAAGCCGTCGTGCACCTTCACCATCAGTGCCTGCCGGCGCGTGGCGAATTCGTCAGCCGGATACCCGGGCCGCTGCGCCGCGGGGAACCCCTGCAGCGCTGCCAGGAGGAGCCACGCGACGAGCGCCACCTTTCTCATTGTGAACTCCCAATTCTCAATTCGGGCATTCGGGCGTCGAGATGTCCGTTACTCCCACTCAATGGTTCCCGGCGGCTTCGACGTGATGTCGAGCGCCAGCCCGCTCACGCCGGGCAGATCGAGAATCCGCTCGCGCAGTTCGGCCAGCAGCGCGTCGGGCAGGTGCGCCGGCGTCGCCGTCATGGCGCGCTCGGAGTGGATGGGCCGGACGATGACGAACTCGCGGGCGCCAGCGACCGGCGAGACGCCGGTCCCACCGGAGACGCCGGTCCCACAGAATGCCAGGGGCACCAGCACCGTCGGGCACTGCCAGATGGCGTCGTAGAGCCCGTGGCGTCGCAGGCCGTCCATGACGACGGCGTCGGCCTCGCGCAGCAGGTCCAGCCGGGCGCGGGTCACCGTGGCCGCCGACGGCCGCGCGGCTCCCGGCGTCGCGGGTCCCAGGTTCCACAGACACCGGTTGATGCCGGCCACGTCGCGGAAGATCGTGCCCGCGCACTCGACGAGCTTCTCCCACGGCGCGTCGCCTGACAGCAACACCGGGTGTTCGTACGAGCGCAGGTCGGCCTTCACGCCCACCGAGCGAATCGGCAGCGCCTGCCCGGCCAGGCCGTACGCGGCGGCGATCTCGGCCACCTTCGGCTCGATCTCGTCGAACCCCTCGCGGTCCTCGACGCCCGTCGAGCACAGGAGGCGCACGCCCAGGCCGGGCCCCGGGAACGGGTGTCGCCAGACGAGCTCACGCGGGATGCCCAGGCGCTCGCCCAGTTCGCGCACCTCCACCTTGTACAGGTCGGCCAGTGGCTCGACGACGCGGCCCTCGGCGATCATCCGCTCGATGACCGGCACGCGGTTGTGGTGTGTCTTGATCGTGTCGGCGCGCTTCGTGCCGCCGGTCTCGATGGTGTCCGGGTAGATCGTGCCCTGCCCGAGCAGGTGGTGCTCGATGCCCAGGCGAGCTGCCTCGCGCTCGAACACTTCGACGAAGGTGTCGCCGATGATGCGCCGCTTCCGCTCGGGCTCCACGACGCCGTTGAGGGCGCGGAGAAACGTCTCGCTGGCGTCCACGAAGTGCAGGTGGCGATCGATGCGGAGCTGCCGCAGTGTCTCGAGGACCTTGCGGCTCTCGTCCTTGCGCATCAGCCCGTTGTCCACGTGCAGCAGGTGCAGCCGCTCGGGCCCGAGCGCCAGGCCGAACAGCCTGGCCGCCACCGTGGAGTCCACGCCCCCCGAGGCGAGCAGGAACACGGATTTCCCGCCCACCTGCGCGCGGATCTTCTCCACCTGCTCCTCGACGTACCCCGCCATCGTCCACGACGGCCGGCAGCCGCAGATGCCGAGCACGAAGTTGGCGATCATCTCGTTGCCGTGGGTGGTGTCATCCACCTCGGCGTGGTACTGGAAGCCGTAGCGGCGGTACTTGTCGGAGCCGATCGCGGCGTAGCGGTGCGTCGCC
>Ga0315273_10009199_pt1 | contig 12512 bp, 11 predicted proteins | sample YL17G02_0_MG_FD_205753 | JGI IMG/M metagenome (GOLD analysis project Ga0315273, IMG submission 205753) | Sediment microbial communities from Yellowstone Lake, YNP, Wyoming, USA - YL17G02_0 | ecosystem: Environmental > Aquatic > Freshwater > Lake > Sediment | place: USA: Wyoming | collected... | reverse complement strand
TCCCCACATTCACGTGCGGCTTCGAACGATCAAACTTCTCCTTGGCCATCGCTACTCCTTCCTCTTATGCCATGCGCTGGAGCCCATGACCGGATTCGAACCGGTGACCTCTTCCTTACCAAGGAAGTGCTCTACCGACTGAGCTACATGGGCCCGCTCACGCCTTCGATCCATTCGCTGTCTCAACCTCGTCTCTCGTGGAGCGGGAAACGGGACTCGAACCCGCGACCCTCAGCTTGGAAGGCTGATGCTCTACCAACTGAGCTATTCCCGCCCTGGATCCTCGTTCGTTCCCCGCTTCACGCCTCGTGGTGGAGAGGGAAGGATTCGAACCTTCGAAGGCATAAGCCGGCAGATTTACAGTCTGCTCCCTTTGTCCACTCGGGAACCTCTCCACGTTGCCAGCACGACTCGACCGATTTCCGAAGACACCCCGTCAGCTCCGCAGGTCCGCCCCTTCCGCCGGCTCTCCCATGGAGCTGGCGAAGGGATTTGAACCCCTGACCCGCGGTTTACAAAACCGCTGCTCTACCCCTGAGCTACGCCAGCAGGCTTGACAAACGGCAGATGTTAACAGGGGGCTCAAAGCCTTTCAAGGCGTCGGGCCGGAATTTCCGACTTTTCCGGTCGTCCTCGCTGTCGCACGACCTCGTAAAGAACCGCCCCGACCGCCACGGAAACATTCAGCGACTCGATCCCGCCAGCCAGGGGAAGCGCCACGCGGGCGTCGGCGACCTCTAGCAGGCCACGCCTCAGCCCCCGAGCCTCTCCCCCGGCAACCACCACGACCCGACCGCGATACGATTCGGCGTCCCAGAGCCGGTTCGAGCGCGGGTCCAGCGCCACCACCCGGAAACCACCGGACTTCAGACTCAGGAGGCGACGACCGAGTTTTGGCTCCCGCGCGATCGGGATGCGCTCCAGGGCGCCGGCCGCGGTTTTCGCAACCGTCGGCGTGATTCCGACCGTCTCTTCGGTCCCGAGCAGGATTCCGTGGGCCCCCGCCGCCGCGGCGGTCCGGATGACGGCCCCCAGGTTTCGAGGGTCCTCGATGCCGTCTAGGACCACGAGCAGACCCGCCGCCGCAAGACCGGCCTCCGCGCACACATGGTCCACATCGGCGTACGCCACGGGCGCCACCAGCGCGGCCACCCCCTGGTGCACCGCGCGCGATCCGGTCTTGCGCGCTAAGACCTCTTTCGGGAGGTGCGTCACGGGAACGCCGGCCGCACGGGCAGCGCGCAAAAGACGGCCCAGGTTATGCCCTCCGCTCTCGCGGGAGACCAGCACCCGGTCGATCGTGCGCTTTCCGGCTTCGAGCGCTTCGACCACCGCATGGAGGCCGAACAGAACCTCGGGCCGATCTTCGTCTTCGCGCTTCACCGGATCGCCTCTAGGGTCAACGTCACGCGCGAGCGCGCGGAAGGCACGGTGCCCGGCAGGATCCGGGCCCCCTCCATGATCAGGGGCCAGAGACGGTCGAGCTCGCGGCCATGGCCGCGGCCCGTCAGCGCGACGCGGATGGGCTGGAAAAGCGCTTTCCCCTTGGCCCCGCTCGCCGCCGCCACGTCGTCGCGAAGGGCGTTCCAATCGGGAGCCTCGATCGTTGCGGCTTGGTCGAGGCGATCGGCCAGGAGGCTCAGCACCTCGCGAGCCTTGGGTTCGGCCAGCATCGCCCGGTCGTCCGCGCTCAACGGCCCTCCCGGATGGAAAACCGGTTCGACCTGTGCGTCGACCTGGTCGAACCGTCCGAGCGCCGGCCGGAGGAACTCCGCGACCGACGCGATCCAGGGCGTCGCCCGGGAGACGGCCGCGGCGTCCAGGCGCGAAGCCCCGACGAGAGCGCGGGCGATTTCCGCGGCGAGACGGTCTCCGGCCATCGCATGGACGTACTGTGCGGAGATCCAATCGAGCTTGACCGGATCGAAGATCGCGGCCGATCGGCCGACGCGGTCGAGATCGAACTCGACGGCCATTTCGTCGAACGACACGATCGTTCGATCTTGGGACGGCGCCCAGCCCAGAAGGGCCAGCCCGTTGACGAGCGCCTCCGGCGGCACCCCCCGCGCGCGCCACGCGCCAACCGAGGTTGCGCCGTGGCGTTTCGAAAGCCGCTCGCCGTCAGGCCCGAGGACCATCGGAACGTGAGCGAAGGCCGGAAGCGGCGCCCCGAGGGCGCGGTACAAGAGCGCCTGCAGGGGCGTGTTCGAAAGATGGTCGTCCCCGCGCAGCACGAGATCGATCCGCATCGCGGCGTCGTCGACGACGACCGCGAAGTTGTACGTGGGCCGACCGCCCCGCCGAATGAGAACCGCGTCGGGAATCTGAGGGAGGGGGACGGCGACCGCGCCGTGGAGACGGTCCTTGAAGTTCACCGAGCCCCGGCCGGCTCCGTCGTCGATCGGCACGCGAAACCGCACCGCGAACTCCTCGCCGGCCGCCGCGCGTCGCGCGCTTTCCGAAGCTTCGATCGCACGGCAAGGATCGCGGTGGCCAGCCGCCGCTCCGGCCAGCGTGTGCGCGGCGTGGCGAGTGGCGTCGTCTCCGGGTGTTCCGCAAAAGCAACGGAACGCCGCGCGCGTCCCGAGGAGACGATCAGCCGCCTCCGCGTAACCGCCGCGGCGCTCGGACTGCCGGTAGGGCCCGTAATCCCCGCCGACATCCGGGCCCTCGTCCCAGGTCAGACCGAGCCAGCGCAGATCCAGGAAGATCTCCGCCTCGGACCCCTCCTGCTCGCGATCGGAGTCGGTGTCCTCGATGCGAAGCACGAACGTGCCGCCGGAAGCCCGCGCGAGAAGCCGGTTGAACAGCGCGGTTCGGGCGTTGCCGAGGTGCAGCGAACCCGTCGGCGAAGGCGCGAAGCGGAGGCGCGGGGCGCTCATGCGCTTCCCTTCGCGCGCCGGAGAAGCGCGACGGCGTGGCAGGCAATCCCCTCGCCGCGCCCCAGAGCACCCAGGCCCTCGAGTGTCGTCGCCTTGAGCCCCACACGAGCGGGGTCGATGAGAACACTCGACGCGATCGCCTCACGCATGGCGCCCGCCCGCTCCCGGATCTTCGGGCGCTCCGCGAGCAACGTCAGGTCTAGATTCACGATTCGGAAACCCGAAGTCCGAACATGGCCGGCGACTTCGCGCGCGAGGGTGGCGCTGTTGGCGGAAGCGAAGCGCGGGTCATCGGGCGGGAAGTAGTGACCGATGTCCGGAAGTCCGGCAGCTCCAAGGAGCGCGTCCATCGCGGCGTGGAGAATGACGTCGGCATCGGAGTGCCCGGAGAGACCCTCCTCGCCGGGAAACGAAACGCCGCCAAGCACGAGCCCGCGCGTCCCGCCGAAGCGGTGCACGTCGTAGCCGTGCCCCACGCGAAAAGCCAGGTCGTCCTCGTCGACGCGGCGAAGGGCGTCGCTCCAGTCGTCCGGCGTCGTGATCTTGATATTCCCGGGATCGCCGGGAACGAAGGCGACGCGCCGTCCCGTCTTTTCGAGCGCTTGCGCCTCATCGGTGATCTCGCCGCCTGAGGCCACAGCGAGCCGAAGCGCCTCGAGCATCCAATCGCGCCGAGCTCCTTGCGGTGTTTGCGCGAGGCGCAGGGTCGCGCGATCGAGGGTCTCGGCTACGAAGCCCGCGCCATCGTCGCGCTTGACCGTATCGCGCACGGGAAGGGCGGGAACCGCCGCGCCATGTTGCCGAACTGCGTTGAGGACCGCGGAGACCAGCGCCGGATCGACGAAAGGACGGGCGCCATCGTGGACGAGGACGATGTCGGCATCGGAGGCCGCCTCAACACCCGCCACGGCCGATGCCGCGCGTGTGCTACCCCCGGGAACCACGGCCAGCACGCGGTCGATCCGGCGGAGCGCCGCATCGCGCGGACCGTTGATCTCTTCGCGAGACAGCACGACGATGACGCCGTCGACCCCGGAACACGCCGTCATCGCGCGGACGGCTCGCGAGGCAACGCTCTCCCCACCGAGTTCGAGGAACTGTTTGGGGATCGCGCCGCCGAGGCGGGACGATCTCCCGGCGGCAACGACGATGGCAACCGCTCGGCTCATGGGCGCGCTGATGGAAGACTAGGGAATAGGAGACTGTCCCCTATTCCCTAAACCTCCATCAACTCCTTTTCCTTGTTCTTGCAGAGCGTGTCGATGTCGGCAACGTATTTGTCGGTCTTCTTCTGCACGTCGTCGGTCGCACGCCGCGCGTCGTCTTCCGCAAGCTCGCCATCCTTCTGCAGCTTCTTCAGTTCCTCGTTGGCGTCGCGACGGAGGAGTCGCACCGCGGTTTTCGCCTCTTCCCCGAGCCCGTTCACCTTCTTCACGAGCTGTTTCCGGCGCTCCTCGGTCAAAGACGGGATTGGAATCCGAACGAGCTTGCCGTCGTTGGCCGGGTTGAGCCCGAGATCGGCAGAGAGGATGGCCTTCTCGATGGCCGGGAGGGTGGAAGGGTCGAACGGCTGCGCAACCACCATCGAGGGATCGGGGACCGACAGCTTCGCCACCTGGCTCAATGGCGTCATCGTGCCGTAGTAGTCGACCATCACGGCGTCGAACATCGACAGGGACGCTCGTCCGGTGCGAACCGCGGCCAACTTGTGCCGGGCATCCTGGAGGGTCGCGCTCATTTTCTTCTCGGTGCGCTCGATCACCTGCTTGTCCGTCATGGCTTCACTCCGAAACGACAGTGCCGATCGGTTCCCCGTGAATCACCCGCCGGATGTTGCCGTCTTGGCGGATGTTGAAAACGACGATCGGAAGTTTGTTGTCCATGCACAGCGAAATCGCGGTCGCGTCCATCACCTTGAGGTTGCGCTCGAGAACCTCGCGGTAGGTGATGCGCGGGAACTTCGTCGCGTCCGGATTCGAGACCGGATCGGCGCTGTAGATCCCGTCGACCTTGGTCGCCTTGAGCAAGACCTCGGCCTTGACCTCCATCGCGCGGAGCGCGGCCGCGCTGTCGGTCGTGAAGTACGGGTTCCCGGTCCCCGCCGCCAGGATGATGACTCGCCCCTTCTCGAGGTGGCGGATCGCCCGGCGTCGGATGAAAGGTTCCGCGACCTGCCGGATCTCGATCGCCGAGAGCACCCGCGTTTGGATGCCCCGCTGCTCGAGTTGATCCTGAAGCGCCAGGGAATTGATGAGCGTCGCAAGCATGCCCATGTGGTCGCCGCTGACGCGGTCCATCCCGGCCGACGCCGCCTTCACGCCTCGGAAGATGTTGCCTCCGCCGACAACAAGCGCGAGTTCGACGCCGAGCGCGTGAACCGACGCCAGTTCGTCCGACAGGATCCGCACCACATCCGGGTCGATCCCGAAGCTGGCGGAGCCCATGAGCGCCTCGCCCGAGAGCTTCAGAAGAACTCGGCGGTAGCGCAGCGCCCCGGCGGTCGCCATCACCGTTACGCGCTCTCGCCGAGAACGAACCGAGCAAACCGGCGCACCTTCGTGCCGTCGCCCAGGAGCTGCCTGACGGTCTTGTCCGAGTCCTTCACGAAGGGCTGATCGAGCAGGCACGCCTCTCCGAAGTACTTCTCGAGGCGTCCAGCAACGATCTTCTCAACCACCTGCGGGGGCTTGCCGGCTTTCTGGGCCTGGTCCCTCGCGATCTCTTGCTCGTCGTTCAGAGCCTTTGCCGAGACGTCGTCGCGGCTGAGAAAGCGCGGCGAAGCGGCCGCGATGTGCATGGCGATGTCGCGCAAGAGCGCGTCCATCCCCGCCGCTTGACCCGCGCTCGTTTCCGCCTCGACGAGAACACCGATTTTCGCACCGGTGTGGATGTACGCCGCGAGGATCGACGAGGGAGAACCGCGCTCGAACTTAACGAAGCGACGCAGATGCATGTTCTCCCCGATCTTGCCGACGGCCTCACCGATCGTCTGGCGCAACGAGCGGCCATCGGGTCCCGGGGCGTCGCACAGGGCCTCGCATGCGGCAGGGTCGGCGGTCGATCCCGCAGTCGCGGCCCCGCGGGCCATCGCGGCATCGAGGGACGTTGCGACGAGGCCCTGGAAGTCGGCGCCGCGGGCGCAGAAGTCGGTTTCACAGTTCGTCTCGACGAGCACCGCGACGCGTCCGGACTCATCCACGCGAATCGCGATGACGCCTTCGCCGGTCGCCCTACCGGCCTTGTTGGCGGCGGCAGCGAGACCCTTCTTGCGGAGGATCTTCTCGGCCTCCGACAGATCGCCCTTGGCCTCCGTCAGAGCGCTCTTGCACTCCATCATGCCCACTCCGGTTTTCATCCGAAGCTCCTTGACCAGGCTCGCCGAGATCTCCATCACATCCCCTTCTGTGCCGCTTTCGTCAAAAAGCCCCGGCACGGCCCACGACCGCACCGAGGCTCTTCTTGTCGTCCGATCGAATTCAGTCTGCCGTCGGCTCGTCCGTCGCCACGACCTCCGCCGCCTCGGCGCCGGTGCGCACGCCTCCGGCAGGAGTGCGACCCCGAACCACCGGCTTCGGCGTGTGCGACCTAATCCGTTCGCGACGCGCCTCGCGGGCCCGCACACGCTCCGCGATGTTCTGAGTCGATCCCGTCCTCTTTTCGGACTCTGCCTCGCGATCGCGGCGGGCCGAGTCCCACACCGCGCGTCCCTCGAGGATGGCGTCGGCCACGCGTCCCGCGAACAGCTTGATCGCCCGGATCGCGTCATCGTTGCCGGGAATCGGAAATTGCACGGGCTCCGGATCGCAGTTCGTGTCGACGACCCCGATCACCGGGATGCCGAGCTTGTTCGCCTCGGCGATCGCGATCGTTTCGCAGAACGGGTCGACGACGAACAGCGCCGCCGGGAGCGAATCCATCCCCTTGAGCCCGGAGAGGGTCTTGTCGAGGCGGGCGCGTTCCTTCTCGACCTGGGCGATCTCTTTCTTCGTGACCTTGAGGTCGCGCTCGCCTGCGGCCAGCTCTTCGAGGTCCCGAAGGCGCGCGAGGCTCTTCTTGATCGTCGCGAAATTGGTGAGCGTCCCCCCCAGCCAACGCTGGTTGACGTAGCTCATTCCCGCGCGAGCCGCCTCTTCGGCGATGGTCTCTTGCGCCTGGCGCTTGGTCCCGACGAAAAGGACGTTGCCGCCCTCCGCGGACATCTGCTCGACGAACACGAGCGCTTCGCGGAACAGCTTCACCGTCTTTTGGAGATCGATGATGTAGATGCCGTTGCGCGCCCCGAAGATGTACTCCTTCATCTTGGGATTCCAGCGGCGGGTTTGGTGGCCGAAGTGGGCGCCGGCCTCGAGCAACTCTTTCAGCGTGACGGAAACCAAGAACGTCCTCCTTCGATGCGTTAGCGCTTGCTGAACTGGAAGCGCTTGCGGGCGCCGGGTTGGCCGTATTTCTTTCGCTCGACCTTGCGTGGGTCACGAGTCAGGAAGCCTGCTTCTTTGAGCTTTCCTCGCAACTCGGGGTTGTACTCGAGGAGCGCGCGCGCGATGCCGTGACGTAACGCGCCGGCCTGACCCGCCGGACCGCCGCCGCTCACGCGAACGAGGACATCGAATTTGTCCGCCGTCTCGGTGATGACCAGCGGCTGACGGATGATCATCTTCAGCATTTCGTTCGGGAAGTACTCGTCGAACGTCTTGGTGTTGACCACGATCTCGCCGCGGCCGGGCCGCAGGTAGATACGAGCCGCGGAGGTCTTTCTCCGCCCTGTGCCGTAGTACTGAATCGAGGCGTCACTCAAAACCGGTCTCCTCGGATGCTGGGTTAGTTCCGGACGGCGTCCGGGATGCCGAGAGGCTTCGGCTGCTGAGCCTCGTGCGGGTGTTTAGACCCCACGTACACCTTCAGTTTCCTGGCCATCGCCTTGCCGAGGCTGTTCTTGGGGAGCATGCCCTTGACGGCGGTTTCGACGAGACGCTCGGGGTGCTTCTGAAGCAGTTTTCCCGCGGCAATTTCCTTGAGCCCGCCGGGGTAGAGAGAATGGTGTCGGTACATTTTCTCTGTCAGCTTGCGACCCGAGAGCTTGATCTTTTCGGCATTGACCACGACGACGTGGTCGCCCGTGTCTTCGTAGGTCGTGTAGACCGGCTTGTGTTTACCGGCCAGGTGAGAAGCAACCACCGTCGAGAGCCGCCCGAGGGTCATTCCCGAAGCATCGACAACCCACCAAGCACGCTGAATGTCGCCTTGCTTCGGAACATACGTCTTCATCGAAAAACCTCGAACGCACGCTCCGAATGAGGGAGCTTGGACCCGAAAGCCGGAACGAAAGAAACCTTATATCAACGGTCTAAAGGGGTGTCAAGGGAAGGACTTCCGAGCCCTGGAGCTGTTTTTGCGGTTGGTATACTCCGCCCGTGTCGGTCCCCGTCGAGAGCAAGGAGCCGTCCCGCGTCAAGGCCATGTTCGGAGAGATCTCGCGGCGGTACGACCTCCTCAACCACATCCTCAGCCTGAATCTCGACGCCGGTTGGCGTCGTCGCGCCGCGTCCGCGGCTTGCCCCGAGCCGGGTCTGCGGGTCCTCGATCTGTGCGGCGGAACCGGCGACCTATCCGTCGCCCTCGCTCGAGGGTCCGCACCGCCGTCGCTCGTGGTCTGCTGTGACTTCTCCCATCCGATGCTCGGCCGCGCGGCGCCGAAGTTCGTACGGGAGGGGCTGGACGGCCGGTGCGTGGCCGTTGAGGGCGATGCCTTACGCCTGCCGTTTCGTGACGGTACGTTCGATGCAGTCACCGTGGGGTTCGGCGTGCGCAACCTCGCCGACATGGCCGCCGGGTTCCGCGAAATCCTGAGGGTTCTCGCCCCCGGCGGACGGCTGGTCGTGCTCGAGTTCTCTCGTCCGGCAGGTCCCGTTCTTTCCCGGATCTACGCCTTCTATCTGAAAACGGTCGTCCCCCGGCTCGGGGACGGCGCCTCGGGCCGCCGCGGACCCTATGTGTATCTCGCGCGCACGATCGGCGACTTTCCCGAGCCCGATCTCTTGGCGGGGATGATCCGCGAAGCCGGATTCTCTGCCGTGGGTTGGCAGTCGCTCACAGGCGGTATCGTCTGCGTGCACACCGCCTTGAAGGGGTGAGAGCGGCCCGGACCAGCCTACTCGTCGGTCTGCCAACCGGTGATGATGACCCGCGGCAGGTCCCAGGCGGGAGGGGGCCAGTTGTCTTTGAGTGCTGGATCCCAGTAGAGGTTCGCCGTCCCCGGGGTCTTGGCGCCCGTTTCGGTGCCGGCGAAGGTGACCACCGATCCGTCGTAGTAAGGCGTTCCGCCCGCCTCGAACTGACCGGCCACGTAGAGAATCCCCCACACGATCGCATCGTGGGTCACTGAGGGGCCCAACGGGTTCCAAACCGGGAGCGGCGTCTCCGGCGGCGGGATCGACGTGTCGTAGGTATCGTCGCTGTCGACGATGAGTGCGCTGTCGATGTCCGTGACGGCGCGGTACCGCAGATTGATCCACGCCTCCCCCGCATCCCTGACCCCGTTTTCGTTCTCATCGCGAAACGGCTCCCCCGGGAACGTGAACGTCGCCGGCTTGCCTGCGGGGCCTTCTACGCGCCACATGGAAGTATTCACGTACAGGAATCCGCGCGTTCCGTAGCCGGCGTCTCGGATCGTGATCTCCGGCGTTAGATTCGCCGCGACGTTACTCGAATTGAAGTCGTGGGGTGCCAGGCCATCTTTCGTATCGAAGAAGAAGAGCCCGGTCTTGCCGTCCGTGAGAGCCTCGAACTCCGAAGGAGGACCGGCGCCGTTCTCGCGAAATTTAGATCCGCTATCCCACGCGTAGTAGTGGACGTCGCTCCCGCCGGATTTTGCGATGGTCTTCCAGGTCTCGTAATTGAACTCAGGGCACGGCACGTTCGGGTAGTTCTGGAACTTGTTCGACTCATCCTGACCGGTCACCCCCGGAACGTAGACCTGCGGCGAGCCGAGAGCGCTCCAGTTCTGGACGTCGAGGCCAGCGAAGAAGCGAAACCACGGATCCTCGACGGTCTTGCCTTCGAGCTGCAAGACGAGAGCGCTCCAGGTGGCGTCGCCCGCAGGTGACAGGTGACCGTGCAGCGTGTCGAGCTTCGGAGTCGGAGCAAGATCGCGCGGGATGCTCCGGTACATTCCGTTTCTGGGTCCCACCGGCACGTTGCCGGTCGTGCCGGCCGTCGCCGGCCCCCAGTGGACCTTGAACGCGTTGTCCCAGGCCAATTCGTCGCACGAATGGAGCGGCCCGAACGTTCCTCCAAATGGCGTCTCGTTGAGGACGGCCGTCACCGTTCGATCGGCCATGATCAGCTCGTCGACCGCTCCGGGATTTCGAAGGATCTGAACGCGCGTCCTCACCGTGGCCACGCCGTAACGGACCCAGTTGCCGCCGCCCGAGTCGAGGTACGGAGGCGCGTAGACGTCGATCGTCTTGATGCGCGCGAGAACCCCCGCCGCTCCCGAAGGAAAGCCCGGCATGATCTTCTCGGAGAGGGCGTCCAGAAACGATGCCGTCGGAGAACTCCAGGTTCGTTCCATGCTGATGTCGGGCCCGTCCGCGGTCCCGACGAACATGTCGCCGAGGGCGGCTCGATACGGCTTGTCGAAGATGTAGTCGTTACCCTGTTTGTAAAATGGGTGGTCCGCCGTGCCGTCGGCCGCGACGGCCACCGCCGGTCCGGCGCCATCGACGTCGATCATCCGCCGCGCGCGGTCCATGATCGCCGTGGTCGGCCGGACCAGGTTGGCGTCGCCTCGTGCCGTGTGGGGCGGCCGGTCGAACCAACGCTTGACCTCGCGTGTCACACCTTCTCCAAAGTACAGCGCCTGGGCGGACAGACGCTCGTTCTCTGCGATCTTGTTCTCCGTGTCGGCCATCAAGAGGTACGACATGCCAAGAAGGGTCATGACCGCCATCACCAAGACTGCGATCACAAGCGCAGACCCGCGCTCCCCGTTCATCGGTCGGACTCCGGGGTGAGCATTGCCGTGACGTCTACCGTCGCGCTTTGCGTGCAACCGGCTGCGTTGGTCACGCTTGCCGTGATCGTGTAGTCCCCCTTCGGCGAGGCCCTCCACCCACTGTCGGTCCAACTCGTGCCCGGCGTGTTCGACGTGAACGTGCGCGAGGGCGGGCCGGGGCTAAGCACGTGCACGTACGTGATCATCACACTCGTCGAGTCGTCGATTCCGCCCACCACCCGCACCGTCGTGGGAACGACGCCCGAGACGAGCTGGCCGGGGGTCGGCCTGACGAATTCGACGTTGCCGCTGAAGGCGCAGTCCAGCTTCGCCTCCGACGACATGTCCGAGACGTTGCCGCAGGAATCGCGGCCGTTCACGCGGTAGTACACGACCTGTCCGGCCGTCATCACCGAAACGGAATTGTCGACGTACGACGTACCGTAGGCCACGGCAAGCAGCACCGGACGCCACACGATCGACGACACCGGGGCGGTTTCGTCGGTGGGCGTGGAGCGGTAGACCTCGTACCGTTCGATCTTGATGGCCTTTTCGTCGACGTCTTTCGTGATGGGATTCCATTTGACGCGCGCGCTTCGGACGCCCACGTACTGGGCCTGCACGTTGCTCGGGGGCTTGGGCTTGACGCCGGCGTCGGCGACGATTCCTCGAGAGATCGGCGTTGGGGCACTCTCTTTACCGCAAGTGTCCACCGCGGTCAGCATGTAGAAACGCTCGAGGCACGCGACGAGCGGGGTGTCGTCATAGGGCGGCATGAACGCAGCGCTGAGCACGCTCTCGTCGGCGACGAGCTCCCCCTCCGCCAGCGTGAACGGCGAGGCGAAATACGAATAGAGTCGGTAGCCTGCCAGATCGCGGGCCCTGGGCCTCTGAGGGTCCGCCGCGGGGACATCCGCCGTGTTGGTCGTCACGGGCGTCCACATCACTCTGACGTGATAGGTCTGATCCGTAGACGTCGTGAAGTCCGTCGGCGCGCTCAGCGTATTCAAGTCCACGACCGTTGCGCTCGACGAATCGCTCTTCACGCTGATGTTCCCCCGTGCATCCTGGGCCTGGACCGAGACGAAGTAGGTTGCGCCCGTCGTCAGTTCGTCGAGGAACAACGGCGATCCCGACAGGTTCCGGCTCCCCGAAACGACACTGCTGCTCGGCCCCCAGTTGACCCGGTACTGAGTTACGCCCTCCGAGGACGGGTTTCCGGCCCACGTCACGAGCAGTCCCCCGCAATGGCCGGGCGTCAACGTCGGTGTCGCCGGTTTGGTCGGAGGCGTCACATCGGCGTTCAAGTCCTGGATCCCCTTGAAGCGCATGTTTCGTGGCGTCACGTCGCCCTTCAGCTCGAACTTCCGGTAATGCGGCGCCGCAGTGTCCGCGGGGTCGTTGTAGTTGAGGTCCTGCTGGCGCGTCATTCCGACGAGCGACACGTGGACTTGCGTCAAACCGCTCCTCACCGCCTTCGCCGCGGCGGTCTCGGGAATCGTGACGGACGTGTCTTTGAAAGTACCGCCGTTGCCTTGGTAACTGAAGCTCAGGTCCCGCACGTTTTCGACCACGGGCGTCCGCACGACAAACGCGGCGCTTCCGTAGGTCGAGCTGTCGTTGTTGAGCGTCACGCG
>Ga0315273_10009198_pt1 | contig 12513 bp, 21 predicted proteins | sample YL17G02_0_MG_FD_205753 | JGI IMG/M metagenome (GOLD analysis project Ga0315273, IMG submission 205753) | Sediment microbial communities from Yellowstone Lake, YNP, Wyoming, USA - YL17G02_0 | ecosystem: Environmental > Aquatic > Freshwater > Lake > Sediment | place: USA: Wyoming | collected... | reverse complement strand
ATGATATAAACCCAGACAAAGCAAATCTAAGATACTTTGGTGCTTACAGCTACAAGGAAAATAAATACTATCTGCTTTCGAATGCAAGCATAAATGACATTAAAGAACTTTTGAATGAATATAAGATTTTCTGCGGCTTCAATATTAAAAAGTTTGACTTGCCTATTCTTGCGCGTTGTTTGAGTTTAGATTTTAAGTATAAAATTATAATTGATTTGTATGAGATTAGTGCATCAAATTATGAAATGTCAAAGAGCCGAACAAACAAAAATCGTTTATCACAAATGGGTGTAGTTGTTAAAGATTACAAATTGAAAACCATAGCGCAGGAATTAAAATTTGATGTTGGGTTGAAAGGGGATATTGATTATAAAATATTTGAAAAAGAAGAATGGTCTGCGCCAGAGATAAAAGATATTGAAAAATATTTGAAGCAAGATATTGATATAACTCGCGCGTTGTTTGAATGGTATGAATTTCAATTTGCACCATTAAAAGAAATGCTGCCAGTTGAAGAACAAAGAAAATACAACCACTTAAAATCTTCTATTGCTTCTTTGGGATATAAAATAATCTGCAATAAAGCGGGTTTAGATGTTGAATGGCAAGACAAAAGGAATATTAAAAAAGTTTCATTTGCAGGCGGACACCACATTGAGCCGAGATTTAGTAAAGCAGTTGGTAATATTGTTAGTATAGATTTTGCGAGTGCGTACCCGCATGCGATGATGATGGGTAATTTATTTTGTCCATCTGCGGAAGGTTGGGATGGTGCAGATTATTTTAAACTTAAAGGATGCTACGATAATAAAAATCAAGGAGCAGTCGAAAAAGCATTGAGCGACATTTATGATTTGAGATTGCAGGCAAAACAATCGGGCGATAAGATTAAAGATAAATCATATAAATTGGTGGTTAATTCATTATACGGGTTAACTGGCAACGCAACATTCAAAACATTATATAATCCAGTTACAGCTTCGGATTGCACTTCAATCGTTAGAACATGGTTAAAAAAATTAGCTAAGACTTTAGAAGAGAATGGTTTTGTTGTGCTGTATGGATTTACAGATTCGTGTATGGTCAAAATTCCTGAACAATCTTCTAAAGAAGAATTAATGTTTGTTGTTGATAAGTTTATTGAAGATGTCAAAACTCACATGCCATTTCCAAAGGAAACTTTTAAATTGGATATTGAAAGAGAAATGAAATTTGTTTGGTTTGTAGCTAAGAACTGTTATCTCTGGGTTGATAACAAAAATAAAGTCGATTATAAAAGTACATTATTGGACGCAAACACACCTGAAAGTGTTATGAAATTATTTAAGAATTATATGTCTGATAAAATTATCAAGGAGTTAGATGTTAAATTTTATGATGCAGAATTAAGAAAAGAGTTGTTAAAAATCTTAGAAAAAAATGCCGGACTTGCTTGTGAAGAATATAGGTGTTCGTCGCAAGAAAATTATAAAATAAAAACAAGTTTGCAATACCAAATTGCAGAACGATACGGTGCTGGGACACATCATTTAATTCCAAATCTTAAAGGTGTTGGTGTTGGGAGAGCAATCACAACCAAAAAGAAAATAGGAGTTAGATATTGCACGATTGAAGAATTTAATAAAAGCAAATTGAAAGTTTTAGATATTGATATTAGTCAGAGTATGAAACGGTTGAAACCATTTATTTCTAAATCACAAACAAAACTGGAGCCAGCACAATGAAAAAAATAAAGTTTTGTTATTATCCGCATTGCAGAAACTTCGGGCAATTTATCTTCAAACATAAATCTTATTGCTGGTTGCACTATCTTTCAATGCTTCAGAATGTTAAGCATATCTTCAACGGAGATTTAAAACATGATTGAACAATTTAAAATAGTAATGGAACTTATTGGATTGTTCGTTTGTGCAGTAATTTTTATAATTATTTTAACACAAGCGAAAGAACTTTGGAATAAATTTATTTCCTTTTGTCTGTGGAAGTTAGGGAGGAAGAAATGAATCTTAATGCACCCAAACTTTTAATTTATACTCGCCGTTGTAAAATCTGCGATAGATTTTTCAAATCTAAAAGCCGAATGTCAAAGAAGTGTTACGAATGTTCGACGAATAAAGGCAAGAGCAAAGCGATACCACAAAGCGAGGTAAAACGAAATGCCTCGCAGTAAAACTTTAGCAACACGTATTCGAAACAAAACTTATTTTCGTTTCCATGAATGTCTTTATGAGGGAGAAACTGCGAATAGTGTTATTAAAAAACTTGTCTTACGTTTCATTAAGCAGAGGGAAGCTGAGAAAAGTGAACAAGAACGAGAGCGTATAAACAAACTAAAAGAAATGCAAGATAAACAGGCACGGATACTTCACGCAAGGAGTTATTTCGAATGATTCTCAATAAAATTTCGGTTTTTTCCTTAGGGAATGTCGTTTTTGAAGGGCTGTTCGCCGTCCCTCATAGTTATCTTATGGGGTTACAACCAAGAAAAATTTGTAAACCTCTTGGAGCAAGACAATGATTAGAATTAATAATATGGACTTGGTTGCTCTTGTATTAATAGTATTAGCAATTATTTTTCATAATAAGATTTATGATTTTTTTATTTGGATAGCGACGGAGAGTGGACTATAATGGACTGGGGCATAATTATTCTTGCGTGTTTTATTCTTTATCTTGTTGTCCACTTCTTGAAAAAGATTGCAGAGACAACGCAACAACTTAGCGGAGGAAATTAATTTGGAAGAACTAAAAAAACTTTTAGAAAAAGAAAATAAAAAAATAGAATTGCCGACGCCAGATTTGAAATTACAAGAGCAAGAAGAACAAGAACACGAACCAGAAGAATTAGCCCAACAACTTCCCGACGCAAAAATAAATATTCCGCCAATCACTCCGACAGAAGAATGCAGTCTTGACGACAAATCTTCAGGCATTGAAATATTTTTGAAAAGTGTGCAGTTTGATGTTGCTGAATTGCTGTCGATGGTTATGCTGGCTCGTGATGAAATTTTGAAATCAAAAAATAAAAACAACGGCGGGAACTATTATGGATGATTTGGAAGTCGGACTTTATGCACGAGTATCAAAAGAAGAAACAGATGTGCAAGGTAAGATGTATCAAGAGCCAGAGAACCAACTCAAACCTATGCGCGAATATTGTAAGCAGATGAACTGGAATATTAAGTTTGAGTTTGTGGATAGAAAAAGCGGAGCTGATTCTAACAGACCTGAATTTCAAAAGATGTTAAGCGCAGCGAGACAGCATCATTTTGATTTGCTTTTGGTTTGGGCTATTGATAGGTTTAGCAGAGAGCCAATTCTCAACACGCTGAAGTATTTGGAAACTCTAAAACAAAATAACATATTCCTAAAAAGCTTAACTGAAAATATTGACACACGAGACAGCGGAGCTTCAGAGTTGATTATGTTAATCTTAATGTGGTTAGCTCGAGAGGAACGTGAGAAGATTAGCAGAAGAACCAAAGCGGGAATAAGCCGACTAAAGAACTTAGGCAACTGGAAGGGCGGACGACCAGTAATAATAAAGGGGGGTAGTTGATTCGTTAGACGATAACCTTCTATCGCTATCAACGGGCGTTTAATTTATGGACGCACGAAAAATAAAAAAGAAAAAGTCTGAACGCCGAGAATCACGAGTTGAAATATTATTGTCTGCGGTTGAACTTGAAGAGTTAGTCAAGAGAGCAAAAGAAAGTCGGTTGTCAGTCAGTTCTTACGTTCGATTAAAATTATTTTCTTAATTTTATCCACCCTATAACTTAATTACTGCGTGGCTATTTTCTTTATAGTTTTTTATCCCTTCGATAAGTGAAAACTTACAACTATACAAATTAAATTAATATGCGGGTGTGGTTGTTTATGGGTGAAATTGGGCTAAAAACGGTGAAAATGTGTTAAACTATCCGTAGAAGTTACGGGGAACTATCGCCAAGATTAAAAACTATTCTAGAATTAAATTTTATGGTTAAACAAAAAATAAAGTTTGGTAGACTGCTTTTATTTCTGCCACAACCAATAACGCCCAACATTACACTAAAAAGAAACCCAATTTATCCCGCAATGAAATGGAATGCTAAAAAAAATCTTGTTGCTAAGTTCAGAGGTGGCAAGAAATGTTAAAATGGTAGACGCATATAAAAACCAATTAAAAAAAATAGGATATGAAAAAGGACAAGCTGAAGCCAGTGAAAGAATTTCTAAACTCGAAAATAAAATTGAAAGTATGAAACAACGCAAAACGCCTAAGTCACGTTATCAAAAAGCAAATCCGAGATTATTATTAGGCAAATCAAGAAATAAAGAATTAAAATCCTTGCGTCAAGCTCAAAAGAAATTTAAACAGCGTCAGGAACTTTCAAAGTTAAGACAAAGTTATTCTTCAAGATTTTCTGAAAGAGCTGGTAGAGTTTTACAATCAGTCGCACAAGCAAGAATACAGCAACTTCAAACTGCAAGAGCAATAAGACAACCCTTGCTAAAATCGAGATTTGTTAAACAAAAGAAATATCCTACTCAACAAATAAGTCCGCAACAAATTCAAGCTAGAAGAGAACAGCAAGAATATAATAATTTATTTTGGAGTTATCCCGCTATTACTAAGCAAGTAGAAAATGAAGTTAGTGGTTTTGGCGGAGTTAGTTTGGAAGGTAGTTCAGTTGCCAATTCAATCAGTCGAGAAGTTTCTAACTTTGGAAATTTCTTAATGCCAAATCCAACTCGAGCAGTCGAAAATGAATCTTTATTTTTCGCTAAGAGTTTTGATATTGCTCCAACGATAAATATGGAGCGAGAGATTAATTTCTTCGCAAATCTTCTTTCTTAATTCTCACCTTTCAATTTAGGCGGAGTTCATTTCTCTCCGCCTTTCATTCTAAACAAACATTTAAAACATATAACTGCGTCAATTAGAATATAGAAAAGAGGTTGAAATGGTGAAAAATAAAACTCTGTATGAGATGGCTGAGCTTAACAAAAGACAAACTAAAATAAAACCAGTCTTTCATGCCGTCCCAAGAAGAGAAACAAAAGTTAAACCAATTTTAGAAGGTGTTTCAAAAGAAATTCAGTTTGCTGGATTGATTTTTGTTCTATTGCTCTTGGCTTGTATTCTCTTGCTTAAATTAACTCCTACGACTTCATTTGTTATTTCAATTATTGGTTTTGTTGTTGCTTATGTTCTTGCTTTGAAATATGAAAAGGGGAGAAAATAATAATGCCAAAGATAATGGATAAGAACTTCAATCCAACAAAATATCTGGTGGGAAATAATTTTGGAAATACAAATATTTACGGCGTTCCGCAAGAAAAGAAAGAGAGAATACCTTTAAAGAAATCAGCCAAAGACGAGATTTTTTTGAAGAATCAAAAAGGTAGATGTGCAAGATGTGGAGTTAATATGGTTGAGAAAGGAATTATACCGCCAGACTTTCACCATAAAGACGGCAACTGCTCAAATAATAAAACTACAAATATTGAAGCGATATGTCCTAATTGTCATCGTAAAGAAACCTTTAAGCAGTGGAGAGCAAGGGATAATCAAAAGAAAAAACCCAAGCAATCTACTAATCCTTATGGTGTGCCTAATTATAAACAACCTAAAAATGCCTTTTGGTAGATTATGAAATCAAAAGAAAAACCAAAACGAAATTGGTGGAAGTGGGCATTTTGGATTTTAATTATTCTTGTGCTATTAGGTTATGGAGATTCTTCTTATAACTCTGATGAAATGGGTTATTGTGTTGATGATTGTGTAAGTAGTAATCATCTTTGCACCGTTAGTAGCACAAGTTGTGAATCTTGTTATTTCAGTTTATCGTCTTGTGTAGATAGTTGTAAGTTAAATTATGGGTAAGAAAAATGAAATCTAAAGAAGTGAATTTCGTTAGTAAGATTTTCTTGAAATGTGAAAAATGTAAAAGTTTGAAAGTTGAATTGAGAGACGGACTTTGTTTTTGCGAGCATTGTAAAAATTATTCTGAACTTCCAAAAGAATTTAAAATTTATTAAAATTTATCAAGCGTTTTATTTTGCTGTTTCTTAATCATAATCTTTAATTCTCTTATTCTTTGAAGTCTTGCATTTATTTCGCCAATTAATTTATTATGAGCATTAAATATTTCTTCTTGCGTTGAATTTTTATTTAATCTTAAATCGTTAAACTCTCTAATCTTTTTTTTAAAACCGCAATAACTATTCGCAAAACTTTTATGACATTGATAACAAAGCGTTATTAAGTTTTCTGGCAGAGGTTTTTCTCTGGTGTGGTGGACTTCTAATCTCTTATTAGAGCCACAAAGAACACACCGCATTAAGTCTCTTTGCTTAACCTTAGAGACTATTTCTTTCCAGTTGTCAGGATATTCAGTCAGCATATTAATAATTTATTTTAAGAGTTTTTAAGTTTCTGCTATCAATATTTAATCCATAAAATAAAAAGCGTTGCTGATTCTATCAGCGTTAAGTAGTATTGCGGTTGGCTTATTGGAATATAAGTCATAACAAAAAGAATTAACCAGAATAAAATACAACTGGCGATTATTTTCTTTTTAACTCGCTGTTTCATTTTCTTTTAATGCTCTTAATAATTCTTGCTCGAATATAGTAAGATTATAATTTTCTAAAAGTTCGAGAGCATGCAACTCAATATAAATTTGATTTAGTATTTTGTTCATTTTATTTTTGCTTGTTGCATTCTCCACTTATTGAAGTTATCAAGAACTTTCCCTTCTATATCTGCGTCAGTTTCTAATGTTAAGTTTGGAGTTAGTTTTAATTTCTTGGCAATCTTATTAACGTCTTCGATTGTTTTTGCTTTGCTGAATGCCATTGCATTCTTATTTTTTTCTTCTTCCATTTCCATTAAAAATTTTATCTTGTCTTTGATTTCTTTTAGTTCGTCTTTCAACGTCTCGTTAGTTTCAACCAACCTAATCGCAGACAAAGGAGTATTACAATAAGTGCAAAACTCTGAGTCATATTCGTTTGACTTCTTGCACTTAGCACAGACAACGGGTTTTCTCATTTCTGCAAGTCGTTCTTTTTTGTCTTTGATTATTCCATTCACTTTAAGCTGTGCGTCTTTCAAGTCCTCGTCTCCGAAGTGTTGATATTCTGAAATTACATTTGACGAGAGTGCATGTCCGATAAACTTTTTCAGAACTGGCACAGCCCACTCTGGATTTTTACTTGCAGTTGTAATAAAAAAGTGACGCAGAATGTAAGGGCTTAATTTATACTTCCAGTTTAACTTTTTCTTTAGTCTGGCGAATAAAATGCTTATCACTCCTTGTTTCATTTGTTTCAAGTCTGAATAATTAACAAACAAAAAGTTATCGTCTGATTTCTCTGCGGGATATTCTTCATTCCACTTTTGATAGTAAGGTTCAGACTTGATTATTCGAATGGTTCGAGTTGCTTTGTCGCCAGAATCTTTAGCTGTTCTTATAGTTATGAAAGAACCATATTTATCTTTTTTAATATCGCCCCATAAAATATTTCTTGCTTCAACTGGACGCATGCCAGAATCAAATGCAAGAAGAGAAATAAAAAACTTGTCTCTTGCGTTGCCACAAGCTTTTATCATTGAATAAATCATTTTCTCGTCTGGCAATTCTTCGGGAAGTTGCAGTTTACTTTTTGACTTCGGCATTTTCAAAACAGCGACGCATTCAGGCACAGTCAAACCTTTTCCATACAACAATCTGAACCCAGTTTTTATTTCGCTGATTATGTCTTGCTTTGTCTTCACGCTAAGATTTGATTTGTTGATTATTGCATTTGCTTTCAATCCGTCGTCGGTTGTGAGCTTGTCAAAGTCCTTTTCAATCAACCAAGCAAAACGATAAAAACTATTTTTGTATTTTGCGATTCTCGTCGGATTTCTATCACTGACTAATTCTAAGAGTCGAGTAATTTCTTTTTTATTCTTCGTTGTGACTGGTAAGTTCTCGACTCGTTCTTTGTAGTTTAGTTTGTCAAAATTGTTTCTCATTTTTTCTTGCTCCATTTAACATTAAGGAGAACTTCTTTTGCTTGTTTCAGTATTTTTTCTTGCGTCTTTTCTACTGCTTCTATCTTTTTGCTGTCTTGATATAGATTAACGGCGTTGGTGATTAGTTCTTTTGCTTGCTCGTCTGTTAGTGCTTCCCATTGATACTGGTTAGGTTTTTCTGGGTTGCTTGGTAAATTGTAATCCTTGGCTTGTTCTTGCGTCAGTCCGCAGTAGATTAAATCAAACGGCACAGAACACCACTCATAAATGTCTTTGAATGCTGACTGATAAATTTGTCTGCCTTTTGCGTCGCAGTCGCCAAAATATAAAATCTTTATTGGTTTGCGATTTTTATTTTTATTTTTATTATATCTGTTATCTACCCACTCTATCGCTTCGGCAATTCTTTTCTTGTAGTGAATACTTGCGTCGCCACCAAAGGCAATTAAGGGTAAATGATTTGTATAATATTCAAATTGCCCAGTCATTGCTTTTGCTTCGTAGCAAATTAGAATGATATAATCTTGATTTTGAAATTTATCCAACTCGCACTCTAAATCTTCTATCCAATTTTCAACAGCCAAATTAAACACACCCTTCCAAATAATCTTTCTTGTTTCGTCTGTCAATGTTTTAGGATTCCAACCATTCCAAAATCTTTTTCTGGCTTTTGATGTATACCCTTCTAACTTCTTGACATCACTCTTTGCAGAAAAAATACCTTCTTGCAACAAACGATAAAACAACCATCTACCAGAAACATCATACTCTACGCTTTTGATGTGAGCCATGGCTCTATTCAAAATATTTTCTACTTCGGGTGAGGGCTGATATTCTTCCATACTTCCCGACGATAAAGCCCCTATATAAATATACTCGTTTTGAACAACTATGTAAATGCGGGTGCTACGATAGGATATTATTGTTAAAATCCTACGGGAGGGTTGTAATTTACCACTTAACTTATTAAGTTCGGCTCGTTACAATAAGAGTTAAGATATTAGTGTTAAAAAGGTTTTGGTTATCGCAGTCCTTGAAAGTCTGTCGGCATCCCGAAATAAATCCATAGTAAGAACAACGCAGTAAAACCAATCACAATAACAATAAGTGCGACAATCCACATTTTCATTTTAATTGGCAAGTTCTTCCATTTAACAAAGTTTTTTCTCATTTTTTCTCTTTTCCGTCGATAAAATAGTAACTCGGTTTACCGTAATTTAAATATAGCGAACACTTAAACAAATTGCAGAGCGAGTTCAAAGAACCCGCCCTACGATTACAAAATGAACGAAGGAATAGAAGTTAATAAAACTTTCTCAAAAGAGAAAGTGTTGCTGGTTTATGTAAATGCGGAAGAGAAAGAAAGAATTTTAAAATCCGCGCGGGCGAGTTCTTTAAGAGTTAGTTCGTTTCTAAGAAATTTAATTTTAAAAAACTTGGAGGTTGCCCAGTAGTTTTCTGGAGAGGTGATTATGGAACTGAACAGAAGATACATCATTCGGGTTTTACTCAACGGGCAATTATTGACTTATACTGGAAAAATAATTTTTGAAGATTTAGAATTTGTATCGTTCATTGATAAATTTGGGAGCAAAGTTTCTGTTAATAAAAAAACTATTCAGAGTTATGAAGAGGTGCGCCATGAGTATTCGAAGTGACGAATCCATTGACTCCGAAATTATTAGAATGCGGAAACTGAAATTTGGATTATCAAGAATACACCGCTGGTTATCAGAGTGGGAAAGTTTTTCTATGCTTGACGAAATTAAATCTGTAGAGGAAATACGACAATGACTAAAAAATTCCTAACACCTGTTAAAGCAATTAGAAAAAAATGTCTCGATTGTTGTGTCTTTCAACCAATAGAGGTTAGACTGTGTTCTGCGGTGAATTGTCCCTTATACCCATATAGACACGGGAAACGACCTTCCACGATTAAAAAACGAGAGATAGCTAAGCAGTTTTCAGAAAAGAGAGGGGCTATTGGGGAGAATAGACAATGATATTTAATTATAATAGTCTTTCGGGAAACCTACCTCTTGTTATCGTAGAATCCGAAAGACCGCTCGAGCGCATAAATTGGGTTTGGTTTAATTATTCTTGTGACAACTCGGGGGTAGTTAGATGGACATTCTAAAAGTTTTTACGCAGAAAGAGATAGAAGAATTTGAAGATAGAGGTGATGGTACATTACGCGGAATATGTCCGGCTTGCGGATTTAAAGAAGGTTACGAGTTTGTTATTTTTTTAGAAACAAATAAAGCATATTGTCGTCAAAGCAAAAATACCTTTTCTGCATTAGAGGTTATCGCATTGAAACACGGTTTGATTAGTTGTTACGATAAACAACCATTAGAGGAATCAAATGGATAAAGAAACTAAAATAAAAGTTTTAGAAATAGCAAAAATAGAATACGATAAAGATGTCTATGACGAAATAAAACAAGAAGTGAAACTTGATATGACGCAAAGTGCACAAGCGTTAGAACGAGAAGAATTAGAAACGGGTGAAGAAGTTGAATTGGGAAGTGAAAAAAATAGTTTAGATTTTAGTTTTTTCACAGAACATTTATTGAACACGAATCATTTAGATAATTATACCGCTATGGATTTAGATTTGGGTTTGGTTGGAAATAGCTACAAGCCATTAAAAAAGGCGTTATGGTATTTTCATAATTCTTTGAAGCAAGAAACAAAAAGTTATAAGATTAATCGCAAAACAAAAATAGACAATAGAAAACACATGTTGGTTTTGACTTCCGCCGCAGCCGGGAAAACTACAATGAAAAACCAAATTAAACATATTGCCGGTACAAATGATGTCTATGAAACTACTGGATTAAGCCACCCCGAGCAATTAGTAGGCACGACACGTCATGTAGGCAAAGGAGAAAATAAAGAAGTTAAAAAAATACCCGGCATACTTTCGTTTAAAGTGGTTTTAAATGACGAAGCTCAAACGATGTTAAATGAAGAAAATGAGATGAATGCAAAATCGCAACGAATCAAAAGAATAAGTATGGATACCTTTGAAGAAAACGAAATAAGTAAAAAATTAGTTGAAGATAGTAAAGACGAAATTTTAAAATATTTTCCTGAATGTAGGATATTTGATTTTGCACACCCGCAAAAATTATCAAGTCCTTTCTTTGACACGGGAAGTTTTAGAAGATATGATATTTTTAATTTAGAGTACAATCCAGTCATAGATTTAAATGACGTTACTGATTTTCAGTTGGAAACAAAAGAAGAATCGGATATGGAATACGATAAAACCTTAAATGATTTTTACGCAAGAAAAAGAATAGATGTTCAGTTTACCCAAGACACACTTAATATAATTTCGCATTATCATAAATGTTTGCTTTTCTATTTATTAAAACATAAAAACAAAAATGCTTTCAGATACGGGCTACTTACAAGATACGCAATGCGTATCAGTTTCTGTAAAAATGTTTTTATTTTAGCGATTGCTAAAAATCAAAAAATACCAACAGACGAAACAGTAATAGAAGCGTGCTGTGATACCATGCTATTCATTTTCAAATCAATAGAAGCGATTAATGACTTAGGAGACATGGGGATTTCTTCTGATGTTTGGGGCGGATTAAAAGAACAAGATGCGGAAGCATGTGAGTTTTTGTTAAGAAATGGTGCAGTCTCTTTAGACAAGTCTGATATAACAATTAAAAAATTCTGGTCTGTATTGGCAAACTTGTATGGTTTAAGCATGCGACAAGCGAGGGCACATTTTTATAGATTAAAGCGGGAGGGTTTTGTGGATGGTAAGCGCGTAGGAAAATCAAGCAGCGCAGTATGGTTGAAGTATAAACCAAAAGATATAATTATTGATGCCAAGGACTTTAATCAATTAGGATTGTGGGAAAAGCAATTTACAAGTGACGGTGTGAAAACACCTGTTTTGTCAGTTGTGAGACAGCTGTTTACCGACGATAAAAGCTTTCAAGAAGCCACAAGTGACGGAAGTGTCGGTGTTTGGGGGTGTGTATTTAATAAAATAAAAAAAATAAATAATAAACTTGTACGCGTACACGTAAGAGAATACCCCCCAACTATGTCACTTGCGTCAGTTGTAGATAATCAAAACAGTTTATCGACGATAAAACCTCAAATTACAACCGACAAAACCCCCAAAACACAACCGTCACTTGTAAAACCAAAACCTCAAACAGACCGTAAGGTGCAGTTCTATGAGGCACCTGAATGTGAGAGCATCAAACCAAACCATACTAAACAAGAGATTTTAGATTTTATTAAATCTAATCCCGGAACTACATACAAAGAGTTATATGATAATTTTGGGGTAGGTTGTATTAATTTTAAAAATGAATTGGTTGCCGAAGGGCTTGTGCAGGTGTTATCGGGTAAGTTGAGTACTGATGGAGGTTCTAATGATTCATAACGATGTTTTGGTGTTGGATATTGAAACAGATGATATAAACCCAGACAAAGCAAATCTAAGATACTTTGGTGCTTACAGC
>Ga0315273_10009197_pt1 | contig 12513 bp, 11 predicted proteins | sample YL17G02_0_MG_FD_205753 | JGI IMG/M metagenome (GOLD analysis project Ga0315273, IMG submission 205753) | Sediment microbial communities from Yellowstone Lake, YNP, Wyoming, USA - YL17G02_0 | ecosystem: Environmental > Aquatic > Freshwater > Lake > Sediment | place: USA: Wyoming | collected... | reverse complement strand
CGGCCGCATTTCTTGGGCTTTGCCGAGCATGGCTTCGCCAGTAATCATGCGAACAACTTCATCTGGACTGGTTTTTGAGCTCGCCACATCGCCAGCCACCCTGCCCTGGCGGATGACCACGATGCGATCTGCCACCTGGAAGGCCTGCGCCATGATGTGAGTGATAATGACAACGCCGATGCCTTGGGCAGCGATCTGCTTGATCATGGCAAGGCCACGCCGCGTCTGCTCGACACCAAGCGCTGCAAAGGGTTCATCAAGTAAAACCAACTTGCCACCCCAGTGCACAAAGCGATTGAGTTCAATGGCCTGGCGCTGGCCGCCGGAGAGGTGTTCGACATTGACCCGCAATGACGGAAACTTTGTTCCCGCATTGGCCATGGCGGTCGCCGTTGCCGCTTGCATTGCAGCTTCCTGCAGGATGGGAATGCCAAAGTAACGTTTGACGATTTCACGGCCCATGAAGAAATTGGCCACCACATCCACGTTCGTGCACAGCGACAGGTCCTGGTAAACCGTTTCGATACCGGCTGCCTTTGCATCCGCAGGCGAGGCAAAGCTACTTTGCTTACCTTCGAAGAATACCTGGCCTGAAGTCGCCTCAAGTCCGCCAGCGATGATTTTCACCAGCGTTGATTTACCCGCACCGTTGTCGCCCAGAAGGGCCACCACTTCACCGCGGTGGATGTCAAAGCTTATACCGCGCAGGGCTTCGATGGCGCCGAAGTTGCGGGTGATATCCTGCAGACGCAGAAGTGGTTCGGTGGCGGTCATGCCGCCTCAACACTCTTGAGCATGGCATCATGCGGATGGCGCACCACCACCTTACCGGCAAGATTGATGAGAGCAGCTGCAAGTTCCCAGGACGTGATGTTTATGCCGATGGCATAGCCGCCATCCGGATTGATGCTAAGACAGGTGGCAGGATAGCCCCTACTCCATTGTGCATCCTGCATGCCCGCCACAAAGTCCAGCACTTCCAGCTTGCGAATATTGTTGGAAACGGTCGGCACGGTGAGGCCAACCCGCGTTGCGATGTCGCCCCTAGCAATCGGTCCATGCTGACCTATGGCCTCCAGCACGATTCGGCTATCATATGGCCTGCCAAACTCCCGGTTCGTTCCCCTAAGCGCCATTTTTGGCTGTTATCCCTTAAACTTCGCCCAGGAAAGCACGGCATAAACATAAGATCAAATGGATTTCAAAAGCCGATAATAGCGGTGTCTAACTTTAGAGCGCCCTGTTGACACTCTAAAACCCCTGCCGCAGTGTACTGGTATAATAGGTATACCGTCGTGGTTGCACTGAAACGCTCTAAACTCTTTGAACAAGTCGCCGAGGCTCTCGAGCGACGCATCCGCGAGCACGACCTTGAAGCGGGCGTTGAGCTTCCCTCCGAGCGCGATCTCATGAAAGAATTTGGTGTGGGCCGCCCCGCCGTGCGCGAGGCCCTATTTCACCTGCAGAGAATGGGCCTGGTGGAGTCGCGGCCAGGTGCGCGGGCACAGGTCGCCATTCCATCGGCGCGCGGTGTCATGTCGTTGGTTGCCGGAAGTGCGCGCTATCTTCTATCGGCACCCGAAGGCGTCAAGCATTTCCAGGATGCGCGCATCCTGTTCGAAACCGGCCTGGTGCGCAACGCGGCCGTCATGGCGACACCTGCCGATATTGAAAGATTGGGCAAGGCCCTTAAAGCCAATGGGCAAGCAATCGGAGACATCCGCCGCTTCGAGCAGTCTGATGTTGAGTTCCATTTTGCCATTGCGACCATTCCGGACAATCCCATTTACACAACGCTGCACGGTGCAATTGTTGAGTGGCTGGTGGATCAGCGCCGCGTGACGTTGAGCTATCCCGGCCAGAACAAGCAAGCCTTTGAAGCGCATGCTGCCATATTCGATGCGATAGCCAGCCACAATCCTGATGCTGCAGCCGAGCAAATGCGTGCGCATCTGGAACAGGTGGCCTCTCTCTACTGGAAAGTACGCGAGGATGTGACATGAGCGCCTACGTCATCACCGTGGACTTCACCTTGAAACCCGGCGCCATGGTGGCCTTTCGAAGGCTCATGGATGCGAATGCCAGGGATTCTTGCGCCCAGGAGCCCGGCTGCCAGCGCTTTGACGTGCTGGTGCCCAAGGGTCAGGATGAGCGGATATTTCTCTACGAAATCTACGCCGACCGAGCGGCCTTCGAAGCCCACCTCAAGTCAGCTCATTTCCAGACCTTCAACCGTGAAAGTGAAGCCCTGGTACTTGCCAAGAACGTTGCCGAATATTCCCTCGTCTGCGATGGTTCAAAACACCAGTAAACATAAAAGGAGCAGCAATGCCTCGTAAATCTCTTAAGGACATGACGCGCAAGCGGGACATCAAACTGGGTCATTTCATTGTGGAGTTTGCAACGCCAGGCATTGGCCATATCCTTAAAGCCGCAGGCTGTGACTTTACACTGTTCGATCTTGAACATTCGGGCTTCGGCTTTGAAACCGTGAAAAGCGCCATGCGTTATTTTGAGGCAGCCGATGTCGCCACGATCGTGCGCGTGCCGTCCAAGGAATACCATCACATTGCCCGCGCTTGCGACATGGGAGCGGAAGGTATCATGATCCCCATGGTCGGCAATGCCGCTGAAGCAAAAGCCATCGTCGACTGCATGAAGTATTTTCCGCTTGGAAAGCGTGGTGTAGCATTGGGCGTAGCGCACGACAATTACAGCGCAGGTGCGGTCCAAGAAAAATTCACGGCAGCGAACGCACGCACCACCCTCTTCTGCCAGATCGAAACTGCCGAAGGCGCTGAAAATGCCGATGCCATTGCCGCAGTTGAAGGTGTCGACTGCCTGTGGGTGGGCCATTTCGACCTATCCGTGTCGCTCGGCATTCCCGGTGAATTTGATCATCCAAAATTCCTCAAGGCCATCGCGCAAACCATTGCGGCGACCAAGAAACACGGCAAGGCACTGGGACGACTGGTCCCGACAACCGATCTCGGCATTGCCCTCTACAAGCAGGGCTTCGATTTCTGCTGCTACTCGGGGGACGTATGGGTGCTCCGCGATGCACTGACGCAAGCCATCGGCAGACTGCGCGAGGGATGCAAGCCATGAAAACGACATTCCGCGTCGCATTGTCAGGTGACTTCAGGAAGGCCGATGGATCGCCGGTATTTCCGGATTTCGATTTGGCGCCACTTACCTCAGCGCCTGGCGTGGAGATGCGCTACATCGAGTCCATCAATCCCATAGGCGCTGACCAGCTTGAGGGGTTCGACGCACTCATTCTGCTCGCCCACCGCTTTGCGCCCACGAGCGTCCCCAGGGATGGAAGACTTTCGGTGGTAGCGCGCTTTGGTGTTGGCTACGACACAGTGGATGTTCCCGCCTGCACAGCTGGCAACATTGCCCTCTGCATCACTCCAGACGGGGTGCGCAGGCCGGTTGCCGTTTCCATCCTGACCTTCATTCTCGCACTCACCGGAAAGCTGATAATGAAGGACAGGCTGGCGCGCCAGGGGGCGCCTGGCTTTGCGGCGCGAGGCGAGCACATGGGTATTGGCCTTGTTGGCAAGACATTGGGTTCGCTGGGAGTTGGCAACATCGGCGCTGAGATGTTCAGGCTCGCCAAGCCCTTCGACATGAGATTCATCGCCCATGATCCTTTTGCCGATCCGCAGATCGCTGCAGAACTCGGCATCGAACTCGTCGGCCTCGATGAGGTGTTTGCCAGGGCTGACATTCTCACCATAAATTGTCCCCTTACTGACGACACCCGTCATATTGTGAATGCCAAGCGCCTTGGCCTGATGAAGAAAACTGCTTTCTTCATCAACACCGCGCGCGGGCCCATTGTTGACCAGAAGGCGCTGACCACCGTGCTTGCCAATCGCGCCATAGCAGGTGCGGGGCTTGATGTGTTCGAGGTGGAACCGCCGGATGCCGATGATCCGCTGCTGAAGCTCGATAACGTCATCTTTGCGCCGCACGCGCTGTGCTGGACCGATCAGTGTTTTGCCGGAAACGGTGCAGCGGATGTGCGCGCGGTCTTGGATATCCAGCAGGGTCGCATTCCACGTGGTGTCGTCAACAAGGAGGTACTCGAGACGCCTAAATTCAAGGAAAAATTAGCGGGTTATGCCGCACGCTACACCAAATGATGAGCGCAATTGGTGTGAAGGCGAAGATGAGTACGTGCTCAAAAAGTGCCTAAATCAAAAACACGACACATGATGGGAGTACAAATAAATGAATGACCGACAAAAACGTGACTTTGAGGCAGGCCTCAAAGCCGAAGTGGATGCCTGGCTGAGAGGCGAACCAACCCGCCGCGACTTTATCAAGAAATTTGGTCAGATGACTGGGATGATTGCTGTCGCAGGTTCAATCATTCCTGCAACAGCCCAGTGGGCGTTGGCACAGGCAGCCGTTGACCTTGCCGACCCATCCACACCTTTAGGCAAGGCGCAGGCCGCGGCCATGAAGGCCTCGACCGAAGGGCCCGCCGATGGTTCTGCCTACCGCGCCGTGCAGGCCGCCAAGCAGTACTCGGGTGTCACCCTCAACATGACCTACGAGGCCGGTTTGCAAGCGCTTGACCCGCGCAATTACTCCGGACCAGTGTGGGAACAGCTCACCGGCATCAAGACAAATGTGGTCGAGCTTTCCCACCCCGACCAATATTCCAAACCAGTTGCCGAACATATCGCGGCATCGGGTGCCTATGACATTCTTGATATTGAACCTGCATGGACACCCTCGCTGGCAGATGGCGGCGTGATTGCGCCACTTGACGATTACATTGCCAAGTACCTCAACACCGCTGACCTTGAGGATTACCACCCGCTCTACAAAGCGCTTCCCACCTACAAGGGCAAGGTCTGGGGTTTCTTCGACGATGGCGACATATTCGCCCTCTACTACCGCAAGGACATCTTCGAAGACCCCAAGATGAAAGACGCCTACCAGGCGAAATTCAACAAGGCGCTGGAAGTGCCGAAAACCTGGGAAGACTATGCGCAGGTCGCCCAGTTCATCACTGACCAGATGGCGCCCAATGTCTATGGGGCAGGCCACTTCCGGAAAGCCGGCAGCCCCGGCAACCAGTACGACTTCTTGCAGCAGTTCAGGGCCAATAATGGCAAGTTCTTTGACGAGAACATGAAGGCCCAGCTCGCAACGCCCGAAGGCATCAAGACACTGGAGAACATGCTTGCCGCCAACAAGGCGTCAATCCCGGGCAACAATGAACTTGATGCCGTGTCATTGTGGGCAGCCTGGCTCCAGGGCAAGGTCGCGATGATCTACTCCTGGCCACCCACGGGGCGGATGACGGCCGGCTATTCCCAAAGCGACAAGGCTATCAACTTCATCCCGCAATCAACCATTGCTGACAAGGTGGGATACGCAATCGTGCCCGGTAATCCGGAACACGCAACGGGCTACAACAAGGCGCTGGCTGCTGACTCGGCGAACCTGGACGCTGCCTATCTCTTCATGCAGTGGGCGGTCTCGCCACCGGTCTCGCTGTCGCGCGTCATGCTGCCCTACGCATTGCGTGATCCCTATCGCCTGTCACACTTCAAGTCGGATCTCTATGCAAGCCTGTTCCCGACGGCCAAGGACTATCTCCGCAACCTCAACAACTCGGCCAATGTAGGCTTGCTCGACATGATCATGCCGGGCTGGCAGGATTATGCCCTATCAATCGACCGGATGTGCACGTCGGTATGGGCAGGAACGGATCCCAAGGCAGCACTGGAAACAGCGGCAGCCGAATGGGACGTCACCACCGATCGTCTCGGCGTGGATTCCCAGAAGGCCTTCTTTGAGGAATACAAGAAACTGCCGGGCTCGTCGGCTGACCACACCGTTGAAAAAATGGGTCTGGCCGTAAAGCTCGACTGATATGCAAATGGGGTGCCGGTCAGAAGATGGCCGGCACACCCAGCTCCGACGCACGTAAGAATACAACAGGATAGCATGGCACAGGTCGGCAACATGAAGCAGGCAGGATCATTATCCCGCCTGGAGGCACTTTCAGAATGGAGCGACCGTCATTTCAAATGGCTGCTGGTGGTGCCCGCCGTCGTCCTCATTCTTGCACTTTCAGTGTACCCGCTGCTGTTTTCCATATGGGTGTTGTTCGTCAACTACGATTTCCAGATTCCTGGCCATGCCTTTGTAGGGCTGAAGAATTTCCAACAGGTGTTAGTCGACCCGGTGGCGCGCTGGTCCCTGTGGCTGACCATCGCACTCTCGGTCACCAATGTGGCAATCGAGTTTCTGCTGGGCCTTGCGCTGGCATTGACCATGGTCAAGACCTTCCGAGGTCGCGGACTTGTCATGTCCATCATTATCGTGCCGCTCTTCATCAGCCCGGTCATCGTCGGCCAGGCTTGGACCCTTCTGCTGCAGCGGCCGTTCGGACCAACCAACTATCTGCTGGGACTGCTGACGGGCCATGAGGTTGCCATTGGCTGGCTCACCGAAAGCCCATGGCTGTATTTTTCGCTCATCATCGCCGATGTCTGGCAATGGACGCCCTTCATGTTTGTCATCCTGCTGGCGGGCCTTACCTCCATTCCTCCCAATCTCTACGAAGCCGCAGAAATTGATGGTGTAGGAGACTGGCAGGTTTTCCGCCGGATTACCCTGCCCTTCCTGGGACCGATGATCACGCTGGCGATCACCTTCCGGTTGCTGGATGCCATCAAGCTTTTTGACACCATATTCATCATGACCGGCGGCGGCCCCGGCACAAAGACCTACACATCTTCATTCTATCTATACACTGTGGGCTTTACGCAGTTCCACCTTTCGCAAGCAACGGCGGGGAGCTGGATTTTCCTGGCCCTCACAATTGTTGTTGTCACTGCCCTGGTGCGGAAGCTTCTCGAAGTGGACCAAAGCTGATGGCAAGACTCCCCATTGGCCGCATCCTATTCATCGGACTCTACCTACTGTTTGTCCTCGTTCCGCTTTATTGGATGTTCATCACATCGATCAAACCGAGCGACGACTATCTTGCAGTGCCGCCCATTTGGGTTCCCAAGCAACCGACACTTGTCCACTACAGCGCTGCATTATTTGCCTATCGGGGCCTGCAAGGCCTCATCAACAGCCTGATCATATCACTATCGGCTACAGCGCTTTCAGCACTCTTTGGAACCCTCATGGCCTACAGTTTTGCGCGCTTCAACACCGGTGGCAAGCATCTCGCCTTCTGGGTGTTATCGCAACGCTTCCTGCCGCCAGTTGCCGTTGTACTTCCCATCTTCCTCATTTACCGGATACTCGGTCTTCACGACACCTACTTTGGCATGATCATCGCCTACACGGTGTTCACGCTGCCCGTATCAGTATGGATGATGTTTGCCTACTTCCGCGGCATTCCGAAATCCATGGAAGAGGCGGCCCTTGTGGATGGCTGCAGCCGCTGGATGTCCTTTCGCAAGATAGCCCTTCCCCTGGCAATTCCCGGTATCGTGGCAGCGGCCATATTCGCCTTCATCGCTTGCTGGACCGAATTTTTCTTCGCACTCATCCTCACCAGCCGCTACACCTTTACTCTGCCAACGGTTTTCAGAGCCTTTCTGGGCTTTCAGGGTGCGCAGTATGGCGAGGCAAGCGCCCTGGCAATCGTTTCGCTTGTCCCATCCATCATTCTCGGCACCCTGGTTCAAAAGCACCTAGTTCGCGGCCTAACGCTCGGCGCCGTGCGAGGATAGAGAACTTATCCATGGAGCCATCATGACAACTGTGAAGATTACCCGTCTCGAGAAGGAATACCGCGGGGTGCGCGCCCTCCGCGGCGTCGATCTTGACATTGCCGATGGCGAATTCGTGGTGCTCGTCGGCCCTTCGGGGTGCGGAAAGAGCACGCTCCTGCGCATGATTGCCGGCCTCGAGGACATCACGGGTGGCACCATTGCCATCGACGGCGATATCGTCAATGACATGCAGCCGCGCGACCGTAACGTGGCCATGGTGTTCCAGGACTATGCTCTCTATCCGCATATGACTGTGGAAGAGAATATCGGATTTGCCTTGCGGGCAAAGAAAATCCCCGAGAAAGAAATTGCAAAAAGGGTTGACGCCACAACGCGCATGTTGGGAATCGAAGCCCTCCTCAAACGATATCCCCGCCAGTTGTCGGGCGGCCAGCGACAGCGGGTTGCCATTGGCCGCGCCATTATCCGCGAGGCGCGCCTCTTCCTTTTCGACGAACCGCTGAGCAACCTTGATGCGCAGTTGCGCGACGACATGCGGGCCGAAATCAAGCGGCTGCACCAGGAGCTTGGCCGCACCATGATCTATGTCACCCACGACCAGATCGAGGCGATGACGCTGGCTGACCGCATCGTGCTGCTGCGCGACGGCATCATCGAACAGCAAGGCTCGCCACTTAATCTCTACGAGCGCCCCGCTTCAAAATTTGTAGCAGGCTTCCTCGGCAGCCCCAAGATGAATTTCATCCCCGGCACCATTACAGGTCGCGAGATCAAGCTAGGTGGCGGCACAAAGCTACCATTGCCTCCGCATTTCAAAAACGCAAAACACAAGGACGTTATCGTTGGCCTGCGGCCACAGCATATTACGGTTGCCGGAAAGAAAGCCGCAGGCGGCCATGTCCATGTGCCCGTGACGATCGAGCTCGTGCAGCCCACAGGATCGCGCTCACATGTGACGTTTCCCCTGGGCGGCATAGCAGCCCTTGCCGAAGTCAATGTGCATGACGTTACCCAGCCGGGCGAGAAGGTGACACTGGACATCAACATGAATCGTGCTGTGCTGATTGATCCGCAAACGGAAAAAGTCATTTGGAACTAGGGAGTAAGAGATGCCCCAGAAGAAACCAAGCCGCGCCATAAAACTGTTTGGGACACAGGCGCCTGAAGGCAAACGACGTGAACTTAATGCCGGACACCTTTCTGCGCTCCTCGACAATGGTGGCCTGCGCAATATCCGCTATCGCGGCGTGGAAGTGTTGCGCGGCATTGCCTATCTCCTGCGCGACAAGAACTGGGGCACCTACACACCCCTGATCGAGAACTTGAAACTAAAGCAGGGCAAAAGCGGTTTCATTGTCACCTACGAGGCCACAGCCAAGGATGCTGAACAGTCTCTCCGCTATTGCGCAAAGATCCAAGGCAACGCCGACGGCACACTCAGTTTTTCAGCCGATGGCACGCCACTGAGCGACTTCCTAACCAACCGCACGGGTTTTGTAGTGCTGCACCCGCTCGAGGGTATTGCGGCCGAAGCTGTTGAGGTTGAGCATGTGGACGGTAGGCGCGAAAAACGGAGATTCCCAAAGCTCATCAGTCCCGGCCAGCCGATTTTCAACATCCGTTCCCTCAAACACACGGTGATGCCGGGTGTGACGGCGAGCGTCGTCATGACCGGCGAAAAATTCGAAATGGAGGACCATCGCAACTGGATGGATGCATCCTACAAGACCTATGTTTGTTCCCTGCTCGACCCCTGGCCCTACACGCTGCCCAGGGGGAAAAGCTTTACACAGTCGGTAACGCTGCAGATTGCCGGCAAGCCAACCAAGGCTGGAGCACGGCGTAAGAGCGATATGGTACAGGTCGCCATGGGTGTCGTGAAGGGAAAGATGCCGCGCATCGGCACAGGTGTTGCCATGCAGGAGGCCGAATCGGCTCTTACTCAGTGTGATCTCATCACGGCAGCCCAACCCTCCCATCTCGTGTGCCAGATCGACGGGCGGCAAAGCGGACAGGCTCTGGCGGCTAGGGCCTTTGCCGAATTAAAGGCAGCAACAAACAGCCCGCTAACCCTGGAAATCATTCTGCCCGCGAAAGACACTGCCGAGAATGAAATCGCCCAAATTGCCGGTGCACTGCGCGAAGGCGGGCTAAGGCCGGATGCGGTTGTGGTCACCCAAGTTCACGATCTCAAATCCTTCCAGCCCAACACGCCGCGCCCGCCAGGACCTGGCTATGAGGAGATGGCAAGGGTTGCGCGCAAGGCCTTCCCCGGCGTGACTTTGGGTGGCGGCATGTTGTGCTTCTTCACCGAACTCAACCGCAAGCCGCCGCCACAGGGTGTTTTCGACTTCATCACCCACACGGTCTGCCCCATCGTGCACGCCGCCGACGACCTCTCGGTCATGGAAACACTCCAGTCGTTGCCATGGATTATTGCTTCCACGCGCGCCATGATCGGTAAGACGCCCTATCACCTCGGCCCTTCCAGTATTGCCTGCCGCGACAACCCCTACGGTGCAACTGTTGCTCCCAATCCCGGCAATGGCCGCGTTTGCCTGGCCGCCATTGATCCTCGCCAGCGCGGAATCTTTGCCGTAGCCTGGAGCCTTGGCCTGGTGGCAGCCGCAGCGCAGGGCGGCCTTGCCGCCATGTCGATGGGTTCCATCACTGGGCCGCAGGGTCTGATTTACCGCAAGGCAGCCTATGCGCAGCCTGGTTATGACGGAACCGGCGCAAAGGTCTATCCCAGCTACCACCTGCTTGCAGGGCTTGGGTCTGTTGCCGGAGCAAAGCTTATCAATGCGCAATCCTCAGTTCCCGCAAAGGTGCAGACGCTTGCCTATCAGACAAAGGCAGGCCCGGTTCTCTGGTTAGCCAATCTCACCCCAGAAAAGCAGGTCGCCAAAGTTTCCGGCTTTATGGGTGCAGCCTGCGTTCACACGCTTGATGAGAGCAGTTTCGATTCTTGCGTGAAAGACATCGCCTTTCTCACAAAGAGGGGAGCCCAACTCAAGAAGGTTTCGAACCTCGAGCTTGCGCCCTATGCGGTCATGCGCGTCGCAACGGATTAACACCCCACAGCGCCAGGAGGTGGGTGTCCTTGCCTCCGCCCAGCCATGAAAGTCGCAGTCAAACATTGGGCTATGTTGCGCGATCAATACAAGTGGCAGGCGACTTTTCTGCCTTCAGCCAGATGCAAGGCCGGATAGGCTTCACGACAAACCGCCATTGCGTGCTGACACCTTGGATGAAATGGACAGCCCAACGGAACATCTTCAGGATTTGGCGGATCTCCAGGCAGCGCGATGCGTTGCTTTTTCTTCTCTGCATCCATTTTTGGAATGGCCGAAACAAGCGCCTGAGTATAGGGATGGAGAGGGGAATTCAATACTCTTAACGCTTCTCCATACTCTACGATTCCGCCAAGATACATCACAGCCACTGCGTCACTGACGTGTTCAACCACCGAGAGGTCGTGCGAAATGAAGATATAGGACAAGTTCAGACGCTTCTTCAGGTCGAGCAATAAATTCAGAATCTGGGATTGAATGGAAACATCAAGCGCCGACACGGGTTCATCAAGAACAATAAGTTTGGGCTCCAGAGCGATTGCACGTGCGATCCCAATACGTTGTCTTTGTCCACCAGAAAACTCGTGCGGGTATTTGGCAGCTGAATTGCGATCAAGACCTACAAGATCAAGCAAATCCAGCATTTTGACCTTGCGCTCCGCCCTTGTTCCAACCCCATGAATCTCCAAAGGTTCAGATATGATAGCCGATACGTTCATACGCGGATCAAGTGAGGCATAGGGATCCTGGAAAACAATTTGGATTTCACGCCGACGCTGCCGCAGCGCGGCACGATCGAGTTTCAACAAATCCTCGCCGTTGAACAACACTTCCCCGGATGTGGGTTCTATAAGGCCGAGCATCAGACGGGCTAATGTCGATTTGCCACAGCCTGACTCACCGACAACGCCCAGGGTGTGTCCTTTACCCAAATCAAGGTTCACCCCATTCACCGCGCGCACCACTGTTTTTCCGTCGCGGGATGCATAGTATTTTGAGAGATTGCGCGTCTCGATCAGCGTGCTCATGGCAATGGATTCCAGCAGGCGAAAGCATGCCTGGTGTCTGACGCAAGAACAGGAACTTCAGCGCGGCACTTTTCCATAACGCACGGGCATCGCTCTGCAAAACTGCAGCCCCTGCCACGACGGCCTGGAGATGGAACCAATCCAGGAATGCTGAAGAGGCGAGTACCTTTTTCAGTGCGACGCGGCGAAGAGCGTATCAGCCCATCTGTGTAGGGATGTTTTGGGCGTCGAAAGATTTTTGCAGCCGGGCCGCTCTCAACAATGCGACCGGCATACATCACAATCATATTGCGGCACATTTCGGCGACAATGCCGAGATCATGCGTAATCAGCAGAATAGAAAGGCCGAGGTCTTTTTGCAGCGACTGCAGGAGCTCCATGATTTGTGCCTGGATTGTCACATCCAGTGCTGTGGTGGGCTCATCCGCAATTAGCATTTTTGGCCCACACACAATCGCCATGGCGATCATCACGCGCTGTCGCAGGCCACCTGAGAGTTCGTGAGGATATTGGTCAAGCCGCCTCTCGGGGTTTCCAATGCCAACTTTTCTGAGTGCATCAATCACCAGCGGCTGTGCTTTGCTGTAGTTCAACCCACGATGCAAGGAGAGAGATTCTGCTATCTGCCGGCCAATGCGCTGAGTTGGATTGAGGCTCGTCATGGGTTCCTGAAAAACCATGCCA
>Ga0315273_10009196_pt1 | contig 12514 bp, 15 predicted proteins | sample YL17G02_0_MG_FD_205753 | JGI IMG/M metagenome (GOLD analysis project Ga0315273, IMG submission 205753) | Sediment microbial communities from Yellowstone Lake, YNP, Wyoming, USA - YL17G02_0 | ecosystem: Environmental > Aquatic > Freshwater > Lake > Sediment | place: USA: Wyoming | collected... | reverse complement strand
AGCGATAAAACCCGCCCAAAGAATAAAACCGCCCTTACTTAAAGATAGTAGCAATAAGGATACTTAATATAGTATTACTAATTGATTACCCTTAAACATTGCTTTCTAATATACTTTAAGCACACATACGCGCTCCCAGCACCAACAATATGATGTCCAGCAGGCACAATATAGCTATTATGCCTTAATTTAAGCTTAATATGATTCGCCTAATTGTTATTAAGAGTCACATCATAGCCAGGGGAGGGAGTAGGCGAGTAGAGATTGTATAGTATAATAATCATATAAGTAACCCACACACCCTGAAAATAGACCATATTTGTGAGGGAAGACCCAGGGAAGAGTCAATAGTCAAGTAGGGTAGGGGAGTAGTAAATAAAGCTAAAACATATCATTTAGACCCTAGGGAGTAAGAAATACAAAGTAAATAGTTATGCCGACCATTAAACAAGAAAAGTTAGCTAAAGCTTATTTAGAAGAACTTAAATCAGACAAACCCCGTTCAAAAGGGGTTATTATGCGTGAATCAGGATATGCCCCGAATACTGCAATCAAGCCGATTCAGGTGTTTGCGTCAAAGGGATTCCAGGAAATACTGTCAGAGGTGGACGATAACAGGATTATCAAGAAATGGAATAAGTGGGCTTTGCAGGAAAAGGACAGGCGTACTTCTTTAGAGGCAGGGAAAGAGATTATGAAACTGAAAGGAAGGTATCCCAAGGAACAGACTGAAATTGAGGCAGGAGAAATAAAGGTCACAATTAAAAAAGAATAATATGAAGAAAATAATAAAAAAGAAAATAGAAGTTAAAGTAGAGCCCGATAATCCCGAATCTATGACAAAGACCAAGGATGCGGTCAAGATGTGGAACGGCCACAAGATAACGGGAACAGCGGGAAACATCGGTGGTTCTATGGTAGAGGTTGTTTTAGACAATGGTTCAACAACAATGGTTCCTAGAGAGATTTTAAATGACTAAAAAAGAAGAACTGATAAAAACGTGGGCAGACCTTGGAAAAGAATGGATGACCCCAGGAAGCGTTTTTACAGAAATAGGATTTTTAAAAGACAAGCCAGTATTCACATTTAGCAAAAAGCAAGAAAAGTTCTTTAATTCAAAACAGAGATATTGCCTATACTCAGGGGGATTCGGATGCGGAAAGACGCTTGTACTGATACTAAAGATGGTATCATGGTGCTTATTCTTCCCTGGCACGAAAGTATTACTCGGAAAGCAGTTTATATCAGATATTGAGAAAATCATCCTTCCCGACCTATTCAGGATTCTGCCATCAACCTGGTACTCTTATGGGGTAAAGGCAGGGATAGTTAAATTGTTTAACGGCAGCGAGATTATACTGTTCGGCTTAGACGCCTTCCAAGGTTCGGGAGACGACATTAAGAAGGCGGAACAGAAAATCAAGGGATTAAACCTTTCGGCTTACTTCATAGACCAGCTTGAAGAAGTGGAAGAAAACGTGTTTGAAGCCTTAAATGCAAGGCTTAGGAGCATGGACGCCCCGCTTTCACAGGGGAACATGACTTGTAATCCTGCGAACTTCTGGGCATATCAATTTTTTAAAGTAAATTCATTAAAAAGAGAAGACATAGAGCTGGTAGAGGGTTCAATGGCTGATAATAAAGCGAACCTTCCGCCCACCTACATCCCAGACAGGACTTTCGGCAAAGACCAGGACTACATCAATAGATATGTTCTGGGGATATGGGAGATTACGACAGGGGTAGGAAGACTGGTTTTTAATAAGAATGACGTTATAAGGCTTGAGGCGATGCAGAAAGAGCCTCTAGATATAGATTATGATTGTGAAATCTATGAACAGCCCAAGCTGGGAATGAAATACCAGATGGGCGTGGACTCAAGCGAGGGTTCGGTAGACCCAAGTTCAATATCAATCGTATCTTTAGAGGGTAGGAAGGTGGCCAGGTTCAACGCCAAGGTACCGATTCCAGCCCTAGGAGATAAAATTTTATACTTATACAGAAAATACTACGAACCTCTAATCATCCCAGAGGTAAATGCCGCAGGAATGGCACTTCTGGAGTACATCAGGGACTTAAATGTCTATCAAAGGACAGTAGTTGATACAAAAGACAACACCGAGACCAAAAAGCTCGGATGGAAGACATCCCACTCAACAAAACAGGCTTTAATTTCAAACTTCAAGGATTTACTTAGATACGGGTTCCCACAGATTTACGATAAGAACACGATACTTGAAATGAAGACCTTTGTCTGGTCTGACGAGGCACAACAGAAGGGTGCTGGAGCAGAAAGGGGGATGCATGATGACGATATTATATCTACATTACTGGCATATTGGGGACTCATAGGAAACGCTACACCCCAGACTGCCATAGAAAAAGAATTAGCAAAATTTAAAAAACGGAGAAGACAAACTTCTTACATCTAAAATGAAATTGACACAAGATAATCTTATAACAATTATAAAAAAAGAGGTTGGATTTTATAATACCCCATTAAGAATCAATCCTACCTTTGCCAAAACACAGGCAGAGATAATCGGACTAGCCGATTATTACTACATGTCCAGGTATAGGGAGGGAGATACAGATTCATTGGGGCAACATAAGGTTTTTTACAATATAGTTAATTTGCCCGTAGAGGTGGCGGCAAAATCATTAGATATTGATACGAAGAACATCAGACTTCAGGGAGAAGACTGGGATTCTTATTGGGTTTCCTGGATTAAAGGAAAAGAATTGAACCTATGGATGAAAAATAAATACTTCGGAAGGCAACTTAACCTGTATCCTATTTATCTGGCCAAATATGGCCATTTATTCTTGAAAAAGGTAAGGGATGAGGTAATGGTGGTCAATCCGAGGCAGATTATTGTAAGACCAGACACGGAAGGAATAAGAGAGACGCCAATACTTGAACACCACAAGATAGCCTGCGATGCCTTCATCGCAATGGCAAAAGAGAATGGATGGGAACACTACGACCTTACATCACAAGAAGAACAAGACGGATATGTGGAGTTTTATGAAGCATATTTCCCAGATAAGTTTTTAGACAGTGAGTATAATTATTTTATTGTCAGACCTGGGGCGGAAAAAGTAATGGTTTATTTGCATCTGGACAAATGCCCATATAAAGAATTATCTTGGGAGAAAGTCCCGGGAAGATTCCTTGGAAGAGGACAGGTTGAGAAACTATTTGAAGACCAGATTTATCTTAACAGGCTGGCTAACTACAAGGCAGAAGGATTAGCGTGGACGGCTAAACACATCTGGCAGACAAGAGATTCTAACTTTAATGCCAACCTACTCGGTGGCACAGAAAATGGCGATGTCCTTAATGTAAAATCAGAACTTACGCCAGTGGCAATGGAAGAAAGGAATCTTGGGTTTTATTCTTACGAAGAACAGAAGTGGGAATCTACGGCAATGAAGAAAGCGTTTTCCACAGACCCAGTAACGGGAGACAGGGCACCATCGGGAGTTCCGCTTGGTTCATCTATGTTACAAGCCCAGATGACGGCAGGATATTACGACCAAAAGAAAGAAGACCTTGGTTCATTTGTGGAAGAAGTGATATGGGATTGGGTGTTGCCTGAATTTGAAAAGGAACACAATAAGGAACACGAAGTATTGATACAGAACCTTATATCGGGAACAGATGATTACTCTGGCAAGTTCTTTAATTTCTTATTATCGCAACGGATGAATAAAAAGAGATTAGGTATGATGTCTCAGGGCAAATGGTTAAGCGAAGACCAGTATCAGATAATCAAAGGAATACAATCCGACCTGTTAAAGAAAGAAGGATTCAAGATTGAAAGAGGTGCTTATGGAGACCTGAAGTCAAAGATAATGATTGACATTGTTGGAGAACACATTGATACCCCAGCGAAACTATCCACATTACAGGTATTGGTTCAGATGCTCGGTTCTAACCCGCAGATAATGAGAGACCCGCAAATCAAGAAGATAATCTTTAAGACCTTAGACTTAGCAGGATTCAACCCGCACGACTTTGAGATAGATGAGGAAACCGACACAGCGTCGGCCATACAACAGTTGGCACCTAGGGGTGGCTCAATAGCCGCACCAAGGACTAATAACTTACCAACCTCAATGCCAGCAGTTTCGTATAGTTCACAATAATATGGGATTTTTAAACAAACAAAACACAGCCAACAAAAAACGGGAAGCCGAATTAAATGCCAAAGCAGAGGATTTTAAGAAAAAGATTATGGAAGTAAGCGAGGAGTTTGAAATGAGGATGGTTCCTATTATCACTAAATATGGTGTTGGATTTGAAATACAACCAATGCCCAAACCACAAAATGACATTAACCAACCCACAGAGGGACTTCATAAGGATTAATAAAACAATGCTTCTTAAGCTGGTTGAGGGAAGACTCAACGATTGTTTATTGGGTTCTGTTGTTGCACCGACCATAGAGGAAAGAGAAAAGGCAAGATTATTGGCGTTAGAATACCAATCGCATATTGATACTATTAATGATTTATTAAAAAAGAAGAAAGATACAAAAGATTTTAGCGGAATTTAGAATAGGAATATTAAAGAGTCGTTTCGGGGTAAAAAACACCCGTATAAAAAAAGCTAATTAAATCAAGACTAAACTTGTAAAAATGGAAAATGAAAACATAGAGATGGAAACTCTACAAACCGAACCGGAGATGGAGACTCCTCAAACTCCAGAGGCAGAACAGCCTGAAAAATCAAAAGAATTGCAATCTGCTATCGCACAAAAGGAACACTTCAAGAAGAAATTTGAAGACTCCCAGAAGACGATAGAAGAATTGAGGAGAGACCCAAAATCCTCAAGCCAGGTTTCATCAATGGACACAATGCAAGCCGTAAGGCTTTCAAAGGCACTTCAGGGATTTAGCGAAGAGGAAACGGACTTTATACTCCGAAATACTTCAAGCAAGACTCCTGACGAGATTATCAAAGCCAGCCAAGATGAATGGGTAAAAGAGGCAATTCAGGCAAGAAGGGCAAAGGCCGCAGCACAAAACAAAGTCCCTTCACCAGGTTCTTCGTCACCATTCGCTTCCACGGTTAAATCACCTCAAGAGGTCAATGACATGATTGAGGGAAAATCAAAGGAAGAGAGAAGCCGAATTATGCAAGAATATGAGGCAAAGGTAATAAAAGAGAACAAGGCGAAAGGGATATAATTAAATGGCAATATTCGGACAACCATATTTAATTTTTACGCCCGATGTATGGGCTCCCTACATAGACAGGCTATTCAGGGAAAAATTGGTTGCAGCGAAGTTTTTTTCAAACTACTCTGATTATGTAACAGAGGGTGGAAGGAGTATCGTAATTCCTTCTGACGAGAACTTTACTGCCCAGGCAGTTAAAACCACTAACGGTGAAATAGACGGAGGTGGAATAACTGACACTGGAACGAGATTGGATATTAACCTTTGGTATGCAACACACAGAATGTTTGCAGACTTCCAGAAAGCTCAGGTAGCATCAAACTACCGAATCAAGGAAGTTTTTGCCGAAGGAATGGCTCACGCTTTAGCCAAATCGTTAGACACTTCATTATTGGCACTTTTGACAGCAACCTATCCTTCTAGGGTGGTTAATGCTTCAACTGCTGGTATTAAGAGCTCTGACCTTGAATCGGCTATCGGTATCATTGAGTCATACAACATCCCAAGAGAGGAATGTGCGTTCTTCTTCACCCCACTGGCTTACTTCACTGAAGTCTTGGCGGTACAGAAATTATATGACGCTTCCCAGTTCGGGAAAGCATCATTGATTACAGGAACACACGACCAAATCTACGGAATTCCAGTCTACGTCACTACATTACTGCCCACAACGGTTTTAGCTGAAATCGCACCGACAACCACTGGACGAGGACACAGATGTGCCCTTATGCACAAGAGAGCTATTGGATATGCTCTTGGAAATCTACCAATGGAAGGAAATGCAGTTTCATTACCGTCTGGAGTAAGAATGCAGGAAAAGTCAGGTGAAAACCTTAGAACAGTTACAGTTGCTGACATCATGTACGGTGTCAAAACAATTGGAGGTTCATACAGAGGAGTAAGACTTATCTGCAAGGTTAATCATTAAACATTAACATGTCGTTCTGTGGAGCATTGTCCTGACGGAAGATGCTTCACAAACGTCAGGGAATGACAAAAATATGAAAATAGTCTATATTAGTGACCCTGATAATCTCAGGCTTCCTGATTACGACATACTAAAGTCGTTGAAAAAGAAGCACGAGGTTAAAGTTCTTAACGTAAGAAAACTGGATTTAAAGAAAGCAATAAAGAAAGTATTGGCTTGCGACCTGATTATCCTTCATGGACAAATGGGTAAGTTTGATAACGCAACATATTACTTTATTATGGAAAGACTGAGGATTCTCGTACAGGGAAGCCCCGCAAAGAAGGTGCTATGGATGCTTGATAAGATTTGGGGTGAAAGATTCCAACTACTCCAGTATTTCTATGATGCGGTTGATTGCATATTTGTATCAGATGAAACATGGCTAAGAAGATTTAAGTCGGAAAAGATATTTCCACTACACCCAGGATTACCGGAAAGGAAATACAAAGGACACTTCAAGAAAGAATTGGCCTGTGATATTGCTTACTTCGGAGATATTTATGGCAGGAGAGAAGATGAATTAAAGTTTTTAAGAGACAAATTCGGTGGCAGACTGAAGGTCTTTAACAACAAGTTCGGAAAAGATTTAGCTGATTTATGCGTATCGGCAAAGATTATAGTTGTTCCACAAGCACCATTTGATGACTTCTTTTGGTCTGACAGGATTTACAGGGTTATGGATGCGGGAGGATTTGTATTACACCCACGCACCCAGGGATTAACCGATGAAGGATTTATTGAAAATATCCACTATATGACCTATGTGTTTGAACAGGAGTTATTTGCAACGATACAGATGCTTTTAGATAAAAGGGCCGACAAGACAAGAAAAGGAATAGCAAGAAATGGACAGAATTTTGTCAGGGAAAACTTTACTTATGACAAGAGGATTAACCAAATAATAGAAAAAGTAAATGAAGTTAAAAATATCAGCTAGTATAGTATCGTTTGCTAAGAGGGCAAAAGAAACGTGGGGACTGGAAGACTGGCTTGGAATTACTGACCCAGATAAAGACCTTTTGTTTTTTGGGCTTTACAATGATAGGGATTGGGCGGTATTTGACACGTTTGGTGGAAACCCATCTGTTTTATGGGCGGGAACAGATATTCTCCAACTGTTAAGCGATTATGAAAGAAAGAGGATATTGAAGAATCACCCAGAAGCAAAGCATTATTGTGAGAACGAATTAGAGGCAACGGAACTTAGAGGTCTTGGATTAGAGGTAGAAGTAATACCATCATTTTTAGACAACATTAATAACTACCCGATTACCTATAAACACACAAAAACACCGCATATATATATTGCGGGCAAAAATGAAAGAGAAGAAGAATATGGTCTAGGCGTGGTTCGCAGGATAGCAGATAGGGTTCCCGATGCTACATTCCATGTTTATGGGATAGATAAGAACTCGTCTTACTTTACAAGCGTTCCATCTGGTTTAGATAGGTTAGTGGATATTGATAGCGACCATCCCAATGTTTGGTATCACGGAAAAGTTGAAGAAGGACAGTTTAATAACGAGATAACCCAATACCAGTGCGGACTTCGTACAAACGAACACGATGGTTTTAGCGAGATAACAGCCAAATCATTACTAATGGGACAATATCCGATAAACAAGATACCCTACGAAAAAGTGTGGAGTTATACCACAGACGATGAATTGGTCGCCCTTATAGAGAAGTTGAAGTTTATGACAGAACCAAATCTTGAGGCAAGGTCGTTCTACATTAAAAAATTTAACCAATATCCTTGGAATATTAATAAATATGAATCAAGTAAGGGATAGTAGGGGAAAATTTATTGCAGGACATCCTGGGAATATTAATATGGGTAGAGGAACCTTCAAAAATGGGCACAAAGGATTATTAAATCATCCTAATAAAACTAGTTTCAAAAAAGGAAATATTCCTTGGCACAAGGGAAAGCAGATATATTGGAATAGGGGAGAAAAAAACAATAAATGGAAGGGAGGGATTACAAAATTGGTAGAAAAAATTAGAAAAAGTTTTAAATACCGACAGTGGAGGGACGATGTGTTTACAAGAGATGATTTTACTTGTCAAAATTGTGGAATTAGGGGTGGTTGGCTAGAATCACATCATATTAAATTATTTTCAAAAATAATAGAAGAAAATAATATTAAAATATTTGAAGAAGCATTGGGCTGTGAAGAGTTATGGAATATTAATAACGGTCAAACTCTTTGCGGGAAGTGTCATAATAAAACTAAAAAATATAAATAATAATATGGATATTAAAAACAAAATTGGAATCTGTGGTTCCCTTGGAATGGTTGGTGGTGCGACAAAAAGGTGGTTTCAAAAACAACCAGATTGCGAATTATATTTATATGACAAAAATGGCGAGGGTTCAATGGAAGAAATTAATAAAGCAGGCTTTATCTTTGTATGCGTCCCCACTCCCACGAACGAAAAAGGAGAATGCGATACGAGCATTGTTGAAGAAGTGGTTTCCCAGATTAAGGGAAGTAAAACCATTATAATCAAATCTACCGTTATACCAGGAACAACCCAGGGACTACAAGAAGAATATCCTCAACATAGATTCTTATTTAACCCAGAGTTTTTAACAGAAGAAACTGCCGATAATGACATGGAACATCCAGACAGGCAGATAGTGGGATTTACTCTTGAGAGTTATCCGATAGCAGAAGATGTTATGTTGATACTTCCACTGGCACCGCACGAAAGATTAATGCTTGCCAGCGAGGCAGAAATGATTAAGTACTTTGCTAACTGCTGGTTTGCCACAAAAGTGATTTATGCCAATCAGATGTACGACCTGTGCAAGATATTAAACATAGACTATAACACCGTAAAGGAAGGTTCGGCATCAGATAAGAGGATAGGAAGAACCCATCTAGAGATTTTTCATAAGGGAAGCAGGGGTTATGGCGGAAAGTGTCTACCAAAAGACATCAAAGCCATAATCGGACTAGCCGAAAAGGTTGGAGTAGATATGCCACTTTTAAAAGAAGTTGATGGATACAATACTAAGCTCTGCCCCAATAAGTGATTTGCTTTTAAATCTGCGGCCAATGAAAAAGATAGTGGCCAATGAGTTGAAGGATAAGGAATTTACAAGTGTATTAGAGGTTGGATGCCAGTGGGGAGAAAGTCTTAAGGCAATAAATGACTTATATCCAGGAAAGTATTTGGTCGGTTTAGATAGAAGTGAAATAGAGTTGGATAAGGTAAGAACGATATTGTCCGACATTTTTCTTGTATGTGCAGATGCTAAGAAATTGCCATTTGGAGATGAAAGTTTTGATGTGGTATTTACGAACGGATTAATGTGTATGGTATCACCCTATCAGGTTGAGACCATTTTAAATGAGATAATACGGGTGGCAAAGAGATATATTTATTTGGTGGAATTAGATATTCCGGCAACTATAGATATTGTGGATAGAGATAGGGTGGCCGCCAACTGGGTAGCACTTTTTAAAACAAGGGGATACGAGGCAATTAAAAGGAAATTAATAACAGATGAGTGGGACTGTCGTCCTTGGCAACCTTATGGTCATGTAATATTTGTAGATAAATATGAGAAGATTAAGGGAAACTAATATCAATAGCCCAGAAGATACCAATAAGAAATATAAATGGTTAGGACTAGATGAACCAAGCGAATCAGAACAAGCCAAGAGGATGCAGATGGTTGAAGGGTTAGAGGAAGGAATGAAAGTCGTGGAGCTGGGATGTGGAATATCAAGTTTTTGCCAGACACTAAAAGATAAGTTTCCAAATTGCGAGGTTCATGCCCTTGATTTCGGAGGAGATATTATAGAGAGATTGAAGATTAATTACCCCCAAATAAAATATAAAAGGGGAGACGCCACAAAAACGCCATACGAAGATAATTACTTTGATTATGTGGTAGCTGGAGAACTGATAGAGCACATACCCGACCCAGAAGACCTTGTGAAAGAAATGTATAGGATTTGCAAGAATGGGGGGGTCATATCAATATCAACACCATTTTTAGAAAGGATGTGGCGGCCAAATGATATTCCAGCAGAACATCTCTGGGAATTTAATAGGGACGATATGCATGGTTTGTTCAGTAAATATGGAGAAACCAAAACAAGATTTTTTATAGATAAGGTCGGAGTAGGGGGAATACACATGGTAGTAAATTGTATATGCCAAAAATAATATTTAGCACACCATTTACAGGAAAGACCCCATGGCAAGGTGAATATCCATTGAAACCCAGAAAGAGTACTGGGTGGAGTGATGGAGGAGGCGGTTTCAAAGGACAAGATTGGTTTGAACGCAGGCACAAGATTTTTAGAGAGCTTACGCTTAAAAGCCTTTACAACCAGACCGACAAAGATTTTCTTATATGGCTTCAGTTCAGGCCACAGGAAAAGAATAATCCTGTAACAGAAAAGATAGAGAACGAAATAAAGAAAAGCGGGTTGAAATACATACTGACATTTGACGGCCCGATAATGATGGAAGACCAGGCCACCTGGCACAATTTTAACTTAATAGAAAGAGCAGAGAGGTCTTTAAAACAGCTTGAACCGATAGACGAGGATTATGTTGTGGAGTTCAGCCTTGATAGCGATGATATGATACACAAGAAAATGGTTGAACTGCTCAGGTCAAAGGAGATGAAAGAACACGGGGCATTTTATATGAGAAAGGGGTTTATGTATTCTGTAAACGGAAAGATGGCTGACTGGGAAAATCCTCATTCAATGTCTCTTTATGCGATAGTTTATCCGACAGATGTATTTTTAGATGCCACAAGGCATTTTATGCACCAGAACGGATTAAACAGCCACGAACAGATACCAAAATTATTTGACGCAGAAGAATTACCCAATGGAATGTTCTGCTGTCCCAATCACGGATTAAACATAAGCACTGTCTGGGACCACCCATTTAGGAAGAAAGAATATTTTTATCAAGATGAAATTGAACAAATATTAAAAGATTTTAAAATAAACTAATATGCCACTTAAGCAAAAAAATGTTTACCTAGCTATTTTAAACCAGGGAGAGATAAACGAGAGTCTTTCTAAGGTTATTAACATAATGCTTGAACAGGATGCATACAGGATACATTTATCGTATTCAAGCATTAAGCCGATTTCAAATAATAGGAACACGATAGTTCAGAAGTTCTTGGCGATACCAGATTGCGAGTATCTGATGATGATTGATTCAGACATAGTCCCACCGCCCAATATTATGCGACTAATAGATTTTGACAAGGATATAATCACGCCCCTGATGTTCACAAGGCAGAAGGGTGAATTACTGCCCCTGTTCTTAAAAAGGGACAAGGATGGAATTTATAGCGTAGACGACTACCTTAACAAGGTTGGGTTGCAAGAGATAGATGCTACGGGAACGGGCTGTATTATTATCAAGAGAGAAGTGCTTGAAAAAGTTGATAAGCCATTTGAGAATATTTACGACAAAGACGGGATAAAGACCTTAGGGCTAGACCTAAGTTTCTGCCAGAAGGCAAAGGAATTAGGTTATAAGGCTTGGGTTCACTTGGACTATGTGGCTTCCCACTATTACACCTATGACCTTAAAGACCTGTACTACATCACCATAAACAAAGAACGGGCAGAAAATGAACTTAATAATATTAAGGAATATTTAAAAGAAAACCATCCAAACATTTTAGCCAAAACAATGGATGCCATCAAAGACAAACAATTAATTAAATCAAAACTATAATGAAATTTTTAGAGGCAACCAATAAAGAATTAAGTCTGTACCACGATGCCCTATCGCTACTGGGCATACCAGAAACAGATACGACCACATTTGCGGCAGCAACATACACAAGATATGTAAATGCCTGGTATCAGAGGATGGTGTTTTACATTTGGAGAAGTTCTGGAATGTGGCAATTTGACGATTCAACAGCCACCACTTTTCCCGAAGCAACCACAACACTAGTGGCAGGACAGGAAGACTACACAATTCCATCTGGCGGATTAGACGTAAGGGAAGTTTATGTAATGGATTCAAGTGGAAACTACCAGAAGTTAAAGAAGATAAATCCGTTCAACATAGGATATGCCAGAGACGAATACTATGAAACAGATGGTATGCCTGGGGAATATTACCTTGAGGGCAATTCTATCATCTTAAAACCAGCCCCTGGGGCAGGAAACGTTACATTAGCTTTAGGATTAAAGATTATCTTAGACAGGAACGTAACCATATTCGCAGTAACAGATACCACTAAAGAACCAGGATTTGTGGCACAATTCCACAGGATACTCTCTCTTGGTGCGGCCTACGACTTCGCAAGAGCACACAATATGGTTACCAAAGTAGCCACGATTAAACCA
>Ga0315273_10009195_pt1 | contig 12514 bp, 14 predicted proteins | sample YL17G02_0_MG_FD_205753 | JGI IMG/M metagenome (GOLD analysis project Ga0315273, IMG submission 205753) | Sediment microbial communities from Yellowstone Lake, YNP, Wyoming, USA - YL17G02_0 | ecosystem: Environmental > Aquatic > Freshwater > Lake > Sediment | place: USA: Wyoming | collected... | reverse complement strand
GTGGAGATAACCCCAGGAGGATTTGAGGCCCTCCTCTGTGTATCAGCACAGGCCTGCGGTCAGACCGTAACGGCAGAGGATATGCACGCTCTGTTGCGGGAGTCCGGCATCCGCCACGGTATTCTCGAAAACGTGATCGAAAAACTCTCAATCGGGTTGCCGGCTGAAACGCGCGTCCTCGTGGCACTGGGTACCGCTCCACTACCCGGAGCTGACGGCTGGCTGGAGATTCGACAGGCGACGGAGGGACAAGGTGACTCTGATGGGCGGGTCAACCCAAAAGAGCGAAACCTCGTGTGGAATGTCCGGGAAGGCGAACTCCTCGCCATCATTCACCCTGCCGAACCCGGGGGGCCCGGACAGTCGGTATCCGGGGAACCTCTTCCGGCCGTTCCGGGCGCTCCTGCAACGGTCACTCTGGGCGACAACACCGTCTTTGCAGCAGACAATCCGTGTGCGTTGCACGCCGCAGCGGATGGAAACCTGGTGATAGGTGCGGACGGCACCGTCACAGTTCATACCGTGCTAAGGATTCCCGGCAATGTGGATCTCTCGGTTGGCGACATCGATTTCGTCGGGTCACTCATTGTTGAGGGAGACGTCCTCAGCGGCTTCGTCCTTAAGGTAGAAAAGTCCGTCATGGTCAAGGGCAATGTCGAAGACTCGACAATCGTAGCCGGGGGTGATGTCACAATCCGCAAAGGCTTTTTCGGGCACGGGAAAGGGAAAGTTGTTGCTGACGGCGCCGTACACGTCCACCACATTCTGAACCAGACCATTACCTCGGGCAAAGACGTTTTCATTGAAGCTGAGGCAGTGAACGCCACAGTGCACGCAGGGGGAAGAATTCTTGCCCCGCGGGCGGTCATTGCCGGCGGGACAATGGATGCGCTGCACGAAGTCGAGGCCGGTGTTCTCGGGAGCGCAGACGGCAGTCAGGTGAAAGTCCGCGCTGGCAGGCGGGGGCGCATTCTTGAGCGGATCGGGCAGATTGACAAGGACACCAAACACTGCGAGAAACAGCAAGCGGATGTGAAGACCGCGGTGTATCGATTTGTGAAAATAAAGGTCGACGGAGCCACCCTGACTGCTGAGCAGGAGGCGGCGCTCGGCAAATTTCAGGAGGCGCAGAAGCAGATTCCCGGGCTGATCGAGCAGATGCAGGAGGAGCGTGCTGCGCTGACCAAAGAGCTGCAGGAGAACAGCGCCGCAAAGATTGTGGTTCACGACACCGTCCACGAAAACGTCGTGATCATACTGAACAACGTCCGCAAGGTTATCGACTCTGCCATCCAGGCCGTGATATTCACGGAGCGGGCAGGCGTGATCGATGTGCGGTCGCGGTAGCTGGCGGAAATGCAACGATAGTGCCAGAAGAGTGTTGGAGAATCCATCATGAACGAAGAATTGCGACAGAGCATGGCCGCATTGCTGGCGGACGGCGATCCCGACGTACGGCGGCGCGCCGCGGAATCCCTCTCCACAGACGGCGGATTCGCTGCGGTGTCCGCCCTGGCGGCTGCGCTGCAGGATGAGAGCAAAGGAGTGCGGGATGCGGCCGCACGATCGCTTCTGGCGATCGGTGGGGGTAACGTCGCCCGTGCAATCGTCGAGTACATAACCACCGGGAACATAACCACGCGCAACCTTGCGGCTGACTTGTTGGTGAAGATCGGTGCGCGCGGCATCCCCGCCCTTCTTCCATATCTGAGCGATAAAGACCGTGATGTAAGGAAATGTGTCGTGGCGACCTTCGGGCTGATCGGCAGCGAAGAACCCGTTCCACACATGCTGCCCCTTCTCGATGATCCCGACGACAATGTCGTTATGTCGAATGTGGAGGCACTCGGGAATATCCGGTCTGTCAGCGCAATTCCATTTCTGCAAACCACCTACGAACGGTACCAGGCTACGCAGGCGACCGTGGCGGAGGCCCTCGGAAAGATCGGAGACCCACAGGTGGCGCCTTTCCTCCTGGCGAGGGTCCAGGAGTGTACAGCCTCCGGCGGCGCCGACCCCGTGACACTGTTTGCGCTAATCGAGGCCCTGGGCACTCTGGGAGATGCAAGTGCCCTGCCGTTACTCTCCAGACAGGTCGGGGCAGTAAAGGGGAAGGTCCGCTCCGTCCTGTTGCACACGATAATGCAGATCTCAGAACGGGCCGGCGCGGTGATCCCCCCGACCATGGGACTCCAGGAGGACTTCGTCCGCGCACTCCGGGACGACGACCCGCAGGTGCGGTTGAGCGCCGCCAAATGGCTGGCCGCCTTCGGTGACAGTGACTGCCTTCCGGTCCTGCTCGCGGCCCTGGGACGTTCGGCCGAGGTGGATGCCGTGCTGCTGGAGTCCCTTGGGAATCGCCCCGGGTATTTTCCCGCGGTTCTCGCGGCGCTGGAATCCGTACCGCCCGCCTCCCGGAAGACGGTGATCACCCTTGTAGCGCGCCTCACCATGAACGTGATCGGGCGAATCATGCGCCGCGACGCGCCGGAATTCGACGAGACCTGGTTCGGGCAGGCGTTTGAGAGTATCTCGCGTATGTGGGAAACGGCTGACGAGGAGACACGGGCGGTCATCGTGGAAACGCTCTTTCGCCTCGACGGGGACCGCGCACTGGAGTTTCTCGACCAGATCATGAGTGACCCGGATCCGTGGCTCAGGATGCACGTGATAGAGATCATCGCGGCGATCGACGACCGGCGGGCGCCGGTCTTCATCACACGTTTCCTCGCCGACGACGACGAAATGGTCCGTGAACTCGCCATGAGTACGTTGCAGTCGAAAGGGTATGCGCTCGACGGCAGCATGGAGGAGAGACAATCATGATCGCCAGAGGTGAGACAGGAGAGCAACCGTGAGTGTGATCGCGCCGATATTGGCCAAGCCGGCCCTGGCAGCGGCGCCGAAAATGAGCGATACAACCTATCGCCAGTTTCGGCAGTTCATCTACGAGTTGACTGGCATCTACTTCCAGGACAACAAGAAGTACCTGCTGGAAGGACGGCTTGCCAAACGCACTCAGGCGCTGAATCTGGCCGACTTCGAGTCCTACCTCCAGCTGTTGCGCTCTGGCATTCGGCGTAACGGGGAGATGCGCTTTTTTTTCGATGCCATTACCATCAACGAGACGTTCTTCTTCCGGAACGAACCGCAGTTTGAAGCCTTTGAAAACCCGTTGGTGCCGTCCGTGCTCTCGACAAAAGGGACCGGGGCCAAACGTCTGCGTGTGTGGAGTGCCGCAAGTTCGTCCGGAGAAGAGGCGCACACGATCGCCATGCTCTATCTCGAGCGGCTGAAGCCCCGGTACCCCGGGCTGGATCTCGAGGTGGTGGGGACGGATATCAACACGAGCGTGATTGACATCGCGCGCAAGGGGGTATACCGCGACTACTCGATACGCAACACGCCCAAGATGTACCTCGACAAGTACTTCCGCACCGAGGATTCCCGGTTCCACGTCAAGGACGAGGTCCGGAAGCACGTCCGGTTTGAGCCCCTGAACCTCTTTGACCAGACGCGGATGCGGCAGATGAACAACTTTGACATCATCTTCTGCTGCAATGTACTGATCTACTTTGACCAGAAATCGAAGATCCAGGTTGTTTCCAATCTGTACGATGCCCTGACCAGGGGTGGATACCTGTTTATCGGATACGCGGAGTCGCTCCATGGCATCTCCACCGCGTTCACGCTGATCAACTTTCCCAAGACCGTCGCCTACCAAAAGGAGTAATCCGGTATGAGCAGCGTGGTTCTTGTTGTCGACGACTCCGCCACGGTGCGGAAGTTCGTGTCGGTCTCGCTGAGCATGCGGGGTTTCGAAGTCATTGCCGCTTCCGACGGCATGGACGCGCTCGAAAAGCTGCCGCAACGGAGGGTCGACCTCCTGGTGACCGATCTGAACATGCCCAACATGGACGGATTCGAGCTGATACGGGCCCTGCGCGACAACGCGGAATACCGTGATCTCCCGGTGATCATTCTGACATCCCAGAACGATCAGGCGAGTCGCGATACGGGGGCGAAGCTCGGGGTGAGGTCATACCTTGTCAAGCCGTTCAGCCTCGAAATGATCCAGTACGAGGTGTCAAAATACGTGAGTTGGCCGGATTGAACTATCAAGAACACGGAATAGCACCATGGCATCTACAAAGTTTCTCGTCGTCGATGACTCGTTGACCATGCGCAGAATTGTCATTAATACGCTCAAGTCGATCGGGTTCCACAACGTCATTGAGGCGGCAGATGGCAAGGAAGCGATGGCCAAGATCCTCAGCGAAGGGGCGGATTTCCTCATCACGGACTGGAATATGCCCGAATTGAACGGTCTGGAGCTCAGCAAGTGGGTGCGCAACACGTCAAACGTTCAGGCCATGCCGATCCTGATGGTCACCACCCGCGGCAACAAAGAAGACGTCATCGAGGCGATGAAGATGCGGGTGAACAACTACATCGTCAAACCTTTTACCGCCCAGGGGATGAAGGAAAAGATCGACCAGATTCTCAGGAGTGTCGAACCGAAGGCGGCATAGGCTGCGGCCCGATCGGGGTGAACCACTGTGCACAAGGACCGAGAGTCATGAATGCAGAAGACATGAAGCTGTTGCTTCGCAAAGTGGAGGAGCTGAAAGCGTTATTGGTGTTTACCGAGCGGACGATCCCTTTCCTGGAAGACGTCATCGGCTTTGTCCAGGAGATCGTGCCGATGGTAGAGGATCTCAAATCGTCGGTTGAGAGCAGTAGCGAGAAGCTCCCGAAAGCGTCAAGCCAGCTGGCCAACGTGAGCACCGCCACGGAGATGGCGACGACCGAAATCCTCAACATTGTAGAGCGGATGTCCAGCAATGTCGACCGGATCCGGATTGAAATGGAGAACGACCAGAAGCGATTGGAATCCCTACACCTCGAGGGAGTCCCCGCCGGCAGAAGCGCGGCGGTCAACCTTGTGAGTATTCAGGACGACTGCACGAACATCATGATCGCCCTCCAGGTGCAGGACATCACCGCACAACAGATCGCAGCTGTCAACAAGCTGATGCAGTCCGTGGATGGAGGGCTGAGCCGGCTGCTCAGACATTTTACGAAAGTAACAACGGAGCACGACGACTCAAAATTCCGGCACCGACGCCTGGATATCGTCTTCGATGCGTCTGCCGAATACTCCGGCGGCAGCGAGCGGCAGCGCGTGGCCGACGAGGTCGTGGAATCTGCCCGCCGTTCGGGCGGGCACAGCAAAACCAAACGAAACAAGAAGAAGAGTCCATCGAGGAAATGATCCCGAACCGCCCGAATCATTGAACGAGAGGAGCATGGCGATGCAAGAGTGCAACAGCACGGAGACGGGGAAGGTCCGCGAGATGATCAACCTCGTGGCGAGCGTGGTACCGATGCTGGATACGATCAAACAATCCATCGAGGAAAGCAGCGGCCAGATTCCGCGTGCCTCTCAGCAACTCCAGAACGTGACCCAGTCGACGGAAACCGCAACCATGGAAATCCTGAACGTACTGGATTCCATGACACAGAAGCTGAACGATGCAGAGACGGGGTTCGCGTCCCTCAAGTACGCCCTGGAGGCCCGGTACGGCATCGAACAGCAGATGGGCCAATGGATGCGTGATGTCGAACACACTCCGGCAGGCGCGCGGGAGTTATCCGCCCTTCGTACGCTCTGGACACAACACCAGCAGGTGCCGACGTTCCGGGCCGCAATGGGGACCATCGAACAATCCCTGGCCCAGACAAAGGCGGATTCCATTGACATCGCCATGGCACTGCAGGTGCAGGACATCACATCACAACAGATCGCCGGCGTCCTCGGCTCCATCGAGCAGGTTTGCGCTCGATTGCAGAAAGCCATGGTCGCGGTGGGGGGAACAGAGGCGGCGGTGTATGCGAGTGCCGTGCCCCTTCCTGCAAAGGCGGTGCCAAGTCACTACGATACGGATGCGGTGTAGAGGAACTCAAACGCCCGGCAGGATTCTGCCGATGCGATTGTACAGGAGTGGAACAAAGGAGCCCGCAAGTAGGGAACGTACCTTGACAGGCACGATGCCTCAGGCATTTGACAACGAGATGGCTGAAATCCTCGAGAGTTTCGTGGTCGAAACCCGGGAGATCCTGGACAAGCTGAGCCAGGATCTGCTCACGCTTGAAAAGGGTGAGGGGGATCCGGAGCTTCTTAACTCGATCTTCCGCGCCGCCCATACTATCAAAGGGACGTCCTCATTCCTCGGACTGGAGCAGATGACCGAGCTTGCTCACGTCTTTGAAGATGTGCTCAACAAACTTCGCCGTAGAGAGCTGCAGGTGTCGTCCGACAGGGTGGACGTCATGTTTGAGGCCTATGACACGATGAAACTCCTGCTGGAGCGCATTGAGGAGCGAAACGTCGAACGCATTGATCTCGGTGGCATGCTGGCAAAGCTGCGAGCGGTCAGCCAGTCATCGCAGAAGGCCGCGCCGGCCCCGGAAAAACCACACCCCGAGGGTGGAGCACCCGAACCCGTCGCTGCCGGCGGGAGTGGGGCGAAGGCGACCGACTCAACCATCCGGGTGGATGTCGCCCGCCTCGACGGCCTGATGAACCTGGTCGGCGAACTGGTTCTCGGGAGGAACCGGCTTACGCAGATCTCGTACCAGGTCAACGAACACGAAGAAGGGAAATCCATCGCCCGGGAGCTTGCCGACACCTGTTCCTCCATCGATTTTATCACCACGGAACTCCAGATGGCGGTGATGAAAACCCGGATGATACCCATTGGCAAGGTTTTCAACAGGCTCCCCCGCCTTGTCCGGGATCTGATGAAGGAAACCGGCAAGGAGATCGAGCTGGAGGTCTTCGGCGAAGAAACCGAACTGGACAGATCCATCATCGAAGAGCTGAATGATCCCCTGATTCACATCATGCGCAACGCCGCGGATCATGGCGTTGAACCTCCGGCAGACCGCGTGGCGGCAGGCAAACCGGCCAAAGGAACGGTTACCATCAAGGCGGAACACGAAGGAAACAACGTCGTGGTGACTATTCGCGATAACGGGCGTGGTATGGACCCGGAGCGACTGAAGGCGAAGGCCATGGAGAAGGGACTCATCACCGAAGCCCAGGCGAAGGAGATGGGGAAGCGGGAGGCGTGCAACCTGATCTTCACGCCGGGCTTCAGCACGGCGACCAAGGTGACCAACGTTTCCGGCCGGGGGGTGGGGATGGACGTGGTGCGGACCAACATCACCAAACTCAAGGGGATCGTCGAAATCGACTCCGAATTGGGCGTCGGCAGCACGTTCACCCTCAAAGTGCCCCTCACGCTGGCCATTATCCAGGCTCTCCTCGTCGAGGTGTCAAAGGAAGTCTTCTGCGTGCCGCTGGCGTCTGTTCTCGAGGTGGTCCGGATCCAGCCGAAAGACATCAACACGATCAGCGGCACGGAGGTTGTCCGGCTCCGTGATTCCGTGCTACCGCTCGGGCGTCTGACAAAAGTTCTCGGAACCGCTCCGAAGGGAAGCGGGAGCGAGTGGATGTATGTGGTGGTACTCGGCCTCGCGCAGCACCGAGTCGGCATTGTTGTCGATTCTCTCCTCGGACAGAGGGAAGTGGTGATCAAGTCCCTTGGCGCCTACCTTGGCACGGTTCCCGGCATTGCCGGGTCCACCATTCTCGGCGATGGCCGCGTCATCATGATCGTGGATGTGGGCGAACTCATGAAACTCTCCACAGAGAAAGAATGACCCCGACCATTAATGTGGTCATTGTTGACGATTCGGCTTTCATGCGGAAGTCGCTATCCATGATGCTAGAATCGGACCCGCAGATCAAGGTGGTGGCGACCGCCCGGAACGGCAAGGAGGGGATTGAGAAGATACGCCAGTACCGTCCCGACCTTGTTACGATGGACATCGAGATGCCGGAGATGGACGGCCTGACTGCGTTGGGGATCATCATGAAAGAAATGCCGCTGCCGGTTCTGATGGTGAGTTCCCTGACCAATGAAGGGGCACAGTCGACGCTGGACGCGCTGAATCTGGGCGCTGTGGATTTTATCCCCAAAGACCTTTCGTCTGTGTCGCTCGATATCGTCAAGATCAAGGAAGATCTGATTGCCAAGGTCAAGCATATCGCACAAAGCCGGGCGCTTCAGTTCAGGCTGCAACGAATCCGATCGGGCGGCCGAACCCGTGCCGCCGCACCGCTCGCCCCTGTGCAACGTGCGGGGTCAGTGCCCTCGGGACGAAAGGACCTCAGGGCGGTGGTGATCGGTATCTCCACCGGGGGGCCGTTCGCCCTCCTCCAGACAATACCGAAACTCCCAAAGGATTTCCCGCTGGGGATCGCCATTGTCCAGCACATGCCCCCCCGGTTCACCAAGTCGATGGCCGAACGGCTCAACGGACTTAGCAAGGTGGAGGTCAAAGAGGCGGAAGCGGGGGATATCCTCCGACCGGGCCTGGTGCTCATCGCCCCGGGAGGGATGCACATGACCTTTGAGGCCAACGGGAACAGCGCGGCGGCGGTGATTTCGCCCGAACCCTCTACGACATTGCACCGGCCCTGTGCGGATGTGATGATACTCTCCGCAGCGGACGTTTTCAAGGGGCCGCTCCTGGGCGTGATCATGACCGGCATGGGAAAAGACGGTCTCCAAGGGTTGAAACGCATCAAGATGCTTGGCGGATTTGTGGTCGCCCAGAACGAAGAGACCTGCGTCGTCTATGGAATGCCCAAGGCGGCGGTGGACGAGGGCGTGGCGGACGTGGCCGTTGCCCTCGAGGATATACCTAAAACACTCGTGAAGATCGTATCGGAGTAACTGACGATGGACGAAATACAAGACGAACAGTTCATGGAGCTGAGCGAATTTGACGCTGTTCGCTCCAAGAAAAAGACCCTTACGGGGAACGTGATAAAAGCCGACCGGGTGGTAACATCGGGAATACAGCAGATCAACGTTGCTGATGGCGCCCCCGGCCAGCCCACGGTGTTTGTGCACCGGAATGGCGAAGACGTTGAATCTGTGGAATTTGTGTGCAGTTGCGGGAGGACGGCAACGGTCCGGTTCCAGTATGGGGGGGAATAGTCCCCATCTGTAGCATATTAGCCAACACAGGGGGATGTATCGAAGCCCCGGAGAGAGCCCGAATGTGGCAATTTCCGGGGTTTTTTGTTGGTTTTGCATTTGGCACCCCTCTTGTTAATTGTAGAAAACAGAGAGAGAGCAGGACCAGAAATCACCTTAATGAATCGGGTTCCCACATGTTGTCCATGACCGGCAAAACCACATTTGGAATTGGCGGACTCGCCTTCTTGGCTGGAGTCATCGCCACACTCGTCACCGCATATGCGGTGATTTCGAAAAAAAGTACGGACGTAAAGGCGATCCACCCGCAGTATGACGGATGGGAAGATGGGCTGGGCGTATAACGACCCGGCAAGCCCGCGCGAGGAAGCGCGTGACTGCAACCATACCTTCGCAGGATGCGCCACCTGAAATCTGAGCGGAAGGCACCGTGAAACTGTTCGATGTCACCAAGATCCCATTGCTCCACCGGGCGATGGATACGTATGCCCTTCGCCAGAAGGTGATTGCGAACAACCTGGCAAACATCACCACCTCGGGATACCGGTCGAAGTCCGTGGAATTCGAGCAGCAACTTGCCAATGCCATACGCACTCCCGGGGCAACCGGGTCACTTACTCACGACAGGCACATACCACTTGGCAACGATCCCGGGGCCGGGGTGCAGCCTTCAATCACGGATTCTTCGCTCACCGGGAGCAGTGGTGACCCCGAATTCTCCAACGGTGTTAACGACGTGGACCTGGAACATGAGATGGCCGAACTGGCCAAGAACCAGATCCGTTTCAAGTTCTCGTCACGCCTTGTCGCGGAGACCTTCCGCGGAATTCAGAAAAGCATACGGGGCACGACATGAAGATTGACCGGATGTTTGGCGCGTTGAACATCAGTGCATTCGGGCTCACCGCCCAGCGGACAAAAATGAATGCGATCGCCAGCAACCTGGCAAACGCCGAGACCACACGCGCGGAAAACGGGGCTCCCTACCGGCGAAAAATCGTCAGCTTCAAAGAGCGTGCGGGGCAGGCATTTGCCTCCACGGCCCGTCAGGCGGGGGTACAACTAGCGACGACCAACGGCAGTCATATGGCCGCGGGGACATTTGCGACGGGTTCTTCGGAATCGGCCGCCGGCGGGATTGAGGCCACGGAAACGCAGGACGGGGCTGCCCCTCGTTTGGTCTATGATCCCGGACACCCCGATGCGGACGCCAACGGATACGTAACAATGCCCAACGTCAACGTTGTCACCGAGATGGTTGGTATGATATCAGCGTCACGAGCCTTCGAGGCCAACGTTGTCGCGATTAACGCCGCCAAAGCAATGGCCAAAGACTCGCTGGAGATCTAATATGAACGTCAACGGCATCCGTCATCCCCTTGTTCCCTTTACGCGGCAGAATCCGCGTCCGTCATCTACGGACGGCGCCGCACCGGATTCGGGCCGGCAGACCGATGTCGACCGTACCGTTGTGGCTCCGCAACAGCGCACCGCGCGAGCCGCAGCGGCACATGAAGTGCTGAACGAGGAGGAGAAGAAGTTTTTTGAAGGATTGTACACCGCCGATGAAATGCGGCTGTCCACGGTCTACTCGCGCGGCGGGCGTACACCGGAACGGAATACCGGAACATTGCTCGACAGGAAGGGATGAGATGATGAAGATCAGCGAGGGGCTGAGACTGGATCAGCAAGCGGGCACGCGAACGCTCATCGACCAGAAGCTCAAAGATGCAAACTCATCGTTCGGCGAAACCCTGTCGAAGGCAATAACTGACGTGAACGCCCTCCAGGCGGAGGCAGGGAAACAGGTGGAAAGAATGGTGACAGGCGAGGCGGTGGATCTGCATGAGGTCATGATCGCCGTGGAAAAGGCAAAAACAAGTTTTGACCTGTTGATGGAGATCAGGAACAAGACCGTTGAAGCGTACCGCGAAATCATGAGAATGCAGGTATAGCCCATGGCTGAGCTCGCACCGCAGGATCAACTCACACGGCTCGTCCAGCGTCTGACGCTTGTCCAGAAAATCGTTTTCGGGGCCGTGACCGTGGGCGTGATCGTGGCCCTTGTTGCGCTCGTGTCGCTCGTAAACAAGCCTTCCCAGGGCACTCTGTTCAGTAACCTGAACCAACAGGACGCCTCCAAAATTGTCGAAAAACTCAAGGAACGGGCCATTCCGTACACCCTCGAGAACAGCGGCAAAACAATCCTTGTCCCCAACGACCAGATCTACGAACTGCGCCTTTCGCTTGCCGGCGAGGGGTTGCCCCAGACGAGCGTAATCGGCTACGAAATTTTCGACCGGACAAACCTGGGCATGAGCGACTTCGTGCAGAGGGTCAACTACCGCAGGGCGATCGAAGGCGAACTCGCCAGAACAATTCTGCAGCTGGAGGAAGTTGAGGGAGCGCGCGTCCACCTGGTGATTCCGGACAAAGCCCTGTTCAAGGAAGACGAAAAACCCGCAACCGCTTCTGTGGTGCTCAAGCTCAGATCCGGGAAGCCGTTGAAGAGGGACGCAATCCAGGGAGTTCAACACCTTGTCGCCAGCAGCGTCGAGGGTCTCGAGGCTTCAAACGTGACCATCCTCGACAGCCGGGGCTCGTTGTTGTCCGACGCGGCGAAACCCAGCTCCCTCGCCGCCATGACCTCTTCGCAGTATGAACTCCAGCAGAAGATTGAAACCTACCTCGCCCAGAAGGCGCAGAATCTGCTGGACGGGGTAGTCGGACGCGGCAACGCGCTGGTCCAGGTTAACGCTGAACTGGATTTCCGCCAGGTTGAACGGACGATGGAGAAGTACGACCCCGAAACGGTGGTCAGGAGCGAACAGCTTTCGGAAGAGAAGACCGTTGTCAGTGACTCCACACCGCCTTCCACGCGGACCAACACGATCACCAACTTCGAAGTAAACAAGACAGTCGAGCATATTGTCGAGAACCTCGGGAACATCAAACGCCTTTCCGTGGCGGCGCTTGTCAACAGTGTCCCCAGAACGATGGAGAAGGACGGACAGAAAACCACCGAATATGTTTCCAGGCCGGCAGAAGAAATGCAGAAGATCACGGGACTCGTGAAGACAGCCGTCGGCTTTCGTGCGGAACGGAACGACGAAGTGACAGTCACCAACCTCTCCCTGGGCCCATCCGTTCAGGAGCAGGACTTCGTGTATGAACAGTCACCCCTGACGGACTACGAAGACGTCATCAAGAAGGTGTTCCTTGTTGTAGCGATGATCGCCGGCGTGCTGATCCTCCGGTCCCTCATCGGACGGTTACGCACGCAGGTGGTGTTCGGACCCGGCGGTGCAGGCATGTCGACGTACGAGACGGAACTGACGCCGGCCGGAATGCCGATCAGACCACGGCGGCCGCAGATCCACCTCCCCTCACCGGAGGATGAGATTTCCGAAGAGACACTGATCAAGATGGAAAAGAAAAAC
>Ga0315273_10009194_pt1 | contig 12514 bp, 15 predicted proteins | sample YL17G02_0_MG_FD_205753 | JGI IMG/M metagenome (GOLD analysis project Ga0315273, IMG submission 205753) | Sediment microbial communities from Yellowstone Lake, YNP, Wyoming, USA - YL17G02_0 | ecosystem: Environmental > Aquatic > Freshwater > Lake > Sediment | place: USA: Wyoming | collected... | reverse complement strand
CTCAAAAGGATGATGGCAGGAGCTTTCTATGGGCTATTCCTTGAAACAAAAAATGATAATAGTCCTGGTGAACACTTCTATCCACCTTGGGGAGCACAGATAGAGGCAGAGATAAGAATAACAGATGCGAAGTTTGTTCTTGACAACCATTTGGAGAAAAGGCTCTTGAGTATCGCCGTAGATGGACTTGATTTTGAGGGAGATATAAATATCCAAAACTCCGATGAGTTAGGAGGATGGCGCATATCTCATACTGGCAAATGCGTCATAGTATGCACAAACACTTTAGGCATCGAATCGAAATATGGGCAAGGCGACTTCTCATTATCATATGATAAATTAGTAAACCTACTTGACTCTGAAGATGATAAATGGCACATAAAGAAACCTTCGGTAAAAACACTTGGCGTATGTTCCCATAATCACAACTATAAAGAACTTGGCAGAATATGTGAATTAACCAAGACAATAGACCTAAATGATATTAAAAGACTATATCCCTCAAACCCTACTACTGGCAAAGAATTACTTGCAGGTCAGTTTGAATCTAAGCCTTGGAATGTGAGTCTTTTAAAACTTATGACTGATATAAAGCAAAAGGAATTTAGTGGCTACAAAGTATAGACAAACTAAGGAGCAACTATGAGACAACCAACTGGAGTCTATATCTACCTTGGCAGAGAACTCTATGAACAGATAAAGGCTAAATCTTCCAAGAAAGACTTAACAGCAGGAGAGTTCTGTGCTAAACTTGTTAGAACAGAATCACTACGAATCCACAAGAAAGATAAACATACCTACAAGGTTATTTGGTCAGATGAAGACAAGGAATATGTAGGGCTATGTGTAGAACTTCCAAGTTTAAGCTGGCTTGCTAGTACTTCTAAAGATGCTTTACAGGGTATTAAAAAAATAGTAGCAGAAACAAAAGAAGGTTATACTACAATGGCAGAAGAACATAAGCAACTTGCTGACATGGCGAGTAGTTTTTATCCTCCCTGTGGTTACTGTGGGAATAAAGACTGTCCTTATTGTAATCCTATCCAACAAGGACTTGAAGAAGCTAAACAAGGCAAAGTATCAAGGATTAACCTTAGTGATTTATAAGAAGCCTAGCACTCACCCTCAGCACAACTCTTCTTAACAGCTACACTACTTTCTATGCTTTTAGGTAATATCTCGTTGCTATATTGCTCACAAGCTCTATCCAACGAGCGTACTTTCTTTTCAAGGAGTCTGCATCTATCTTCTCCTGAAAGGCTTACCTTATAATGACAGCATAAGCCACATCTTTTTTCTGCCACTTCAACCCTCCAAACACAGAGTACAATAGCGTTCTGCCCTTTCCTTTTCCTTTAACTTCCGCCTAGTCACCAAAACATTGTTGACATAAACAAGAAGATAGGCTACACAAACTGCCACTTGCCCACTAGCCTCCGTATCACGCCATATGAACCATAAGAGAAGCCCTATGAAAGTAACCAAGAACACGAAATCCCCTACAAAACCAAAGTACCTCATAAAGAATACGTGAATGGGATTGCCCTCTCTTATCCCTAGCCCTGCCTTCAACATCAAGATAGTTGTACCCCAATCTAACAGAAGTTCAAAGGATATAATGGGTGCTGTAACCCACCAACTTACATTAAAATGTAGATGTTCAAATCCCCAAGTAAGTAACATAACCACACCAATAAAGATTGTCACAAACCCAATGAACCACAAAGCCCCACAATATGCCCTTAGTTCCAGTGTCCTTTCTATCCCATGCTTTCTCAGAATATTCCAAGCAAGAAAGATTATCCCTATGACAAACAAAACCAAGCCTGAAATGTTCAATATTGTCATCGCCTTCTATCCCTTATTGTCTGAACAAGCAAAATCAGCACTATAATCCCTATCCCAAAGAAAAGTGTTCCGAAAACAGCAGATATTATTTCCATTTACTATCATTCCCTATTTCTGTTATTCAATTCCACCAACCGTGTGTGCTATTTCCCCAATCCAATGTCTCAAGGGTTTGTTCCTCACCAAGTGGCTTCACAGCATACTGATTATCAGAAAAGCTGTATTCGCTGGCAAGTCCTACAAGCCAAGCCAAGTTTGGTGAAGTAACTAACTTTAATGGCATCACCAAAGTAGGAGCACCATCTTCATTAGCTCTACCTAATTGTGTTGCTGAAACCTGCTGAACGCCTTCTTCCGTCTTCACTAATAACCAACAATGCTTCATATTGGACACTATACGGACACAATATCCCTTTTCCTGTAGAATCTTGGCGAGTAAGCCACTCATATTTGAACAGTCAAAAACATTTACTTCGTATGGAATAGCCCATTCTACACTATCAAGTGCTTCGTCTAAGTCTGCGTTTGAGAAATCGGTTTGTGCTAGACTAATACTCCAAAGAGAATACTGATTTATAATACCCAATCCTGATACCACAAGCATTAACAGAACACAGAAACCAATAATTACTTTCTTGCCCATAAACTTAGCCAACCTACTTCCTTTTTATGCGGTGAATTATGACAATGATGATAAAAAAAAGTATGATATATAGCCCTGCCATTACTTTCTATTCCCTCCAAGACTCGTTATCAATCATTGACCAACCTCCTCGTAACTTTTTATGTACCAAAGAGGGACATCATGAATCCCTATGCCATATGTTGAGATGCTAACATTACCTACACTATATAATATAAACTCATAACTTTGCCCTGCCCTCTGTAATAAAGTAAAGAAGTCCCCATAGTGATACTCGAAGATATACAAGGGGCTACCCAAAAAAGTGACATATTCCCCAATAGTTTTGTGATTGTTCTCAATGATTTCACCATCTTTTATAAACGATACATTGCCCGTAACAACCGTTGCCTTACAATTAGAACCACAACTAGGCAAATCCACTAAGGGCAATGGTACTACTAAGGGCAATGGTACTACTACTTTCTGAGAACTACAGGCAAAGCATACAAATAATATAGCCAAAACCAATATCTTCTTCATTGGCCCTTCACCTTACCCACAAGTCCCTGATAAACAAATCTCATAATATTTCTAGACTTGTAATCAGAGTCAAATTCCAAATGGCTTCTTTTAGGCAAACCCATAAACGCCGCAAACTGTCCCTCGGTAATCCCCAGTTTATTCAAAACGAACTCCTTGTCCTGCTGTTCCATCAATGCTGTAGGATAAGGGTCATTCCCCATCTCTTTCAAGGCTTCGTTCCTTGTCATCTGCCCTGAACAAACTAAGGCTGACAAATATCCTCTTCGCTTATCAATCCCCCATCTATGAGGAAGAATATAAGCCTGATAGAATCGTGTATAGATAGATTCGTGATGCTTTGCCCCATAGTCTACCCAACCCAATTCTTTTTTAATCAGTTCTTTTGCTTCACTCTTTACATAAGGTATCATATTCAGAATAGTAATTTGCTTTATCCCCAACACATACTCATAATACAATTTCCTATATAAACCTATGGTAGGCAAAAAGCTGATTGGCTTAGTGCCAAAAACTTTGTGAATCGCTTTGAGATTTAATATGTCATCATCAGCAAAGTTCCAACTTGATGGCATTATCCCCTCTGTAGCAATGTTGTAGCCTGTTATAAGGTACTTTACATTGTAATTCTTGGCATATCCATAAAGCATCGCTGTCAGCACATTATCAGTTGGTGTTTCAAGGTCTAGCACCCCAGATTTCAGATACGCTAGTTGCAAGTCTTTAAATTGCCCCCCATCCACAGTGTAAACCTTATGGTCAAGATTCAACTTTTTAACAAGATTCTTCACATTAGCAGATGATATTTCCGTGTCATAGCCATTGTCTAAGCTTACTGCCAAAGGTCGCAATCCCCATTGTTTGACCAAGTAGGCAACATAGGTACTATCAACACCCCCGCTTAGTCCTATAATGCAATCGTACCTCTTGCCTTCGCCATCTTTCTTAATCTTCTCCCTGATAACATTTACTGCCTGCTGAGACTCATGCCCTTTCAAAACTCGCTGCCTTACCAAAGAGTCATACGACTTACAGTGGTTACACTCGCCATTGTTATCAAACCAAATAAAACTATCCGAGGTATCCATAATACATCGGTTACAGATTTGGAAAGCCATTTCCCCTCCTTTTTATTATATCCACTTGTGCTGAATAAAAGCCCTTACACCTAAACCCACAAGAAGCCGTGCCATTCTTCTCTGCTTATGGGATTTCAATGTACTTACTTTAATATCTATCGAGTTTCTAGCTTCTGATGTCATCTGCTCCAAGAAATCTATAGCACATTGATGTCCTTGTGCCATTGCAATAGTCATTGTTGCAGAAACCTGTTTCTCATGTTGTCTCCAATATCCCATCACATCTTCTATAGCAACAAACTTTCCGACCTGGGAAAGCCTTAACCAAGTTGCATAGTCAACATAAGGAGCATATTCAGACTGTTGGAATCCCCCAATAGATACCAAGGCATCCTTGAGACACATCACGGTAGACGCACCAATAAAGTTCTCAAACAATAATTTGCGTAGTATTTCCTTCTGTGTCTTATCCCTAAACGGCATAAAATCAGAAGGGCAAACTTCTATAATTTTGCCAGCAGCATCTACAGTAGCCTGTTTCCCCCAACTCAAAACTGTTCCTGATTTGTCAAAAACTGATACCTGCTTCTGCAATTTATCACTAGGCCAACAATCATCGCCATCAAGCAGAGCTATATAAGTACCACTTGATAATTGGAGAGCCTTATTATATGTCTCTCTCAGCCGCCAAATCCCTACATTGTCTTGCCGTATGTACTTGATTCTTTCATCTTTATATTTAGATATTATCTCGCCTGTCTTATCTGTAGACCCATCATCTATAATAATCTGCTCCCAATTAGAATAGGTTTGGGCAAGCACACTATCTATACACTGGGCTATAAAACGCTCATGGTTATAAGTTGGTGTTAATATTGAAACTAACTCCATCGCTTCCTCACCCTACTCGTGACAGGACTCAAAAGTTTATATATAGCCTTCTTGGTTACCCTAATAAACATCCTGTACCTGTCTATCAAAGCCAATTTTATGAAATAGAAAGCCCTAAAATCATTGTCTACTATGCTCTTTATTCTCTTATTAGTAACCATGCTGTATAATTGATATTCTGCTAAATTATTCTCAGTAAAGCTCTCTGGTTTTTGGGCTTTAATAAACACCCCAGGCACTTCAAGGTCTGTTGCTAAAGCAAGAATAGTGCAATCAGAAAAGATGTGCTTTATATCTTCCAATTCATATCTCCAAAAGTCAGCAGGGTAGCCGTGATACTGATAGCCATAAGACCGTGTAGTGAGCAATATGATTCCCTCGGATTTGCAGACTCTTTTAACACCAGAAATAACCTTTCGCCAATCCCTAACATGCTCAAGTAACTCAGTTGAAATCACAACATCGAAACTATCTTTACCGAAGTTCTTTTCTATATCCTCAGCCTTGCAAATAAAATCAACCCCCTCGCCTTTTTGTATGTCTAAACCTATATATGTAGTAGGTTTCCACCGCTCAACACTTGACCGAAGGCTACCATTAACATTACGAGAGCCAACTTCCAATACATTCTTCCCTTTAATATCAGCCTCGCCTAGATTAGCCCTTCCAAAAGCAATACAACTATCATGGCACATAGCTATCTCTCATATCTTCCCATTCATTATCCAACATAGAAACAAAAGCACTTGCCCACCACTTTCCATCCCACCAATAAGTGTCTCTTGACTCACCATCAACCTTAAACCCCCAACTTTTATACATATCCACCCAGCCATCGTCTATTAGATATATTTCAGACCACAGCCTATGAAACCCTAATTCCCTAAAAGCGTAATCACAAAGAAGATATATAACATGTCGATAATATATGTTCTCTGTAAAGTTTTTTTCACCAATATATAGTGAAGTTTCAGCACAGCGATTCTTCCAATCAACATGTACTAGCCCACATACCCCAATTGGACTTTCCCTCTCTTTCTCCCGTATTAAAAACATAATATTTCTTTTATCATCCTGTAAAGATTCAAGCCATTTCTTCTGACTAAACATATTTAATGGAGTATATTCCCGCATCATTTTTCTTAACTCAGGGTCATTTCTCCAATCCCTCAAAACAGGTAAATCTGCTTCTTCTACCTGAAATAACCATATCTTATCTGTCTCAAGAAACATGGCTCAGTTCTCCTTTATTATCCAAAATTTTCTTCACCGCTTTCACAATATCATCCATATCCTCTATAGTAGCAGGGTATCGACATACTGGAGTCAAGATTAAACTTTTCTCATAAAGGTTTTCAGCTACAGGGCATATCCCTTTGTCATAATTGACTCTTTTGCCATAATGCTTATATATAAACGGCTTGTTATCATGATAGATAGGATTCAAATACAATGGCTTTACATAACCTGCACCAAAAGGTATCCCCTCAACAACCAACGCCTTCACAAACAAATCCCTAGTAATGCCTGTCTCATGTTCGCCATACTTAATAGGATAGATATAATAAACGTGCTTGTACAAAGGATAGACAATAGGAACACCACCTAGCAATGAATATAAATTCTGAGAGAGATAATCCGCTAATTCAATCCTTCGAGCATTAAGACTATCGAGTTTCTTGAATTGCACTATCCCCAATGCTGCTTCCATTTCAGTCATTCTATAGTTCCAACCAAGCATATCAGACTTATAAGTTCGCTGCTTCTCCAGCACCATCTCTCCGTGATTTCTCACCATTCGTGCAGTTCCAGCTATATGCTCATCGTTAGTTGTCAGCATACCACCCTCCCCAGTTGTGATAGTCTTACTCTCTTGAAAAGAGAATATGCCACAATCGCCCATAGTACCTACATACCTACCTCTATATGTTGCCCCTGGTGCTTGAGCACAGTCCTCAATAACCTTGAGATTATGCTTGCTCGCAATCTCCATAATTTCATCCATATCAGCAGGATGCCCAAACAGGTGTACAGGAATTATAGCCCTAGTTCTTGGGGTGATAGCCTGTTCAATCTTACTTGGGTCTAAACAGAATATATCTGGTTTTATGTCAATAAAAACTGGTATGGCGTTGTGCATCAAGGCACAAGTTGCCGTAGAAGTAAAAGTATAGGGTGGCACAATCACTTCATCACCTGCTTTGACTCCACAAGCAACAACCGCAGCATGTAAAGCTGCCGTAGCTGAATTAAAAGCTACTGCACAGCTTACGTTATGGTAAGTAGCAAAATCCTTCTCAAATTGCTTTATCCTCTCTCCACCAAGGAACTGTTCCCCAGCCTCAGCAATAAATGTAGAAAGCCTACCACTATTAAGCACTTCTAGCACGGACTCCTTCTCTTCCTCGCCTATAACTGGATGGTGTGGGAAAGGCTTTCCCCTAGTTTTTTGACCACCACATAAAGCCAATTTAGCCACTGAAATCACCTTCTATCAAATTAAGAGTTAAAGGAACCAAAATAAGCGTACCCGCCCTATCAGCGGATTCACGAAAGGCACTAACCAATTCCAAAGCTGCTCTTCCATCTTCTCCACTTGATATTGATAAACGACCTTCCCGAAGACACTTTATTAAATGCTTCACCCCTGCTACTATCATTGAATCACTTGGTGTCTCATCAATAAGCGAAGGTGCAAGATAAACCTCGTTATACCCCGAATACATCTTGCTCTCACCAACATCGTAATATTCAATACCAAAACCACTTCGGGTTATCTTCAATCTACCTCTAGTCCCAAGACAATCCATCTCAAAGATTAGGTAGCTCTGGACATCACAAGATTGAATCGTACAGAAAGGTAAGTTACAAAATTGCATCATTCCATCAACATTAGGGTCATCAAGTTTACGAGAATCATTTTTACTATAGACAGCCTGAACCCACATAACATCACCAAAAAAGAACCGCAACAAGTCAAACATGTGGCTACCTGTATTAGCAATACCAGCAGTATAATAGAAACTAACCTGCTGAATTCTTCCCAGTTTCCCATCTTGAATAAAATCCCTAACTTCTTGGTGAAACCTATCAAATCTCCTCTGGTGGTCTATCTGAAGAATCACGCCATTACTATGGCACAAACGAATCATCTCACCTGCACTTTGCAACGAGTCAGCTATCGGCTTCTCGCAGAATATTGCCTTTACGCCACTTTTAACTGCTTCTTTCACAATATCTAGATGACTTGTACTCGGAGTGCATATGCTAAGAATATCAAACTTATTTTTAAGCATTTCACCAAGGTCTTGATATAACAATGGAATCTGCCATCTCTTCCCACATCGCTCTAGTTTGTCCTTATCAAGGTCACAAGCGGCTATAAGTTCAACATCATCCACATCACGATAAGCCCCAGCATGAGTAGAAATCTGCTTACGCTTAGGGTCATCGTCAAATTCACTACCAATTCGCCCGCAACCAACTATCCCTGCCTTATATTTCATCTTACCGCCTTCTGTTTGACATCAGCATTTATTACAGCAAGCCCCTTATCTTCAATCAATTTCAACACATCGAATATCGTGAAATTAGCATTCTGGGGATACAGAGTAGAGTAAATCCTCCTAATAAGTTGTAGGTCTTTCTTCGTATCCACACACAGCCTTAAATGCCTAAGTTCTCGTGGTGCTTTAATATTGTAAACTCTATATTTCTTAGGATGTTCATAAATATAGAGGGAGACATGCTCCCTGTCAACAGAGTCTTGCGTCAATTCTGAAACTTCCTGCAAAATATCTGTAGAGAAGACACGAGTATCAAGCCCTCTAGGGAAAGGCTCTCTAACACAATTAGCAACAAAATCATAGCCCCCAATTAGATACCTACTAATCACTGAATCAACTATATTGGAGTCAATAAGTGGGCAATCGCCAGTGATTTCAACTATTATGTCAACTTTATAACGCTTCGCAGCTTTCAGCACACGACCCAATACATCCTCAGAGCTTCCCCTGAACCATTTAACACCAAGTTCCTTTGCGAGTTTAATAATTACATCGTCCTCTCGATTAACTGTGGTAGCAACAATAATCCCATCCAACCTATTAGCCCTTTGCAACCTTTCAATCACAAGTGCCAACATCGGCTTACCAACGATTTTTCTCATGGTTTTCCCTGGGAGTCGTGTTGAAGCCATTCTTGCTTCGATAATCGCCACGATATTCGGCATCAGTCTCCCTTCTTAAGCATAAACATTGTGTCCACATTATCATTACCCAAGTATTTGAAGTGCTTTTCCTGCACAAGTCTAAGGTCATGGAATTGATTAAGAAACAACTTCGCAAAATCTGTTTTCCAAAGTAAGTCTTTGTGCCCTCTATACTCAACCTCAGTATATGTATCTGCATAGTACTCAAAGCACCAAATATACTTCTTTGTGCATCGATAAATCTCACTTAAAACCAAACCAATATCATTGGGAGAAATATGAATCAGAAGTGTAGATGTAAATACAAAGTCGAAGAAGCCGTCTTTGAAGGGAATATCAAAGGCAGAACCCTGAATTAGATTTATATTCTTCGTACTATGCCTGGATAATTCTACCGCATAAGGCTGCAACTCTATTCCATGGAGATTCTTAAAACCTGTCTGTTGCAAAAGACGCAACTGAAGTCCAATATTTGAGCCAACCTCTAATATCCTTATCTGCTTATCAAAATTATCCAAAAACATACAATTCATTTCTTTGCGTGTAACGCCATATAACTCTTTATACATAACATCCATTCGTTGTAAAGACATCGCATTGCGATTTGTATAGGCTCTTCCAAAATCGCCAGCCCATTCTTCCATCTGCTGTGTCATGGTACTCCTTAATTAAGTTACCAACCTACTATAAAGTTTTTTATTTTCTTGGGAATCCGCATCAATAAAAAACGAGGAATAAATTTGACTGTCAATGTAGCCATAAATAGTCGCAAGTGCAAGAGACGAATAGAAATAGCTCCTTTATTCCTCTGATAATAATTCAGTACCATTTCATTGTGTATTAGATTCCCCCAATTACGCCATTCCTTTTCCGTTTGGCTTGTGAAGTTTATGATGGGATTGCCACCAGAGTCTGCGACCATACTCAAGTAACTCTCTTCGTTTGGAATCAAATTATGCTCCTGTACATATTGCCAGATTGGTGTTTCTGGTAGTGGTATTAGATAGTTCAAAGCGAATTGATAGGCGTTGACATCTTTGAGGAACTGGATAGTCTCCCTTATCGTTTCAGGCATTTCGCTAGGAGAACCTATGACTAGTTGCACCACAGTAAGGATGCCAACTTCTTGGGTCAGCAGAGTTACCTCTCTGTTAAGTTGAGCAGTAGTACCCTTCCTAAGCCCCTTGAGAACCGTATCTGAGCCTGATTCTTGACCATAGCTTATTTCTATGCACCCCGTATCTTTTAATCTCTGGAGCATATGCCTATCAACATTATTGACCCTTGCACCACCGATTGTATAGCAAATATGGAGACTGTTTCTTTCTATTTCATCACAAAATTGCATCACCCAGTCATAGTGAGCATTGAAAAGTTCATCAGCAAAGGTAAAGCCAGAGACACCGTAGGTTTCCATAAGATATTTCATATGAGATATTACATAATTGACGCTGTGTTGCCTATGCCCACTAAAATGCCTGTAGCAGAAAAGGCACTTGTGGGTACATCCTCTTGATGTCAATATGGGGGCGATATGTGTTGTCTGCCCTACAGTTTTGGTCAAGTTGTCATAGGCAGAGTCACTCAATATCTGCCTAAACCCATCAAGCCTACCTACTATCGGGTATTGATAGTGCTCCATGGCAATAAGGTGATAAGGGGGAAAGGGGATTCCATCCATATCTTCTACCTGTACGCTTTCATTCCGTACTATTCGACCATTTACTTTAGTGGACATTCCATCGCCCATCGTTCCCTTATCCAAGAAACTAGCCAAACTCGTTTCTGCCTCCCCATGAAAGACATATTTTATGGGTGTATTATCAAGTAGCAACCTATAAGCGGAAGCGAGTGCCCCTCCAGCCACTTGGGTAATGCCAGAGTAGTTATTATTCACAAAATTGGCTAGCCTTTTAGTTCTGCCATATGATGTGGCTATCCCGCCATAGCCGATGATATTAGGTTTGAATATCTCTATAACACCACCGAGCTTGTCAAAGAAGTTCTCAAAATACTCTAGTTTCTCATCGCCAAGATAGGGGTCAATAATCTTTGCAGTATGCCCACATCTTTCGATAACACCACCTGCATACAGCAACCCCATAGGGATAAAAAATGCCCCACCGCCTTGGCGTGATGGAACATTAACTAGCAATACCCGTTCCATAGTCCTCCTTTGTTTATAGCACAGTCTTGTCTATATCATCCCAAGCTATTGGTTCGCCAGCCTTAATATTAGTTATTGCCTTTTTGCCCAAAACTACGCCTATATATTCAGGTGGTATCCCTATGGATGGACGCAAGCACTCAATCATTCCAGTAGTTATTATGCTATTAGCACAAATATCTACCTTAGCGAAAATACTACGCCTCTGTATAATCCTCGTTTCAGACTCGGCATCTGTTACATCTTTAATAGGAGACCCCAAGGCATTTTCTAACAGCCTTATATCATGCACAAGAGAAGCCATTTCAAGGACATCCATAGCAAAAGGATGGTCTGGGCCTTCCCTAGTCTTATCAAAAGTAAAGTGTTTTTCGATTATGCAAGCACCTAATGCAACTGCCCCTAAAGATACAATACTACCTTGAGAATGGTCTGAATATCCCACAGGGACACAAAAACGCTGTCTCAAAGTAGCCATCGCCCTAATATTGGCCTGTTCAATAGGAGAGGGATAATTAGTAACGCATTGAAGTAAAACGATGTCATTGTTACCCGTAGACCTAATAGCATCAACTGCATTTTCTATTTCTCCTATGCTGCTAGCCCCAGTCGCAAGTATTATCGGTTTTCCCTCCTTAGCAATGTATTCCACTAAGGGTAAATATGTTATGTCGCCAGAGCCAATCTTGTATGCAGAAACCCCTATCTGTTCAAGTCTGTCAACTGCCTCCATATCATAAGGGCTTACTAGAAAGTCAATACCTTTCTCCTTACAATACTCAGCAAGTTGCCCTAGCCATTCCCTTGGAAGTTCAGCCTCAGAATAGACTTGGTAAACAGGCTTCTCCCACTTTGATTGGAATGACACCTTAGTTTGAAATCCCCTCTTGGCAATAATCTTATCAGGTAGGAAACTCTGAAATTTGGCAGCATCTGCCCCTACTTCCTTACTCAAGGCAATCAACATTTTGGCTTGTGCTAAACTACCATCAAAATTAGAGCCAATCTCAGCGATGATATAAGTAGGTTCCCCCTCTCCAACCCACCTATTACCAATTCTAACCTTGTTCACTTTGCACCATTCTATTGAGTTCTTCCTTATCTAACCATAAACTATTAGTATCGCTAGTATATCTGAACCCTTCTGGCAATAC
>Ga0315273_10009192_pt1 | contig 12515 bp, 12 predicted proteins | sample YL17G02_0_MG_FD_205753 | JGI IMG/M metagenome (GOLD analysis project Ga0315273, IMG submission 205753) | Sediment microbial communities from Yellowstone Lake, YNP, Wyoming, USA - YL17G02_0 | ecosystem: Environmental > Aquatic > Freshwater > Lake > Sediment | place: USA: Wyoming | collected... | reverse complement strand
TTGATGTAGTCCACGTCTTCGGGAGCGAGGCCCGCGTCCTGGAGCGCGCGCCGCATGGCGCGCGCGGCACCGTTCCCATCTTCCGCAGGTGCGGTCAGATGGTAGGCATCCGCCGAGGCCCCGTAACCGCCGAGCTCGCACAGGACCGGCGCATCACGGCGCCGGGCATGGGCCTCGGTCTCGAGTACGAGCACGCCGGCGCCTTCGCCGATCACGAAGCCGTCCCGATCACGATCGAAGGGACGGCTGGCACGTTGAGGGTCGTCGTTTCGAGTGGAGAGAGCGCGCGCCGAGCAGAAGCCGGCGATCGCCATGGGTGTGATGGTGGACTCCGCGCCACCACAGATCATCACGTCCGCGTCACCGGCTCGCAGGAGCCGGAGCGCTTCGCCGATCGCGTGTGCCCCTGAAGCGCACGCCGAGACCATGCCGAAGTTCGGACCTCGCAGGCCGAATCGGATCGAGACCTGTCCGGCCGCCATGTCCGAGATCATCATGGGGATGAAGTAGGGACTGACCCGGCCGGGACCCTTCTCGAGCAGGATCCGGTGCTGGGTCTCGAACGTCTCCATCCCGCCGATGCCGGAACCGATCACGACGCCGACCCGGTCGCGGTCCACCGCGTCCGGGTCCAGCCGCGCCCATTGCATGGCCCCGTGGGCGGCCACGACCGCGTATTGCACGAAGCGGTCCATCCGCTTGGAGTCCTTGCGGTCCAGCACGCCCTCGGTCGAGAAGTCCTTCACCTCGCAGGCGAAGCGACTAGCCAGGTTCGACGCATCGAAGCGGGTGATAGGGCCAGCGCCCGAGATCCCCGCCAGGAGGTTCGTCCAGAGCGTCTCGACATCATTGCCGAGCGGCGACACCACGCCGACGCCCGTGACCATCACGCGGCGCTCATGATCTGTCATGTCACGTCCTTCTCGCATCCCGGCTCACCGGCTCGCGCCACCCCCGCGGGGGTGCGGCAGCGCCTGCCAGCGCCCGACTGTCCAATATCCGTTACGCGGTCGCGTGGGCCTTCAGGTAGTTCATCGCGTCGCCGACGGTCTTCATCTTCTCGGCGTCCTCGTCCGGGATGTCCAGCCCGAACTCCTCCTCCAGAGCCATCACCAGCTCGACGATGTCCAGCGAGTCGGCGCCCAGGTCCTCGATGAACTTCGCCTCGGGGGTCAGCTGCTGGACTCCGACTTCCAGTTCCTTGGCGATGATCTCCTTCACGCGGTCTTCCGAGAATGCTGCCACGGTCCACACCTCCTGATTGGGTTGTCCATCCCCACACCGCCCGGGCGCATCCGCGCCCGGCGGCTACTCCATCACCATCCCGCCATCCACCGCCCAGGTCTGGCCGGTCACGTAGCCGGCGCGGGGCGAGGTCAGGAACGCCACGACCTCCGCCACGTCCTCCGGCTGGCCCAGCCGCCCGAGCGGGATGCGGCCCAGCAGCTCCGCGCGCGCCGTTTCGGGCAGGTTCGCGGTCATCCGGGTCTCGATGAATCCCGGACAGACCGCGTTCACCGTGATGCCCCGCGAGGCCAGCTCGCGGGCCAGCGAGCGGCTCAGGCCCAGCAACCCGGCCTTGGAAGCCGAGTAATTGGCCTGTCCGCTGTTGCCCATCAATCCCACCACGGACGAGATGTTCACGATACGCCCGTAGCGCGCCTTCATCATGGGCCGCGCGACCGCGCGGCACCCGTTGAAGGCGCCCTTGAGGTTCACCGCCAGCACCTGGTCCCACTGCTCGTCCGTCATCCGGACGAGCAATCCATCGCGCGTGATCCCGGCGTTGTTCACCAGGATGTCCACGCGTCCGCAGGCCTCGACCGCCTCCCGGAACGAGGCCTCCACCGAGGGCGCGTCGGCCACGTCCACCGCCTGCGCGCGCGCTTCGACCCCTTGCGAGCGCAGATCCTCGGCAGCGATCGCCACGGTGGTCGCGTCGCAATCGAAGAGCACCAGGCGCGCACCTCGCGCCCCCAGCTTCCTCGCGATCGCCAGCCCGATCCCCGCCGCGCCGCCCGTGACGAAGGCGACCTGGCCCTCCAGCTCGCGGTCCACGCCACTCTCCGTCCGCTCCACGTTCTGTTCCATCAGGCGCCCTCCGGGACCGCGCGCTGCACGCCCAGCTCGCCCAAGCTGGCTTCGAGCGTCGCGGGGTCCTCGATGTTCCAGGATGCGGCGGTCTTCTCGATGCTCCGCAACAGGCCGCGCAGCACGCGGCCCGTACCGATCTCCACGAAACCCTCGGCGCCCGACTCGAGCAGGAAGCGCATGGAATCCTCCCAGCGCACCGCCCCCAGCAACTGGCGCTTCAGGGCATCGCGGATCTCGTCCGCCCGCGACAGCGCGGCGGCCGAGACGTTGGCGATCACCGGGCAGCGGGGCTCGCGGAACGTCGTCCCGTCGAGCGCCTCAACCAGCCCGCGCGCCGCCGACTCCATCAGCGGCGAGTGGAACGCACCGCTCACCTCGAGCATCACGACGCGTTTCGCGCCGAGTTCGGGGCCGATCCGCGCCGCCTCCTCGACCGCCGGGCGCTCCCCCGAGATCACGATCTGTCCCGGGGCGTTGAAGTTTGCCGGCACCACGATCCCCTGCTGCGCCGCGGCGCTGCAGATGCGCCCTGCCGCCTCGCGGTCCACGCCCAGCAGAGCCGCCATCGTCCCCGGCCGCTGCTGCCCGGCCTCGAACATCAGTGTGCCGCGCAGGTGCACGAGCCGCACCGCATCGCGGAACTCGAGCGCCCCCGCGGCCACGCAGGCCGAGTACTCGCCCAGGCTGTGCCCCGCGGTCCATGCGGGCCGCAGGCCCGACTGCTCCACCAGCCGCCAGGCCGCCACGCTGTGGGTGAGCAGCGCCGGCTGGGTGTAGCGCGTCTCCCGGAGCCGCTCGGCCGGACCCTCCCAGCAGATCTCGGAGAGCCGGAAACCCAGCGCCTCGTCGGCCTCGGCGAAGACCTCCCGGGCCACGGGGAAGGCCTCGGCCAGGGCCTTGCCCATGCCGACCGCCTGGGCCCCCTGGCCCGGGAACAGGAACGCCAGTCTCATCAGGCCACCCCGCCGGCCACGGTCACCCGCGTCCCGCCGCGCACCACGTCAGGCCGCCGAGTCATGGTCCGCCTCGATCTCCTCACGGATGTGTTCGTTCACCCGCAGCTCCACGAAACGGCTCAGGGTACGGATCGCGCTGCAGACGGCCCGCGGGCCGCTCGAACCGTGCCCCACGAAGCAGACCCCGTTCACCCCGAGCAGGGGTGCGGCACCGTATTCCTCCCAGTCCACCTCGGCCTTGACGCGCTTGAGCGCGGGCAACAGGAACAGGGCCCCGACGCGGGCGAGCAGGTCGCGCCTGAGCTCCTGCTTCACCTTGTGCCCCAGCATGGTCGCCACGCCCTCGGCGGTCTTCAGCACCACGTTGCCGGTGAAACCGTCCGTCACGATGACGTCGCAGGTGCCCTTGAGGATGTCGCGGCCTTCGACGTTACCGACGAAATTCAGATGCCGGGCGCGACGCAGCAGCGGCAGCGTCTCCAGGACCAGGGAGTTGCCCTTGGTGTCTTCCTCGCCGATCGAGAGCAGCCCGACCCGTGGCTCCGTGCGGCCCAGGAGGTAGCGCGCGTAGACCGCGCCCATGTGGGCGAACTGGACCAGCCACGAAGGCCTGCAGTCGGAGTTGGCCCCCACGTCGAGCAGCACAGTGCCGCCGCTCGGATTGGGCATGACCGCCGCCAGCGCCGGCCGCGAGACCGACTCGATCCGGCCCAGGCCCAGCAGGGAGGTGGCCACCAGTGCGCCCGTGTTCCCAGCGCTGAAGAGCGCGTCCACCTTGCGATCCTTGTGCAACTGGGTCAGCACGCCGAGCGAGGATCCGCTCTTGCGCCGGGCCGCGCTCGCGGCCTTCTCGGACATCTCGATGCGCTCGGCGGCGTGTACCACCTCGAGGGGGAGGTTCGACTCCGCGCGGGCATGGCAGAGCGCAGCGCGAATCTCGGGCTCGTCACCCACCAGGGTGACACGGAAACGGCCCGGCATCTGGCGCTGGGCGAGTATGACGCCGTCGACCACAGCCTGAGGGCCGTGGTCGCCTCCCATGGCGTCGATACCGATGTGGGGGACCGAGTCCGCCATCATGGGGGCCCCGGAAAGCCCCTAGTCCTCGCGCGGCGGGACGATCTCTTCGCCGTCGTACCAGCCGCAGTTCGGACAGATCCGGTGCGACTGCTTGGGAGAGCTGCAATGGCCGCAGGTGTTGAGCCCCGGCTGCTTGAGCTTCCAGTGCGTGCGGCGCTTCTTGCCGCGGGTGCTGGAATGTCTCCGCTTGGGTACCGCCATGGCTGTCCTTCCTCCTCGCTCAAATCGTCCGGAGCCGGCTCACGCGCGCGGGCACCCGCAGGGCCCCACGTTCAAGTCCGCGCCGCACTTCGGACACAGCCCCCGGCAGTCCTCCCGGCAATGAGGACCCATCGGAAGCTCCAACAGCAGTAACTCGCGCGCGTTGGCGCGCAGATCGAGCTGCCGCCCATCGTGGAACTTCATGTAATCGTCGCGCTCGAGCGCTTCTTCGTCGCGCTGCCGGCCGCTGCCGGCACGCTCGGCGAAGACCTCCAGCGGCACCTGGACCGGAAGGTCGAACTCCGTCAGGCAGCGCACACACTCGAGCCGTGCAGTCGCGGCCACCGAGCCGCGGACCGTCACCTTCTCACCCGTCTTCTCGACATCGAATGCGCCCCGGACCGGACCCGCCCAACCGTCGGGCGACAAATCAAGATCCTGGGCCGCAGCCTCGAGCTCGACGGGGGTCCTGCCCTGACGCAACGAGCCGAGATCTATGACAAATCTGGACATACAAGACAAACCCGCCGGAGCGGGCTGCGAAACACGTGGAAGTTAGCACAGGCCCGAGAGCCGCGTCCACCCGGCTTTCGAACCCGGCCAGGATGCTGCCAGCCTGTCGTTTGCGGAGCGCGGGGCCGGGCGCCGGGGCGCCCGCCCGGATCCGAAAGCCGGCCCGTCACCGGACGAGGGCCGCCGTCCCGAAGAAGAACCTCACCTCGCGCTCGGAACTGGCCGGGCTGTCCGAAGCATGGACCGAGTTGGATTGCTTGCTCTCCCCGAAGAGCTTCCGCACCGTGCCGGGGGCGGCCTGGGCCGGATCGGTCGCTCCCACGACCTGCCGCAGTTCGGCCACTGCCCCCTCCCGCTCCAGGCAGACCAGCAACACCGGACCGGAAGTCATGTACTCCACCAGATCGTTGAAGAACGGCTTGCCCAGGTGCTCGGCGTAGAAGGTCTGGGCCTCCTCGCGCGTGAGTTGGGCCAGCCGGGCCTCGACCAGGCGGAAGTCCTGCGCCTCGACGTGCGCGAGGATCCGGCCGATGAGGTTCCGCTGGACGGCATCCGGCTTGACGATGAAGAGGGTGCGTTCGAGGGCCAATGGTCGCTCCTCAGGTAGACCCGGGCCTTCGTGCGGCGCCCCGGGGTCATGGTCGGTGATTCAGCGCGGCCGACGGCTCCGCGACACCTTACGCCTAGACGGCTTCTTCGGCGCCGACGGGCCTGGCTTGCGCGCGGGAGGTGCCGCGGCCTTGCCACGCCCGACTGCGGGCTTCGCCTTGCGCGCCGGCTTCCTTGCCGGGCTCGCCACCTTCTTCTTCGACCGGCCCGGCGTCACCCGGGTCCCGTGCGAACGCCTGCGCCCCAGCGCTCCGGCGATCAGGCCGGGGATCTCCGAGGGGATCCGCGCCACCGGCACGCCCACCGCCTCGAAGGCCGCCATCTTCTCGGCCGCCGTACCCGTGCCACCCGCGATGATCGCCCCGGCGTGCCCCATGCGCTTGCCCGGAGGCGCGGTCTGGCCGGCGATGAACGCCACCACCGGCTTGCTCACGCGGCGCTTGATGAACAGGGCCGCCTCTTCCTCGTCGGTGCCACCGATCTCGCCGATCAGGACGATGGCCTCGGTCTTCGGGTCGGCTTCGAAGAGCGTGAGGGCATCGATGAAGTTGGTGCCGATGACCGGGTCGCCGCCGATCCCGAGGCAGGTGGTCTGGCCGAGCCCGGCGTGGGTGAGTTGCTGGACGACCTCGTAGGTCAGCGTCCCGCTGCGCGAGACCACGCCGATCGGCCCCGGCTTGGTGATGCGGCCGGGCAGGATGCCCACCTTGCTCTGCCCGGGGCTGATCAGCCCGGGACAGTTGGGACCCAGCAGGCGCGGCTTGCCGTTCGTGCCCCGCTCCCGCATCTGCGCCACGTAGTGCCACGCCGCCAGCGCGTCGCGCACCGGCAGGCCCTCGGTGATGCAGACGATGAGGCCCAGGCCCGCGTCGGCGGCCTCGTAGATGGCGTCGGCCGCAAAGGCCGACGGCACGTAGATCACCGAGGCGTTGGCCTTCGTGGCGGCGACCGCCTCGGCCACGCTGTCGAAGACCGGAACGCCGTGGACGACCTCGCCCCCCTTGCCGGGGGTGCTGCCCGCCACCACCCGGGTGCCGTAGTCCAGCATCTGCTTGGTGTGGAACGCACCGTCGCGTCCGGTGATGCCCTGCACGACCAGGCGGGTGCTCTTGTCGATCAGGATGCTCACGCCGTCACCTCCTGCGCCCGGGCGATCACGGTGCGCACGCCCTCGTCCATGCTGGTCGTGGCCGACAGGCCGTGGTCCGCCAGGATCTTGCGCGCCGCCTCGTCGTTGGTGCCGGTGAGCCGGATCACGAGCGGCACGCCGAGCGGCGACTCCTCGAGCGAGCGCACGATTCCGTTCGCCACATCGTCGCAGCGGGTGATGCCACCGAAGATGTTGAAGAGGATCGCACGCACGCGGGAGCGGGGCTCCCCGGTGATGATGCGCAGCGCTGCGGTCACCTTCTCGGGGCTCGAGGAGCCGCCGATGTCGAGGAAGTTGGCCGGCTCGCCGCCGTAGTGCTTGATCAGGTCCATCGTCGCCATGGCCAGCCCCGCGCCATTCACCACGCAGCCGATGTCGCCGTCGAGCTTGACGTACGAGAGCCCCTTCTCGCGCGCCAGCCGCTGCCCCGGCGTCTCGTCGGCCGGATCGCGCCAGTTCTCCCAGTCGCGGTGGCGGAGGTCGGCGTTGTCGTCGAGCGAGACCTTGGCGTCGAGCGCCAGGACCTTGCCTTCGGGCGTGACCGCGAGCGGGTTGATCTCGGCCAGGGAGCAATCGCCCTCGGACCAGACCCGCCACAACTTCATCAGGATGTCGGCCGCCTGCTGGACCTGCCGGCCGTCCTTGAGCAGCGGCTTGAACAAGGCGCGCGCCTGGTAGGGCCGCGGGCCGTCGAGCGGGATCGGCCACTTGATGATCTTCCCGGGCGCGGTGCGCGCGACCTCTTCGATGTCCACGCCGCCCTCGGCCGAGAGCATCACCAGCGGCAGCTTGCGGCTGCGGTCGAGCACGATCGAGAGATACAACTCGCGCGCGATCTCGGCGGCCCGGGTCACCAGGACCTTGCGCACCGGCAGCCCCTTGATGGTGAGCGCCAGAATGTCGCGGGCCTTCTCGATCGCCTCCTCGGGCGTGTGCGCCAGCTTCACGCCACCCGCCTTGCCGCGCCCGCCCACCAGCACCTGCGCCTTGATCACCACCGTGCCGCCCAGCGCGGCCGCGATGTCGCCGGCCTCCTCGGGCGTGACCGCCACCTGCCCCGGCAGCACCGGCAGCCCGTAACGCGCGAACAACTCCTTGGCCTGGTATTCGTGAAGGTTCATCTCGGCCCCCGTGTCCTGGGCGTTGAAGGTCCCGGACCACTGTCCGCGACCTGTTCGACGCTCCGCCTAGACGATGTCGATCTGCGCCCGCTGCAGGCGGCCACTGAAATCCACGTAGATGCTCTTCCACTCGGTGAACGGGTCGAGCAGCGTGTGCCCGGCCTCGCGGTGACCGTTGCCCGTGCCGCGCATGCCGCCGAACGGCAGGTGGATCTCGGCCCCGGTCGTGCCGTGGTTCACGTAGACGAGGCCGGTGTCGAGGTCCCGCATCGCGGCGAAGGCGCGATTCACGTCGCGCGTGAAGATGGACGACGAGAGGCCGAAGCGCGAGGCGTTGTTGATCCGCACCGCCTCGGCGAAGTCCTTCACCTTCACCACCGAGAGCACCGGGCCGAAGATCTCCTCGACCGCGATGCGCGCATCGGGACTGACGCCGGCGAACACCGTGGGCCGGTAGAAGCACCCCTTCGCCAGCGCCCCCTCGGTGGCCGGCACACCGCCCGCCACGATCTTCGCGCCCTCATCGAAACCGATCTTGACGTAGCCCTGGACGCGCTCGACCTGGCCGCGATTGACCAGCGGCCCCACCTGCGTAGCCGGATCGAGCCCGTCGCCGAGCTTGAGCGCGCGCGCACCGTCCGCCAGCCGCTGCACCAGCTCGTCATGCACCCGCTCGTGCACCAGCACGCGGCTGCAGGCGGTGCAGCGCTGGCCGGTCGTGCCGAAGGCGCTCCACAGGATCGCCTCGGTCGCCAGCGCCAGGTCCGCGTCGTCCATCACGATCACCGCGTTCTTGCCGCCCATCTCGAGCGCGACCCGCTTGCCCAATGCTCCGGCACGGGTCGCGATGCCGAGCCCGACCTCGGTCGAGCCGGTGAAGGAGATGACCGGCACGCGCGGGTCCGCTACCAGCGGATCGCCGGCCTGCGAGCCGCTGCCGAAGACCAGGTTCAGCACTCCCGCCGGCAACCCGGCCTCTTCGAAGATGCTCGCCAGGTGCCAGGCCAGATGCGGGGTGTCGGATGCCGGCTTGAAGACCGCGGTGTTGCCCGCCACCAGCGCGGGCATGAGCTTCCAGGCCGGGATGGCGAAGGGGAAGTTCCAGGGCGTGATCACCCCGACCACGCCGATCGGCACGCGCACCGACATCGCCCACTTGTCGGGCATCTCGCTCGGGGTCGTGACGCCGTGCATGCGCCGGCCCTCGCCCGCCGCGTGGAAGGCCATGTCGATGCCTTCCTGGACGTCGCCGCCGGCCTCGGCCAGCACCTTGCCCATCTCGCGGGTCATCGCGCGAGCCAGGTCCTGCTTGCGCGCGCGCATGATCTCGCCGGCCCGGAACACGATCTCGGCCCGCCGCGGGGCGGGTGTGAGGCGCCACGCGGGGTATGCCCCTGCCGCCGCCTCGACCGCGCCGTTCACATCCTCGGGACCCGAGGCCGAGAATTCGCCCAGAACCTCGCCATTGGCGGGGTTCGAGTTGGCGAAGGTCCGGCCTGAACGCGCCGGCACCCAGCGGCCACCGATGAAGTTGTGGAACGTGTGCGCCATCGTCTGGATCCCGAACCGGCCGAGAGACCCGCATCCGGACCTCCGGATACGGGGAGCAGGAGCGCCCACGGAGGGCACCCCAAGAATAGGACGGGATACGCTAACCGGGGGGGTGGGTGCAAAGCAAGCGGGAAGGGAAGGCCCGCGCGGCGCCCCGGCGCGGGCCGGAAACCCTCATCCCTCGAGCGCGCTCCTGCCCTCGCGGATGCGCTGGATGAGCGCCGAGGTGCCGCAGCCCTCGCGCAGCGGGATGCTGAGCACGCGGCCGCCGTAGGACTCGACCAACTCGCGCCCGGCGATCTGCGCCACCGCCCAGTCGCCGCCCTTCACCAGGATGTCGGGGCGCACCGCCTCGATGAGGCGCGCGGGGGTGTCGTCGTCGAAGATCACCGCCAGGTCCACGCAGGCGAGCGCTTCGAGCAGCGCGGCGCGGTCCTCCGCGATCACGATGGGACGAGCCGGGCCCTTCAGGCGCCGCACCGAGGCGTCGGAGTTGACCCCGACCAACAGCCGCTCTCCCAGCGCGCGGGCCCTCGCCAGATACTCGGCGTGGCCGCGGTGGAGCAGGTCGAAGACGCCGTTGGTGAACACGATCCGATCCCCCGCCGCGCGCCAGGCGGTCAGGGCGCGCCGCGCCTCGTCAGGCAGCGGATCACGCGCCCCGTCTGAGCGATCGGCGGGCGCGCCGGAAGCGCCAGCGCTCACGGTTTCGCGCTCGCGAGCGAAGCGAGCAACTGCTCACGTGTGCACGTCGCCGTGCCCACTTCGCGGATGACGATGCCGGCGGCGTGGTTCGCGAGCAGGCAGGCCGCGGGAAAGTCGGCCCCGGCCGCCAGCGCCAGCGCCACCACACTCACCACGGTGTCGCCCGCGCCGGTGACGTCGTAGACCTCGCGCGCCACGGTGGGCAGGTGGGTATGGCGGCCGCCGCGCTCGAACAGGCTCATGCCACCTGCCCCGCGCGTCACCAGCACGGCCGCGGCATCGAGCCGCTGCTGGAGCCCCCAGCCGACCTCCATCAGGCTCGCCTCGTCGGTCACCCGCCGGCCCTGCACCCAGCCGGCCTCGTGCTGGTTGGGCGTCAGGATGCTCACCCCGCGGTAGGCGTCGATGTGGCTCTCCTTGGGGTCCACGCTCACCGCGCAGCCCGCACGCCCCGCGGCACCAAGGGCGGGCGCCAGGGTGCCGGGGTGGATCACGCCCTTGCCGTAGTCGCTCACCACCAACCCCTCGCAGCCGGGCAGTTCGCGCTCGACGATCTCGAGCAGGCGCGCGAGTGCGGCGCCCGAGAGGTCGGCGCGCGATTCGCGGTCGGCGCGCACCACCTGCTGGGCGTGGGCGACGATGCGGGTCTTGACCGTGGTGGGCCGCGTGGCGTCCGTCACCACGCCGCCGAGGTCGAGTCCGCCCGCGGCGAAGGCCTCGCGCAGCCGCCGGCCGTCATCGTCCTCGCCCACCACGCCGAGCAACAGGGGCGCGGCGCCGAGCGCGCGCAGGTTGGCGGCCACGTTGCCCGCCCCTCCCAGCGTGCTGCTCTCGCGCTCGACCTCGACCACCGGCACGGGGGCCTCGGGCGAGATGCGCTCGACCCGGCCCCACAGGTAGCGGTCCAGCATGCAGTCGCCCAGCACGGCGACGCGGCGCCCGGCGAAGCGCGCGACGATGGCCTCCAGGGCCGCGAGGTCGAAGGAGAGCGTGGACATACGGCGCGGGACGCTACACCGGTGCCGCGGGGTGGTCAACGACGGACCGGCCTCGCGGGAGTCGCTCCGGCGCTCCCCGGGCCCGGCGCCGCGCCGGCGCGAGGCGGCGGCGCCGTGCCCGTCGAATCGGGCTGGCGGATGCGGGCCCACTCGAGCGCGGGCGCGGGCAGCCTGCGGGCGCGGCTGAGAGCGTCCGTGAGCAGGCTGTCCACGGCGTAGACGTCGCGGCGGAACTGCGCCACGCCACGATCGTCCACCCAGGTGGTCCAGTAGAGGATGTGGACCGGCACGGGCTCGGGCAACTGGACCACCTTGTTCTTCAGCGTGTCGAAGGCCGCCACGATGCGCGCCGAGTCCCAGCCGGCCTTGCCGCGCAGCAGGTACAGCGCCAGTTCGAGCGGGCGCTCGACGCGCACGCAGCCGTGGCTGTAGTCGCGCTGGGTCGCGCTGAACAGGTGTCCGGCCGGCGTGTCGTGCAGGTAGATCGCGAACTGGTTCGGGCACATGAATTTCACGTGGCCGATCGAGTTCTCCGGCCCGGGGTCCTGCTTGACCGCGAAGCCGAACTCCTCGGGCGTGACCTTCTGCCAGTCTACCTTCGCGGGGTCCACCTCGCGCTTTCCGCGGCCGTGCCGCTCGTAGAGGCGCAGGTGGTTCTTCACCAGGTACTCCGGGTCCTTCTGGATCGCGGGCAGCACCTCGTTCTTCGCGATCTCGATCGGCAGCTCCCAGATCGGGTTGAAGACGAGGTAGGTGATCGAGTCGCTGAACATGGGCGTGCGGCTCAGCTCCCTGCCCACCACGACGCGCATGGCCAGCACGGCGCGGTCCGGTTCGCGGGCCTCGAGCGTGAAGCCGGGGATGTTCACCAGCAGGTGGCGCTCGCCGAGGCTGGCGGGCAGCCAGCGCCAGCGCTCCAGGTTGAGCGTGATCTGCCGGATGCGCGCCTCCACCGGCACGTCGAGCTCCACCCGATCGCGCTCGCCCACGACGCCCGTGGTGTCGAGCCCGTGGCGCGCCTGGAAGCGTCGGACCGCTGCGACCAGCGCGGCATCGAACGTCTCGCCGCCCGCGAGCGAGCGGTCGAGGTCGCCCTCGGCAGCCAACCGCTCGCGCAGCAGGCGCACGCGCTCGGCCGCGCTCCCGCGCCTGAGCGGCCGGCCCGGCGGCACCCCGCGCCACCCGCCCGCACGGGCGATCTCGCGGTAGCGCTCGAGCAGTGTGCGCAGCGCCGCGTAGCCCGGGTGCGCCGGCTCGAGGTCCGCGAGCGCCCCGGCCACGTCGCGCGTGGCGAGCGCCTGCTCCAGCACATTCACCAGATCCGCACGCCGCGGGTTCAGGTACCAGTCCGAAGGCAGCCGCGCCGGGTCGATGAGTCCCGAGTGCAGATGCATGGCGTGCTTGAGGAACGAACGCGTCAGCAGGATGTCGGTTTCGGCCAGCAGGCGCGGCTCGGCCCTGCGGCCGAGCGCTTCGCGGGCGGACGACAGCACCTCGACCCGCGCGCGCACCTGGTCCGCCTGGGCGTCCCCGAGTT
>Ga0315273_10009189_pt1 | contig 12517 bp, 9 predicted proteins | sample YL17G02_0_MG_FD_205753 | JGI IMG/M metagenome (GOLD analysis project Ga0315273, IMG submission 205753) | Sediment microbial communities from Yellowstone Lake, YNP, Wyoming, USA - YL17G02_0 | ecosystem: Environmental > Aquatic > Freshwater > Lake > Sediment | place: USA: Wyoming | collected... | reverse complement strand
AACGCGCCGCAGCCAGGGCACTTCCCGAGCCACCGGCCCGTTGTCGTGCCGCACTCGGAGCAGACATGCTGGACGATCACCTTTGCCATGGAGACGATGGTACGTGAGCCACCGGACGTCATGTCGCCCGAATGGGCAACAGACTCGGGACGGCGCTCACCCCCGTGTCTCCGCAGGTTCGGCCCGAGATTCGGTCTCCATTGGGGGGTGAGGCTTCAGCCTCGCCAGCTCAGCGGGGTTCCTCGGCCTGCGACGGCACGCGACCGCCCGCTGACGAAGGACGGGTGAGGCTGAAGCCTCACCCCGACCGCGCCTGGTGCTGTTTCGGGTGCAACTTCGTGAGATACTCCGCTATCGCGCGGCGGCGAGGACGCGCACGGGCACGCGATCGAGCGCACCGGAGAGGTCGAGCCAGAGGTCGTGGACGTCCTCCAGGCCGACACTGAGCCGTAGCAGCCCGTCCGTGACGCCTGCAGCCTCCCGGGCAGCGGGGTCGACGAGCCGGTGCGTGAGGCCTGCGGGGTGCTGGATCAGCGAGTCCGTCGACCCCAGGCTGACGGCGGGCGTCACGAGCCGCACGGACTTCATCACGGTCGCTGCCGACGATTGGCCACCGACGACCTCGAACGCGAGCACGGCGCCGGGGCCGCGGAGCTGGATGCCGTCGGCCTCGGGGTAGAGCACCCGTTCGACGGCCGGATGGTCGGCGAGCAGCCCGGCCAGCACCCGCGCGCGCTCCTGCGCCTCGCGCACGCGGAACGGGAGCGTCGGCAGGCTGCGGTGGAGCAGGTATGCGGCAAGCGGGTGGAGCAGCGCGCCGGTGAGAATCCTCACCTGGCGCAGCCGGCCGGCCCATTCCGCGTCGCACGCGACCGCTCCGGCCACGACGTCGCCGTGCCCGCCGAGGAACTTCGTCGCGCTGTGCAACGTCAACGCCGCACCATGCCGGGCCGGGTTCTGCAGGATGGGAGTAGCGAACGTGTTGTCGACGAGCACCGGCACGCCACCGGCTGCCGCGACTGCCGCTGCGATGTCGACCTGCGCAAGCGTCGGGTTCTGCGGCGTCTCGAGCAGCACGAGCCCGGTCTCGGGCCGGACCGCCGCCGCAATCTCATGCGCCTCGACCCAGGTGACGTCGATCCCGAGCAACCCGCACGCGAGGAGATGGTCGGTGCCGCCGTAGAGCGGCCGCAGGGCGACGACGTGGCGCCGCTCGCTGCAGGAGGCGAGCAGGCAGGCCGTCAGCGCTGCCATCCCCGAGGCGAAGGCGACGCAGTCTTCCGTGCCTTCGAGCTCGGTGAGCCCCTCCTCGAACCGCCGCACCGTGGGGTTGAAGAGGCGGGCGTAGATGGGATTCCCGGCCTCGGCCGCACCCGCCGCCAGCGCGTCGAGCGCGGTGACCCCCTCGTCGAGGTCGGGCACCGGGTAGGTGCTCGAGAGATCGATCGGCGGGGCGTGCACACCGAGCCCGAGGAGATCGTGGCGGCCGGCATGGACCGCTATCGAGTCCATTTCCATGGCGTAATCGTCGCTGGTGGTTCGTTGACAATCAAGTCTGACCGCATTATCTTCGGAATCGATGCCGAAAGAGCGTCTCGACCGAATCGACCAGGCCCTCGTCGCGGCGCTGCAGCAGGATGCACGGATCTCGAACAAGGAGCTCGCCGAGCGCGTGGGCCTCGCCGCCTCGACGTGCCTCGAGCGTGTGCGCGCACTCCGGGCCCGCGGCGTCCTGCGCGGCTTCCACGCGGATGTCGATCGCGATGCTCTTGGCCGCGGGCTCGAGGCGATCGTCGCCGTGCGGGTCCGCCCCCACTCGCGGGCCTACGTCGACTCGTTCCGAGACGCGGCCTTCGCGATGCCGGAGGTGATCGAGCTGTTCCACGTCACGGGCGCCGACGACTTCCTGCTCCATATCGGCGTTGCAGACACCGATGCGCTGCGCGACTTCGTCCTCGACCGCCTCACCGTGCGGCCCGAGGTCGGGCACGTCGAGTCGCGGGTCGTCTACGACCACGCGCGCAGACCCGCCCTCGAGCCCCTCTACGACTGACGGCCTAGGGCCCGACTTCGACGATCTCGTCCTCGGCGTCGTACTTCTGGCTGTAGTGCTCGTTGCGGATGCGCTTGGCGTACCGGAACACCTGCCGCGTGAAGTCGACCGTGAAGCCGCCGTCGCCCGCCTCCTGAACGACCTCTCGCGTACCCGTCGGCAAGGCCGAGTTCGTCACCGTGACGGTCTTCGGGGTCGTCAGCTTGTACGGCTTCCCGGTCGTCGTCGTCACGCGACGCCCGAGCTTCGTCGAGAAGAACCGCACCGTGATCCCGCCGTCACCCGCTTCGAGCTTCATCAGGATCGCAGCGGGCCAGTCGTTCCGAAAGACCAGCTCCGGCCCGCCCCACGACACGGTCGCCTCCCGCCCCATCGGATAGCGGGAGATGTAGAACTGATGCGCGTGGTGGTCGACGAGCTCGATGCCGGAGAAGAAAGCGGCATTGAACAGTGTCGTCGCGACCTGGCTGATGCCACCACCGACGGCCTCCTCGAAGCGGCCGTTGAAGATCTGCGGGGCGGAGACGAAGCCCTTCGCTTCCGTGCGCTTCCCCAGGGCGCCGTTGAGCGAGAACTTCTTGCCCGGGAGGATGATCGTCCCGTCGAGCAGCGCTGCCGCGCGCTTGATGTTCGTCACGCGCGGCGGACAGCAGGGGTAGTAGGTCGTGAACTCCGACACACGCTCGGTGATCCGGAGGTTCCTCGCAGCCTCGGTCGTCAGCTTCGGCCGGGCGACGACGAAGCGGGCGCGATGGGCCCGGGCTGCGAGATCCGAGACGAGCGAGAGGGCGATTCGCTCCCCGTCGAGCTTCCTGCCAGGTGTCGCCGGCACGACGCGAACGCGGTTGCCCTCGACCACGAACCGCGCGTCGACCGGTGCGCGCTCGAAGCGGCCGAGCCGCGGCAGGATCGCCTTGCGGAGACCCTGTGGGTCGAGAGCGACCCGCAGGGCTCCCTTTCCGGCCTCGGTCGTGAGCAGGTCGCCGAGCGCGGCAGCCGACAGCATGGCGGTGGCGTCACGGAACCGCACCTCGCGCGGGCCGTCGAGCAGGCGGGTCGCCCTGCGCTGCGCGATGCGCGCCCCCGCGACGCCGACTGCCGGGGACTGGCGCCGGAGCGGGACACCGAGCTCGGCCGGAAGCGTGCGCAGGCCCTGCCGCAGCGTCCCGCGGTCGACGATCGTTCCGGGTGCGGGCGCAGTGATGGTGACAGCTCCGTTGTCGACGACGAGGCCGGCGTTTCGCGGCTTCTCGCCGAACCGGTGGTCGAGGCGATTGGCGAGCTCCGCCGCCCGCACCGGGCCGAGGCGATAGGCGACGCCGATCGCGCCGGCCGTGCCGATGCCGGCGTGGCGCAGCAGCCGCTCGGCCGGCCCCGCATCGAGGGCCTCATCGAGCGCCGGGTCGAGCAGCGGTCGCGCCCCGAGCGAGCGCCCGGTCACCGTCTCCTCCCCACGCGGTCCGATGAGCCGGATCGGGCGGGCAACGCGAGCCTGTGCCGACGGCAACACCGCCGCAGCGGCCTCGTCCCTCGTCAGGCCGCCGACGTCGACCCCGGCGATCGTCGTTCCGACCGGAATCGTTCCCCGCTCCAACAGGGTGAGACCGCCGAGGGCGGCGGCCACGAGCACGAGCAACGCAACGAGCATCGCGGCGATCACGAGCCCTGGCCTGCGGCCGCGCCTGCGCACCGGCCTGGAGGTCGGGAGGAAGAGATCGGGCACCCGGTTGAAACTAGCCGAGAGCTCGTGAAGATCGTGTGAGGGCGGGCCTCAGGCCAGCTGCTTGACGAAGAGCACGCGGTCCTCGCCGGGGCCGTCGTAGTCCGTGGCCACCCTCTCGACTGCGAACCCGAGCGACTCGTGGAACGCGACCGAGCCCTCGTTCGTCGGCGAGGTGACACAGCGAACCCGCGAGCGGCCGTTCTCGGCCACGGCCGTGAAGAATCGCTCGTACAGCTCGCGGCCGATGCCCGAGCCGCGGTGGTCCGGGGCTACTCCGACAAAGTGGATGTACGCCTCTTCCTCGTCGGTCTGCGAGAGGAAGCCGATCAGAAAGCCGACGAGCTTGCCCTCGTCGTCCTCGGCGACGAAGCTCGTACCCTCGAAGTGGAGGAAGAACAGCTTCGGCAGCATCGGCGCCATCTCGCGTCCGCCCCACCAGGCGTCGACGTGCTGGATCACACGGCCGTAGTCCGACGGGTTGGCGTGGCGGATCTCCATACGTCGAGGATATCCGGCGCGGCCTACCTGCGAAGCGCTGCCCGCCCGGCGTGGTACCCGCACATCCCGTGCACGCCTCCCCCGGGCGGGGTCGACGCCGAGCAGAGGTAGATGCCGTCGATGGGCGTCCGGTACGGATTCGGGCGAGCGACGGGGCGCGCGAACAGCTGCCTGAGGTCGGCGCTGCCGCCTGCGATGTCGCCTCCGACATAGTTCGGGTTTCGCGCCTCCATCGCCGCCGGGTCGAGCACGCTGCGGGCGAGGACGAGATCCCGGAACCCCGGCGCGAACCGCTCGAGTTGCGCCTCGATCGCCGCGAGGGCCTCGTCCGTTCGAGTGGAGCCGTTCGGGACGTGCGTGTAGGCCCAGAGCGTGTGCTTTCCGGCGGGCGCCCGGGTTGAGTCGAAGAGGCTCTGCTGGGCGACGAGCACGTACGGCCGATCCGGGAGGCGGCCCGCTCCGACGTCGGCCTCGGCGGCGGCGATCTCGTCGAGCGTGCCGCCGACGTGCACCGTGGCTGCACGGGAACAGTCCACTGCGCGCCACGGCACGGGCCCCGAAAGCGCATAGTCGACCTTCACGACGCCGGAGCCGTAGCGGTACTTCTCGAGGGCACGTCGGTAGCGGGCCGGGGCCTCGTCGCCTGCGAGTGAGAGGAACTGCCTCGGGGTGACGTCGAGCAGCACGAGCCCCGCAGCTGCGCGCGCCTCGGCGAGCGAGGTGACCGTGTGGCCGGTCTCGATCTCGCCGCCGAGCGAGCGGAGGTAGGAGGCGAGCGCATCGGCAATCGACTGCGAACCGCCGCGGGGAAGGGGCCAGCCGACCGAGTGGCCGAGCATCGCAAGGATCAAGCCAAACGACGCCGTGGCAGTCGCCTCGAGGGGAAGCATCGCATGAGCGGCGTTCCCGGCAAAGAGCGCGCGGGCGCGCTCGCCGTCGAAGCGGGAGCGGGCGAGGCCCGAGGCCGAGCGCAGCGCACTCAGGCCGAAACGCGCCATGTGAATGGGGTGCCGGGGCGGGCGCGGCCCGGCGAGGGTTCCTTCCACGAGTTCGTCGGATGCGTCGATGAGCGGGCCGAAGAGGCGACGCCAGGCGCGGGCATCCTCGCCGAGGCCGACGGCGGTATCGCCGAGCGAGCGCTCGAGCAGCACCGCCGAGCCGTCGTCGAGCGGGTGCGCGAGCGGCGAGGACGGCTGGATCCACTCGACGCCGTGATCCGTCAGCGGGACGGAGCGCAGGAACGGCGATGCGATCCCGAGTGGATGGATTGCCGAGCACGTGTCGTGGCGGAAGCCGGGCTCGGTCAGCTCCTCGGTGCGGAGGCCGCCGCCGATCGTATCGCGCCCCTCCAGCACGAGCACCGACCTGCCGGCCCGCACGAGCACGATCGCCGCCGCCAGGCCATTGGGCCCGGAACCGACGACGATCGCATCGTGCACGCTGCTGACGTTACCCAGTGCGTCCCAATCCTTGGTCACAGCCACAGAACGCCCGGACCTCGATCGCAATCCGGTCGACGCTCCTCCGGGCCAAGGCCGGTCGGCGGGGAAGAAGCCGCTGCCCTTGGAAGCTCAGCGAGTGGCAACCCGAGGAGAGGCTGAAGCTCCCCGGCTCATGCCTCAGCTCAGGTCGTGCTCGGCGGGCGGCTCGTCGGCGAGCTCAGGGGCGTCGTCGGGCGGCACCGTCACCGGCTCCGCCTTCACGGCACCCTCGATCACCTGGATCTCGACGAGTGACTCGCCCTCGATCCCCGTCAGCTCCCGACGGCGGTCGATCAGGATCGTCGCTCCTTCGGAGAGATCACGGCCGAGCACGAAGTCGGCAAGCGGGTCCTCGATCAGGCGCTGGATCGACCGGCGCAGCGGCCGGGCACCCATCGCCGGGTCATAGCCCTGCTCGACGAGGAGCTCCTTCGCGTCGTTCGTGAGCTCGATCGTGGCGCCGTGGACGACCATCTGGTCGCGGAGCCGCTTCATCATCAGGTCGACGATCTGCAGGATCTCGCTCTTCTCCAGCTTGTGGAAGACGATGATCTCGTCGATGCGGTTGAGCAGCTCGGGGCGGAAGACTTTCTTCAGCTCGCCCATCACGCGGCCCTTCATGTCGTCGTAGGTGAGCCCCGTCTCGTCGCCGAGCGTGAAGCCGAGCGACTGGTTCTTCGAGATCTGGGCCGCGCCGATGTTCGACGTCATGATCACGATCGTGTTCCGGAAGTCGACCTTGCGGCCCTGGGCGTCCGTCAGCTTCCCGTCCTCGAGGATCTGGAGGAGGATGTTGAAGACATCCGGATGGGCCTTCTCGATCTCGTCGAGGAGGAGCACCGAATACGGCTTGCGGCGCACTGCCTCGGTGAGCTGACCGCCCTCGTCGTAGCCGACGTAGCCGGGAGGCGAGCCGACGAGCCGCGACACGGAGTGCTTCTCCATGTACTCGCTCATGTCGATCTGGATCATCGCCTCCTCGTCGCCGAAGAGGAACTCGGCGAGCGTGCGCGCGAGCTCTGTCTTGCCGACGCCGGAGGGGCCGAGGAAGATGAACGAGCCGGTGGGGCGCTTCGGGTCCTTGATCCCGGCCCGTGCGCGGCGGATCGCCTTCGAGACGGCAACGATCGCCGGCTCCTGGCCGATCACGCGCTTGTGGAGCTCCTCCTCCATCCGGATCAGCTTCTGCGACTCGGCCTCGGTCAGCTTGAAGACCGGGATGCCCGTCCACATCGAGACGATGTCGGCGATCTCGTCCTCGCCCACCTCGGGCTGCTCCTCGTCGGCCTCGTTGCGCCAGCTCTCCTCGAGCTCCTTCTTCTTCTGGGTCAGCTTGCGCTCCTTGTCGCGCAGCGCTGCCGCCTTCTCGAACTCCTGCGCCTCGATCGCGTTCTCCTTGTCGGCGCGCACCTTCTCGATCTCCTCCTCCAGCTCCCGGTAGCGGGGCGGGGCGGACATCGTGCGGATCCGCAGCCGCGAGCCGGCCTCGTCGATCAGGTCGATCGCCTTGTCGGGCAGGTGCCGGTCCTGGATGTAGCGGTCGGCCAGCACGGCGGCGGCGCGCAGCGCCTCGTCGGAGATCTTGCAGCGGTGGTGCGCCTCGTAGCGGTCGCGCAGGCCACGGAGGATCTGCACCGTGTCGTCGATCGACGGCTCCTCGACGCGCACCTGCTGGAAGCGCCGCTCGAGCGCAGCGTCACGCTCGAGGTACTTGCGGTACTCGTCGAGCGTCGTGGCGCCGATCGTCTGCATCTCGCCGCGCGCCAGCGCAGGCTTGAGAATCGAGGCGGCGTCGATCGCGCCCTCGGCGGCACCCGCGCCGACGAGGTTGTGGAGCTCGTCGATGAAGAGAATGATGTCGCCGCGCTGGGTGATCTCCTTCATCACCTTCTTGAGGCGTTCCTCGAACTCGCCGCGATACTTCGAGCCGGCCACGAGCGCGGCCAGGTCGAGCGTGTAGATCTGCTTGTTCTTGAGCAACTCCGGTACCTGGTTCGCGGCGATGCGCGAGGCGAGGCCCTCGACGACGGCGGTCTTGCCGACGCCCGGCTCGCCGATCAGCACCGGGTTGTTCTTCTGGCGGCGAGAGAGGATCTGCATCACGCGCTCGATCTCGGTCTGCCGGCCGACCACGGGGTCGAGCTTGCCCTCGGTCGCCATCTTCGTCAGGTTGCGCCCGAACTGGTCGAGGAGCTTCGAGTTCTTCGTCTTCTCGCCACCCGCCGCGGCGCCGGCACCCGCCTGGCGGCGGCCGGGACCGGAGAGCATGCGGATGATCTCGTTGCGAATCTTCTCGGCGTCGGCGTCGAAGTCGAGCAGGATGCGCGCAGCCACGCCCTCGTTCTCGCGCACGAGCCCGAGCAGGATGTGCTCGGTGCCGATGTAGTTGTGGCCGAGCGAGAGCGCCTCGCGCAACGCGAGCTCGAGCACCTTCTTCGCGCGTGGCGTGAACGGGATCTGGCCGGTCGTGACCTCGTCACCCTGGCCGACGATGCGGGCGACCTGCGCGCGCACCTCCTCGACCGTGATGTCGAGCGACTCGAGCACCCGCGCAGCGAGACCTTCCTCCTCGCGCAGCAGGCCGAGCAGGATGTGCTCCGTACCGATGTAGTTGTGCTTCAGCGCTCGCGCCTCATCCTGTGCAAGGACGACGACCTGGCGAGCCCGCTCCGTGAATCGCTCGAACAAACCCCGACCCTCCTTTCGGCATGATCCGAAGCTAGCGACGCCCGCGAGCCTCGGGTCGAGGTCTTACCATCGTACCGGACGGGGTCGTCGTCAATGCCTGCCCTCCGGGACGACCTGCGCGGGCTCAGCCTGGATCAGCGCAAGGCGGGGAAGAGCACGACGTCGCGAATCGTCTCGCGGCCCGTCAGGAGCATCACGAAACGGTCGATCCCGAACCCGAGCCCGCCGGTGGGCGGCATCCCGTACGAGAGCGCCTCAACGTAGTCCGGGTCGCCGGGCTCACCCTCGATCTGCAGCGCCTGCTGCTCGAAGCGCGCCTGCTGCGTGGCGGCGTCGTTGATCTCGGAGAATGCGTTGCCGAGCTCCATCCCGCCCGCGAAGTACTCGAAGCGCTCGGTCAGCAGCGGATCGTCGTCGGTGGCGCGGGCGAACGGAGACAGCTCGACCGGATAGTCGTAGACGATCGTCGGCTGGATCAGCTCCGGCTCCACGAAGTGGCTGAAGGCCTTGTCGACGAGCTGGGCCCAGCCGCGGTCGGCATCGGTGTCCACCCCACGCTCGGTCAGCCACGCGCGCAGCTCCACCTCGTCGCGCGTCCACAGCTCCTTCGCCTCGAGGGCCTCCGTGAACCGGATGCGCGCCCAGGGTGCCTTCAGCTCGAGCTCGTGACCGCGGAACCGAACCGCCGTCGTGCCGAGCACCTCGCGGGCCACCGTCTCGACGAGCGTCTCGATCCGCACCATCGTGTCGGAGTAGTCGGCATACGCCTCGTACCACTCGAGCATCGTGAACTCGGGGTTGTGCTTGAACGATACGCCCTCGTTGCGGAAGTCCTTGCCGAGCTCGTAGACGCGCTCGAGGCCGCCGACGATCAGCCGCTTCAGGTAGAGCTCGGTCGCGATGCGGAGATAGAGGTCGCGCTCGAGCTCGTTGTGATGTGTCACGAAGGGGCGTGCGAACGCTCCGCCGTAGCGCGGCTGCAACACCGGGGTCTCGACCTCGACGAAGCCCTCACGGTCGAGGTAGCCGCGCACGGCCGTGACGATGCGGGAGCGGAGGATGAAGTCGGCGCGCGTCTCCTCGTTCACGAGCAGGTCGAGGTAGCGCTTGCGGTAGCGGAGCTCGACGTCCGTCAGCCCGTGGAACGTGTCCGGCAGCGGCTGGGTGTTGCGGGAGAGCACCTCGACCGTGTCCGCGAGAAGCGACGGCTCGCCGCGGCGCGCCCGGCCGGGATGCCCCGTGACGCCGACGACGTCACCGAGCAGGACATCGATCTCTCCGGTCTTCGCCGCCTCGCAGATCACCTGGATACGGCCGGTGCGGTCGACGACGTCGAGAAACACGAGCTTGCCCATGTCGCGGCGCGCCATCGCGCGGCCGGCAATCCGCCGGCTCGTCTCGGCCGCCTGCCCCGCCTCGAGCGGCTCGCACTCCTCCCTGACCGCGGCGATCTCGGCCCGGTCGGGGAAACGCTTCGGTGGTGTCGGTGGGCTCGACATCAGATGCCCGGCGGTCGGAACCCAGGCGTCCGGCTGAAGCCGGACACCGGCGGGGCGCGTCAGGCTGCCTTGATCTCCATGATCTTGAACTTGATCTTGCTGCCCTTCGGCGTCAGCACCTCGACCGTCTCGCCCTTCTTGTGCCCGAGGATGGCGCGGCCGACGGGCGACTCGTTCGAGAGCCGGCGCTCGGCCGGGTTGGCCTCCGCCGAACCGACGATGTGGTACTCGATCGTCTCCTTGGCATCGACGTCGCGCAGGCGAACGAAGGAACCGACCGAGACGACGCTCGTATCGACGGCCTTCGTGTCGATCACGCGCGCGTTGAGCAGGCGCTCCTCGAGCTGGGCGATCTTGTGCTCGAGCATCGCCTGCTCGTTCTTCGCGTCGTCGTACTCGGCGTTCTCGGCGATCTCGCCGAACTCGCGGGCGACACGAATGCGGTCGGCAACCTCCCGACGCCTGTCGGTCCTCAGGAGCTCGAGCTCCTGCGTCAACTTCTCATAGCCCTCAGGGGTGAGGAGCACTTCCTTCAAGACACGGCCTCCAGGGTGCTGCAGCAGGGCGCACGCCCGATTCCGGGCGTCACGACGGTCGTGAAGGGTAGCTGCCACGGCGCCATCCGCGCAAACGGCATCCATCTACCATGCTGTGGTGCAACTGGATCTCAGAGAGAGCTGGTTCATCGGCTCCGTCGAGGTGCCGACCCGCGTCGTCCTGGCGCCGATGGCGGGCGTCAGCGTGCAGGCATTCAGACGGCAGGGCCGCCGCTTCGGGGCCGGGCTCGTCTGCTCCGAAATGGTCTCCTGCGCCGGAATCGAGCACCGCAACGAGAAGACGCTCGGCTACCTCCGCGTCGCCTCCGACGAGCATCCCCTCGCGATCCAGATCTTCGGCTCCAATCCCGACACGATGGCCGAGGCCGCGCGGATGGTCGAGGCGGCCGGCGCCGACATCGTCGACATCAATTTCGGCTGCCCGGTGCGCAAGGTGACGAAGACGGGCGCCGGCGCGACGCTGCTCGAGGACCCGGAGCTCGCCTGCCGGATCGTGGCGTCCGTGGCGGCCGCAGTCGACCTGCCGGTGTCCGTGAAGATGCGCCGAGGCCTGCGCAACGGCTCCCGTGACTGCCTCGGCGTCGGCCCGCTCCTCGTCGAGGCGGGGGCCTCGGTCCTGACGCTGCATCCACGCTCCGCACAGCAGATGTACACGGGAAGCGCCGATCATGCGCTGACGGCCGAGCTCGTCTCGCTCGTCGACGTCCCCGTGATCGCCTCCGGCGACATCACCTCGCGCGCCCGCGCCCAGGCCGTCCTCGCGACGACCGGGGCGGCCGCGGTCATGGTCGGCCGCGGAGCCCAGGGCAACCCGTGGGCCCTGCGCGAGATCGTCGACGGCGACGCGAGCGAGCCGAGCCGCGAGGAGGTCGTCGCGGAGCTCGTGCTCTTCATTCGCGAGACCGTGCGCGAGCTCGGCGAGCGGCGGGCGTCGGGCTTCCTGAAGAAGTTCTACGCGTGGTACCTCGGACGGGGGCGATTCCCGCGCCCGTTCAAGCAGGAGCTCGTCGTGCTCGATTCCACGGAAGAGGTCGAGCGCCGGCTCATCGCAGCCGCCCCCGGCTCGCTGCCGCTGATCGAGCGGCTCGAGGTGGAGCTTCCCTCGGGGGACGAGGTCACCCTCGCGCTCCCGATCTCGGTCTTCGGCGGCGGCTGACACCCGTCCGCCGGGCACGGCGACATCGACGGCCTCACCTTTCCGGGGGATACCCGAATGGTGCCCGGTGCCGTTTCATGAACTGTCGTGAAAGATCCCGTTGCGGCCCGCCGGGCGTCACGCCCAGGCAACCGTCTCAACCCGCCCACCGGTGTCGCCGACCCCTCCCGTGGAACCCGTGTCGCGATCGGCATGCCGCTGCTCGCCGTCGTCGCGACGGCACTCTGGCTGGCAACCTCCGGGGCCACACTCGGGACGTCGCTCGTCGTCACGGCCCTGCTGATCCTGGTTGCCGCCGGGGCCGAGCACATCGTCGTCCAACTCGGGCCGCGAAGCTGGTACACGGCCTCGACTCCCGTCATCGTGCTCGCCGCACTCCTCGGCGGCCCCCTCCTCGGAGTCGCGGCGGGCGTCTCGACCCAGCTGATCCGCCCCGGGGCGGTGTGGCGCAGGCAGGCGGCCGAGGGCGGCGTTGCGGCCCTGCAGGGGCTCGCAGCCGGAATCGTCGGCACCGCGCTGCTCGCGAGCGGCGGCCGCTCGGCTACCGCGACCGCCGCAGCCGCGATGGCGGCCGCTGTCGCCGTGAACTCGATCTGCCGTGTCCTGATCATCCTGGAACGCCATCCACACCTCCTCCTGGAGCTCTGGCCGCTCGGGACCCGCGTCGACCTGCTCGAGGCAGTCCTCGTCATTCCCTTGCTCTCGGTTCTTCTGATCGTGGACGGTGAGAGCACCGCGCTCGTCGTGACGACGGTCGTCTCGCTGCTCGCCGTTCTCTTCATCGCCCAGCGCAGCCGGGCGAACACCGCGGCAGAGCTTGCCGCGGAGCAGGCCAATGCCCGTCGCGACCAGCTCACCGGAG
>Ga0315273_10009187_pt1 | contig 12518 bp, 13 predicted proteins | sample YL17G02_0_MG_FD_205753 | JGI IMG/M metagenome (GOLD analysis project Ga0315273, IMG submission 205753) | Sediment microbial communities from Yellowstone Lake, YNP, Wyoming, USA - YL17G02_0 | ecosystem: Environmental > Aquatic > Freshwater > Lake > Sediment | place: USA: Wyoming | collected... | reverse complement strand
AACACTTTCTACAAGATTTCTGGCAAATTCCAGGAACATTGTTTCTTTTTCTTTTTCTTTAGATTCTTTAACCAAAAAAGAAAGTAAAAATGGAAGAAACGCAACAATAACCGCTATTCCGATTGTTAAAAAAAGCAACTTAGACTTTAATAAAAAAAGAAGCGATGCTATAATAATCAGTATCCCAATGATTATTGAGATTAATCTTATCTTATTTATTGCGTGTTTTATCATTCTTTAATCATCTTATCTTTATTTTTTTATCATGGTTTGCTATTAATTTTTATTTTTTAGATATTATTTTGTTTTTTTGATTTATTTTACAGTTTATGTTTTTTAATTTGATTTTTTATGTTTTTTTAAATTTCTGGTTGTGTTATCTGTAAGAAGATGATGAAGAGTATGTTTAAAACAACAATTGCAACAATCCCCAAATTAGCTAAGAAAGGCACACTCAGTCCAGCAAAACTTGCACCTACGCTTCCCATAAAAGACAAGACAAGCATTAAGATAAGGGGGGCAGCGATGAGCAAAGCAGTATAAATGTCAGAATACATTCCGATGATATTTGAATATTTTTCCCTTGATAATTTGTAATCTAAAAGCACGTCCTTTGATTTTTCTTTTAGATAAACCAACAAATCTCCCCCTGAAATGATTATCGTAGAAATCCCATTAAGAAGTTCAGAAAATTTTCTATTAACAGAAAGTTTGGATACATTCCTTAACGCAGTGGTCAAGTCATAACCATAGATATCCATTTGATTTTTTATTTTTTTCATTTGACTGCTAAACACCGGATATTCTTTTGATTCAGCCATTATTCCAAACATCTTTGAAGGCTCAATATTGCTAGATGCAATCGCAGCCATATGGGAAAGTGCAAAAGGCAGTTCTGTTTCTAATTTTTTAGAATTTCCTTGAGCTTGCAGACTTGGGTAAGCAAGTAAAAACATGAACAACAGAGCGGGGATAATCAAAGAGATCAAAACATTCCTCAAAATCATCAGGAATGGGATGCCCACAGACAAAATAAGTGCGAGAATTATAGAGACAGTTAAAATAGACAGGGTGAGGAGTAACATCAAAGAGATATAAGAAGTTAAAATAAAAGGCATGCCTGCTTGTTTAAGGTTTTTGTCTAAAAAAGAGAAATTTTCACTTAAATTTTTGGCTGATTTCTTAAAAACTTTGTTTGAAAAAATAACAAACTGACTCGGATTTTTTATTTCAAGTCTGTCTTCTTCTATCCTATTTATTGCTCGAGAACTTCCAGTTTTTACACTCCTTTTTGCATCAACAATCTTCAACTCATCTAAATACCTTGACTTTTCTTCCTTGTTAACAAAAACAGATCCTCTGGAAGTAATGATTCTTCTATATTTTTCTTTGCTTTTTTTATTACTAATCTTGCTGTCAAAAGAAAGATCCTTACTCATCTCCCTTATACTCTTATTAAGAATTTCTAATTGCCCGAAATAGGATTTAAAAGAACTTTCCAAAAATTTTCTTTCATCCGAACTAGCAGAATGATATGCCTCCAGAAGAGCAGTCAGATCGTTAGATATATTTTCCTCTTTTTTTACGTTCTCTTTCAGATATTCTATTGATTCACCCATATTCAGTCTCCTTCTTTTTTAAAAGAATCCAGAACTTCGCTAATCTCTCCACAAAGTTTGTTTAAGTTGTCTTTAGTTCTTGAGAACTCTTTTTCATTTTTATTGCTCAGGTAAGATTCCAATTCAAAAATTTCCTTTTTGGCAGTAAGGATTAACTGAGTTAGAAAAAGAACTTTGTCTTCTGGTATGATCATCTTTTATTAAACTCTATTCCTCCTCTTTTATGTTATATTTTTCCAAAACAGATTTTGGATTCTTATAATAATCTTGGATTATCCTCTGTATTTGGGTGAAATCAAAGATCTTTTTATTAAATAATTCCAGTAAAATTTTAGTTCTTAAATCAAACTCTTGCAGCAGTTTTTCCTTTTCAAAACCATATCTTTTGCAGATTTTGTCAAAGACGAAACTGTCTGTCTTGAAATAGAACACGTCTTTTTTTGGATCCCATGAGAATAATTTGTTTGAATCTGTTTCTCCATGGGCCCCAATTTCTTTGACCTCTATGACTTCCTTCAGTTTTCTTGTTTCTTGTTTCCCAGCAACTGCATGAGTCATTACAACTAAGACATCTAGCGTGTTAAGCAAAGTTGGACTTAGGCTAATTGGGGGAGTTTCTAATCTCTGGATAACACTCTCAACAGAATCTGCATGAATTGTAGACATGCTAGCATGACCAGAAGCCATTCCTTGAAATAGAACTGCTGCTTCCTTTCCTCTAACCTCTCCAACAATAACATAGTCTGGATTTTGTCTAAAACTCTCTTTAAGCAAGGTAAACAAATCAACTTCTCCCATCCCTCCAACACCTGTTCTAGTAACACTTGGGAGCCAGTTTTCTCTTGGAAGTTGCAATTCCCTTGTATCTTCAATAGAAACAACACGAGCTTCAGGAGGAATAAAGAAAGCGATTGCATTTAACAAGGTTGTTTTTCCAGATCCTGTTCCACCGGTTATTAATATATTACATTTATACTGCATCAAAATCCAAAAATAAGCAAGCATTTCCGGGCTTAGCGTATTCAGTTTTATCAACTGTATGGGAGTGATCGGTACTTTTGTGAACTTTCTTATTGTGAATGTCGGGCCCTTGCTAGAGATGTCTGTTGTGTAAGTTGCATTAACTCTCGATCCTTCTGGCAATGTCCCATCTAATAGAGGGCTCGCATAAGAAACATATCTCCCACATCTCTGTGCAAGTTTCTCAACAAAAGTGGCAAGTTTTTTAACATCTTCATAGATAATGTTGGTTCTAAGATTCCTATAGATCCTATGCACAATATAAACTGGAGAGTTGATCCCATTACATTCTATATCCTCTATGAAAAAGTCTCTCATCAAAGATTCAATTTCATTAAAACCAACAAAATCCTTGTAAATATAATAAAACAAACGCGAATAACTTTCTTCACTTAACTTTTGTCCTAATTCATCCAACACGACCTTTAATAATTTATCAATGTAATCCAAGATGCCTTCTGATCCTTTGTTGGAAACAGTGCTGACATTAATCATTTCTGCAATTGCTCCTTCAACTTCATTCAGGATTTCTTTCTCCTTTCCATCAAGCAAAGGTTCTTCAATTTCATAGACTAATTCTCCTATCTCCTTATTCCAATATATACGGCAAGAAACATAGGGGACAATCAAGGCATAACGCACATCAATCTTTGTCTTGTCTCCCATCTTAACAAGATTGGGGGGTGCTGGATTAAGATTAACAAGATTTCCTCTAAGTTGTGGGGCCTCTCTTAAAGAGGTTTCACTACCACTACTGAATTTCACATTTTTTGTATTATCAAACACAGGAACATCTAAGCTCATCTCTACATATGCCTCTCTTTATCTAATATAGAAGGAAAAATTATATTTAAATCCTTCTTTTCGTTACGTTTAAATATAATTTTTCAAGAGATTTATCTTCCTAAGAATTTTATAAGAATAATTACCATGAAGACCATTTGGTTTAAGTGCAGAATACTCTATCAAATAATTTTTAAATAATGGAATAATTTTTTCTTCAAATTCCAGTAGACATGGCTCAAATTCTTTTTCTTTATAATTTGTAATTGGACATCGAACATTCCAGATTATCCAGAAAAAATCCCCACCAATTTTTATCATATCAAACGGAAAAAGTCTGCAATCAACAGGTCTTATCTCATGAACATCACATAAATTTTGATTATTCAAAAAGGGACATGGAAATTTTTTATTAAAATCTTTTCCGTTTGGAAGAATTTTTTCAACTCTCTCTCTCTCTTCTGACGTTAAGAACAAAGGATAAGCAATTTCTTTTTCGCAACAACACACATTCTTACAATGCAAACATTCTTGCCATAGATCTTTTTCCATTTTTATCATTAATCCAAGAATTTATTAATCTTTCTGATTAATAGTTTTTATGACTCATTCAAAAAAACTAAAAGAAAAAATTATCGGAAGGGGAGCAGAAGCTGTTCTGATTCAAAAAGGCAAAACACTCATAAAAAAAAGGGTAAAAAAAGGTTACAGGCATGAACAACTTGATTCTTTTCTTAGAACATCAAGGACAAAACACGAATCAAAGATTCTTCAAAAAGTCTCTGGTCTGATTTCTGTTCCTCAAGTCCACAAAATAACAGAATTTGAGATAAGCATGGACTTCATTAAAGGTAAGAAATTAAGCGATCATCTAGATAAGTTTCCAGTAGAAAAAGCATTAGAAATATGCAAGAAAATAGGCCAAGAACTTGCAAAGATTCATCAGGCGAACATCATCCATGGAGATTTGACCACAAGCAATATGATCTATAAAGATAAAAAAGTGTTTCTTATAGATTTTGGCCTGGGTTTTCATAGCACACGTGCAGAGGACAAAGCAGTAGATATCCATCTTTTGCGAGAAGCACTTGAATCGAAACATTTTAAAAGATGGCAAATCTACTTTCAAAAAGTGCTAGGGGGCTATAAATGGTCAGATTCCGGCATTGTTTTAAAACAACTTGAAAAAGTTGAACAGCGTGGAAGATATAAAAACCGAGAAAAATACTAAACTATTCACAACAAAAATAAAAATATAAAATGGGACGAGTAAAATCATTGCCTATAAAGCGAGCAACAAAAGAATTGTTAGAGAAAAGTCCTACTCTTTTTACTAAAGATTTTGAAGAAAACAAGAGAATTGTAAGAAAAGTTGTAGAATCTGATAAAAAGACACAGAATAGTATTGCTGGATACTTAACAAGATTAGTTAAAAAGGGCAATACAAAACATCTATAATCCCAACAAAAGGTATATAAATTTAAGACTATTCTATAAGAAGTAACCTTATAAGAAGCAACTATATGAAAAATGACAGAAAAAACAAATGAAAATGTTGTTTTTATTGGTGGAAAACCATTCATGAATTACGTGACTGGTGTAGTAATGCAATTCGTAACAAAGGGGGCAAAAGAAGTAGTAATAAAGGCAAGAGGGAAATTTATCGCAAGAGCAGTTGATGTCTCCGAAGTTGCAACAAAAAGATTTCTAAAAGAACACGAAATTTCTGTAAAGAATATTAAGATTGACAGCGAGGAATTTGAGAACAGAGAAGGCAAGAAAGTGAATGTTTCCATAATTGAGATAACTTTGGCAAAGAAGTAATTAATTTTTATTTAAATAACTCCGAACATAATGGAGAATTAGATATCAGATTTTCTGCTTCTTCTTTACTTATTGTTCTTTCACTATCCCCAATCCCAAAATCGTTTAGATAGCTATTTATGTGTTCGTGATCGCCACTAATTTTTTCTTCTCTCTTTACAAGCCAAAAACTGAAGTTTTCACTTACCAATATTTCATAAGTAGAATTCATCCCACGATCTAAATAATACTTTTTGACATCTAATTTTTTACCCGTGGGGGTAGTATACTCCTCTATATCTTTACTCTTTGTGGCTTCATATATAAAATCAGGCAAAGTTCCAATCAAAGCCAAGCTTACTCTTCTATTATCAATTACAGAACAACTTTGTAAATCGTCGCCTTTATATATTTCAAAAAGTTTTGCAGAATCTTGAATAATGAATAATTGTCCTGTCGACCATTCTTTACTTATTTCTGGTTCATCAATTCTTGTTTGATTTGATTTAACAATCCAGTAATAATCATTAAATTTTGTTTTTATTTCATATATCTGCGCTAATTTCCCTTTTATCTCTTCTTTACCAAGATAAGTAACTTTTTGAAGTTCTTCGGTATTCAAAATAAATTCTCCATAATCCAACTCATCTTTGGTGATCATCTCTTTCCATTCTCCGACCGCAGGATTAACTTCTATGGTTGGACCTAGTCCGGAATCTATTTTGATTTGGTTAGCACATCCAGAAATAAATAAGATAGATATTAAGAGAGAAACTACAAAAAATAAAGATAATGATCGCTCTCTTTTCATGATGACCAAAAGAATTAGACACTTTTAAACTTTATCTATTATTTTTCGTGACTTCATAATTGATGAAGTCTCTGACAAATCTCTGCACTTCCCAATCCATAAATCTTTTTGCGTTCAATTGGAATAAGTACAAAAATGACCCCTTTTCTCCATACTCATACTTCTTAGAATTAGCAGTTGCAATCACCATCAGAACATCTTGAAAGTGATCTTCCATTGAAAATTCAGATTTTTTGTTTTTAGATAACAAAACAATACAGTATTTTTTCTCTCTATCAAAAAGCAATTCGATCTTTGCAGGCAAGTTATTATATAAGACGAGTTGTTTTTGTCCTTTAGTAAAATTATTCTCAACTTCTCGCTGATATTGCACTAAGAAATTTTGAAAGAAAGATTTGATTTCTTCTGGATTAAGAATATCTGTCGTCATTTTTTGTCACCGTTTTTTATCTGTCTTTTTTCTAGCCGTCTTTTTCTGTTCCTGTTTTATTATACACAGTGAGAGAAAGGCCATTTAAAAAGTTTATTATTTTGTGCCATATACTTTCCAACAAACTTTTTAAATAAATTCAATTGGATATCGACATCACAAAATTTTAAAATCCCTTGTTTCTTGTAGTTTTCATGCCAGTGTAGTTCAGCGGTGGAACACGAGTCTCATAAGCTCGATGCGGTGGGTTCGACTCCCATCACTGGCACTTCTCTCAAGATTTTATAATTATCCAAAAACGGGCACGCCAGGATTCGAACCCGGATCAAAACCTCCGCAAGGTCTCATACTATCCGTTATACTACGCGCCCTGTTTAACTCTGTACAAGACAGAGATATGAATAAGAAAATTCAAAAAGGATATATAATTCTTATCATTTATACATAAAACAATTAAAAAATGAAAAAAGTAAAGATCGGAACACTTACACTCAGGAATCCCTACTTTCTTGCTCCTATGGAAGCAGTCAACGATATCGTGTTTAGAAAACTATGTTCTAAATGCGGAGCAGGTCTAGTTTACACTGGCATGATCAACCCTTTAACACAGCAAAATCTCTCTCTGGAAGATAAACCAGCAATACAATTTTTTTGCAATACTGAAAAAGGAGTCAAAGAATTCATTAAAAAACACGAAAAAGAAGCAAAACTTTTCGATTTTAATCTTGGCTGCCCATCAAAACTTGCAAAAAAAGCTAATATTGGGTGCTTCATGCTAGATGATGATACAAAGTTGGTAGTTATAGAAAAAATTCTTAAAATTGCAAGAGAATCGACAAAGAAACCCTTGACTATAAAGATAAGAAAATCAAAAAACTCGCTTCAAGTTTTAAAAATAGCTGAAAAATATTGTGATGCTGTAACAATACATCCAAGAACTTGTGCACAAGGCTATTCTGGAAAGCCAGACATAGAATTTGCAAGAAATATCAAGCAATCAACTTCTCTTCCAGTAATATATTCTGGAAATGTAAATGCTGAAAATCTGGGATTTTCGGCATGCCAAAAAAAGTATTCTTTTTTTGAGCATGAAAAAAATGCAAAAGATTTGTTAAAATATTTTGATGCAGTCATGATCGGAAGAGAAGCAATTGGTAACGCGAATATTTTTGCAAGGTTAACTGGCAAAAAGACAAGGGTGACATTCAAAGATTATTTAAAAGAAGCAAAAAAACGCAAATTCTATTTTAGCCAGATAAAATTTCAAGCAATGAATTTCACAAAAGGCATGAAAAATGCTAAAAAGATTCGTTTAAAATTAATTCATGCTAAAAAATTAGAAGATATAGAATTGGCTTTTGAATTTCCCTGGGCAAAACATATATAAATTAAAAAAAACTGTTATTTTCAGAAAAAGAGGTTAGTATGGTAAAGAAACACAGAAAGAGCCGAAAAGCTTTAAGAGAACTTCATCAAAGGAGCAGACTTCCATTATTCTTGAACATAATGTTTCATATTTATTTTGCTGCAACAATAATTTGGCTTGCATTCAGCATACTTGCTGTTGCAGAACTAATGCCCGTCAAAAACATACTCTTTTCATCAATGGGTTTAAGTTTTTTCATAGGAAATGAGATTGCATTAGTGATAATGTGCGCAATATACTTCATTGTTGCAATAGGTCTTCTCCAATTAAGAAATTGGGCGAGGACACTGGCAATAACATTCGCTATAATCGAGACCTTAATTCCGATTTTTATCCTAACAAAAGCAATAACCCCTGCAGCAACCCTCTTTGCGATATTCGCTCTGATTGTTCATGGATTCATTGTAATTTACTTCTTATTCAGCAAGAGTGTCTTGAAAATATTCAGAATAAATTACTAAAAAATTCTTCTTAAAAAAAGAAATAGGATCATTGATGCCCATTAATAATTATAAAAATTTGGGGGGAGATTAAATAACCAGATATCCAGATTTGGCGGGTCTAAAGAATTATAAGGTTAGTTTTTCCTGCTTATCACTTTCTAGAACAAGCTGCCCATATTCTCCGTCATAACCTGGTTGAACCTTTATCTTCCCTTCTCTATTTTTTAAGATGTCTTGAACAAGTTTTTCAGTGATGACTTTCTTCAAATCCGACTCAGAAACATTAAGCAGGATATTAAATTCGTGTTTAAACTTTTCAATTAAAGAATTATACTCCTGCCAAACCTTCTTTGTGTTGACCCCTGCTTGAAATCTGGCAGCAATTAATTCATGCAAAGGCAGAAGCGTTCTAAATGGTTTCGCGTGACTTGGTTTAAATCCCTCTTTTCTATCAGCAAGTTCCTCAACTCTATTAAGAACACCGATAACCAGCTTTTTTCCACAGACTGGACAGAGGTTTTTTATCTTCCTGGATTCTTCAGGAGAGCAAGAGAATTTGCAGACCCTATGTCCATCATAATGGTACTTTCCATAGCTCGGAGAAGTTTCAATTGTAAAATCAATTTTATTATTTCTTATTCCATCCAAAATTCCATTGTAACTAAGATCTTTTAAATTAAAAATAGTTGCTTCTCTTCCCAATCTCCAAGGCCAAAAACTATGCGAATCTGAAAAAGAAAGAATAGAATACTTATCAAGATTAGAAAGTCTCCAGTTCATTTCAGGATCGCTAGACATTCCTGTTTCGAAAGAATGTATATTTTTTACTTGTTCTTTAAATGCTTGTTCCATAGTATCAAATCCAGTCATGGATCCAAAAACCCCGAAATATGGGGTCCAAGCATGTGCTGGGATTACTTCGATCTCATTTGAAATTTTCATCATATCTTCAACAAACTTGTCGCAAGGGATGTTAAATATTGGCCTGCCATCATAATCTATCCTTCCCTTGCTTAGCAAATAAATAGTAATTTCATCAACAGTTTTAAAATTAGGGGCAAGCAAAACAAGGTGCACCCGCCTTCCTTTTCCATCTTGACTGTACATTAAAGAAATCTCATTGGACAAAACAAAATTAAAGCCAGATTTTGTTTTTAGAACTCCTGTTCCGTCTTCTGTTAATTCTTGTTTTAATTCTTTATTCCATTCTGGATGAGAAAAATCGCCTGTCCCTAGTATATCAATTCCTTTTACTCTTGCCCATTTGTCTAAATTAGCAATAGTCAACTCATTGCTGGTTGCTCTAGAAAATCTGCTATGAATATGAAAATCAGATATAAATTGCGTCATCTTCTTTTTTGCTTCTTTTAATTTTCTTTCTTTTTAATTCTCTCTTTTTAATATCTCCTATTATCTCAAAGTTTATCATTTAAATATTCTTGCAGATTCATTTTTCAATCTATTATCTGTCATCACATATTTCTAAATGCAAGAATATTTATAAACAAACTCATTTTACTCTAAGTACTAAATTTTAATAAAATGGGTGCTCAAAGAAGAATATACACGTTGAGTGGTTTGCCTCCAGAAGTCATTGCTGTAGCCTTTGCAAAAACATCTAGATGCCCAGATCCTTTTGATAAGATAGCTGCTGAACTAAATGAAGATAAATCCAGGCAATTCCACGAAAAATGGGTTATTGGATACGGGCACGGTTCTATTATGGAGCATGCAGTTCTTTCAATAGCATTGGAAAATGTCTCTATTCTATTAACAAAATTTTTAGAAGACAATCGACTTGCATCTTATACAGAGAAGTCAACAAGATATCAAGTATTTGATAAAGAACATTATTACAAACCAGAAAACTTAATGTCATCAGACTTAGGAAAGATTTACGAAGAAACCTGTGATTTTTTAATTGATAAATACACAGAATTAGTTCAAAAAATGACTGCCTTCATGCAGAGTAAATATCCAAAAGCAGCAGATGAAACAGGGGGTGTTTACAACACAAAAATAAAAAATAAGGTGTTAGACAATCTGAGATGCCTCCTTCCAGTTTCAATTCTTACAAATCTTGGCATGACCATAAACACTAGAAACTTGCGTTGGGCGATTGTAAAATTAGCTTCAAGTGATTTAAAGGAATTTAATGAAATTGGAGCAGAATTAAAACAATGTGCTGAAAATATAACCCCTACTTTATTGAAACACGCTGAAAAAAATGAGTTTATAGAAAAAAATAGTACACTTTTAAAAGAATTATCAATCAAATTAATAACTGGGACTAAACAACAAAAAGAAAACACAGTCGATCTAGTAGAATACGATAAAAATGGGGAAGACAAAATCATATGCTCAATTCTCTATAAAAATACAGGACTCTCATATTTAGAGATTAAACAAAAAGTAATAAACCTGTCAAAAGAAGAAAAAGGGGATATAATACAGAAGGCGTTTGAGGGGCTGGGAAAATTTGACATTCCTATAAGAGAGACAGAAATGCCCGAGTACATCTTCGACATTTTGATGGATTACGGGGCTTTCAGAGATGTCCAGAGACATAGAATTTGTACACAAATCAATCCTGATCTAGATGTTGATTACGGATATTCTATTCCAGAGGATGTAATTGAAGCTGGAATGGAAGCAGACTATAAATCATGCATGGAAAAAGCAAAAGAAACTTTCACAAAAATAAAAGAAAAATTCCCAAAGGAAGCCCAATATGTTGTTCCTTTGGCTTACAGAAAAAGGGTTTTAATTAAAATGAACTTCAGAGAGGCATTTCATTTTATAAGATTAAGATCTGGAAAACAAGGCCATGCCTCATATAGAAAAATCGCTCAAAACATGTATGACCTTATTAAGGATGTTCATCCAATGTTAGGAAAACAACTTGTTGTCGATAAAACCTAACCAAATTACAAATCCCAAAAATTAATATATAAATTATTAGAAACAAATTCGTTCAAAAAATAAGATATAAATCAAAATTATAATTGATTACATTGTAAAATATTAACAAACTAAAAATGTTACAACAAACTGATCCAGAAATATACGCGATAATAAAAAAGGAAAAGGAAAGAGAGCAAAATGTTCTCGAGTTGATTCCTTCTGAAAATTTTACAAGTGTGGCAGTTTTACAAGCACTTGGATCAGTTCTTACAAACAAATACTCAGAAGGTTACCCGCATAAGAGGTATTACGGCGGGAATGAATTTATTGATGAAGCAGAAGATTTAGCAATTAAAAGAGCAAAAGAGTTATTCGGAGCAGAGCATGTTAATGTACAGCCCTATTCTGGAAGCCCTGCAAACCTAGAAGTATATTTTGCATTGCTAAAACCAGGAGATAAGGTCCTAGGCATGAATCTGGCTCATGGCGGGCACTTAACTCATGGGCATCCGATAAACTTCTCAGGCAAAATTTTCAATTTTGCCCAGTATGGTGTTGAAGAAGAAACAGAGCTTCTTAACTATGAAAAAATAAGACAGAAAGCAATAGAAGAAAAACCAAAAATAATTGTCTCTGGAGCATCTGCTTATCCTAGAGCAATTGATTTCAAAAAATTCCAGGAGATTTCTGAAGAAGTCGGAGCAATAAGCATGGCAGATATTGCACATCTAGCAGGACTGATTATAGCTGGGGAACACCAAAGCCCATTTCCTTTCACAGACATTGTTACAACAACAACACATAAAACTCTTCGTGGCCCTAGAGGGGCAATGATAATGTGTAAAGAAAAGTTTGCAAAAGATATTGATCGTGCTGTCTTCCCAGGAATGCAGGGCGGCCCCCACAATCATGTCAATGCAGCTAAAGCAGTTGCATTCAAAGAAGCATCAACACCCGAATTTAAAGAATATATTAGACAAGTTGTAAAAAATGCAAAGGTTCTTGCAGAAGAATTAAAGAAATACGGATTTAGGCTGGTTACAGGAGGGACAGACAACCATCTTATTCTCATTGATTTAACAAACAAGAATATTCCTGGAAAAGAAGCAGAATCAATTTTAGATAAAGTCGGGATAACAGTTAACAAAAACATGATCCCCTTTGATAAGCGCTCTCCATTTGATCCCTCTGGAATACGGGTAGGCACTCCCGCAATAACAACAAGAGGGATGAAAGAAGATGAAATGAAAGTGGTTGCTGAGTTGATAAATAGGACTCT